>Ga0207893_1000141_pt1 | contig 51931 bp, 46 predicted proteins | sample MalvirmetaMSP121_FD_184233 | JGI IMG/M metagenome (GOLD analysis project Ga0207893, IMG submission 184233) | Marine viral communities from the Deep Pacific Ocean - MSP-121 (SPAdes) | ecosystem: Environmental > Aquatic > Marine > Oceanic | place: Pacific Ocean | collected 2001-06-02 | reverse complement strand
CAGAGCTGGCGTCCCGTGATCACGTCAAACGGATGCTGCCATTGATCCGTCAGGTGCTTGAGGAAGCCGGGCGCGAATCGAGTCAGATCGATGCGGTGGCCTACACGGCAGGCCCTGGTCTGGTCGGGGCGCTGTTGGTTGGCGCCTCCTGCGCCCAGGCAATGGCGTTTGCGTGGGGTGTGCCTGCAGTGGGGGTTCACCATATGGAAGGGCACCTTCTGGCGCCAATGCTCGAAGAACAGCCGCCGGCGTTTCCCTTCGTTGCGTTGCTGGTTTCCGGTGGGCATACGCAGTTGGTTCGAGTCGATGGCATTGGCCGTTATGAACTGCTGGGCGAATCGGTGGACGATGCCGCCGGAGAAGCGTTCGACAAGACGGCGAAGCTGATGGGGCTACGCTATCCCGGCGGTCCCGAGATCGCAGCGCTTGCAGAGCGCGGCACGCCGGGTCGTTTCACCTTTCCTCGACCAATGACCGATCGCCCCGGGCTCGATTTCAGTTTCAGCGGCCTCAAGACGTCCACCCTGACGACCTGGCAGCAACGTCAGAGTGCCGGCGATGAGGGCGAGCAAACGCGCTGTGATATCGCGCTGGCTTTTCAGCAAGCCGTTGTCGATACGCTAACCATTAAATGTCGACGTGCTCTGCTGCAGACGGGTTTGCACAGTCTGGTCATCGCCGGTGGCGTGAGCGCCAATACGGCATTGCGCCAGAGTCTGGAAACGATGCTCGCCGAGCTGAAGGGGAGGGTGTTCTATGCCCGTCCGCGTTTCTGTACCGACAATGGGGCGATGATTGCCTACGCCGGCTGCCAGCGTTTGCTGGCTGGCCAGCAGGATGGTCCCGAGATTTCGGTACAGGCGCGCTGGCCAATGGAAACGCTTCCGGCGATTTGACGCCGGTTAGCTTAAAAATGTCGCTCTCTGCCTTTAGACAGGTCGCGCAGGTTGTTACGGTGACGCCAGGCGACGAGCGCGGCCAGCAATGCCATAGGCCAGAGCGCCGTAGGTTGCATCCAGGCAAGAAATGGCAGGCAGAGCGGTAGTGCGACCAGTGCGGCCAGTGAACTGGTGCGTGACAATGTGAAAACAGCCAGCCAGATGAGCAGCGCCAGCAATGCCGTTGCTGGATGCAGGCCAAGCAAGACGCCTGCGGCGGTGGCCACGCCCTTGCCTCCTCGGAAGCGGAAATACAGCGGATATGAGTGGCCCAGTACGGCGGCAAGGCCGATCCAGGCTTGTTGCTCGATCGTCAGGCCCAGTGCGGCGGCAAGCAGCACCGGCAGTAGGCCTTTGAGCAAATCGCCGAACAGGGTGCTGATGGCCAGGCCTCTGCCGGCTAGACGCAGCATGTTGGTGGCGCCGGGATTGCCGGAACCGCTTGCACGGGGATCGGGTGCACCGGTCAGGCGACTGAGTAGAATGGCGAATGAAAGCGAGCCGGTCAGATAGGCGAGCAGTGCTAATTGCCAGAACATGGCATCCATCCGGGGCAGGGAGCTCCTGAGTCTAACGGCCTGTAATGAAGTTGTCGTGCCGTGGGAGAACGTTGCGTGGATACAGTTTTCATCGAAGGGCTGGAAGTGGATACGCTGATCGGCGCTTATGATTGGGAGCGCGGCATTCGCCAATGCCTGCGTCTGGACCTGACCCTTGGCTGGGACATTCGACCTGCCGCGCAAAATGACGAGCTGGACAAAGCGTTGGACTACGCCGAAGTGACTGCCGCCATCGATCGGTTCGCGCAGGCGTCACGTTTCGAGCTGGTGGAAACCTTTGCCGAACGCCTGGCTGGCACTCTGATGAACCAGTTCGGCATTCCCTGGCTGCGGCTTCGGGTGACCAAGCCTGGGGTCAACCCGCGCGCCAAAGCGTTAGGTGTGGAGATCGAACGCGGATGTCTCTGACGCGCGTACTGCTGGGGCTCGGCAGCAATAACCAACGTAAACGGAATCTGACTGCCGGTCTCGATGCGCTGGAAAAGCTGCTCGGAGAGATGCGCTGCTCGCCCGTTTTTGAAAGCCTTGCTGTGGGCTATAAGGGCGACCATTTCTACAATCTCGTCGTTTCCGGTAACACCGACTTGCCCTTGATGGAGCTGGACCGACGGCTCAAGTTCATCGAAGCGGATAATGGACGCTACGCGCCTGACCGCAAAGGTCTGCCGCTGGATATCGATGTGTTGATGTATGGCGACTTGCAGGGCAATTTTCACGGCTTGCAGCTGCCGCGGCCGGAGACGCTGAAGAACGCCTTCGTGCTCTGGCCATTGGCATTGCTGGAGCCGGATGTCGTCCACCCCGAGTCGGGGCGACGCTTTGCTGAGCTGTGGCAAGAAGCGGACATCGAGCAGCAGCTGTGGCCCGTGCGTTTCCAGTGGAAAGGCGGGGAGCTGACGCCGGCGCCGTTGTTGCTCGCCGCAGATCAGCGCTAGCGTTGCCGGCGCTAACCTTCCGTTGCTTCGGCTTGCGGCCCGGTAACCGGTGCTGATCAGTTGGCGTCGTGCTGGTGAAGGCACTGGTATTGGCGGACGGCTTCGAGCCGTTCACGCTTGAGAGCTTCGCCCAGCTCCGCACCCTTGAAACCTTGATCAATAAGTGGTTTTACCTGCACGGCTCGAACGTGCTCGGCAGCGCCGCGCAGATATTCGGCTTGCGGATAGGGATGCCCTTCGTGACGACTCTGCGCGTCCATGGCGCAGCAGGCGACGAACTGTTCGAAGCGCTCCGGGCGGCGGTAGATATCGAAATGCTGCAGCAACTCGAACAGTGTTCGCGCAGGCAGCGACATCGCCTGGTGGCCGAGTTGGTGGAATTCGCCGACCAGTCTGGCCAGCTCCTGGCACTCTCGTGGCACCTTGTAGCGTGCATTGATGACGTCGATCGTTGTCGCGGCTGCTTGGGTCGGTGCCGGGCCTGGGGCATCGAGGTTTTGGGGTTGGCCCAGCGGCATGAGCAGACAGGCCCAGCGCACACTTAATGGTTGAGCATGGATGGCGCACCTATGTAGCACCTTCAGCGTGTGCTTACTGGTCTGCGTACCATCCTTGAGCGGCGCTGTTGAGTTGAACAGTAGATCGACTTCTGGAAACAGTTCCTTCAGCGCGCCGCAGTCGCGCAGCACCTGCACGAATACGTCCGGACGCGGCTCCATTAACGCGCGGGAAATTTCCTTCCAGCTACGCTCCGGTGTCAACGCCAGTAGCTCACCCGATTCGGCGAGCTGACGCATCAGCACCTGGGTTTCGGGCGCGACGGTAAAACCGAGTTCGGCATAACGCGCCGCAAAGCGCGCCACGCGCAACACGCGCAATGGATCTTCGGCGAACGCGGGGGAAACGTGCCTCAGCTGGAGAGCCGCGAGATCGGCCTGGCCGCCGTAGGGGTCGGTCAGTTGGCCCTGCTCATCCTCGGCCATGGCGTTGATGGTCAGGTCGCGGCGGATCAGGTCTTCTTCGAGAGTCACTTCGGGGCTGGCATAGAAGGTGAATCCACCGTAACCCCGACCGCTTTTACGCTCGGTGCGGGCTAATGCGTATTCCTCGCCGGTGACAGGGTGGAGGAACACCGGAAAATCCGCACCTACCGGGCGAAAGCCCTTGGCCTGCATCTCCTCGGCACTGGAGCCGACTACCACCCAGTCCACTTCTGTCACTGGGCGACCCAACAACCGGTCACGTACCGCTCCGCCGACTTTATAGATGTGCATGCAACCCTCCGTTGCGGCGGAGGATAAACGAATGCCCCGAGGCAGCAAGCTGCGACTGCTCTCGGGGCCTCGATTTACCGCGATTGACGACCGTCAGATGGGCGGCAGCGCCAGGTTCATGCCGGGGTACTTGGCCTCGACATCCGGCTCGGTTCTTGGCGGCATGTGGTGGGTAGCGATCAGCTTGTCGTCCTGCATCGACTGTAGGTGCACGTCGAAGCCCCAGAGCCGATGCAGATGCTTGAGAACCTCATCGGTCGAGCCGCCCAGGGGCTTGCGATCGTGTTGCTGGTGGCGCAGGGTCAACGAGCGATCACCGCGGCGATCGACGCTCCAGACCTGCACATTGGGTTCGCGATTGCCGAGGTTGTACTGCGCTGCCAGCAGTTCGCGGATGGCGTGATAGCCGTTTTCGTCGTGGATGGCGGGGACTAGCAGCTCGTCCTTGTGGTCATCATCAAGGATGCTGAACAGCTTGAGGTCGCGGATGACCTTGGGCGAGAGGAACTGCAAGATGAAGCTTTCATCCTTGAAGTTGTTCATCGCGAACTTGACCGTGGTGAGCCAATCGCTGCCTGCAATATCCGGGAACCAGCGTTTGTCTTCCTCGGTCGGGTGCTCGCAAATCCGGCGGATGTCCTGGTACATCGCGAAGCCCAGGGTGTAGGGATTGATGCCGCTGTAGTAGGGGCTGTCAAAGCCGGGCTGATAAATGACGCTGGTGTGCGACTGCAGGAACTCCATCATGAAGCCATCGGTGACCAGGCCTTCATCGTAGAGGTCGTTCAGAAGTGTGTAATGCCAGAAGGTTGCCCAGCCCTCGTTCATCACCTGCGTCTGGCGCTGCGGATAGAAATACTGCGCGATCTTGCGCACGATTCGCACCACCTCGCGCTGCCAGGGTTCCAGCAGCGGCGCATGCTTTTCGATGAAGTAGAGGATGTTCTCCTGCGGTTCGACCGGAAAGCGCTGGTCTCGCTGGCGCTCATCTTCCTTCTCACCAAATTTGGGAATGGTCCGCCAGAGGTCGTTGATCTGCTTTTGCAGATGCTCTTCACGATCCTTCTGCCGCCGCCGTTCTTCCTCTGCGGAAATCGGATAGGGGCGCTTGTAGCGATCCACGCCGTAGTTCATCAGCGCGTGGCAGGAATCGAGCAGATCCTCGACCGCGTCGATACCGTGGCGCTCTTCGCATTGGGTGATGTACTGCTTGGCGAACACCAGGTAATCGATGATCGAGCTGGCGTCGGTCCAGGTGCGGAAGAGGTAATTGCCTTTGAAAAAGCTGTTATGGCCGTAGCTGGCATGGGCGATCACCAGCGCCTGCATGGTGATGGTGTTTTCTTCCATGAGATAGGCGATACAGGGATCGGAGTTGATCACGATCTCGTACGCCAGGCCCATCTGACCGCGCGTATAGGATTTCTCCGTGCTGAGGAAATGCTTGCCGTAGGACCAGTGGTGGTAGCCCAGCGGCATGCCTACCGAGGCATAGGCATCCATCATCTGTTCAGCGGTGATGACCTCAATCTGGTTGGGGTAGGTGTCGAGCGCGTAGCGTTCGGCGATCCGGCCGATTTCGCGGTCGTAGGTGCGGATCAGGTCGAAGGTCCATTCCGAGCCGGTGGAAATGGGCTGTCGTTTCATGTCGCTTACCTCAGCTAGCCATGCGCCGCTGGAACAGTTCGCGGAACACTGGATAGATGTCCCCCGCCGTCACCAGCTGCTGCTGGGCGAACGAGTCGCCGAAGGCCTCGGCCACCTGGTTATATTCGTACCACAGTGCCTGATGTTCGCGAGGGGTGATTTCAACGTAGGAGAAATACTGGACGAACGGCATGATCTGATTGATCAGGATGTCCCGGCAAACCGGTGAATCGTCGTTCCAGTTATCGCCGTCCGACGCTTGCGCTGCATAGATATTCCACTCGTTAGCCGGATAACGCTCGGCCATGATCTCCTGCATCATTTTCAGAGCGCTGGAGACGATGGTGCCGCCAGTTTCGCGCGAATAGAAAAACTCTTCTTCGTCGACTTCCTTGGCACTGGTGTGGTGACGAATGAACACCACCTCGATCTTGTCGTAGTTTCGCTTGAGGAACAGGTACAAGAGGATGAAGAAACGCTTGGCGATGTCCTTGGTGGCCTGAGTCATCGAACCGGACACGTCCATCAGGCAGAACATCACAGCCTTGGAGCTGGGGTTCGGGTGTTTCACCAGCAGGTTGTACTTGAGGTCGAACGTGTCGAGGAATGGCACACGGTGAATGCGGGCACTGAGCCGCTCGATTTCTTCTTCAGCGGCCTGGATGTCAGTGAAGTTGGCGGGTTCTTCCAGCTTGAGTCGCGCCAGTTCGGCCTTGACCTCGCGCAGCTTGGCGCGGCTGCTACCCGATAGGGCGATACGGCGCGCATGCGCCGAGCGCAGGGTTCGAACGATGTTGATACGGGACGGATTGCCTTCGTTGCTGATGCCGGCGCGGACTGTCTTGAAGGTGTCGGTACCGGTAAGGTGGCGTTTGACCAGATTGGGCAATTCCAGATCCTCGAACATGAAGTCGAGGAACTCTTCCTGGGTAATCTGAAAGACAAAGTCATCCATGCCTTCGCCGCTGTTGCTGGCCTGACCAGCCCCCTGGCCGCCGCCACCGCCTTGTGGCCGAGGTATGCGCTCACCGGCGATGAATTCCTTGTTACCCGGATGAACGATCGTTTGCCGACCGCCACGTCCGTGGTGAAGGATCGGTTCATCGGTGTCTCGGCCGGGAATACTGATCTGCTCGCCGTGCTCCATGTCTGTAATGGAGCGGCGTCCAACGGCCTCTTCCACGGCCTTTTTGATGTGTCCTCGGTATCGCTGCAAGAAGCGCTGGCGATTGACCGTGCTCTTGTTCTTGCCGTTCAAACGGCGGTCGATCACGTAACTCATACGAGCCCTCCGGGCTGAGCTGGAAGTGCTGAGCCTGGAGCCGGAAGCGTGTTGCATCTGCTTCCGGCTCCGACTCCATGCCCTCAGCTGCTCTTACTGCGATTTACGTACGCGCAGATACCATTCCGAAAGCAGGCGTACCTGCTTCTCGGTGTAACCACGCTCGACCATGCGAACGACGAAGTCGTTGTGCTTTTTCTGATCTTCCTTGCTGGCCTTGGCGTTGAAGCTGATGACTGGAAGCAGGTCCTCGGTGTTGGAGAACATCTTCTTCTCGATCACCACGCGCAGCTTCTCGTAGCTGAGCCAGGATGGGTTCTTGCCGTTGTTGTTGGCGCGTGCGCGCAGCACGAAGTTGACGATCTCGTTGCGGAAGTCTTTCGGATTGCTGATGCCGGCCGGCTTCTCGATCTTCTCCAGTTCTTCATTGAGCGCCATACGGTTGAGGATTTCGCCGGTTTCCGGGTCCCGGTATTCCTGGTCCTGAATCCAGAAATCCGCATAGAGCACGTAGCGGTCGAAGATGTTCTGACCGTACTCGCTGTAGGACTCGAGATAGGCGGTCTGGATTTCCTTGCCGATGAAATCCACGTAGCGCGGCGCCAGGTATTCCTTGATGAAGCGCAGATAGCGCTCGCGCACCTCGGCTGGGAATTGCTCCTGTTCGATCTGCTGCTCCAACACGTACAGCAGGTGAACCGGGTTGGCCGCGATCTCGTGCGGATCGAAGTTGAACACCTTGGACAGGATCTTGAAGGCGAAGCGGGTTGAGAGTCCATTCATGCCTTCGTCGACGCCGGCGGTGTCGCGGTATTCCTGAATAGATTTGGCCTTGGGGTCCGTGTCCTTGAGGTTCTCACCGTCGTAGACGCGCATTTTCGAGTAGATGTTGGAGTTTTCCGGCTCTTTGAGGCGGCTCAGCACCGAGAACTGCGCCAGCATCTTCAGCGTGTCAGGCGCGCAATGGGCCTTCGATAGCGAGCTGTTGAACAGCAGCTTGTCGTAGATCTTGATCTCGTCGGTGACCCGCAGGCAGTACGGCACCTTGACGATATAGATGCGGTCGATGAAGGCTTCGTTGTTCTTGTTGTTGCGGAAGGTATGCCATTCCGACTCGTTGGAGTGAGCCAGCAGGATGCCGTTGTAGGGGATCGCACCGAGACCCTCGGTGCTGTTGTAGTTGCCCTCCTGGGTTGCGGTCAGCAGCGGGTGCAGCACCTTGATCGGTGCCTTGAACATCTCGACGAATTCCATCATGCCCTGGTTGGCACGGCACAGAGCGCCCGAATAGCTGTAGGCGTCGGCGTCGTTCTGCGGAAATTCCTCAAGCTTGCGGATATCGACCTTGCCCACCAGGGCAGAAATATCCTGGTTGTTCTCATCACCTGGCTCGGTCTTGGCCACTGCGATCTGATTGAGGATCGAAGGGTACAGCTTGACCACGCGGAACTGACTGATATCGCCGCCGAACTCCTGCAGCCGCTTAGTGGCCCAGGGCGACATGATGGAGCTGAGGTAGCGACGGGGAATGCCGTAATCCTCTTCGAGGATCTGTGCGTCTTCAGCCGGGTTGAACAGCCCCAGCGGCGACTCGAACACCGGCGAGCCCTTGATGGCATAGAAGGGCACCCGCTCCATCAGTTGCTTGAGCTTCTCGGCCAGCGATGACTTGCCGCCGCCCACCGGGCCCAGCAAATAGAGAATCTGCTTCTTTTCCTCCAGGCCCTGCGCGGCGTGGCGGAAATAGGAAACGATCTGGTCGATGCAATCTTCCATCCCGTGGAAGTCTTCAAAGGCAGGGTACCGACGGATGACCTTGTTGGAGAAAATCCGCGACAGTCTGGAGTCGGCAGACGTGTCGATCAGTTCAGGCTCGCCAATTGCCATCAACAGGCGTTCGGCTGCAGTTGCGTAGGTTCCCCGGTCTTCCTTGCACAGGTCGAGGTATTCCTGAAGCGAATACTCTTCCTGACGGGTTGCTTCGAATCGTTGCTGGAAATGGCTGAAAATGCTCATTGACTTCACCTCGGACGATGCTCGGAGCCGGTGTTGTCATCATGCATTCAGGTACGGCCGACTTACCGGCCTGTGGAGTTCCCCCGAACACCTGATGGTCGAAACTGAGGCCCGGTAGCCGCTGCACGACTTCCACCTGTTTGGATGGCCTGCACTGAAGGATAGTTCGGATTCAGCAAGTTCAAGGGGGGAGTGACGTTTTTGCCGCTGCGTTTCGTCGGAAGGGAGGCTCAAGGCCGCATTGTCTGCGGCCTTGAGAGGGTGATTTTTTCAGGCGGGATCGCCGTGTTCAGTCTCTTGCGGAAACGCCTGTCGCCAAAGTTCGAAACCACCGTCAAGGCTGTAGACGTCTGAGAAGCCCTGGTTGGCGAGGTAGGCGGCTGCACTCTGGCTGGAGTTGCCGTGGTAGCAGACGACTACCAGCGGTCGGTCGAGATCAGCAGCCGCGATAAAGTCTGGCAAAGATTGATTGTCCAGATGTGTCGAGCCGGTGACGTGACCATTGGCGAAGCTGTCCGGATCGCGTATGTCGACGAATACACCGCCTTCACCGCGCAGCGATTGCGCCTGCTCGGGCGAAATACGTTTGAAGTCAGTCATGGCTTGGCCTCACAGTCGCAGCTGTACAGTTCGTTGCTGTCGATGTTCATCAGTGTCATGGAGTTGCCCCATACGCAGCCGGTGTCCAGCGCGTATACGTTTGGCTCGTCGCAGTTGCCTTCCAGTGCCGCCCAGTGGCCGAAAATGATCTTCTCGCCGCGGGTTTTGCGAGTGGGGTGGCTGAACCAGGGCGCGAACCCTGTGGGCGCCGAGTCGAGCCCTTCTTTGGCTTCGAGGTCGAGCGTGCCGTCGGCTTTGCAGAAGCGCATCCGGGTGAAGTAGTTGGTGATCAGCCGCAGCCTCGGGATGCCGTGTAGCTCCTTACTCCATTTAGCCGGCTGATTACCGTACATCCCGTCGAGGAAGGGTTGCAGCATGGCGTCATCGCGAAGCGCCTGCTCGACCTCGGCCGCCCGGCGCAGGGATTTGCTCAATGTCCATTGCGGAGGAATGCCGGCGTGGACCATGGTGACCTGGCGCTCGGCATCGTGGTGGACCAGTTTCTGCTGACGTAGCCAGAAGATCAGATCAGCTCGGTCGGGCGCATCGAGGATCGGCTGGAGCGTATCGGACTTCTTCAGCCGCTCGACCTTGTGCGTCACGGCTAGCAGATGCAGGTCATGGTTACCCAGGACGGTCACACCTGAGCTGCCCAGATCGCGCGCGAAGCGCAGCGCTTCGAGCGATTGAGGGCCGCGGTTAACCAGATCGCCCGCCAGCCATAGGCAGTCGCGAGAAGAGCTGAAATCGACTTGCTTGAGCAGGCAAAGCAGGGGTTCAAGGCAACCTTGCAGGTCGCCGACAGCGTAGGTAGTCAATGCAAGGCTCCCGGGACGGCCAGCCGAAACGGCGCGATCGTGGCATCGAAGCGGTGTCCGTCTTCGGCAAGCATCTGATAACTGCCCTGCATTGTGCCGACGCGCGAAGCCATCAGCGTGCCACTGGTGTAGACGTGTCGATGGCCGGGGGCTAGCACCGGCTGCTCACCGACCACGCCTTCGCCTTGTACCTCCTGCACCTGACCGTCTCCGTCCGTGATGATCCAGTGGCGTGACAGCAGTTGCGCAGTGAGTTGGCCGTTGTTTTCGATGGTTACGGTGTAGGCAAAGGCAAAGCGGTTTTGCTCTGGCTGTGACTGGTCAGCCAGATAGGCTGGGCGGACCGTGACGTCGATCCTGTAGCGGAGGTCTTCAGACATGGCGTGCTCCTTCGCGTGGTCGCTTTCAGCCGCGGGCAGATAATTGATCCGATAGTCTTACGAACGCGGCGAGGTCCAGCTGTTCCGGGCGCAGGCTGCCATCGACGTCGGCGGCGGCGATTGCGTCAGCGTCCAGCAGCCCTTTGAGCGTGTTTCGCAGGGTCTTGCGACGCTGGTTGAAAGCCTGGCGAACCACGGTCTCCAGCTGCCGGTGATCGCGCGCCGGGTGCGGCAACACCTCATGCGGGACCAGGCGCACGATGGCCGAGTCAACCTTCGGCGCGGGATTGAACGCGCCAGGGCCTACGTTGAACAGGTGTTCGACGCGGCAGTGGTACTGCACCATGATCGACAGCCGACCCCAGTCACCGCCGCCTGGCGCTGCGGCCAGGCGCTCGACCACTTCCTTCTGCAGCATGAAATGCATATCGCGAATCAGGCTGGCATGATCGAGCAGATGAAAGATCAGCGGTGTGGAAATGTTGTAGGGCAGATTGCCGACGATGCGCAGGCTGCCTGGCTCCTGGCTGATCCGTGAGAAGTCGAACTTCAGCGCATCACCCTGATTGAGCGCAAAGTTTTCGCGCTCGGAAAATTTCTGCTGGAGGATCGGGATCAGGTCCAGGTCCAGCTCGACCACGTCGAGGTGTGCACCGCTGTCGAGCAATCCTTCGGTCAGCGCGCCCTGACCAGGGCCGATCTCAACGATCCGCTCACCCGGTTTGGCATGGATGGAGCGAAGAATGCGATGGATCACGCCTGCATCGTGAAGGAAGTTCTGGCCGAAACGCTTGCGCGCGCGGTGTTGGTAATTCTCGGACATATACAGCAGTCTCAGGAGCAGCTAAGCACGAGGCTTGAAGCTGGGGGCGAAAAGGCCCGCAGTTTAGCAGCTGCGATAGCTGAGGCGAGTGCCCCGCCGATAAGGGCGGTACGAGCCATTGCCATGTGGAGGCTCGCTGGAGAGTTCAGAAGCGGTCCATTGCTAATCCGGGGCCGGAGTCTTGGTGCCGCACGGTAGGTTCCAGCCACCCCACAATTTGTAGGATCCGGCTCGGTGGCAGGCGTAACCTGAGCGCAGCCTACTCCTCACCTGGATACCGTGCTGGTTGCTGGTCTAGCTGCCGCTCATCTCATACGCCGTCTCCAGCGCCACTTGCAGGCTGCCGGTCTCGATCTGGCCCGTGCCCGCAAGATCCAGGGCGGTGCCGTGATCGACTGAGGTTCGCACAATAGGTAGCCCGAGAGTGACATTGACGGCCGCGCCAAAACCCTTGTACTTGAGCACCGGCAAGCCCTGGTCGTGGTACATCGCCAGCACCGCGTCGCAGTGATCGAGGTGTTTGGGCGTGAACAGCGTGTCCGCTGGCAGCGGGCCGATCAGGTTGAGCCCTTCGCGTCGCAGCACCTCCAGCGTCGGTTCGATGATCTCGATTTCCTCACGGCCCAGATGTCCGCCCTCGCCAGCATGGGGATTGAGTCCGCAGACGAGGATACGCGGCTGGGCGATGCCGAATTTTTCCACTAGATCGGCGTGCAATATGCGCGTCACACGCTGCAGGCGCTCGGTGGTGATGGCGGCTGGCACATCCTTGAGCGGCAGGTGGGTGGTGACCAGAGCAACCCGCAACCCTCGGGTGGCCAGCATCATGACGACCTGCTCGGTGCCCGTCAGCTCCGCGAGAAACTCGGTGTGTCCTGAAAAAGGGATTCCTGCCTCGTTGATCACGCCCTTGTGCACGGGCGCAGTGATCATGCCGGCGAAGCTGCCATCGATGCATCCCTTACCGGCTCGGGTCAGCGTGGCCAGAACGTAGTCGGCGTTTGCTGGGGTGAGCTGGCCGCTTATGGCTGGTGCACCGAGCGGTGTGTTCCAGACATACAGGCTGTTGGCGGGTGCCGGCTGGTTCGGCCAGTTGCCCGGCGCGACCTCAAGCAGGGTGATGTCCAGCCCGAGCTCTGCTGAACGAGTGCGTAGCAGCTCGGCACTGGCGATGGCGATCAGGGCGTGTGGATGGCTATTGCGTGCGAGCAACAGACAGAGGTCGGGACCAATACCGGCGGGCTCGCCGGGCGTCAGGGCGAAACGTTTGGTGGTCATGTTGTTGCCTTCATACGGATGAAAAGAAACGGGCCGGCCGATTGGCCGGCCCGTTTAGGCATTGCAGAGTAGCTACTTGAAGTCTGTCAGATCTTGATCTCGACGTAGGCTTCGTCGCGAATCTGGCGTAGCCAGTTCTGCAGTTCTTCTTCGTATTTACGGTTGCGCAACAAGGACAATGCCTGTTGCTCGCGAAACTCTTCGCTGGCATCGGTGGCGCGGCGCCCGAGCACTTCCAGAATGTGCCAGCCATACGGTGTCTTGAAGGGTTCGGACAGCTGCCCACTCGCCGTGTTGGCCATGACCTCACGGAACTCGGGAACCAGCGAGCTGGGATTGATCCAGTTGAGGTCGCCGCCGTTCAGCGCCGAGCCTGGGTCTTCGGAGAAGTTTTTCGCCAGTTCGGCAAAGCTTTCGCCGGCCTGGATGCGGTCACGCAGTCGCTGGATCAGGCGTCGGCTTTCTTCTTCGCTGCGGATCTGGCTGGGCTTGATCAGGATATGACGAACATGGACCTCGTCACGTACCTGAGTATCGCCGCCACGCTTGTCGAGCACTTTCAGCAAGATGAAACCCGGCGGAGTGCGCACCGGTCGGGTGACGTCGCCGACCGACATGGTGCTGACTTCGGTGTCGAAGGGGGGCGGCAGTTGAGCCGCTTTGCGCCAGCCCATGTCGCCACCTTCCAGTGCGTTTTCACTGGCCGAGCGCGAGACGGCCAGTTTGGCGAAGTCAGCGCCTTGCTGAAGCTGCTGGTAGGTATCCATCGCGGTTTTTTCAGCCGCCCGGATCGTCGCCGAGTCAGCCGACTCCGGCACTGGTATCAGGATATTGGCCAGTCGGTATTCTTCCGACAGCTGCAATTTGCCGAGATCAGAGGCCAGGAAGTTTTCCACCTCCTGGTTCGATACCTGGACACGTTCGGCAATTCTGCGCTGGCGCACCCGGCTGATGACCATTTCACGGCGAATCTGCTCGCGGGCGGTATCGAGGCTCAGGCCGTCACGCTCCAGAGCCGCTCGGAACTGGTCCAGGGTCATGTTGTTGCGCTGAGCGATGGTGCTCATTGCCTGGTTGAGTTCTTCATCGGAGATGCGTATGCCCGAGCGATCGCCGATCTGCAGCTGTAGATTTTCGGTGATCAGCCGCTCCAGCACCTGTTGTTGCATGACGTCCGCGGGCGGCATTTCCGCACCGCGTTTCTCGATAGTCTGCTGGACTTCGCGGGTCCGCTGGTCCAGCTGGCTTTGCATAATCACGTCGTTGTCGACAATCGCGACGATGCGGTCGAGCTGTTGAACGTCGGCCGACGCGGTCAGGACAACAGTCGCGCTGCCCAGCAGAAGGGCGCCCGCCAGCACGGGGCGCAGGTAGTCAGAAAGCTTGATCTTCACGTTCACGGTAACCTTGTATGCCTTCGTCGAGGAATGTCTCGGTCGAGCTGCCGAACACGCCGCCGAGTCCCTTGAGGACGATTTGCAGGAAGATGCCGTTGTCCGGCTCATCGTTCTGCGATGGGTTGAGACTGGTTTCGTCGTAATCGATCCAGTAGCGGTTGATCAGGCGCAGCTTCCAGCAGCAACTGTCGTACTCGAAGCCCCCGAAGGCCTCCAATGTGCGGTTGCGGCTGTAGTCGTGCTGCCAGCGTGCGATCACGCTCCACTGCGGCAGGATCGGCCAGATGGTGGAGATGTCGTGCTGGTTGATCTTGTAGTAATCCTCGATGTATTCAGGCGAGCCCGGCACGCCGTAGTCGCCGCCATAGGTCCACTGGCCGGTGGCTTGGTCGAATCGTACCGTGTCGTTGCGATAGCGGTAGCCGAAGTTGACGATCTTCCGCGGATTGTCAGCTGGCTGGTAGTGGAACATGGCGCTGCCTGACTGCGTCTGGCCCTGATCCGGGTCCCAGTTGAACGTCGAGGTGAAGCGCCAGTCACGGTTGTAGCGATACATGTACTCGAGGGCGTATGGCGAGACGTCCGATGTCGAGCCTGGACGATCCTCAAGATTCGGCAACTGCACTTCGCGGTCGCGGAAGTAGATGATCTGGCCAACGCTCAAGCGCTGGCGCTCCAATCCGTTCGGCTCGATCCAGCGATTTGTGACGCCCAGCGAAAGCTGATTGGCATCGCCGATTCGATCCTTGCCGGAGAAGCGGTTTTCACGCCACAGCGAGGAATAGCTGAAGGTGTTTTCGCCGGTGTCGAAGACTGGAATGTCGTCCTGGTCCTCTTCTGGAACGTACAGGTAGAACATCCGTGGCTCGAGGGTCTGGCGGTAATCCTTGCCGAACCACTGGGTGTCGCGGTCGAAATACAAGCCGCTGTCGACGCTGAAGATCGGTACGCTGCGGTCGGGCGAATCATTGAAATCGCTTACCTGACTGCGGCCGGTGTTATCCAACGTCAGGTCGTACTTGGTGTACGCGTATTTCAGCGATGGGCGGACGAAGCCCCAGCTCCAATCGAGCGGCAGGCTAACCCCGGGCTCGAGGTGAAGACGCTCGCCCTCAGCACGGTTCAGTCCGGCAAGCCGCGCGTCATACCAGAGCTGCTCGGGTGTTCCCGTGTTGCCATCCTGATCCGTGAAATAACCACTGCGCAGGCTGCGCTGAAAACTGACGAACTCGGTGTCGTAGGCAACCCGCAGCCCACCTGGCTGGAAGGGCAGTTCGCCATTCAAGGTCAGCTGCGGCAGGCGCTCGTAAGGTGTGATGTCGGCAATGGTGGCGCGCTCGTAGGCGTGTACGTTCAGCTGTGCAGTGTAGGACGGTGCGCGGTAAGTCAGGGTGCCGCGCTGGTCGAGGTGGTCCGGCTGATCGATACCCAGCTGGGAGTCCAGATCCTGGAAGTAATAGGGGTCGCTTATGTCGGTATAGTCGACCTCTGCCAGCCAGCGGGTATCCAGGCCGGTACGGTGTTGCCAGCTGTACATCCAGCGCTGATCCTCGTACTCGGATTGCAGCTTGCGCTCGTCATCGCTGTCATCCAGATAGGCGGCGCCGAACTGGCCTTCGCTGCGGCGCGTCAGGTAGCGGGTTTCACCTTCCATGAGCAGACCGCGATCGGTCATGTAGTTCGGATAGAGCGTGGCATCGAAATTCGGCGCCAGATTGAAATAGTACGGAGTGATCAGCGACAGGCCCGTATCGCTGGATGAGCTGATGCTCGGTGCCAGGAAGCCGGACTGACGGCGATCATCGATTGGGAAATAGATGTAGGGCGTATAGAACACCGGCACACCCTTGACTCGCAGCGTCACATTGGTTGCCGAGCCGAAGCCGGTGGCCGGGTTGAGGGTAACGTTGTTGCCCTGCAGGTACCAATCGTTGTCGCCTGGCTCGCAGCGGGTGTAGGTCCCGTCCTTGAGACGGATGATGGCGTCGTCGGTACGCTTGGCGTACAGCGCACTGCCTCGAACCTTGCCTTCATGGACCACGTATTCCGCGTTCTCGACCTGAGCTTCACCGGTGTCGAGGAACAGCTCGGCGCGATCGCCGACCATCAGTGCGCCGCCATCACGCAGGCGGACATTGCCTTTCAGTTCGCCGCGATTTTCCAACTGGTACAGACTGGCTTCGTCGGCTTCGGCCTGGATGCTGCCCTGGCGAAGTACCACGTCGCCGGCCAGCGTGGCGATTTCCTGCTGCTGCTCGTAACGGGTTGCCTTGGCCGAGACGTAGGTCGGCGCCTCGCTCATCGGTGTGTCGTCGAACTGACCGGGGCGGTTCGGTTCAACATAGGTGCCGGCACAATATGGCCCTGTCTCGGCCAGTTGTGCATTGGTCAGCTGATCACGCGGCACCCAATCCAGATGGCTGTAGTCGGCGCTGCGAGAGGCCAACGCTCGACCCTTGCTTTCGGTGACCAGCTTGGTAGTGGCCGCCTGGCGCTCGGCTTTGCTGGCTCTGGGCTGGACGCTGGTGGTTTCAGTGGCAGCACCGCGGTGAGTCGGGCGCGGCGGCAAGGCCGGGCTGGCCGCATCCGCGGCGCAATTCCAACCACCATCGGCACCCGGTTGGCAGGCGAACTGTTCGGCTGCGATAACCAAGGGCGTCGCTACAGGTTGCAGTGCGAGCAGGCCGCCGGTTACCAATAGAGGGAATTTTTTACGAAAAGCGGGATATTTGACTGCCATCTTGTTTTTTGGTCCGTGCTTGCGGCGAGCCATCGGCCGGGCTGGGCCGCACGCCTCTCGATGGGCTGAAAAAGATGCTGGATAATAAAGCATGACCCGCCTATCGGCTAGCGCCGTGGAGAGCCCCTGATATGCCGCAACATGATCAACGTCTGCTGGACCTGAACGCCTGGCTGGAGCCACATCTCCAGGCGCTTTTCGCTCGCCGCGGCTGGGGCAAAGTCCCCGAGGTGTCGCTGGTTGCGGCCAGCAGTGACGCCAGTTTTCGTCGCTACTTTCGCTGGGAGGCAGCCCCGCGCAGCTTCATCCTGATGGACGCGCCTCCGCCTCAGGAGAACTGCCAGCCGTTCGTGAACATCGCGGCAATGCTGGCCGGGTCTGGCGTGCATGTGCCAGAAATTCTGGCGGCTGACCTCGACCGGGGCTTCTTGCTGCTCAGCGATCTGGGCCGTCAAACCTATCTGGATGTGATCTACGCCGATAATGCGGATGAGCTCTTTACGGACGCCATTTCGGCGCTCATCACCTTCCAGGCCAATGCCAAGCCAGCAGCCCTGCCCTCTTATGACGAAGCGCTGCTGCGCCGCGAGCTACAGCTGTTTCCTGAGTGGTACGTCCAGCGGCATCTGGGCCACAGCTTCACGGCGGATGAACAGCAGTTGTGGGAAAGGACCTGTCGGGTGCTGATCGACTCTGCGCTAGCCCAGCCAACCGTGCTGGTGCATCGCGACTATATGCCACGCAACCTGATGCTCAGCCAGCCGAACCCCGGCGTGTTGGATTTCCAGGATGCTGTGATCGGCCCGGTCACCTATGACATTACTTCGCTGTTCAAGGACGCCTTTCTCAGCTGGCCGGAAGAGCGGGTGCTTGGCTGGCAGCAGGGTTACTGGGACGCCGCTCGTGCGCGCGGCATACCGGTGCAGGAGAGCTTCGCCGAGTTTCATCGCGCTAGCGATCTGATGGGGCTGCAGCGCCATCTCAAGGTGATCGGCATCTTCGCGCGCATTTGTCACCGCGACGGCAAGCCGCGTTACCTGAGTGATGTGCCGCGTTTCTTCGCTTATCTCGACACAGTGCTGGCGCGCCGACCTGAACTGGATGATCTCAAACAGCTGCTACAGGGGCTGCCAAAGGAGCCTGCCTCATCATGAAAGCGATGATCCTCGCGGCCGGCAAGGGAGAGCGCCTTCGACCCCTGACCTTGCACACTCCCAAGCCATTGGTCCGGGCGGGCGGCGTGCCGCTGATCGAATACCACATCCGCGCACTGGCCGAGGCCGGCATCAATGAACTGGTGATTAATCACGCCTGGCTGGGTGAACAGATCGAGGCGCACCTCGGTGATGGTCGGCGCCTGGGAGTTCGAATCCAGTACTCAGCGGAGGGCGAGCCGCTGGAGACCGGCGGCGGGATTCACCGTGCCTTGCCGCTGCTGGGAACGGAGCCTTTTTTAGTGGTCAATGGCGACATCTGGACTGACTACGATTTCAGCGCGCTGAAACGGCCGCTTGAAGGTTTGGCGCACCTGGTGCTGGTAGACAACCCAATGCATCACCCCAAGGGCGATTTCAGCCTGGTCGACGGCTGCGTCGGTGACGAGGAGGCCGCAAGACTCACCTACAGCGGCATCGCCGTGCTCAGTCCGCAGTTGTTCGCCGGATGCACGGCTGGGTCCTTCAAACTCGCGCCGCTGTTGCGCCAGGCCTTGGCTGAGGGAAAGCTGAGCGGCGAATATCACCGCGGGCGCTGGATCGACGTCGGGACGCATGAGCGTCTGGCTGAGCTTGAGCGCATCCTTGAGGCACAGCACTAGATGTTCTGGCCAATCACTTTCCTGGGCGCACTGGTCGGTTGGCTGCTGGCGAGCATTCCGGGCGCGCTGTTGGGCGCGCTGATCGGGCAGGTGCTGGACCGCCGCTTCGGGCTCGACTCCTGGGCCAGCTTTCGGCGATTGCTTTCACGCGCCACACCCAGGATGCAAGGCAGCGACTTGCTGTTCTATCTACTTGGGCGCTTGGCGAAAAGCAGCGGACGGATCAGCGAGTCACATATTCAGGCTGCCCGCAACGAAATGCGCCGGCTGCGGTTGACTCCCTCTCAGCAGCGGGTGGCAATCGATGCGTTCTATCGCGGGAAATCCAGTACGGACGGCTTGCGCGAGCCACTGCAGCGCCTGAGAGGGCGTCAGGATGAAACGAAGGCGATCCTCCAGGCCTGTTGGCGCATGGCCAGGGCTCAGGGCCAGATCGATGCACGTGAGCATGAGTTGATCATGCTCTGGGGCAAGTGGATGGGCTGGGATTCTGTAGCGGTGGCAGCGCTGGATGAGCACGGCGGTCGCCGCCAGGGTGCGCCGAGCAACCCCGGTGGCGCGTACGAACAGGCATTGCGGTTGCTCGGAGTGCGTGCCGACAGCGAGCCGCAGGCCATCAAACGGGCCTATCGGCGGCTGCTCAGCAAGCATCACCCCGATAAGCAGGCCGGTGCCGGTGCCACTGCCATTGAGGTGCGCGAGGCAACTGAGCGGACCCGCGAACTGCACCATGCCTACAGCCTGATCCGCGAGCGGCGGGGCTTTCGCTAATGTGAGCCGGTGAGGCTTAGGTTTCTCGCTTGAGCCAGCCGCGGACTCGTCGAACGAGAACTTCCTGATCAGTCTGGCGTTCGCCAGTCTGCCGGGGCAACCCGACTTGCCGATAGGCCGGGTGCTGAATCCGGCGACTGGCGTCCAGCCGCTCACGAGCCGACCGTTGGTCGCTGGTCACATCCTTATAGTAGAAGTCGCCAGTGATCAGCTTGAGGGGCGGCACCAGCTGCGCAAGCGGTTCTTCCTGTCCATCCGGCTGACGCGGCTGGACTATCAGCAAATGCCTGACATCTTGCGGCGCCTCCTGCTGAAGGAAGCGGGCCGCCCAATAGCCGCCTGTACCTTGGCCTAGAAGCACGATCGCCTTTGGTTGCTTGCTGCGGGCAAAGGCCAAGGCCGCCTCGATACGAGCGCTGATCTGCTCGGAATGGTCGGGCTTCATCGGTGGCGTTTCGGCGGGGGCTTGCGTATCGGAATCGTCAACTGCCTGCTCGCCTGGCGCCGCTGCGGTTTCTTCCGGTAGATAGCCGGCCTCGCTTGGCGCCGGATCTTCGCTGGGCTGTTCTGCCACGGTTTCGGGCGCGTCGGTCGGCTGCTCCGGCGCGGGCTCCGTGGCCATCGGCAGCACCAAACCCGGCGAGTCCGGCAGGCTCAGGCTCAGAGTGTGCCAGCCGTGGTCGGGCAGGCCACGACGCAGCGGGCCAATGCCGCGTGGCCAGTCAGCACTTTCCCCCTCACCGGGCAGCAAGATAATGACGCCTTTGGGTTCGGCAACATTAGCGGGACGCCAAAGCGCTACGAAGTCCGTGCCACTGGCGTTCAGGCTGACGAACTCGCTGGCAGGCAGCTGGCGCAACAGGTCCGCGGCCATGGTTTCGCTGCGCGAGGGCAGGACCGGACGATCAGCAGCCACCGGAGCCGGGGCGGCCTCCGCCTCGGCCGCCGGCTCATCGGCGGCGCTGATCAGAGGACTGGTGAAGATGACGAACAAGACGGCCGCCAAACGAGTTGAAACGCGCGCTCGGAACATTGGTTTTCCTGATATTGGCCCGCCCAGGCCACTGTGATGCTGGCGCGGGCGGCACAGATGCACTAAAACAGCGTTTCGGCACTACCGCCGATCTCGTGAGGCTTATGGTGTCATTTCTGCTGCGTTGCTGCTGCCTGTTGCTTGCATTGAGCGCACTGCCCGCAATGGCTTCGAGCGTGCCGTTGAGCGACGCGCAACAGGAATGGCTGGCGGCGCACCAACAGTGGCGCGTGGGTGTGGTAATGGCGCCCCCTTACGCCGAGTACGATCAACGCCAACGTCGCCTGTCCGGCTTTCACGTGCAATTCATCGAGCGACTTGCGGATAACCTTGGCGTCAGCCTGCAATGGCACCGGTTCGTCGACGAGGCAGCGCTGGATGATGCCATGCGTGCCAATGAAATCGACCTGGCGCCGGGGCTGCGACAGACGCGGGAAGGGCTGCGCATCTGGCGCTACAGTGACCCGTTTCTGAGGGTGCCAAGGCTGATTATCGGCGACCTTAACGGTCCCCGTGCAATCGACCTCGAACGCCTGGACAGTAATGACGTGATCGCGCTGGAAGGGCCCGGCTCGGTAGCCGATTACATGAGCAGCAACTACCCGAGCCAGCCGGTTCTTGAAGTAGGTAGCCAATTCGAAGCGCTGCGTCAGCTGCTCGAGGCGCGCGTGCGTTTCGCGGTGGTCGATGAGCCGCTCTACGGCCGCCTCTCGCAGCGAGCGGAATACGCATCGCTCGATGTTGTAGGCGATCTGGGCAACCCCTTGTTGCTGCGCATCGGTTCGCGCCGCGACAGCCCGGTGATGAGTGCGGTCATCGACCAGGCGCTGCGCAATTTCCCCGCCCGCGAGTTCAGCCAGTTGCAGGAGCAATGGCTCAAGTCGCGCAGCATCGATCAGTCGCGCCGCATCAGTTACTGGCGCAGTCTCAGCCTGCTGTTGACGTTGCTGCTGGCCGCAACCGTAGCCATGCTGGTATGGCAGCGTCGCCAGCAGGGGCTATTGGAAAGCAGATTGAAGTCGGCGCGGCGAGACATCGAGGCGCGCGCCGCCGCCGAAGAGGCGCAGCGGCTGACGCAGTTCTGCCTTGATCACAGTACCGTCGGCATTCTCTGGCTGAACTGGGACAGCCACGTCCGGTATGCCAACCAGGCGGCCGTTGAACTGCTCGGCTATGCCTCCGACAGTCTGCTCGACCAGCCACTGCAAGCGCTGGAACCGGGCATGAGCATGGACGGCTGGATGCAGCTCTGGCGTGATGCGCGCAGCGGGGTGGAGGATCACCAGATACATGAGTGCGAATGGCAGCGCGCCGATGGGGGGCGGTTTCCAGCTGCGGTAACGCTTAGCTTCCTGCGCCTGGGTAGCAAGGAGTATCTGGTGCTGTTCCTCGCTGACATCACCGAGCGCCGCCGCGCCAGTGCGGCGCTGCAAGAAAGTGAGGTGCGACTGAAAGCCATGGCGGGCAACGTGCCGGGTTTGGTTTTCCGTCTGGAACGGCAGGATGCCGGTGCTCCGGTCAACATTGCCTACATCAGCGAGGCCAGCCAACGTCTGGTTGGCTACTCGGCGGAGCTGTTGTTGCAACCTGGGCGCGGCATCCGCAGCCTGGTGCATCCCGACGACGAGCCGGGCTATTGGAGCAGCCAGCAGCAGGCGCTCGACAGCATGAGCGACTGGTACTGGCAGGGGCGGATCCTGACCCGTTCCGGCGAGATTCGCTGGGCCGACATCCGTGCCTCGGTGCGTGGGCACTTGGAGGGGCGTCAGGTCTGGGACGGCATCGTCTGGGACATCACCGATAACAAGCGAATCGAGTTGGAGCTGGATGCGTCACGGGCACAACTGCGCAAGCTGGCGGCGCATGTGGAAACGGTGCGCGAGGAAGAAAAGGCCCATATCGCGCGCGAGGTCCACGACGAGCTGGGGCAGATGCTTACGGTTCTGAAACTGGAAATTTCCATGTGCGAGATCAGCTTTGCCGAGCTCGACCCCGGCCTGGCAGCACGCTTGCAAGGCATGAAACGCCTCATTGCCCAGTTGTTCCAGCAGGTGCGCGACGTCGCGACCGCCTTGCGTCCGCCGATTCTGGACGCCGGCATAGCATCGGCCATCGACTGGCAGGCGCGGCGCTTCGAGGAGCGCACCGGGATCGCCTGCCTGGTGGAGGTGCCGGAATGCCCGCCGCAACTTGGCAATGCCAAGGCTGTCGGCCTGTTCCGCATCCTTCAGGAGGCGCTGACCAACGTCATGCGTCACGCCAATGCACAGACCGTGAGCCTCACCCTGCAGCAGCAAGGGGATATGCTGTGCTTGAGCATCAGCGATGACGGCGAGGGTTTCGTGGTCCAGCAGGGCCGCCAGGGACCCTCGTTCGGCCTGGTGGGCATGCAGGAGCGAGCCCAGATGCTCGGGGGCAGCTTGCTGCTGGAAAGCCAGCCGGGCGAGGGCACCTCGATTCACGTCTCGGTGCCACTGGATGACAGCCCGGTCGAGCCTGTGGTTCTGATCAGTACATTGGAGAGCTAGCGCCATGATTAGGGTAATCGTCGCCGAGGACCACACCATCGTTCGCGAGGGGATCAAGCAGCTGATCGGACTGGCCAAGGACATGCAGGTAATTGGCGAAGCGGGCAACGGTCAGCAACTGCTCGATCAACTGCGGCAGACGCCGTGCGATGTTGTCCTGCTGGACATCTCCATGCCGGGCGTCAACGGGCTGGAAGCCATACCGCGGATACGCGCGCTGAGCGAGCCGCCGGCGATTCTGGTGTTGTCGATGCACGACGAGGCGCAGATGGCGGCGCGGGCGCTGAAGATCGGTGCTGCCGGCTATGCCACCAAGGACAGTGACCCGGCGCTGCTGCTGACTGCGGTGCGCAAGGTTGCCGCTGGCGGCCGGTATATCGATCCGGAGCTGGCGGATCGCATGGTTTTCGAGGTCGGGCTCACAGACTCCCGGCCACCCCATGCACTGCTGTCGGAGCGTGAGTATTCGGTGTTCGAGCGACTGGTACACGGCGATTCTGTCAACGACATCGCGGCCAAGCTGGCCCTCAGCAGCAAGACCATCAGCACGCACAAGGCGCGCTTGATGCAAAAGCTGGTCGCTCACTCCGTGGCCGATCTGGTCCGCTATGCCATGGAGCACAAGCTGGTCTGACCTGGACGGTAAGCACGAGGCCGCTGGCGACGGTGCTACGCGCCTGATGCAAACCGGGTCTGTATCTGCCGTCAGGTTTCTTGTAGGGCAATCCCTACAACAGCCTCTCCGTTTCGCTGAGTGTATTCACTCCCATCTGCCGATGTGCGCTGGCTCGTCGGGCTCCTAACCTGTGGCCACGGAACAACGGATCACAGGTGCGGCATGCTCGATTCTCAAGCGAACGAAGTACTGGTCAGCTTTCGTGGCATCCAGAAGAGTTACGACGGCGAAGCGCTGATCGTCAAAGACCTGAACCTGGATATCCGTAAAGGTGAGTTTCTCACGCTGCTCGGTCCGTCAGGCTCCGGCAAGACCACCAGTCTGATGATGTTGGCCGGCTTCGAGACGCCCACTGCCGGTGAAATCCTCTTGGGCGGCCGCTCGATCAACAAGCTGCCGCCGCACAAGCGCGACATGGGCATGGTGTTCCAGAACTATGCGCTGTTTCCGCACATGACAGTCTCGGAAAACCTCGCCTTTCCGCTCAGCGTGCGTGGCATGCCCAAGCTCGACGTCAAGGAAAGGGTCAAGCGCGCGCTCTCGATGGTGCAGCTTGAAGGTTTCCGCAATCGCTACCCGGCGCAGCTGTCCGGCGGCCAGCAGCAGCGCGTGGCGCTGGCCCGAGCCTTGGTGTTCGAGCCGCAGCTGGTGTTGATGGATGAGCCGTTGGGCGCGCTGGACAAGCAATTGCGCGAGCAGATGCAGATGGAGATCAAGCATCTGCACCAAAGCCTGGGCGTGACCGTGGTCTATGTCACCCACGATCAGGGTGAAGCGCTGACCATGTCCGACCGGGTCGCGGTGTTCCATCAGGGTGAGATCCAGCAGATCGACGAGCCCCGGGCGCTGTACGAGCGGCCGGCGAATACCTTTGTTGCCAACTTTCTCGGCGAGAACAATCGGTTGCCGGCGCGGCTGGTCAGCCGCAACGGTGACAACTGCACCGTCGAGCTGGGCCGCGGTGAGCGGGTCGAGGCGCTGGCCGTCAAGGTCGGCATGCCTGGCGCTCCGGTCAACCTGTCGATACGGCCCGAGCGGGTACGCCTCAACGGTGCCAGCGCCAATTGCCCGAACCGCTTCACCGGGCGAGTCGCCGAGTTCATCTACCTCGGCGACCACATCCGCATTCGCCTCGAGGTCTGCGGCATCAGCGACTTCTTCGTCAAGCAACCGATTGCCGAATTCGATCCCGCCCTGGCGGTTGGTGATGTCGTGCCGATCGGCTGGCAAGTGGAACACGTCCGTGCGCTGGATCCGCTGCAGGCGGCATAAGCAGGGCGAGCAAGCAAGAAAGCTGTTTTCAACCGCATCATGGAGCGAATCACAATGCTGAAATCTCTGAAACTGACCGCCCTGAGCATCGGACTGGTGTGCGCTGCACAGGCCTCGGCGGAAAATATCACCGCCGTAACCTTCGGCGGGGCCAACAAGCAGGCGCAGATCAAGGCCTTCAACGAACCCTTCGAAGCCAAGACCGACCACAAGATCATCGCTGGCGAATACAACGGTGAGATGGCCAAGGTAAAGGCTATGGTCGATACCAACAGCGTGTCCTGGCATCTCGTGGAAGTTGAATCGCCCGAGCTGTCACGCGGCTGTGATGAAGGGCTGTTCGAGGAAATCGATCCAGCGGTAGCGGGTAACCCGGATGACTTCATCGAAGGTGCCATACAGCCTTGCGGTGTGGGCTTCTTCGTTTGGTCCACGGTGCTGGCTTATAACGCCGACAAGCTCGACAGCGCACCGAGTGGTTGGGCGGATTTCTGGGACACCGAGAAATTCCCCGGCAAGCGCGGCCTGCGCAAGGGCGCCAAGTACACCCTTGAGTTCGCCCTGATGGCCGATGGCGTTGCACCGAAAGACGTCTACCAGGTGCTGGCGACGAAAGAGGGGCAGGACCGCGCCTTCAAGAAGCTTGACCAGATCAAGCCCAGCATTCAGTGGTGGGAGGCGGGCGCCCAACCGCCGCAGTTTCTGGCCTCCGGTGACGTGGTCATGAGCAGCGCCTACAACGGGCGCATTGCCGCAGTTCAGGATGAGAGCAATCTGCAAGTGGTCTGGGACGGCGGCATCTACGACTTCGATTCCTGGGCCATCCCCAAAGGTGCGAAGGATCAGAAGGCAGCGCTCGATTTCGTCAGCTTTACCTTGCAACCGCAGCAGCAGAAAGCCTTCTCGGAAAACATCGCCTACGGTCCCGCAAACAAGAAAGCGGTCGAGCTGCTTGATCAGAAGCTGCTGAAAAACATGCCTACGACGCCAGAAAACATCGCCAACCAAGTGGCCATGAACGTGACCTTCTGGGCCGACTACGGCGAGCAGCTGGAACAGCGTTTCAACGCCTGGGCTGCGCGCTAACAAGCCTGGCCCCCTTGCATGGCCTGCCCTGAGGCGGGCCATGCGCCGCTGGAATCTGACACTTTGCGGAGTTCGTCATGGCTACTGCCATCTCCTTGCCTGTTCCCGAGCTCGCCGAGCCCAACCTGAAGCGGCGGCTGGCGCGTGCCGAGCGCATGAACCGGTTGAAGTCCAAGGCGCTGATCCTGCCTCTTCTGGTGTTTTTGTTGCTCACCTTCATCCTGCCGATCGCTTCGCTGCTCTGGCGCAGCGTCGATAATCCGGAGGTGGTGGGCAGCCTGCCGCGTACGGTCGAGGCCATCACTGCTTGGGATGGCCGCGGCCTGCCGGGAGAGTCGGTTTACCGGGCCCTCAGCGAAGACCTGCAGGAGGCGCGGCAAAACCAGTCGCTGGGTGATCTGTCCAAACGCTTGAACATGGAACAGGCCGGTTTCCGCAGCCTGATGACCAAGACAGCTCGCGCGCTTCCATTCAAGGAAGCGCCGACGTCCTACAAGGAGGCGCTGGAAGCTTTCGATGAGCGCTGGGGCGACCCCGCCTATTGGCAGGTCATTCGCCGCAACGATAGTGCAATCACCCCCTATTATTTGTTGGCCGCTCTCGATCACCGCATCGACGATATGGGCGAGCTGGCATCGGTATCGCCTGATCAGGCGGTCTACCTGGACATCTTCGCCCGCACTTTCTGGATGGGGCTGGTGATCACGGCGATTTGTCTGGTGATGGCCTATCCCCTGGCGTATCTCCTGGCCAACCTGCCAGCACGCAAAAGCAACCTGCTGATGATCATGGTGCTGCTGCCGTTCTGGACTTCGATTCTGGTGCGCGTTGCCGCCTGGATCGTGCTGCTGCAATCCAGCGGCCTGATCAACGGTGCGCTGTTGAAGATGGGCCTGATCGACGAACCATTGCAGTTGGTGTTCAACCGGGCTGGCGTCTACATCGCCATGGTCCACATCCTGCTGCCGTTCATGATCCTGCCGATCTACAGCGTGATGAAGAACATCTCGCCGAGTTACATGCGTGCGGCGATCTCGTTGGGCTGTCACCCCTTCGCCAGCTTCTGGCGGGTGTACTTTCCACAAACCCTCGCGGGCGTGGGCGCCGGCTGCCTGTTGGTGTTCATCATTTCCATCGGCTACTACATCACCCCCGCGCTGCTCGGCAGCCCGAACGACCAGATGGTCAGCTACTTCGTCGCCTTCTACACCAACACCACCATCAACTGGGGCATGGCCACGGCGCTGGGCGGCCTGCTGCTGCTGGCGACCATGCTGCTGTACATCGTCTACAGCTGGCTGGTCGGCGCCAGCCGCCTGAGGCTGGGCTGAGCATGACCGCACTGACCAGGCAATCACCGCAAGCCATTCGCCAATTCGGGCAGGAGAACTTTCCATGCTGAGCCCCTACATGTCGCCCATCGAACGCGTCTGGTTCTATACCCTGCGCATCCTTTGCGCGCTGGTGCTGCTGTTTCTGATCGTGCCGGTGCTGGTGATAGTCCCGCTGTCGTTCAACTCCGGCTCGTTTCTCGTCTATCCGCTGCAAGGCTTCTCCATGCGCTGGTACGAAACCTTGTTCAGCTCGGCCGACTGGATGCGCTCGCTGAAGAATTCGATGCTCATCGCCCCGGCCGCCACGGCGCTGGCGATGGTCTTCGGCACCCTGGCGGCGATCGGTCTGACCCGCGGCGAATTTCGCGGCAAGGCCCTGGTGATGACCTTGCTGATTTCGCCGATGGTGGTGCCGGTGGTGATTGTTGGGGTGGCCAGCTACCTGTTCTTCGCCCCGTTGGGCCTTGGCAACAGCTACCTGTCGCTGATCCTGGTTCACGCGGTGCTGGGTGTGCCGTTCGTGATCATCACCGTCTCCGCCACGCTGCAGGGGTTCAACCAGAACCTGGTGCGCGCCGCAGCCAGTCTGGGCGCCTCACCCATAACCACATTCTTCCGCGTCACCCTGCCGCTGATTGCCCCTGGAGTGATTTCCGGTGCGCTGTTTGCCTTCGCCACGTCCTTCGACGAAGTGGTGGTGACGCTGTTCCTCGCCGGCCCCGAGCAGATCACCTTGCCGCGGCAGATGTTCAGCGGTATCCGGGAAAACCTCAGCCCGACTATCGCCGCCGCAGCCACCCTGTTGATCGGCTTTTCCATCGCATTGCTGCTGACCCTGGAATGGCTGCGCGGCCGTTCCGAGAAGATGCGCACTCAACAACCTGCCTGATTCGGACGCTTCCATGACCCTGCAACTCGACCACCCCGGCCTGCTGCGCCAGCAGGCCTACCTCAACGGCGACTGGTGCGATGCCGATGCGGGCGGCCGCACCGCTATCTTCAACCCGGCCACCGGCGAGCTCATTGGCGAGGTGCCGAACATGGGACGCGCCGAAACCCGCCGCGCCATCGAAGCCGCACAGGCGGCGCAGCCGGCCTGGCGCGCGCTGACCGCCAAGGAGCGCGCGTCGCGCTTGCGTCGCTGGTACGAGCTGATGCTGGAGAATCAGAAAGACCTGGCGCGGATCATGACCGCCGAGCAGGGCAAGCCGCTGGCCGAGGCTCGGGGTGAAGTGGCTTATGCCGCCTCTTTTCTGGAATGGTTCGCCGAGGAGGGCAAGCGCCTGTATGGCGATGTGATCCCCGCCCACGCCGGCGACAAGCGCATCCTCGTGCAAAAGGAGCCGGTCGGCGTCACCGCGGCGATTACGCCCTGGAACTTCCCCAGCGCGATGATCACTCGCAAGGTCGGCCCGGCGCTCGCCGCCGGCTGCGCCATGGTACTCAAGCCTGCGCCGCAGACGCCTTTCTCAGCGTTGGCACTGGCCGCCTTGGCCGAGCGCGCGGGCATCCCGGCCGGGCTGTTCAGCGTGATCACCGCCGATGCCGCTACCTCGCGCGAAGTCGGTGCCGAACTCTGCGGAAACCCGGTCGTGCGCAAGCTCTCGTTCACTGGCTCGACGGCAGTGGGTATCCGCCTGATGCAGCAGTGCGCGCCGACGCTGAAAAAGCTCTCGCTGGAACTGGGCGGCAACGCGCCCTTTATCGTCTTCGACGATGCCGATCTGGATGCGGCAGTCGAGGGCGCGATGATCTCCAAGTACCGCAACGCCGGGCAGACCTGCGTTTGTGCCAACCGCATCTACGTGCAGGACGGCATCTATGACGCTTTCGTCGATAGGCTTGCCGCCGCTGTGGCGCGGCTGAATGTGGGTAACGGCATGGAGGAGGGCGTCACCACCGGCCCGTTGATCGATGCCGCTGCGGTGGCCAAGGTCCAGCGTCATCTGCAGGACGCGCTGGATAAGGGCGCCACTCTGCTGGCCGGCGGCAAACCCCATGCGCTGGGCGGTAATTTCTTCGAGCCGACGCTGGTGGGCGGCGTCACCGCCGAGATGGCCGTGGCACGCGAGGAAACCTTCGGTCCGCTGGCTCCGCTGTTCCGCTTCAACGATGAAAGCGAGGTGATTCGGCAGGCCAACGACACCGAGTTCGGGCTCGCGGCCTACTTCTATGCGCGCGACCTGAGCCGGGTGTTCCGCGTCGCCGAAGCGCTGGAGTACGGCATGGTCGGCATCAATACCGGCGTGATCTCCACCGAGGTGGCACCGTTCGGCGGCATGAAGGCCTCTGGCCTCGGCCGCGAGGGCTCGAAATACGGGCTGGATGAATACGTGGAAATCAAATACCTGTGTTTGGGTGGCATTTGACCGGACGACCCAAAAACAGGCGTGCAAAATAATGCACGGAGTTTTACTGTAATCCGAACGCCTGGGAAGGTGCGGCAGTCGATCATCGTATGCTGCCGCGCTCGCTGCCTGGCGTTCTTCATGACCCGTGCCGACGATGAGCGGCTACCGAGGAGCTTATGAGCAAGACCAACGAATCCCTGATGCAACGCCGTGTTGCCGCTGTTCCCCGTGGCGTCGGCCAGATCCACCCGATCTTTGCTGACCATGCGAAGAACAGCAGCGTGGTCGACGTCGAAGGCCGCGAGTTCATCGATTTCGCCGGTGGCATCGCCGTGCTGAATACCGGTCACCTGCACCCGAAGATCATTAAGGCCGTGGAAGACCAGCTGCATAAGCTGACCCATACCTGCTTCCAGGTACTGGCCTATGAGCCGTACGTGGAGCTGTGCGAGAAGATCAATGCGCGGGTACCCGGCGATTTCGACAAGAAGACCCTGCTGGTCACCACGGGCTCCGAAGCGGTGGAAAACGCGGTGAAAATCGCCCGCGCTGCCACCGGACGCGCCGGCGTGATTGCCTTTACCGGCGCTTATCACGGCCGCACCATGATGACCCTCGGTCTGACCGGCAAGGTCGCGCCCTACTCGGCGGGCATGGGCCTGATGCCGGGCGGCATCTTCCGCGCGCAATATCCCTGCGCGATCCATGGCGTCAGTGTTGACGAGTCCATCGCCAGTATCGAGCGCATCTTCAAGAACGACGCCGAGCCGCGCGACATCGCTGCGATCATCATCGAGCCGGTGCAGGGCGAGGGCGGCTTCAATGTCGCGCCGAAGGAATTCATGGCGCGCCTGCGTGCGCTCTGCGATGAACACGGCATCCTGCTGATCGCTGACGAAGTGCAGACCGGCGCCGGGCGCACCGGCACTTTCTTCGCCATGGAGCAGATGGGTGTGGTCGCCGACCTGACCACCTTTGCCAAGTCGGTCGGCGGTGGTTTTCCGATTGCTGGCGTGTGTGGCAAGGCCGAGATCATGGACGCCATTGCGCCGGGCGGGCTCGGCGGCACCTACGCCGGTAACCCGCTGTCCTGCGCGGCGGCGCTGGCGGTCATGGAAATCTTCGAGGAAGAGCAGCTGCTCGACCGTTGCAAGGCGGTGGCCGAGAAGCTTACCGCCGGGCTCAAATCCATCCAGGCGCGGCACAAGGAGATCGGCGAAGTCCGCGGGCTCGGCGCGATGATCGCCATTGAGCTGTTCGAGGAGGGCGATCACGCGCGTCCGGCGGCGGCGCTGACCTCGCAGATTGTCGCCAAGGCACGGGACAAGGGCTTGATCCTGCTGTCCTGCGGCACCTATTACAACGTGCTGCGGGTGCTGGTGCCGCTCACCGTTGAGGACGACCTGCTTGAGCGCGGCCTGTCCATAATCAATGAGTGTTTTGACGAGCTGACTTGATCGCGCGTGGCGCACCGGCATTCGCAACGGAGGTCAGCCGCGCCGCAACCCTGACCCCTCGGGTACAATGCGCGGCATCTTGCCGTGCTACCCGAGGTCGTCATGCAGCCGTTCGCCATCGCCCCTTCGATTCTTTCCGCCAATTTCGCCCGCCTGGGCGAGGAAGTGGACAACGTGCTGGCCGCCGGCGCGGACATCGTCCATTTCGATGTGATGGATAACCACTACGTACCCAACCTGACCATTGGCCCGATGGTCTGCTCGGCGTTGCGCAAGCACGGCGTCACCGCACCCATCGATGTGCACCTGATGGTCAAGCCGGTAGACCGCATGATTGGCGACTTTCTGGAAGCCGGCGCCAGCTACATCACCTTTCACCCGGAAGCGTCCGAGCACGTTGATCGCTCCCTGCAGCTGATCAAGGACGGCGGCGCCAAGGCCGGACTGGTGTTCAACCCGGCTACTCCGCTGGACGTCCTCAAGTACGTGATGGACAAGGTCGACATGGTCCTGCTGATGAGCGTCAACCCCGGCTTCGGTGGGCAGAAGTTCATCCCCAATACCCTGGACAAGCTGCGCGAAGCGCGTGCCCTGATCGATGCCAGCGGCCGCGAGATTCGCCTGGAGATCGACGGCGGCGTCAATCCGAAGAACATCCGCGAGATCGCCGCAGCCGGTGCCGATACCTTCGTCGCCGGTTCGGCGATTTTCAATCAGCCCGACTACAAGGCTGTGATCGACCAGATGCGCGCCGAACTGGCGCTGGCACGCTCATGACTCGTCTCGAGCAACTGTTCGACGGCCAGCTGCCGCGGTTGGTGATGTTCGACCTGGACGGCACCCTGATGGATTCGGTGCCGGACCTGGCCGCCGCGGTCGACAAGATGCTGATGTTGCTGGGGCGTGAGCCCGCCGGCATTGATCGGGTGCGTGACTGGGTGGGCAACGGCTCGCGGGTGCTGGTGCGTCGCGCGCTGGCCGGTCAGCTGCAACACGAGGGTGTAGCTGATGAGCTGGCCGACGAGGCGCTGGCGCTGTTCATGAAGGCCTATTCCGGTGGACACGAACTGACCACGGTCTACCCCGGCGTTCGCGAGTGCCTGGACTGGTTACGCGAGCGTGACGTGAAGCTTGCAATCATCACCAACAAGCCGGCCCAGTTCATCGAACCCTTGCTGGAAGAGAAGGGCCTGGCGGGTTATTTCCAGTGGTTGATCGGTGGCGACACACTGCCTCAGCAAAAGCCTGACCCGGCGGCCCTTGTTTGGGTCATGCGTGAGGCCGGGGTGTCCGCGGATGCCGCCCTATTCGTTGGCGATTCGCGCAACGATGTGCGCGCCGCGAAGGCGGCGTCGGTGCCTTGTGTGGCGCTCACCTACGGCTACAACCACGGTGAGCCCATCGCCCACGAGCAGCCGGCGCTGGTGCTTGACGATCTGCGCGAGCTGGTTGCTTCGGTTTCGGGGCTGCGCTAGTGTGGCCTCTGTCTTTTGAACCCTGCAGCCGAGATCAGATCGTGGTGGTCACCCGCAAACAGTGGATGAATGTCATCAAGGCCCTGGCCCGTTGGCGCTGGCGCGCCTGACATCTTCTGCCGGCTCTGCCCGGTACGTTTGCACAACTCGACCTTATGTAGCTCCCCTCCGACCACGAGGCTGACATGACCCGCGAAGAATTCCTGCGTTTGGCCGCCGAAGGCCATAACCGCATCCCCCTGTCGTTCGAAACCCTCGCCGACTTCGACACCCCGCTCACGCTTTATCTCAAGCTCGCCGATGCGCCGAATTCCTACCTGCTCGAATCCGTGCAGGGCGGGGAAAAGTGGGGGCGTTACTCGATCATCGGCCTGCCCTGCCGCACTGTATTGCGCGTGCAGGATCATCGCATCAGCGTGACCACCGACGGCGTCGAAACCGAGGCCTGTGAGGTCGACGATCCGCTGGCGTTCGTCGAGGCGTTCCAGCAGCGCTACCGCGTGGCGCCGGTGGATGGACTGCCGCGCTTCAACGGCGGTCTGGTGGGGTATTTCGGCTACGACAGCGTGCGCTATGTCGAACGCAAACTTGCGAGCTGCCCCAACCCCGATCCGCTGGGTACGCCGGATATCCTGCTGATGGTGTCCGACGCCGTGGTGGTCTTCGACAACCTGGCCGGCAAGCTGCATTGCATCGTGCTGGTCGACCCGGCACAGCCGGACGCCTACGAGGCGGGTCAGGCGAAACTGCAGGCGCTTCGAGAAAAGCTGCGCCAGTCGATCACGCCGCGCCTGGGCCTGGATTTCGAAAAGAGCAACGGTAACGAGCCGACTTTCCGCTCGAGCTTCAGCCGCGAGGACTACGAGCAGGCCGTCAACCGCATCAAGGACTACATCCTTGCCGGCGACTGCATGCAGGTGGTGATCTCCCAGCGTATGTCGATCCCCTTCAAGGCCGCGCCGATCGATCTGTACCGCGCGCTGCGCTGCTTCAACCCGACGCCCTACATGTACTTCTTCAACTTTGGTGATTTCCACGTGGTGGGTTCGTCGCCCGAAGTGCTGGTGCGGGTCGAGGAAGGGCTGGTCACCGTACGGCCCATCGCTGGCACTCGCCCCCGAGGCGTCAACGAGGAGGCTGATCAGGCACTCGAGCAGGATCTGCTCAGCGACGCCAAGGAGCTGGCCGAACATCTGATGCTGATCGACCTGGGCCGCAACGACGTCGGCCGTGTGGCCGAGAACGGTTCGGTGCGGCTCACCGAGAAGATGGTGATCGAGCGCTATTCCAACGTGATGCACATCGTCTCCAACGTCACCGGCCAGCTCAAGGCGCCGCTGACGGCGATGGATGCGCTGCGTGCCATCCTGCCGGCGGGAACCCTTTCCGGCGCACCAAAAATTCGCGCCATGGAGATCATCGACGAGCTGGAGCCGGTCAAACGCGGCGTTTACGGCGGCGCCGTCGGCTATCTGGCCTGGAACGGCAACATGGATACGGCCATTGCGATCCGCACCGCGGTAATTAAAGATGGCGAGCTGCACGTGCAGGCTGGTGCCGGTATCGTCGCCGACTCACAGCCGGCCCTGGAATGGGAAGAAACGCTGAACAAACGCCGCGCGATGTTCCGTGCGGTGGCCTTGGCAGAGCACAGCAGCGACTAGCTTCGGCGCGGCTCATGGGGATGTTCGGCAACTGCGACTAAAGTCCTTATTGGTCGTATGGTAATGGCTATTGGCTATGCCTATAGTCGTGGAAGCTGAGCAGGAACGCTCGGCAATCCAACCCCAGCCCATACGAGCCAGCCATGCCGTTACTGCCGAGCCCCCGCCCATCGTCCGTTCGCCAGTCCTGGCCGTCGGCCTCGTCGTTGGTGATCGCTCTCACGGCGCTGCTGGTGCTGGTCTGGTTGTTATCGAGCCTGGCGGATCTGAACGGAAGTCAGGTGTGGTTTCCGTTGTCGCTGCATATCACTGTCGAAACCTTCTCGATTGTCGTCGCGGGACTGGTGTTTGCGGTGGCTTGGCATAGCCAGCAGCCAGTACCTCTTTCGAACCCGCTGCTCGCCTGTGCGTTTTTGGCCATCGCGCTGCTGGACCTGGCGCATATGCTGTCCTACCGAGGTATGCCCGTTTGGGTGACGCCTGCCTCGGCGGAGAAAGCGATCGCCTTCTGGCTGGTTTCCCGCGTATTGCTTGCTTTCACCCTGCTCGCGGTGGCGTGCCGTCTGTGCCACCGAAGCATCGCTCTGCCGCGGGTGCTGCTGCTTTCATCGTCCCTGGGACTGGTGGTTTTGGTGGTTTACCTGCAGCTGTTTCAGCCGCAGCTGTGGCCTCGGACCTTTATCGACGGGGAGGGGCTGACCCGCTTCAAAGTGCAGATGGAGTGGCTGATCATCAGCCTCTTCGCACTGGCGGCATGGGTGTTCTGGCACGGTCGAGAGGCTGCAGGCCGTGACTATTTCGACGGCATGCTGGCTGCGACACTGGTTTCGATTCTTGCCGAGCTGTGCTTCACCGCCTACACCAGTGTGAACAGCTTCTACAGTCTGCTCGGGCATCTGTACAAGATCGTCTCCTACGGCTTCATCTATCAGGTGGTGTTCGTGTCGAGTGTGCGGGCGCCATACGCGCGGTTGGCGGTCGAAATGAACGAACGGATCGCTGCACAACAGCGCGCCGACTATATGGCTCACTTCGATAGCCTGACGGGGTTGCCCAATCTGTCCCAGCTTGAGGAGCGGACGCGTCAGGCAATGGCCAGTGCCGTGAAGCTCAAGGGTGCAGTTGCGGTGCTGTACGTCGATCTCGATCATTTCAAGATGGTCAACGATTCGTTCGGGCGCACTTTCGGTGACCAGCTGCTCTGCACAACCTCGGTAAGACTGCAGCAGGCATTGCCCGATAGCGCCATGCTGGCACGTGCTGGCGGCGATGAGTTCGTCGTGCTGTTAGCCGACCTGGAGAGCGCCGAGGGTGCGTCGGTTGTTATTCAGCGTGTGCTTGATGAGTTGGCCGACCCCTTCATGATCGAGCGCCAGCAGATAGTGGTGTCGATCTCCATCGGCGTCGCGGTTGGCCCGAGCGATGGCATGGACTTTCCCTGCCTCCTGCGTAACGCTGAAATGGCGATGTACAAGGCCAAGGAAGCCGGGCGCCGGACGTGGTGCTATTACAACGCTGCGTTGGATACCGAGATGCGGGGGCGGTTGTATCTCATCAACGGCCTGCGGCTCGCTCTCGAGCGAGAGGAGTTTTTTCTGGAGTATCAGCTGCAGCTGGACCTCGCCAGCGGCAGGGTAGTGGGCGCGGAAGCCCTGTTGCGCTGGCAGCACCCTCAGTGGGGTCTGGTCGCGCCGGGGCAGTTCATTCCTGCAGCCGAGCAGAGCGGTTTGATCGTGGGGATTGGTGAATGGGTCATCCTCGAGGCGTGCCGACAGGCTCAACGCTGGCAGGCTGAAGGGCTGGACATACCGCGTGTCGCAGTGAACGTCGCTGCGATACAGCTGCGCCAGGGGGCGCTGGAACAAACCGTCGCCGCCGCCTTGGCGCAGACCGGTCTGCCAGCTTCAGCGCTGGAGCTTGAGCTGACCGAATCCAGCCTCGTCGACAACACCGAGCAGGTGATGATTGCGCTGGCCGGTCTGAAAGCCCTGGGCGTCACGCTGTCCATCGACGATTTCGGCACCGGGTACTCCTGTCTGGCGTATCTTCGGCGGTTGTCGGTGGATACGTTGAAAATTGACCGCTCCTTTGTAAGCGATCTGCCAAATGAAGACGGCCATGCCATTGTCGCCGCGATCATCCATATGGCTGAGTCGCTCGGGCTGAGCACGCTGGCAGAGGGGGTCGAGGACGAGGCCACTGCTGCGGAACTACGTCGACTTGGGTGTCGGCAGGCGCAGGGTTTTTTCTACGCTCGGCCGGTTCCGGCCTCCGCGCTGCCTGCCGCTATCGCGTCGCTGCCAGTCTAGGGCGCCAGACTGGCTGTAGCGGGCAGGCAATGCTCTGCTATAGTCCGGTTGAAATCGTGGCCTGGCATGGGCTACTTTGCGTTGTCAGCTCTGCGAGACCTTTTCCGTGAAATTCAGCAGCACCCTCCTGATGCGTTTGTTCAAGGCACATGCCCGCTGGCGTTGGCGCGCCTGATCCTCGTTGCTGGCTCCGTGCCGGAATACCCCGTTCACACCTGTACTACCGATCGTTCTGCCGAGGCGCCTTTGCGCCGGCTCGGGCCGTCATGGCAGGTGGTGGATCAGCCTCAAGCCCTAGGGTGACGCAAATGCTGCTAATGCTGGATAACTACGATTCCTTTACCTACAACGTCGTGCAATATCTCGGCGAACTCGGCGCGGACGTCAAAGTGGTGCGCAACGATGAGTTGAGCGTTGCCGAAATCGAAGCGCTGAACCCGGAGCGGATTGTCGTCTCTCCTGGCCCATGTACCCCAAACGAGGCGGGCGTTTCACTCGACGTCATCCGCCATTTCGCCGGCAAGCTGCCGATTCTGGGGGTCTGTCTCGGCCATCAGAGCATCGGGCAGGCATTTGGAGGTGAGGTCGTGCGGGCGCGTCAGGTCATGCATGGCAAGACAAGCCCGGTCGCTCACGAGAACACCGGTGTGTTTGCCGGGCTGAACAATCCGTTAACGGTGACGCGTTACCACTCACTGGTGGTCAAGCGTGAAACGCTCCCCGACTGTCTGAAAATTACTGCCTGGACGCAACTTGAAGACGGCAGCGTCGACGAGATCATGGGCTTGCGGCACAAGACACTGAACGTTGAAGGCGTGCAGTTTCACCCTGAGTCAATCCTCACCGAGCAGGGGCACGAACTGTTCGCCAATTTTCTGAAACAGACCGGAGGCGCGCGCTGATGGATATCAAGGAAGCCCTCAACCGCATCGTCGGCCAGCTGGATTTGACTACCGATGAAATGAAGGCGGTGATGCGGCAGATCATGACTGGCCAGTGCACCGATGCGCAGATTGGCGCGTTCCTCATGGGCATGCGGATGAAGAGCGAAACCATCGACGAGATCGTCGGTGCGGTGCAGGTGATGCGTGAGCTGGCTGAGCCGGTGCATTTTGATACCCATAGATTGGTGGACACCTGCGGTACCGGTGGCGATGGGATGAACATTTTCAATGTCTCAACGGCCGCAGCCTTCGTGGTCGCCGCTGCGGGTGGCAAGGTCGCCAAGCACGGTAACCGCGCAGTGTCGGGCAAGAGTGGCAGTGCCGATCTGCTCGAAGCGGCCGGTGTTTACCTGGACCTCACGCCCGCACAGGTTGCGCGCAGTGTCGATGCCGTGGGCGTCGGCTTCATGTTCGCGCCAGCGCACCACGGCGCGATGAAATTTGCCGCCGGTCCGCGCCGTGAGCTGGGCTTGCGCACGCTGTTCAACATCCTTGGCCCGATGTCCAACCCCGCCGGTGTCAAGCATCAGGTGCTCGGGGTGTTCAGCAAGGAACTCTGCCGGCCCATGGCCGAAGTGCTGTCGCGCCTGGGAAGTCAGCATGTGCTGGTCGTGCATGCACAGGACGGGCTCGACGAGATCAGCCTGGCGGCGCCGACCTATGTGGCCGAACTGAACAAGGGCGAAATCAGTGAGTACCGTATCCAGCCGGAAGACTTCGGGATCAAGAGCCAGAGCCTGATCGGTCTTAATGTCGAAGATGCACAGGGCTCGTTGGCTCTGATTCGCGATGCATTGGGACGGCGTAAGACGGACAACGGACAAAAGGCGGCCGACATGATTGTCTTGAATGCAGGTGCTGCGCTCTATGCAGCCGACATCGCCAGCAGCCTGAAACAGGGCGTGGAGATTGCCCACGATGCGCTGCATACCGGCTTGGCACGGGACAAGTTCGAGGAGCTTGTGTCCTTCACCGTGGTGTTCAAGCAGGAGAGCTCCCAATGAGTAACGTGCCGACGGTTCTGGAAAAGATCATCAGGCGCAAGCGCGAGGAAGTCAGCGAGCGTCGAGGTCGGGTCGGTCTGGCTGAACTCGAAACAATGGCGGCCGCAGCGGATCCGGTTCGCGGTTTTGCCCGCCGGCTGCAGGAGCAGGCGCGTAACAAGCAACCGGCTGTGATTGCAGAAATCAAGAAAGCCTCACCAAGCAAAGGGGTGCTGCGGGAGGATTTTGTCCCGGCGGACATCGCCAAAAGCTATGAGGCAGGTGGCGCCACCTGCCTCTCGGTATTGACCGACATCGACTTCTTTCAGGGGGCCGACGAATACCTGAAGCAAGCGCGCTCAGCCTGCAAGCTACCGGTCATCCGCAAGGACTTCATGGTTGACCCCTACCAGATCATCGAGTCCAGAGCCTTGGGCGCTGACTGCGTTCTGTTGATCGTCGCTGCGTTGGAGGATGGCCAGATGGCCGAGCTCGCCGATGTGGCAAAGTCTCAGAATCTCGACATATTGGTAGAGGTCCACGATGGCGCAGAGCTGGAGCGCGCGCTGCGCCTCGACACACCTCTGCTCGGGATCAACAACCGTAACCTTCACACCTTTGAACTCAGTCTGGAAACGACGCTTGACTTGCTGCCGCGCATCCCACGCGACCGTCTGGCTGTGACCGAGAGCGGCATACTTCATCGTGCCGATGTGGAGTTGATGGAAATCAACCAGGTGTATGCGTTTCTGGTGGGAGAAGCTTTCATGCGAGCTGAGCAGCCGGGGCTCGAACTGCAGCGATTGTTCTTTCCGGGACGTAACCGACCCCAGTCAGCTGCCGATCCCGAGTAAGCCGGTGCAATTGAAAAAGCCGGCAAGTTGCCGGTTTTTTCAATCGTGCTGAGCTAAGTTTCAGCGCGTACCAAACACCACCATGGTCTTTCCCTTCACGTGCACCAGCCCCTGTGACTCGAGGCTCTTGAGTACGCGGCCGACCATTTCCCGCGAGCAGCCGACGATGCGGCCGATTTCCTGGCGGGTGATCTTGATCTGCATGCCGTCCGGATGGGTCATCGCATCGGGTTGCTTGCACAGATCAAGCAATGTACGGGCGACTCGGCCGGTTACATCGAGAAACGCCAGATCACCCACCTTGCGTGTTGTGTTGCGCAAGCGTTCGGCCATCTGGCTGCCGAGTGCATAAAGAATATCGGGGTCTTGCTGGGTCAGTTCACGGAACTTGGCATAGCTCAGTTCTGCTACTTCGCATTCAGTCTTGGCGCGAACCCATGCGCTGCGTTCCTTTTCGGATCCTTCCTTCTCGAACAGTCCCATCTCTCCGAAGAAATCCCCGGAATTCAGATAGGCAATGATCATCTCGCGACCATCGTCATCCTCGATCAGGATGGTGACCGAACCTTTAACGATGAAGAAAAGCGTTTCGCTACGATCACCGGCATAGATGATGGTGCTTTTGGCGGTGTAGCGCCGACGATGGCAATGCGCGAGTAGTTTGTCGATGTTCTTAATCTTGGGCGTGAGTGTAATAGCGACCATGCTGTAGTCCCGGAAGATGTGTCCAATTAGAAGGCAGTTCTTATTATGTATGACTAAGTTCTGTTATCAGGCACAGCGAGCTTAACAGACCGGTCTGGGTCGACAACAAAACTGCGACACGAATATCAACTTTCGGGCATTCATTTCGTCGGGTTATCGCCACCGGCGTCCGCCGGTCGTCATGCTAAGCTTCGCTCCTTTTCAAACGGAGTCTATCGATGAAAGCGCGCATTCAGTGGGCTGGCGAGGCAATGTTTCTTGGCGAGTCTGGCAGTGGTCACGTCGTGGTGATGGACGGCCCGCCTGAGAATGGTGGACGAAATCTAGGCGTCCGCCCTATGGAGATGCTGTTGCTGGGGCTCGGCGGCTGCAGCAACTTCGATGTGGTAAGCATTCTGAAGAAGTCGCGTCAGGCGGTGGAAAGCTGCGAAGCCTTTCTTGAGGCGGAGCGTGCGGGTGAAGATCCCAAGGTGTTCACGAAGATTCATCTGCACTTCGTCGTCAAGGGGCGTGGGCTGAAGGAGGCTCAAGTCAAACGTGCCGTCGAACTGTCCGCTGAGAAATACTGTTCTGCCTCGATCATGCTCGGCCGTGCGGGTGTCGAGATCAGCCACGACTATGAAATCGTCGAGCTGAGCTGAACACTATCCTGGCGCACTTGGACAAGAGTCACGTCACGGTGCATACCGATCCAGAAATCCATCCGGTCGAAGGTATCGCAACCCATCGCGTGGATATCGACGTTTCTACTTGCGGCGTTAATTCAGCGCTTGAGGCTCGCAACTATATGAATCCCTAGTTCTACACGGATATCGTCACTGTCGATTATCGAGTTCGTGGCGTTACTCGTGTGCACCATGAAATGCTGGAAGCTTTCTATGCCCACAATGTGCCGATCTAGGGTGGCGGCGGTAAAAACCAGAAGGGCGCCTCTCAGGCGCCCTTCTTCGTTATAACGGTCATATCCGGTAGGTGGTCTTGGTCATCACTTTGGCCATCAGGCTCATGCCAAACTTCACCGGCGCCGGAAAGCGCAAGCCGCCTGCCTCTAGGGCAGCGGTTGAATGTTGCGCTTCATCCGTGCGCATCTGTTCGAGAATAGCCCGGGACTTCTCATCCTCTTGTGGAATCTGCTCGAGATGCTCATCCAGATGCTTGCAGACCTGATCTTCCGTGGCGGCGACGAAACCCAGGCTGATGCGATCGCTGATCAAGCCCGCCGACGCACCGATGCCGAACGACAGTCCGTAGAAAAGCGGATTGAGAACACTGGTGTGGCTGCCCAACTGGTGTATGCGCTGTTCGCACCAGGCCAGATGATCAATCTCTTCGTCTGCGGCGCGCTCCATCGCCTCACGGACCCTGGGCAGTCGAGCGGTCAGCGCCTGTCCCTGGTATAGCGCCTGCGCACAGACCTCACCAGTGTGATTGATGCGCATCAGTCCGGCCACGTGTCGCGCTTCGCTTTCGCTCAGCTCGGCCTCGTTCTTCAGCACGGCGGGCGTCGGTCGCTGAGGTTGGCCGCTGAACGGTAGCAGCGTCCTTAAAGCGGCATCGGCCTGCAACAGCAGGCGGTCGGCAGGAGAGTATTGGCGTTGGTTGGGCATGTCGCCTCCAGGTGGTTCGGAGCAGGCGTGAGCAGTCGGTACTGCAGTTGGGGTAGCAGATATTTCAACCAGGTGGCCAATGCATCTGGCGCTGACCGAGCACATGCATATGGATGTGATGTACCGTCTGACCTCCAAGGTCGTTGCAGTTCATGACAACCCGAAAGCCTTCCTGACAGCCCTGCTCTTCGGCCAGACGCTGCGCGGTAAAAAGGATATGGCCAGCGAGAAGCTTGTCGTCATCCTCACTTAGGTCATGCAGGGTTGCGATGTGTTTCTTTGGAATTACCAGGAAATGCGCAGGCGCCTGGGGCGCGATGTCATTGAAGGCGATAACCTGTTCGTCTTCATAGATCTTCTGCGCGGGGAGGGTCCCGGCGACGATCTTGCAAAATAGACAATCCACGGCGTTTCTCCAGAACTGAAACAAAAAGCAGTGTAACAGGCGATTTTCGGACTGGTTAGCTGGCATGGAGCATAGCGAATGAAGAATGATATTCACGACCTGGCACTGGTACTCGAGTCAAGGTTGCGCTTGGTGCTGATCGAGTCATGGGACGAGCGTCGAGTGCTCGAGACGCTGACTGGATTGGCTGTGAACCGGGGGATGACCCTTCATGTGTGGTCTGTAACGGAAGGTCTCCGGCATCTCGCGTTTGGCGGCGAGGCGCTGGATGCTGGCGAAAGCTGCTCGGCTGAGGTCGCATTGAGGCGAGTCAAACACGATCCGCTGGGAGGGCTGTACGTCTTCTGCGACTTGCATCCGTTTCTCGACGAGCCGCGTCTGGTGCGCTTGTTGAAGGAAATCGCAATGGGCGAAAGCGCCACCGCACCCACGCTGGTGCTGGTGTCGCATGCCCTCAAGTTGCCCCCTGAGGTCCAGCGTTATGCGGCTCGCTTCAGTCTCACCCTGCCCTCCGAAGAAGAGCTGTTGAGTATTGTGCGTAATGAGGCGACTGTCTGGAGCGAACGTAATCGAGGCGCCCGTGTACGAACCGACAATCGCACCCTGCAGCAGGTCGTCAAGAACCTGCGTGGACTCAGTCATGCGGAAGCGCGCAGCTTGGCGCACAGCCTGATCTGCGATGATGGCGCGATCACACAGGAAGATCTGCCAGAGCTGAACCGTAAGAAGTTCGAGCTACTGGACATGCAAGGCGTGCTGGGCTTCGAGTACGAGACGGAGCATTTTGCCGAGGTTGGCGGGCTTCAGAATTTCAAGCGCTGGCTGGGGCAGCGTCAGGCTGCCTTTGTTGCCGGCAGCCACTCGGACATGCCGCGCGGGGTGATGCTTGTTGGCGTGCAGGGCGGCGGGAAAAGTATGGCGGCCAAGGCGGTCGCGGGGTTCTGGGGTTTGCCGCTGCTGCGCCTGGATTTTGCGTGCTTGTACAACAAGTTCTTTGGTGAAACCGAGCGCAATCTGCGCGAGGCGCTAAAACTGGCCGAACAGATGGCGCCTTGCGTCCTATGGATGGACGAGTTGGAAAAGGGGCTCGCTACGGGAGAAATGGATGGCGGCGTCAGTCAGCGCGTCCTGGGTACCTTGCTTACCTGGATGGCTGAGCGTGAAGCGCCGGTGTTCATGGTTGCGACCGCCAATGCAGTGGATCGGCTTCCGCCAGAGCTGTTACGGAAAGGGCGTTTTGACGAGTTGTTCTTTGTCGACTTGCCCGATGCATCCACGCGGGCGGAAATTTTCGGAATTCATCTGGCACGGCGTGAGCTGAAAGCCGAACAGTTCGATCTAGAAGCACTTGCGGTCGCTTGCGATGGTTTCTCAGGTGCCGAGATTGAACAGGTAGTTGTTTCGGCCGTCTACGCTGGTCAGGCCTGGACCGTTGAACCGAACCAAGACATGCTCCTGGATTGTATCCGCGCGACAGCACCGCTTTCGGTGGTAATGGCCGAAAAGCTGGATGAGCTTCGTGGTTGGGCTTCGGGGCGAGCGGTATTGGCCTGACTGGCTCGCCAAATCACCCTAGCGCGCTACTGATAAGTTGGCAGGATGATGGCGGTCAGGATGCCAATAATAGGTACAAGCAGCCATAGCGCCGCGAGAAGCTTTACGGCGCTGCTGTTCGGCGGCTGCGGCGGCCCGAAGCGGTTCACCCCAGTGTTGCCTGGCATCAGCAGTACCACCAGGGGAAAGAACGTGCCGACGATTGGAATCAGATAGAGCAGCATGAGCCAGCCGGACCAGCCTAGATCATGCAACCGTTGCACGCCGATCTGGACGCTCACGAGTAGAAAACCGATGCCGAGCACGCCGGTGACAATCATGCCGAGCACTGCTGAGGCAGCGAACGTCGTGCTGGCAATCAACAATAGGCCGAGCGCCGCAGCCATCAACGCCATGGACCAGGCTAGATAGCGCAGCCGGCCGATTCTGCCTTGTGTCGTGAAGACCTTTAGTTCGCTGTATTCCGCAGTTGGCTCGCCGACCTCGGCGCGCGGTGGTGCATAGGGATGGGCAATGCTCCGGCTCTGGAGCGACGTTTCGCCCAGCTGTACCTGGCGCGCCAGATATTTCTTGATAACGATGCCACAACTGCAGCACTCGATGGCGGTTGGCTGGGTATGGCCGCATTTGGGGCACGCCATCTGGTCAGCCTGAACGGGTGTCTCGTTCGGATTTACGGTCGCGTAGTCAACGATGGCCAGCGCAACACCTTTCGTTGGTTCGGCTTCCTTGCGTGCCTGGACCCCAGCACGCTGAAGCGCTTGCAGGTATCGGTCAGCTTCCGGTGCACTCAGTTCACGCTTGAGTGGGACCGAGCCATGACCAAACAGACGCTCGACTTTGCCAGCGTCGCATTTGAACAGTTGCGCCAGGTTGTTCTTGGCGGTGTCGAGTGATACGCCCGGTAGGAGCTCACCTTCGAAGACGATTCGGTATTGATCAGCGCTCATCCAGCGTCCCTGTTGCCGGTTTTTTGCGCAAGCCTAAAGCGCGGTAGGGCGGCCAACAAGTCTCGCCCTACAGAGTTGCTCGAGGCGTATAGCAACTGCGAGGTGTGTCACGGTTGGCGCAGCCAGCGCTGGGACAGCTGCAACGCCTGATCGTGGGCGGCACGGTATTCTCGATCCAGCCGGGAAATCAATTCCTCGCTGCTCGGCAGGTCTCTTATTTCCCCTACGCCCTGGCCTGCCGACCAGACGGTTTTCCAAGCCTTCGCCTCATCGCTGACGGGCTTGAGTTTTTCGCCGTAGTTCATTTCGCCTTTGTTTTTCAGTCGATCATCATCGTAGCCGGCTTGTTGCAGGCTTTGACGCAGGAAGCTGGCGGGCACACCTGATACCGCTGCGGTGTGAACGATGTCGGCAGCATGCGCCTGCAGCAGCATTTGCTTGTATTCATCCGAGGCGTGGCTTTCCCGCGTGGCAATGAAGCGCGTTCCCATGTAAGCAAGGTCCGCACCGAGTAGCTGCGCGGCAAGTATCTCGTGACCATGGTTGAGGCAGCCGGAGAGCAGCAGTGTCTTGTCGAAGAATTGGCGAATCTCGGCCACCAAGGCAAATGGACTCCACGTACCCGCGTGGCCGCCGGCCCCAGCAGCCACCGCTATCAATCCGTCAACTCCGGCTTCAGCAGCTTTCTCCGCATGTCGCCGTGTGGTGACATCGTGAAACACCAGCCCACCGTAGCTGTGCACGGCGTCCACCACCTCTTTAACGGCGCCAAGGCTGGTGATCACAATAGGCACCCGCTGCTCGACGCATATCGCGAGATCTGCCTGAAGTCGGGGGTTGCTGTGGTGCACAATCAGGTTGACGGCATACGGGGCTGGTTTGTCAGCCACTTTCAGGTGCTGGTCTATCTCCTGCAGCCAGTCACGGAATCCGCTGCTTTCTCGCTGATTCAGTGCGGGAAAGCTGCCGACCACACCGCTGGTGCAGCATGCGGCTACCAGCGCGGGGTTCGATACCAAGAACATGGGGGCTGCGACTAAAGGTAGACGAAGGCGCTCTTCGAGGATGGCTGGCAATGTCATGGCAGTTTCCTTGAGTCAGTTTCAAAAGGGTTTGATCACAACAAGAATGACGATAGCCAGGAGCAGCAGCACCGGAAGCTCGTTGAACCAGCGGTAGAACACATGGCTGCGCGTATTTTCGTTACGGGCGAATCGCTTGAGCTGAGCGCCACACATATGGTGATAGCCAATCAGTAACACAACCAATGCGAGCTTGGCGTGTAACCAGCCCCCGCTGAAGAGCGCAGGGTTAAGCGCAATCATGCCTATACCAAAGGCGAGCGTGGCGATCATTGAGGGGATCATGATGCCGCGATAGAGCTTGCGCTCCATGACCTGGAAGCGATCACGGCTGATCGCGTCCTCGCTCATGGCGTGATAAACGAACAATCTCGGCAAATAGAACAGCCCGGCGAACCAGCAGACGATTGCAACGATGTGCAGGGCTTTCAGCCAGAGATAGAGCATTCGGAAGTTCCTTGGGTTCAGAGTCGGTCCGATAGTAGTGGCTTGAGGGCCCGCGCGTCATCTCGGTGGTTGGCCCTGAGCGCAGGCCCCTTTATCATCGACGCTCTTATCGTTCCACTGCGAGAGGCAGCTCATGGTCAAGGTCGGAATCGTTGGCGGCACAGGCTACACCGGAGTCGAGTTGCTGCGTCTGTTGGCCCAGCACCCCCAGGCGGAAGTAGCCGTGATCACCTCCCGCTCCGAAAACGGGGTCAAGGTGACGGATATGTATCCGAACCTCCGAGGTCACTATGACCAGCTGGCTTTCAGTGTCCCGGATACCGCAACACTCGGCGCCTGTGATGTGGTTTTCTTCGCCACCCCCCATGGTGTCGCACATGCGCTGGCAGCTGAGTTGCTGGAGGCAGGCACTCGTGTTATCGACTTGTCCGCGGATTTTCGCCTGCAGGATGCGGATGAGTGGGCCAAATGGTACGGCCAGCCACATGGAGCCCCAGCGCTGCTACCCGAAGCGGTTTATGGTTTACCCGAGGTAAACCGTGAGCGGATCAAGGGGGCGCGGTTGATTGCAGTTCCTGGTTGTTATCCAACGGCAACCCAGCTGGGTTATCTGCCCTTGCTGGAACAGGGGCTGGCCGATACAACCCGGCTGATCGCCGATTGCAAGTCGGGCGTGAGCGGCGCCGGGCGCGCGGCGAAGATTGGATCGCTGTTTACCGAAGCGGGCGAAAGCATGATGGCCTACGCGGTCAAAGGTCATCGTCATCTGCCAGAGATCAGCCAAGGGTTGCGGCGTGCAGCCGGCGGTAACGTCAGCTTGACCTTCGTCCCTCATCTAACGCCCATGATTCGCGGCATCCATGCCACCCTGTACGCGACGGTCCTCGACACCTCGGTGGATCTCCAAGCGCTTTATGAAACTCGTTACGCGAGCGAACCTTTCGTCGACGTGATGCCTGCCGGCAGCCATCCGGAGACCCGCAGTGTGCGTGGTGCCAACGTATGCCGTATCGCAGTCCACCGGCCACAAGGCGGGGAACTGGTGGTCGTGCTGTCAGTCATCGATAACCTTGTAAAAGGCGCATCGGGCCAAGCGCTACAGAACATGAACATCGTCTTCGGTCTGGATGAAAGACTCGGCTTAGGCAACGCAGCTTTGCTGCCTTGACCTAGCTGCCATGGATATCGGTTCGGATCAGGCAGTGTATTCCCCGTCGGCGACGAATAGTTGACCGATTTTCTAGGATAAGCCGATAATGCCCCGTCCAAGCAGTAATGTGCGTTCACGCGCCAGGAGAACCAAATGAGTGTCGAATCCTTCACGCCCACCGCGATCCAGTTCAGTCAGGGTGCCGCGAGCAAGGTGAAGAGTCTGGTCGATGAAGAGGGCAACCCGCGGCTGAAGCTGCGTGTGTTCGTCACCGGCGGCGGCTGCTCTGGTTTTCAATATGGGTTTACCTTTGATGAGGAGCTCGCCGAAGACGACACCATCATCGAGCGTGAGGGTGTGAGTCTGGTGGTGGATCCGATGAGCTACCAGTACTTGGCCGGTGCTGAAGTGGACTATCAGGAGGGTTTGGAAGGTTCACGCTTCATCATCAAGAACCCGAACGCTACGACAACGTGCGGCTGCGGTCAGTCGTTCTCGATTTAAGGCTCGTTCTAGCAAAAGACACCGTGCCTCGGCACGGTGTTTTTGTTTCCGGGTCAGGACGGTAGTGGGGCGGTACGGCAGTCGACGCCAAGAGCTATGCCGGATAGATCGCGCCAAGGGTCCTCAACCCGCGAGCGCCTGTTACGCTTGGCCGGTTCGCGGCAATACCCTCAATGCAGCAGTGCGCCAACCAGGCGAACGCCATAGCTTCTAGCCAGTCAGGTTCGATCCCGTAGTTTGCAGTGCTTGCCAGCTCGCATGCGGGCAGTAATGCTTGCAGCCTTTGCATTAGCGCAGTGTTGCGCGCACCGCCGCCGCAGATCAGTACATCTTCTGTATCAGGTTGAGCTTCAATGAGCGCTTCGCTGATGCTGCGGGCTGTCAGTTCGAGCAGCGTAGCCTGTACATCTTCAGGGGCGAGGTCGGGAAAAGATGCGAGGTGGCTGTCCAGCCAGGGCAGGTTGAATAGCTCCCGCCCGGTACTCTTTGGGCCGTGGGTAGCGAAGAAGTCGTCACTTAACAGTAGCGTCAGTAGCTGGTGATTGACCTGACCGCTGGCTGCCCAGTTGCCGTCGCGGTCATAGGGCTGCCCTTGGTGGCGATGAATCCAGGCATCAAGGAGCACATTGCCTGGGCCGCAATCGAAGCCGCGTGTCGACGTGCCTGAACGTAGCAAGCTGACATTGCTGAAGCCGCCGATATTGAGCACCGCTCTGATCCGTTTCGCATTACTGAACATGGCCTCATGAAAGGCGGGCACCAGCGGTGCGCCTTGGCCGCCGGCAGCAATATCACGTCGACGAAAATCGGTCACTACGCTGATGCTGGTTAATTCTGCGAGGAGAGAAGGGTGCCCGATCTGGATAGAAAAGCCGCGTTGCGGCTCGTGCCGCACGGTCTGTCCGTGGCTGCCAATCGCGCGAATAGTCGAAGACGAGAGTTGCGCCTTGTCGAGTAACTTATGAACCCCAGCACTTGCGAGTTCGGCCCAAGCCTGTTCGGCAAGGGCGGCCCTGGCTAGTTCATCAGGTGCGGATGCGCAGAGATCGAGCAGATCCTGCTTGAGCTGCGCTGGCATCGGTTCGTAATGCGTTTCAAGCAAGGTCGTCCCTTGACTCTGCTCGACCAGAGCGAAATCCAGACCATCCAAACTGGTGCCTGACATTACTCCGATGTAGAGCGGCATCTATTCGCTCTTCATTGCCAGCATGGTTGCGCGCTCATCGTCCATACGGGCCATCAGCGGGGTGCTGAGCTGCAGAAAGCGCTGTTTTTCATTCTTAGCTATGGGGTCAGCCATTGGCAGTTTTAGCCCCAAGGGGTCGACATGCACGCCGTCGACCTGAAATTCATAATGCAGGTGCGGGCCGGTCGATAGGCCAGTGGTACCGATATAGCCAATGATCTGCCCTTGTTTGACAGAGGAACCGTTGCGGACGCCTTTGGCGAATCCCTGCATATGAGCATAAAGGGTTCTGTAACGATTGCCGTGTTGGATAACAACGGTGTTGCCGTATCCACCTTTGCGGCCGGCAAGAAGGACCTTGCCGTCTCCTGCGCTCTTGATTGGCGTGCCGCGTGCGGCAGCATAATCTACGCCCTTGTGCGCGCGTATCTTGTTCAGGATGGGGTGCTTACGGCCGTTAGAAAAACGTGAACTGATGCGTGCGAAGTCGACTGGCGTGCGAATGAAAGCCTTGCGCATGCTCTGGCCGTCTGCCGTGTAGTAGCTGCTATTGCCCTGCTTGTTGGTGTACCGAACAGCTGTATAGCTCTTGCCGCGATTCGTGAAGCGTGCCGCGAGAATGTTACCTGTCCCAACCCGGTCGCCGGCAACAGTCTTTTGCTCGTATATAACCTCAAACGAATCGCCTTTACGTATGTCCATGGCGAAATCGATGTCGTATCCGAACACATTGGCCAAATCCATCGTCAGGTTGTGACTGAGACCTGCGCGCTTAGCTGCAAGGAACAAGCTGCTCTCTATACGACCGTAGGCGTAAGCAGTACTGACATCCGGCTTGATCTGCTCCTTCTTGAACACATACTTGGTGCCTGACCTCTCCAGCTCCACGCTTTCCAGCTGGTTCAGCTGGCTGCGTAGCCGGGCTAGGTTGCCCTGGTCGTCCAGCTCGAACTCAAGGCGCTGACCAACCTTCAGGCGGGCAAACTGTTTTGCCTCTTTGCTGCTGGCTAGGACGTCGTGAACGGTTGCTTGCGGCAGGCCAACCTTTGCAAACACCGTCGACAGCGTGTCCCCATTCGCCACGACCACTTCTTTTGACGAGGGCTCGGCTTCTGTAGCCGCTTCGGCTTCTTTCAGCTGCAATGACTGAAGTTCCGGTGCGATAGGTGTATCGGTCGGAGCGAAGGGGCGCTCAACCGAAAGGCTGACAAGAGGTTGTTCGCTCACGGCTGCAAGTTCAGCAGCGGTATCGAGGCGCAGATCAAGAAAGGTCTTCTTGGCTTCGACTTCGCGGGATGGAAATACAAGGAGTGCCAGGCTCAGAAGCGCAGCTACACCGCTTGCAGCCAAGAGGTGGCTTTTCGGGTAGAGAGGTGCTTTCGATTTTGAATAGGTCATTAGAAAGTCTGGAATGTCTGGCGAAATTTTGTACAGAGAAAATATCTGCCTAAAATATAAGCAAAGTGGTGTCGAGGCAACCCTCGAATCCCCTGGTCGCGGCCTGGTTCGCGTTCGATAACGTTGAATTTTCCGGGCGTTCTTGTAAGGTTTACCGCCTTATCTTCTGGCGTGGGGCCTCCAATGAAGTCGGTTCAAGAGCAGTTGTCGGTGATCAAGCGGGGCGCTGACGAAGTGCTCGTCGAGGCGGAGCTGGTTAACAAGCTGGAGCGCGGTCTTCCGCTTCGAATAAAGGCCGGTTTCGACCCAACTGCGCCGGATCTCCATCTTGGTCACACCGTGCTTATAAATAAGCTGCGCCAGTTTCAGGATCTCGGACACCAGGTGGTCTTCCTTATAGGGGATTTCACCGGAATGATCGGCGATCCGAGCGGCAAGAGCGCAACGCGTCCGCCGCTGACGCGCGATCAGGTGCTAGAGAACGCGGAGACCTATAAAAGCCAAGTGTTCAAGATCCTTGACCCGGCCAAGACTGAGGTGGCCTTCAATTCCACTTGGATGGATCGTTTGACGCCGTCTGACTTCATTCGTCTGGCGTCGCAATACACCGTGGCTCGTATGCTGGAGCGTGATGACTTCAGTAAGCGTTATTCGACCAATCAGCCTATCGCGATCCACGAGTTTCTCTATCCGTTGGTGCAGGGCTACGACTCCGTAGCGTTGAGGGCGGATGTGGAGCTAGGTGGGACGGACCAGAAGTTCAACTTGCTCATGGGGCGCGAGTTGCAGCGCTCCTATGGGCAGGAGTCGCAGTGCATCGTCACCATGCCGCTTCTGGAGGGTCTGGATGGTGTGAAGAAGATGTCTAAATCGTTGGGTAACTACGTGGGGATCCAGGAAGCGCCTGGCGTGATGTATAGCAAGCTGGTATCGATCCCGGATGCGCTGATGTGGCGGTATTTCGAGCTGTTAAGCTTTCGGGATATGGCAGAAGTCGAAGAGTTCCGCATCGATGTGTCGCGTGGCGCCAATCCTCGTGACATCAAGATCAAGTTGGCGGAAGAGATTGTCGCGCGCTTTCATGGTGAGGATGCCGCTGCGACGGCTCATCGCTCGGCTGGCAACAGGATGAAAGAGGGCGAGTTGCCCGAGGATATTCCTGAGATTGAGCTGTGTTCGATGGAAGATATGCCGATCGCCTCGGTATTGAATCGGGCGGGCCTGGTTAAGAATGCTGCCGTGGCCCGGGATTTGTTGGCGTCTGGTGGGGTGCGAGTCGATGGGCAGGTTGTTGATCGGGCGTTTGTCTTTCGTCTTGGTTCCGCTCACATCTGTCAGGCAGGGAAAAAGGCATTTGGGCGCGTGTCGCTTAAGGCCGAATAAAACGGTTGACGCGAGTTTCTGAGTGCCTATAATGCGCACCTTCTCCGGCGCTGGCCTTTGGCGAAACCTCTTGCAAATCAAGAAGTTAGCGAAAATAAAGGCTTGCACGGATGGCGAATTCGAGTAGAATGCGCCGGGCTGGCAGGGCGGCGGTTTGGCTCTGTTGGTGGCTTCGGTCAGGTTGATCGGAGGCGGTTGAAAGAGGTGGTTGACAGCGGTTTTGAACGCTGTATGATTCGCCTCCCGCTGACGAGAGACGCTAGGTTGATCGGAAGCGCAAGCGGTTGAGAAGAAAGAAAAACTTCTTCAAAAACAGCT
>Ga0207893_1000140_pt1 | contig 52353 bp, 49 predicted proteins | sample MalvirmetaMSP121_FD_184233 | JGI IMG/M metagenome (GOLD analysis project Ga0207893, IMG submission 184233) | Marine viral communities from the Deep Pacific Ocean - MSP-121 (SPAdes) | ecosystem: Environmental > Aquatic > Marine > Oceanic | place: Pacific Ocean | collected 2001-06-02 | reverse complement strand
TCCCCCCGCGAGCGACGCGGAGCTGCTGTCGATTCAGTGGGGTGCGCCGGACCCGCTGACGCGCGGGCCGGTCATCGGCACCGTCACCAATCGCCTGCGGCGCAACGTGATCGGCTCGCACAGCGGTGCCTACGGCATCTATCGCGCGCTGGCCGTCGCCGCCAATGCGCTGCCGCGCGGTCACCGCGCCGACCTCACGGATACCCGCCCCACCGACCGCGTCGGCCCCTATCCGCAGTGGTTCGATGCCGAACGCATCGTCTCGCTCGACCCGTTCGGTGCCGATGTCGCCGAGCTCTACGCCGAGCAGATCGCGGCCGGCTTCGACATCCGTCCGACGATTGCCATCACCCAGGCGCATATCGATCTGCCGGAACTGCGTGAGGCGATCGCAGCCGGCCGCCTCGTTCCGGATGGCCGGTTCCTGCTCGACAGCGGCTCGGCACGCGTCACCAAGATCGCGCTGGAACCGGTGTGGTGGCTTCCGGGCGTGGCACAGCGCTTCGGCGTGGTGGAATCGGACCTGCGACGGGCCCTGTTCGAGGAAACCGGCGGCATGTTCCCGGAACTGGTCACGCGCAGCGATCTCGAGGTTTTTCTGCCGCCGATCGGCGGTCAAACCGCCTACATCTTCGGCGAGCCGGCCGATCTCGCCGATACCGGCAAACCGCTGACCTGCCGTGTCCACGACGAATGCAATGGCTCGGACGTGTTCGGCTCCGATATCTGCACCTGCCGGCCCTACCTCACGCACGGCATCGAGGAATGTATCCGGGGCGCGCAGGGTGGCGGTGTCGGCCTGATCGTCTACTGCCGCAAGGAAGGTCGCGCGCTCGGCGAGGTCACCAAGTTCCTGGTCTACAACGCGCGCAAGCGCCAGGCCGGCGGCGATACCGCAGACAATTATTTTCTGCGCACCGAATGCGTGGCCGGCGTGCAGGACATGCGCTTTCAGGAGCTGATGCCGGACGTGCTGCACTGGCTTGGCGTGCGCAGGATTCATCGGCTGGTGTCGATGAGCAACCTGAAATACGACGCCATCACGTCCTCCGGCATCGAGGTCGGCGAACGCGTGCAGATTCCGGACGAACTGGTCCCGGCCGACGCCCGTGTCGAAATCGAGGCGAAGATGGCGGCCGGCTACTACACCGAAGGCGAACGGCTCGATCTGGACACCCTGAGTGCCATCAAGGGACGTGGCCTATGAACCCGGAGCCGTCCGAGGCGGTGCGCACCCTGCGCGAACCGGCCACGATCCGCGAGCGCTGCGCCAACATCACCGCCGCGGTGGAAGCCGGCGACTCGGCCTGGTTCCGCATTGACGACAGCCGGTGCGCATACACTGCAAGGCTCGTCGCCGAGCTGACGCTCCGCCAATATCCCGGGCTGAACGTCCCCTATCACAGCCGCTGGCGACATTTCGAAGCCGGCGGTATCGATCGGATGCAGACACTGCGCAGCCTGATCGGTCCCGGGCAGGACGAAGCACTGGCACGCGCCAGTCTGGACCTGGCCGTGGTCAGCGTACTGCTCGACGCCGGGGCCGGCCCCGACTGGGGCTGGCAGGAACCCGGCGGAACGATCCACACACGGTCCGAAGGACTCGGCGTAGCCAGCTTTCACGCGTTCGTGAATGGTGCGTTTTCGTCCGAGCGCGGCAAACCTTTGCAGGTGGATGCGCGGGGTCTGCAGCGCATCGATGCGCCGCATCTGGCCAAACTGTTCCAGGTCAACCCCGACAATCCGCTGCTCGGCCTGGAAGGTCGCGCTGCATTGCTGCGTCGCCTCGGCGAGGCGCTGGAAGCCCAGGAGTCGGTATTCGGGGTATTCGGCGGCCCGGCGAGACCGGGTGCGCTGTTTGATCTGCTGGCCGGCAAGACGCGAGGATCCACGATCGAGGCGGCCGAGCTGTTGCGTGCGCTGCTCGAACATTTCAGCGGCGTGTGGCTGACACCGTCGCGGCTCGACGACATGCCACTCGGCGACGTGTGGCGGCACCGCAATACCGGCGGCCATGGCGACTCGGCCGGCTGGGTTCCCTTTCACAAGCTGTCGCAATGGCTCGCCTATTCCCTGGTCGAACCGTTCGAGGCGGCCGGATTCGAGGTCGCGGGGCTCGATGCGCTGACGGCCTTGCCGGAGTACCGCAACGGCGGCCTGCTGATCGACAGCGGCTGGTTACAACTTCGAGACGCCGCGCGCGAACCGCGCAGTTGGCAGGTCGGTGATGAACTGGTGATCGAATGGCGGGCGCTGACCGTCTGCCTGATCGACAAGCTGGCCGAGTCGGTGCGCGGACTGTTGAAGCTGGATGCGCAACAACTGCCGCTCGCATCACTCTTGCAAGGCGGAACCTGGGGTGCCGGGCGGCAGCTCGCAATGAAACTTCGGAGCGGCCTGCCGCCATTATCCATCGAGACCGACGGCACCGTTTTCTAGGACCAGGAGCTTTCATGCAAGGCGAAGTCACCGTCATCGAACATCCGCTGGTGCAGCACAAGCTGACACTGGCGCGGCGCAAGTCCACCAGCACCAATACGTTTTCGCGACTGATGGGCGAAATCGCGACGCTGATGGCCTACGAGGTCACGCGCGAGATGCCGATGCAGGAGATCGACATCGAAACCCCAATCGGCCCGATGCGCTCACGCGTGATCGACGGCAAGAAGATCGTGTTCGTGCCGATCCTGCGCGCCGGCCTGGGCTTTCTGGAAGGCATGCGCGCGGTGGTTCCCGGTGCACGCGTCGGCCACATCGGCCTGTATCGAGACCCCAAGACCCTGGTCGCGGTCGAGTACTACTTCAAGATGCCGCAAGGCATGCGCAACCGCGACGCGATCGTCATCGACCCGATGCTGGCGACCGGCAATTCGGCCGTGGCCGCGGTCGAGCGCCTCAAGGAAGCCGGTCCGCGTTCGATCCGCTTCGTCTGCCTGCTGACCTGCCCGGAAGGTCTCGAGCACTTCCACGACAAGCACCCGGACGTGCCGGTCTTCACCGCCGCCATCGATCCCGGCCTGAACGATCACGGCTACATCGTGCCGGGACTGGGCGACGCGGGAGATCGGATCTTCGGTACCAAATGACGGCAGAGGCAAATGCCGGTTTTGCGCGAAGATACAAAGGCGTACAAGAGAGTCAGCAGCTTGTTTGGGTATCCATATTCCAAGGTTGCGACACGAGTAGCTTGTTGTGGCAGGATGTATACATCCGCTCACAACCAATTTTCGTCCATGTCCACAACGATGACCATTCGCCTCGAAGACGACGCCAGGGATCGTCTGGACAAACTCGCCGAGGCAACGCAGCGAAGCCGGTCCTTTCTTGCGGCAGAGGCGATCCGCGAGTACCTCGAACTCAATGAATGGCAGGTCGGTGAGATTCGCGCGGCGATCGACGAAGCCGACCGCGGTGAATTCGCGTCCGATGCGGAAGTCGGGAATTTCTTCGGCGGCTGGCGCCGTCGTGCAGATTAAGTGGCTAAGCCGCGCGCTGCTCAACCTCAAGGAAGAGGCTGACTACATTGCGCAGGATGACCCGCAAGCCGCTGCCCGGATTGTCGTCCTGATAGAAAACACCGTTGGCACGCTGGCCGATCATCCCGGTCTCGGGCGTCCCGGCCGGGCTCCCGGTACGCGTGAGTTGGTGGTGACCGGAACAAACTATCTCGTGCCGTATCGTGTCCGCGGCGAGCGCATCGAAATCCTGCGGGTTTTCCATGGCCGGAGGCGTTGGCCGTCGCAACGGTAGCGGGAACGGGCCGGTGGCTCCGCTCCTATCAACACCATTCTTACAGCTTTTTTAGCGTCTTCGCGCGAAACGAAAAATACAGCACCGAAAACCTCACCCCCCCAGAGTCTGCCGCCCCGAGAAGGCATGCGCCAGGGTGCTGCCATCCACGTATTCGAGTTCGCCGCCCATCGGCACGCCGTGGGCGATGCGCGTGACCTTGAGACCGGCGGCACGCGCCATCTCGGCCACGTAGTACGCCGTGGCCTCACCTTCGACCGTGGGGTTGGTGGCGATGATGACTTCGCTGACGCGGTCTTCGCCCATGCGCTGCGCCAGCAGGCTCAAGCCCAGTTCTTCCGGGCCGATGCCGTCGATCGGCGAGAGCTTGCCCATCAGCACGAAATAGCGCCCGCGATACGGCGTGCTGGACTCGATCGCCAGCAGGTCCGCTGGGGTTTCCACCACGCAGAGCTGGCCGGATTCGGCGCGCGACGGGGAACAGTACAGGCAGTTCCCGCCCTCGCAGAACATGCGGCAACTCGGGCAGCGACCGACATGTTCCAGCGCTTCATCGATCGAGCGCGCCACGAACGATGCGCCTTCACGGTCGCGATCGAGCAGGTGCAGGGCCATGCGCTGGGCCGACTTCGGCCCTACGCCGGGCAGACGCCGCAGCGATTCGATCAGCCGGGCCAGACGCGGCGAATACGCGACCATTGCGGACCTGAGCGGTTCAGAACGGCAGGTTCATGCCGGGCGGCAGGTTCAGGCCTGCGGTGGCCTGCGACATGCGCTCCTTCGACAGCTCCTCGGCCTTGGCGCTGGCGTCGTTGATCGCGGCCGCGATCAGGTCTTCAAGAAATTCCTTGTCCTCGGCCAGCGCTGCCGGATCGATCTCCACGCGGCGCGCCTGGTGCTTGCCGGTCAGGGTGATCCTGACCATGCCGGCACCGGACTCGCCGGTGACCTCGGCCTGCGCGATCTCTTCCTGGATGCGCTTCATCTGATCCTGCATCTGCTGCGCCTGGCGCATCAGCTGGCCCATGGGACCTTTCATGTCTGTTCTCCGTGAAGGCTTTGGTGGGGAAATGTCCGTGACGGACCGTAAGCTACAGGGGCTGAACCGAACCGGTGCGGAGTTGCGCGCCGAAGCGGTCCTGCAATGCACGCACGTTCGGATCCTGCGCGATCGCCGCCTCCGCGGCCGCCTGCCGGGCCGCGGCCCGGCGCCGGTCGCGCTCCATCGGCGTGCGGGTCGCCGCCTCGTTCATCTCGATCGCCAGCATGAGCGGCCGCCCCTGCGCCTTCGACAGCGCCTCCTGAATCAGCTGACGCCGCTCATCCTGCAACAGATGCTCGAAACTGCCCAGCAGTCCGAGCCGAATCCGATCGCCGTCCTGAGCAATCCAGGCGCAGTGGCGCGCGAGGCCGCGCACGAAGCCTTCGAGTTCCAGGGTTTCGACCAGATCGGCCCAGCGTTCGTCTTCGGGCGAAAAGGCGTCGCCGGCATCATTGTTCGCAGACGGTACCGCGGTCGCCTGTGCCGCTGCGGGCTCCGGCCGCACCAGCTGAACCGGGGGCCGGGCCGGCGGCGCGGCATCGTTCCGGGCGGCCGATGCGCCGGCAGCGCTGGCCGCATTCGAGCGCGGCGAGCTGCCCGAGCCCCCGGAACGCCCGCCCGCTACGCCCACCCCGGCGCCGACGGGCGCCGACGGCACATCGACCGGACGAAACGTCATCATCCGCAGCACGGTCATTTCAAAACCGAGGCGCGGGTCCGGCGTCCACGGCAGGTCACGACGGCCGGCAATGGCAATCTGATAGTAAAGCTGCACATCCTCGGCCGGCAGAAGCGTCGCGAGTTCTACCAGGCTGTCGTCATCGTCCTCGTTGCGTGCCTTCGGCAACAATTGCAGGACGGCGATCCGCTGCAGGATCGCGGAAAGATCATCACTCAGCGCCGAAAAGTCCGGCGCCATTTCGTCGAGCCGCTGAAAGCCCGCCAGCAGACGGTCCGAATCGGCCGCCGCCACGGCACCGATCAGCTCCAGCAACAGACGCCGGCCGCCGCTGCCCAGCATGTCGTCGATCTGCGCCACGCTGAGCGAGCTGCCACCGGCAAACACCAGTGCCTGATCGAGCAGCGACAAACCGTCGCGCATCGAACCGTCGGCGGCGCGTGCCAGCTCGGCCAGCGCCGGGGATTCGAATGTCACGCCCTCTTCCGCCAGCACGCGCTCCATCAGACTGCGAATCGAGCCCGTGGGAAAGCGCTTGAGATGGAACTGCAAACAGCGCGACAGCACCGTGATCGGCAGCTTCTGCGGGTCCGTGGTCGCGAGAATGAATTTGACGTGTGGCGGCGGCTCCTCAAGCGTCTTGAGCAGCGCGTTGAACGAGTGCCCGGACAGCATGTGGACCTCGTCGATCAGATAAACCTTGTAGCGCCCGCGCACCGGCGCGTACTGGACGTTGTCCAGCATCGAACGCGTATCCTCGACCTTGGTGCGGCTGGCCGCGTCGATTTCCAGCAAATCGACGAACCGGCCTTCGTCGACTTCGCGGCAGGACGAGCATTCGCCACAGGGATTGGCGCTGACGCCGATCTCGCAGTTCAGGGACTTGGCGACGATACGCGCCAGCGTGGTCTTGCCGACGCCACGCGTGCCGGTCAGCAGAATCGCGGGATGCAGACGGTCGGTATCGAGCGCATGCGTCAGCGCCTGGACCACGTGCGGTTGGCCGACGACATCCTCGAAGCGCCGGGGCCGCCACTTGCGTGCGAGTGCGAGGTAGCTCATTGCTGCGTGAGGCGGTCAGCGTGAGGCGTGAGGCGTGCGCCACAAAGCCGCAGATCATTCGGACAACGAAGCACCTTGGGCCTCACACCTCTCGCCTCACGAAATTGGAGGCGGCCCGCGCCGACGATCCCGGCGCCCGGTCGCACCGCTACCGTTGCTCCCTTCCGGGCCTGGCGGAGTTCACGGCTGACCGTCGCGGGGGCCGACGCGGGCCACCATTGACGAAACGGACGCGAATTTTGCCTGATCCGGTGCCGGGCTGCACGGCACCGGATCAAAATCGTGGATCCGACCGGGATCAGAAGCGCCAGTCCAGCGCCTGCCGCGCCTGCAGATACTCGTAGCCCAGGGCCTCGGCGACTGCCTTGTAGGTCACTTTGTGGAAGTACACGTTCAGGCCTTCCAACAGATTCGCATCGTCCTGCAGCGCCTTGCGGTAGCCCTTGTCCGCCAGTGACAGCACGTACGGCATCGTCGCATTGGTCAGCGCAAAGGTGGACGTGCGCGCCACACCGCCCGGCATGTTGGCCACGCAGTAATGCACCACGCCGTCGACGATATACGTGGGGTCCTGATGCGTCGTGGCGCGGCTGGTCTCGAAGCAGCCACCCTGATCAATCGCCACGTCCACGATCACGGCGCCGTTCTTCATCTGCTTGAGCATGTCACGCGTCACCAACTTGGGCGCAGCAGCACCGGGAATCAGCACGGCGCCGATCACCAGATCGGCCTTGAGCGCATATTCCTCCAGCGCATCGACCGTTGAATAGATCGTATTGAGCCGGCCCTGAAACAGCGAATCCAGATAGTTCAGGCGCGACAGCGAGCGGTCCAGGATCGTGACGTTGGCGCCCATGCCCACGGCGATGCGCGCCGCGTTGTAGCCCACCACCCCGCCGCCGATGATGGCGACCTCCGCCGGGGCCACGCCGGGCACGCCGCCCATCAGCAGGCCCACACCGCCCTGCGCCTTCTCCAGGGCATGCGCGCCAGCCTGAATCGACATACGACCGGCCACCTCGCTCATCGGTGCCAGCAGCGGCAGACCGCCCTTGCCATCGATCACCGTCTCGTAGGCGATCGCGACACAACCCGACTCCACCAGGCCCCTGGTCTGCTCGGGATCCGGCGCCAGATGAAGATAGGTGAACAGCAACTGGCCTTCGCGCAGCTGCGCATATTCGTCGGGCTGCGGTTCCTTCACCTTCACGACCATTTCGGCCGTCGCGAAGATTTCCTGCGGGGTATCGACGAGCGTGGCACCAGCGTTGAGATACTGCTCGTCATAGAGCCCGATCGCCTCGCCGGCCGATTTCTCGATCATCACCCGATGACCGCGCCCGGCCAGTTCACGAACGCCGGACGGTGTCAGACCAACGCGATATTCGTGATTCTTGATTTCCTTCGGAACGCCGATAAGCATGGTTCGGGACGCCGCATACGAGTAGAACCTGATTATTTCACAGCCTGCGGATTCATAGATTTGGATATCTGCGTATAGAAATGTGGCTGTGTTTGTTTGGACAGCGCTTTAAAAAAACTAAGTGAATCTCCGCAGTCAAACTGCCAGCGGCAACGACAGCACTTCGAAGTTCACGGCGTTCGAGGTTCTGCTCAGGGTTCGGGCGGGTCATCAACTTTGACCTTGACACTAAGCCGCAGTGAAGTAACCAAGCCAGATGGCGCCGTAACTTTGAGTTCCATGGAGGCACTGCCCTCTTCATCAATATCAGCAGCCTTGAAGGCGAATCCATATGTGTTTCCGTCTTCGGTATCGTCAATTGTGTTGGGCACAACATAGCTACTGGTCCCGAGGAGGGAACCGTCACCTTCCGCAGTCAGTGCAATGGTCGTTCCAGCCGGCATTGGTTGATCGTTGGTGTCGCGTACGACGAACGACACAATGAAGGATTGGTTGGCGTCAACCTCAAAGTTGTCGCATTCCTTATCTGCCTCTCTACAGTCTTTGTAAGAAACCTCGTAAGAACCTTCGATGTCAGCATCATCACTTTCGTCGATTACGGGACTCGACCCAGACATAACGATCGTCACATTCCGGCGCACATTGAGGGTACGCATCCCAGAGGGAGCACACTTAACAGAGGCATCATCGCAGAGCGTTCCGTTGAAGCGCTCATCGCCATCATCACGCATGCCGTTGCTATTGAAATCGGCGAATTCGTCGGAACTCAAGTCGTAGCGGCCATCCTCGTCCGCGTCACGATAGGCCTCTCCGAGATCGCCGAACGTCTCGGCATCGTCGTAACGCCCATCTCCGTCGGTATCGACAAAGCTTTCTTCGCCAATCGCTGTCACGAGCACGCTGCTACGGCCGGCACGGCTTGCACCATTTGTGTTTTGTGGGCCATTGGAGCACTGATCATCGGAGCCTCGATCTCCGCTTTTTCCATCACAATCGTTGTAGGCAACTGGTCTCGGGTCCTGACTGGTCCACGTTGCTGAGCAGGCTCCAGCTGAGGTAGTGCAGCCTCCGACGATTGCGCCGCCTTCAGTAGTGAAGGCAATGGCCGTCCCATCAGGGACCGGATTGTTGAAGCGGTCGGCCGCCCTTACAGTTACTTCGCTAGTCACACCGTCTATGCTGAGTCCTTCAACATTTTTCGTGCTCACCGATACGGAGAAACTGTCTTGGTCTGGCAAGCCCGTTGTAACGATCAACAATTCCGACTGACTGGATATTCGACAGGCATCGTCATCCTCGACGTTGCAGCTATCGTCTTGGCTGTCGCCCGGCTTGACGGTTATCGTGGCAGTCACGCGAACTGAGGTATGAACGGTTCCTGACCGAACCACTGTTTGGATAGTGCCGTCAGTGGCCGTCATTCCGCTTTCGGGGTTCACTTTGATTCCGCCAGCGTTGGTATTCAGTGTGAACTCGACAAACTGATTCGGAACAGGTCCTCCGGAAGAGTTCACAACCCGAAACACCACCGTCGACGTTTCGGTGAGCCCACTGCCTTGTAGACCAATCGTGGTGGGCTCCGCAGACAGAAATTCAACGCTGCCCAGTTCCGCCATCTCAACCTCGATCGAGCCAGTCGCGCTCAAGGCTTGGCCATCCACCACCGTATTCGCTCTGACGACGTCGCCTCCACTGCACCCCAGCGCGGAATAGGTGACGTTGACGTTTCCGTTCGCCACCACCACCGGGTTCGGAGACACACTTGCTAAGCCATTCGCAATACAAGTCGAACTGAACGTCACCGAAGCGTCGCCAGTGTAGAGTGTGTTGTCATTGGCGCTGTCGACAATGCTCAAGCTAAGCCCGGAGCTGCCACCGGCCGCCAACGGTGACTGACCAATCGCGATCTGCCCGCTGGTAAAGCTGCTTCCGTCGACGATACCCATCCGGTAGGCCGGGGTGTTCGAACTGCTCGGGCTGACAACCGGGATGTCGAAGGATGCGGTCTGCCCGCCGCCGTTGGCGACGACAGTGATGGTGCGCAGGTTTGCATTGCCGGCCGTCGTCAGGATCGCTGTGGCGCGACCATCGCTGCCGGTGGTGGGCGTAGTGACCTGAAGCTCGCCGGAGGTTGCGGCAAAGCTGACATTGACCCCGGATACCACGTTGTTGCTGGCATTACGGGCAACCGCCGTGAGGGTAACGCCTTCGGCCGCAGTGTCCGCATCGGCCGGCAGTTCCGAACTGCTGGCAAGCAGACTCAGCGTGGTCACGCTGATGGTGGTGCCGCCGTCTCCGGTATCGTCACCGTCATCGCCACCGTCGCCGGAGTCGCCAAAACCGGCCCCTCCGCCGCCACAGGCCACGAGTGCGGACACCAGCAATAGGGCAAACGCCCCTCGAATCCCCCGAACGCGCATCGAATCCCCACTCGCCACGACGATCGCGGCGTTTTTAAGAGTCGCCGCGATCCTAATTCAAAAGCGCCAATCGCAACAAGCAATTCCGACACTTAGGCAAAGCGTTTTCGAGGCTTCGTATGGACTTCCGATGACTTGCGCGCACGCCTGACGAGCGGTGAAAAGCTGCGGGCAAAGCGATGATTGAACCAATGAAAAAGGCCCGAGACGGGCCTAAGTCATTATTGCTTGGTGGGCTGCCAGGGACTCGAACCCCGAACCTATTGATTAAGAGTCAACTGCTCTACCATTGAGCTAGCAGCCCGAAACGCTACAGCCGCGTGATCGCGGTCTGCGTAATTGGGGTGGACGATGGGACTCGAACCCACGACATCCGGAATCACAATCCGGGACTCTAACCAACTGAGCTACGTCCACCGTCGAAACGAAAAAACCCGGGACGGTGAGCCCCGAGGGGCGCGAATAATAGCAGAACATTTTGAGCTTCAACACCCTTGCTCGCGTCACGGCCGAATCAAGCGGCAAGCCCGTCAGCGGTCCATCCCTAGGTGCATGGAGGCATTCCGATGCATCCCACGCCGGGAGCCGAGACGAACAATCCGAACATGACCTAAACTTCGCGCCGCTGCGCCCGTAGCTCAGTTGGATAGAGCATCGGCCTTCTAAGCCGACGGTCACTGGTTCGAATCCAGTCGGGCGCGCCACTTCCCTCAGTTCAAGACCTGCTCCGGCACCTCCGGTTTGCTCGGCCCGCCCCTTGGCACTCATCCGCCCGGGCCGGACACGCCCAAGCGCACCGCTTCATACAAACAGATGAGGTCTGGTGCCTGCCCGACAGGTCTACTGGGCCGACACTGAGGAATGGCGGAGGTACGCGAGGATGTCCGACCCCATCGAAGCTCAGGCTGTCGACCGGGTTGTCTCGGGACAGGTCTGGGACGATTTCTGCGATGCGCTCAAAAGCGCCGGTCAACAGATACTGCGGCCGGACGCGCCGAGCAGTCCGCTCGACCGGGCCGAGGGCTATCGCTATCTCAGCCGTCTGCTGCGCATCGCGCTGGAAATGCATCTGGAATTCGCAGACCCCGCGTTTCCCGGCTTTTTCGCGACATCCCACGAAACCGGCAAGATCGGCGCGGACAACCCCGACAATGCCTACCTCTTTGCGCGTATCAGCGGCGCTTACGACTATGTGATTCGCGGCCGGCGCGGCAGCGTGCCGTATTTGAGTTTCGGCTCGCAGAAAGGCGGCTACGAAACCGACGGCCGCATGGAGCAGACCGGCTTTCTCGATTCGAGCGAGATCGACATCGACGAGGACGGCAATTTCGAGGTGCAGGTGTGCCGGGAGCGCAAGCCGGGCAACTGGCTCCCGCTGGAGGTCGAATCCAACGCCGTGATCGTGCGCCAGACCTTTCTCGACCGTGCCCGCGAGCAGCCCGCGCAGATGCGCATTGCACGTGTCGATCCGGGCGCCGCGCCAGCGCCACTGAGCCCGCAGCGCCTTCAGGCTGGCCTAGCCAATGCCGCCCGCTTCGTCGAAGGCACGGCCGGCCTGTTCGCCGACTGGGCGCAGAGCTATCTGAAGCACCCCAACCAGCTTCCACCGGCCGATCAGGCACTCTGTCAGCGCTCCGGCGGCGACCCCAACATCTTCTACTACCACTCGTACTGGCAGCTCGCCGAGGACGAGGCGCTGCTGATCCATATTCCGCGCGTGCCGACGTGCCGCTTCTGGAATCTGCAGATCAACAACTGGTGGATGGAATCGCTGGATTACCGGTACCACGACATTTGCCTCAACAAGCACTCGGCGAAACTGGACGCGGACGGCGGCGTTACCATGATCCTGTCGCAGCGCGACCCAGGACGCCCGAACTGGCTGCAGACGGCGGGGCACCGCGTCGGCACGATGTGCATGCGCTGGGTCGGCGCGGACGAGCAGGTCCATCCGAGCACTTCCGTGCGGGAGCTGTCTGCCTTGCGTGAGGAATTGACCGCGTGAGCGCACCGCGCCACTTCCTGCCCGAGGCGATGATGGCCCAGGCCCGGGAACAGACCGCCGGCTTGTCCGATTTCGGCGATCCGAGCTTTCGTGAGGGCCTGGAAACTCTCTGTGAGGCTCTGGACACGCAGGCACGGCTGTCCGACACCGGCCGCTACGTTCTGCAGCAGAAAATCGTCGGGCAACTGGCCAACCGCCTGCGCATCGAGGACTGGTTCTCGCGGCATCCCGAGGTCGCCAATGAGGCGCTGCCACCGCCGGTGGTGATCGTCGGGCTGCCGCGTACCGGCACCACCAAGCTGCATCGCCTGCTGGCCTGCGACCCGGCGTTTCACTGGATGGCGTTCTGGGAATCGCAGTTTCCGGTTCCGTTCGAGAACGAAAGCCTGGAGCAGCCCGGCGAGCGCATCGCCCAGGCGCACGCGATGGTCGGCATGATGACCGAGGCGATGCCCAAGCTTACGGCGATCCACCCCATGGATGCCGACGCGGCCGACGAGGAGGTGATGCTCACGGAGCACTCCTTCCTGTCCGCGTTCAATGCCTATGCGGACATCCCGGACTACATGAACTGGCTGGACCGCCAGGACCAGACGCCGGTCTACGAATACCTGCGCCGCATGCTGCAATTCCTGCAATGGCAGAAGCGCAAGCGTGGCATCGTCGCCGAACGCTGGGTGCTCAAGGCACCGCACCATCTGCTGCGCATGGACACCCTGCTGCGCGTGTTTCCGGGCGCCTTGGTGGTACAGACCCACCGCGATCCGCTGCAAAGCATTCCGTCGATCGCCAGCTTCATCCACACCCTGTGGTGCATCTACAGCGACGACGCCGATCCGGTCGCCGCCGGGCGCTCCTGGAGCGAACTCATGAACCGGGCGCTGCTGCACACGATGCGGGTTCGGCAATCCGCGCCGGCGCAGTTTCTGGACGTGCGTTTCGAGGACACCGTACGCCGGCCGCTGGCGGTGGCGCGCCGCATCTACGCATTCATCGGCCGCGAGCTGAAGCCGGAAGTCGAAACGGCGATGGCGCGGTGGCTGGCCTCGGACGCCGAGACCCACAAGGCTGGGCACGACTACAGCGCCGCGCAGTTCGGGCTCAGCGACGAAGGTCTGCGCGCGGACTTTGCCGCCTATCGCGATCGTCACATCGAAAGGCGGGCCGACATCGCGTGAACGCCACGCAGATTGTTCCGCCGCAATAACGACATCAATGGAGCGAGCCCATGCTGCTGAAAAACAAGATCGTCATCGTGTCCGGAATCGGGCCCGGCCTGGGCGTGAAGCTGGCCATCGAGGCCGCGCGCGAAAGCGCCGCCGGCGTGGTGGTGGCGGCCCGTTCGGCCGACAAGCTGGAGGATGCCGAAGCGCGCATCCGTGAACTGGCAACGGACACGGCCGTACTCAAATGCGCCACCGACATCACCGACCGCGCGCAGTGCGAACGTCTGCTGAGCCAGGCCATGGAGCGATTCGGCCGCGTCGACGCGCTGGTCAACAGCGCCTTCTTCCATGGCGACATGGACGATGCCTCCACTGCCGATCTCGACAGCTGGCGCGGACCGCTGGAAACCAATCTGCTGGGCACGCTCAAGCTCACCCAGGCGGCGATTCCGCACATGCAGAAGACCGGCGGTGCCGTGGTCATGATCAACACCATGGCCGTGCGTCAGGTGCCGCCACTGGGCGAAGCCGGCTACGCCGCATCCAAGGCGGCACTGGCCACCAGCGTGAAGTACCTGGCCAAGGAACTCGGCCCGAAGAACATCCGCGTCAACACCGTGCACATGGGCTGGATGTGGGGCGCGCCGGTGGAGGGCTACGTGAAGCGTACTGCCGAGGAGAACGGCATTCCCGAGGAACAGATCAAGTCTGGGATCGCGGCGATGATCCCGCTGGGACGCGTACCGACCGATGATGAATGCGCGCGCGCCGCGCTATTTCTGGTGTCCGACTACGCCAGCGCGGTCACCGGCGCGGCGCTGGATGTGAATGGCGGGGCGTGGATGCCCTGATCGACACAAAATCAGGACCAGAACCGATCAGCGCGACGAAGCACCGACGCTTTCCCAGATCGCCGCCGCCCCGGGGTCGATGACACCCAACAGTCTGTTCAACAGCGATTTCAGAACCACCGCGTCCGCAGCGCCGAGCCGATCCAGTACGTCCGACTCCACGGACTTGGCACGCGATATCAGTCGCAACGCGCAGTCGCGTCCGGCTTCGGTCAATTCGTAGGCCAAACCGGCCGCCGACTGGCGGGTCTGCACCAAGCCTTGCCGGACCAGACTGAGCACGGCATCACGATGGCTTTCATCGAGCACCTCGGCCATGCCGGTGTCGAGATCGGACGCGAACATCATCGGCTTGAGCGTCAGCGTCGAGAGCACGTAGAAGGCTTCGTCGCTGAGTCCGGCTTTGGCCAGATGCGGACGCAGCTGTCCGAAGAACTGAAAGTGGCTGCGCCCCAGCAGGTAGCCGAGGAAATCCTCATTGAAGCTGCCGGCCAGATGCGCGAGCCGCGGCTGCCCGCCGCTGTCCCTGGCCGTGGCATGCGCGTAACGGCCACCGTGAAACACCAGCGGCGCATCGTCACGCCGCTCGAAGGCCAGAACCTCGCCAACGAAGATCACGTGATCCCCGCCCTCGTACTGAAAGCTGTTGCGACACTCGAAGCGGGCCGTGCAATCTCGCAGCAGTGGGATGCCATCCGGCCCCGCCTCCAGCTCCAGGCCGGCGAACTTGTCCTCGCCACGGCGTGCGAAGCGCCCGGACAGCGGCTCCTGCGCGGCACTCAGCACATGTACGGCCCAGTGCTGCGCGCCGCGAAAGATGTCCAGCGCGCCGGAGCTGCGCGCCAGGCTCCACAACACCAGCGGCGGGCTGAGGGACACGGAATTGAAACTGTTGGCGGTGAGTCCCACGGGCGTGCCGTCCGGCGCACGCGTGGTGATCACCGTCACCCCGGTGGCGAAGCTGCCGAGCGCCTTGCGGAACTCGGTCGGGTCGAAGCTGCGGGTCTGAGTCATGCTCGGCAGTCTGGCGCTGCGAGCGAAACCGCGCCTCACCTGTATGGATGGATTTTGCCTCGCCTCAGAGCAGATATTTCACGTTGAACGACAGGTAGTTCCGATCGACGTAGGGATTGGCCTTGAGTGTGCTCTCGCCAATGGTCTTGCCGGCATCGCCGAAGAACATGTTGTAGCTGACGCCGACCTGCAGGTTCTGCAGATAGCGCATCGAGAAACCGATGCTCAGGCGCTGATCGCCCTCGCCGTAGAGCGGACCGAAGGCACCGGACATCGAGGGATTGCCGTAGAACAGATACCCGTAGGAAATCGGTATCGAGAAGTCCCATCCGGGCACCAGATTGTGGCGCGTGGGAATCGCCAGGGTCTGGAAGCCGGCCGAGTCCTCGTCATAGAACGGCTCGTCTCCATCACCGCGCATGATGATCCCGGGAACCGATTCAACCACTTCTGCGTCGAGCAGACGCAGGTAGCCGAACTCGCCCACCAGCGCGAGGTCATCGAAGAAGAAATGCGGGTTGGCGGCGTAGATGCCGGACATCAGCAGCTGCGCGAAATCGCCACGCGTGAAGATCGGGCTCAGCACGTCCGAGACATCGGCCTGCACCGAGGTCACGGCGTTGTGGCGATAACTCAGTTCGCTGGTGAAGTTGACCGGACCGATCGTGGTCGACAGGCCGAGCGCCGCCATGTCGATGCCATCGAAATACTTCACGTTGTAGGTCACCGGCACGTACTGATTGATGATCTGCGTGGTCACCGGCGGGATGGTGGCGAACGGTGCGAATCCCGAATTCAGGATCACTGCGGGATTGGTGTCGTGATAGCGCAGGTAATACAGGCCGACGTTGGTGTTGCCGCTCAGCTGGTACTTGATGCCGGCGCCCCACTGGCCGTGATCGCTGGGCTTGATGTCCTGCGCACGATACGAGTTGATCGTGGGCGTCGCCCCGGTCACCGCACCGATACCGCCAAGGTTGCAGAGCTGGTCCAGTGGCTCCGGCAACAGACCCGGGCACCCGTCCAGATAGACCGGATTGATCGATCCGTAGACGAACGTGGCGCCCGGACCCACCGCGTCCGATGGCGAGAAATAGTCGCCGACCGGGAAAATCTCGGTATTGGCATATTCGAGCTTGTAGTAGCCGAGTATCGTCCAGTCATAGCCGATGCCCAGCGACATCGAGACCTGCTGCGTCGGCAGCAGAATCTGCTTGACCTCGGCGCCGGGCACGAAGGCCTTGGTCGCATCCGCCGGGCTCTGCGAGCTGGCCATGCCGAGGAAAAACAGGCTGTCGCCGAAGGCCACGAGGTGCTGTCCCAGACGCAGGTTGAGGCTGATGTCCTCGCCGAAGAACCAGTCTCCGTAGACATAGGCATCCAGCAGGCGCGCGCGGCGCCCGTCGTAGGTCTCGGTCTGCTCGGTGAACTCGTCATTGGGCCCGGTCTTGTTGACGGTGTCCGGCGAATCATTGTCGTTGCGATGGGTATAGGCCCAGTCGTAGAACGCATCGCCGCTGACGACCAAGCCGTAATTTCGATAGGTGAATTCCAGTTCACCGAGGATGCTCGCGCGATTCGTGAATGCGGAATACTTGTCGAAATTGCGATTGCCGTCGTCGAAGTTGATCTGGGTGGGCAGCCCCGTGTGACCGAACGACACCAGCTGGGGCGGCTGACCCGGCCGGTCTCCCGGCAGAACGGTGATCAGCAGCGGATCCACCTCGCCGGCGATCAGGCGCTGATCCTGATCCTGCATGCGCACGCCGACTCCGTAGTTGAGCGTGAGCTTGTAACTGCCCGACAGCTCGCCGACATCGAACGAGCCGGCGCTGACCGGCCCGCAGACCAGCGTCATCGTCAGCACACCGAATAGACGTGCCCGCAACGCGCGCCCCATGCTGGTGCCGCTTCCCTGCTTGGCCATTGCCTCTCTCCCCTCGCACTGAATCAGGTATCCCGCGTCGTGTTGGGACTTAGGCCCGGTCGCGACAGGGGAACCGCTTTCTGGGTATGTTTGTGCGCACTCGTACGATCGACTTCGTATGCTCCGCCTCGCCTATCCCAGGATGTACTTGACCTTCAGGGACAGATAGTTGCGTTCCACTAAGGGTTCGCCTTGAGTGTGCTTTCATCGAAGAACGTGTTGTCGTTGCGGCCGAGCGTGTCACCGTCATCGGTGAATCATTGTCGTCGCGGGTGCGTATGGGTCCAGTCCTAGTACGCTTCACCGCCGATCGCTCAGAAGGTACCGGCACGCAATAAGGAGAGCTTCATCCGAAATGACTAGGTTCGGATGCGAAAGTGGGAATCTTCGAGAGGCCCGGCATTCAGGATGAAATCCCGGAAAGCCGCCGAAAACGCAAGAATCGTTCAAAAGCGAAACGGCCGGGGCAAGCCGGCCGTTTCGATAATGACAAGCGCCCGTCTGCGGGCGTGATCGCTCAGAAGCGCGACGCGCTCAGGGCCGCTGTGATCTCGTCGAGAATCGCCGGGTCGTCGATCGTCGGCGGCACATTGTAGGTCTGGTTGTCGGCAATCGCCCGCATCGTCGCGCGCAGAACCTTGCCGGATCGGGTCTTGGGCAGACGCTCGACCACCAGAACCCGCTTGAACGCGGCAACGGCGCCGATCTGATCGCGGACGCGTGCGATCAACTCCCGCTCGATCTCCTCATGCGGTCGATCGACACCCGCCTTGAGCACCACCAATCCGACCGGCAGCTGGCCCTTGGTGGCATCGGCCATGCCGATCACCGCGCATTCGGCGACATCGGGGTGCGCCGCCAGAATCTCCTCCATGCCGCCGGTGGACAGGCGATGACCGGCGACATTGATGATGTCGTCGATGCGCGACATGATCGACAGATAGCCGTTACCGTCGAGGAATCCCGCATCGCCGGTGAGGTAGTAACCCGGATAGCGCGCGAGGTAGTGCTCGCGATAACCGTGCTCGTTGTTCCACATCGTCAGCAGGGTTCCGGGCGGCAGCGGCAGCTTGATCACGATGTTGCCGATGATGTCGGCATCCACGGCCGTACCGGCCTCGTCCAGCACCTGAATGTCATAGCCCGGCACCGCCACTGTGGCGGAACCCGGCTTGACCGGGAGTTCCTCGATGCCGCGACAGTTCGCCGCAGCCGGCCAACCGGTTTCGGTCTGCCACCAGTGGTCGACCACCGGCACGCCGAGCTTTTCGCCGGCCCAGGCAATCGTGTCCGGATCACAGCGCTCGCCGGCCAGGTACAGCGCCCGGAACTTCGAAAGATCGTATTGGCCGATCAGCTCGCCACGCGGATCTTCCTTCTTGATCGCGCGAAACGCGGTCGGTGCCGTGAACAGCGTGACCACGCCGTGCTGCTGGATGACGCGCCAGAACACACCGGCGTCCGGCGTGCCCACCGGTTTGCCCTCGAACAGGATCGTCGTGCAGCCGTGCAGCAAGGGGCCGTAGACCAAGTAGGAATGGCCCACCGCCCACCCGACGTCGGAGGCCGTGAACATCACCTCGCCTGGCTCGATGTCGTAGACCGCCTTCATCGACCACTTCAAGGCCACCGCGTGGCCGCCGTTGTCGCGCACCACGCCCTTGGGCTTTCCTGTGGTGCCGGAGGTGTAGAGGATGTAGAGCGGATCGGTCGCGGCCACCGACACGCAGTCGGCCGGCTCGGCCTTGGCGATCTGTTCGTCCCAGTCCACATCACGACCGGCCCGCAAACTGGCGACGCACTGCGGCCGTTGCAACACGACACAGCAATCCACCTTGTGCGCAGCGATGTCCAGTGCCTGATCCAGCAAGGGCTTGTAGGCGATCACGCGCGTCGGCTCGATTCCGCAGGACGCCGAAATCACCGCCACCGGCTTGGCGTCGTCGATGCGCTTGGCCAGTTCCGGCGCCGCGAAGCCGCCGAATACCACCGAATGCACGGCGCCGATGCGTGCGCAGGCCAGCATCGCCACCGCCGCCTCGGGCACCATCGGCATGTAGATCACCACACGGTCGCCCTGTTTCACGCCCTGCGCGAGCAGTACGCCGGCAAACCGGGCCACCCAGTCGCGCAGTTCACGGTAGCTGAACCTGCGGACCGTGCCGGTCACCGGGCTATCGTAGATCAGCGCCGCCTGCTCGGCCCGACCACCCTCGACGTGGCGGTCCAGCGCGTTGTAGCAGGTGTTGAGCCGGCCACCGGAAAACCACTGGTACATCGGTGCCCGACTTCTGTCGAGCACCCGGTCCCAGGGCTTGTCCCAGTGCAGATCCTGCGCAATTTCGCCCCAGAAGCCTTCCGGATCCTCGATGGAACGATGATGCACATCGACATACTTGCTCATCAGTGCTACCTCCAGAAATCGTGCCGGGCATCCAGTGCCCAGTCTGGGAATCACGCAGCCGAACGCTTCACCCGTTCGGGCGACTTCAGACGCCATCTTGCGCGAGCTGCGGACATTTTGGGATCAGCCGTTGGTCGTAGTAGCACTCGGGACTTTGTCCACGCCGGCACGCCGGTCTTCGTCGCGGGCCGACACCCTCTACACTGCGGGCCATGAGCCAGAAACGTGATGAGTCGCAGCTGAAAGAGCTGCAACGGCAGCTTCAGCAACTGCAGCATGCCTACGCCCGGCAGAGCCGCCGAGCCATCGTGGTGCTGGAGGGCTGGGACTCCGCCGGCAAGGGCGGCCTGATCCGCCGCATCGGCTGGGCGCTGGATCCCAGAACACTTCAGGTCTGGCAGATCGGCGCGCCGGATGGCCGGGAACGGCGCCAGCACTGGATGCAGCGCTTCTGGGAGCGGATGCCCTTGCAGGGCGAACTGACGATCTTCGATCGAAGCTGGTACGGCCGCGTGCTGGTCGAGCGTGTCGAGGGCTTCGCCGAACCGGACGCCTGGCAACGCGCGTACGACGAAATCAATCAGTTCGAGCGCAGCCTCGTCGAGGAAAACGTGCGCATCGTCAAACTGTTCCTCGACATCGACCGCAACACCCAGATGCGTCGCTTCATCAAGCGTTATGAAACGCCCGGCAAACGCTGGAAGCTGACCGAAGACGACATCCGCAATCGGGCACGCTGGGACGACTACGAAACGGCCTACGCGGACATGCTGGAACGATGTTCCACGACATGGGCACCGTGGACACGCATCGACGCCAGGCACAAACACAAGGCACGGATCGCGGCGTTCGAGGCGATCATCGAGCATCTCGCCGAGGATGTGGACGTGACACCGCCGGAACTGCCGCCGCTGGTTCAGGCCTTCATGGAAGAGCAGGTGCGTGAGGACTGAGCCTCAGCGCGCGCCCAGCGTCTGCAAGGCCAGTTGTGCAGTGCGCTTGTCCGGATCCAGTTCCAGGGCCTTGCGATAGCTGGCGATTGCAAGCTCGTGCTGGCCCGCGGCCAGATACGCCTCGGCCAGGCTGTCATGCACATTGCCGGACAGCGGATAGGCCTCCACATTCAGCTGGAAGATGCGGATCGCCTGATCCGGATGTGCCATCCGCAGACGCTGGTAGCCCAGGCTGTTGAGCTGAGCTTCATCGAAGTTGTAGTTGTCCGTGCCGCTTGCCCGAAGCCGGTGATATTCCTCGACCGCCGCATCCATGCCGTCGCGATCGATCACGCTCGTCAGCGTTTCCGCAATCGACACGCGCGGATCGAACGCAGCGGCGATTCTCGGCAGCCACATCGATCTGGTAGCGCCGGCGATACCAGCCGCGGTGGCCACACTCAGGACGATCAGCAACGCGGCCACCGCGATCCGGGCACCTGAGCCGGCCCGGTCACGGGCATACAGGTATAGCTCCAGCACGCCTAGCGGCAACAGCGTCTGCGCGAATCCGATCGTCGTCAGCATCGGTCCGCGGAATGTACTGGGGTCGTAGCCGAAGGGGCCACCGAAAATCAGGCCCGACAGCATCACACCCACGCGAAAGAACCAAACGCCGCTGACCACCAGAAACAGCCGCAGCGCCCAGCGGCGATGACGGACGAAATCCCGTGCCACCGCGTGGCGCAGCGCCATGCTGGCGCATAGCATGATCAGGACGGCATTGAAACTGATGCCCACTTGTTGGAACGTGTCGCCGGCCGCACCGCGAAACCAGCTCATGTAGAGCCCGGCGATACTGATCACGAAGGCCGAGATCACGTAGAGCCTGCCGTTCCAGCGATGCAGCACCGGCACCCGGGCGCGGACACCCGGGACCAGTTGTACCAGTCCGCTGAGCGTGATGAACACCGCCAGCACCAGATGGAGGCCGACGACAAGATTCCCGATCGGCTGTTCCGGGATATGGCCGTGCGTCATGAACCGGTTCCAGGACTCCGGGTGGCCTCGCATCGCCGTCGTGGAATAGAAGGACGCCACCGCAAATGCGAAGACCACCTGGCCGATCGCCGCGATCCCGATCCAGAAGCGGGCGGCCGCTTTCAGGGCGGTGTTGGGCAGTGCGCCGAGGCTTGTGCCCGGCGTGATGACGGCGGTATTCATGGCCTTGGTCTCTCCTGTGAAATGCGCATCGAAATCCCCAATTGCTCAAATCGCCTAAATCGGTTCGCGGTAGCGGCGCAGGTAGACCGCTGCGGCAAGACAGGCGGCGGCCACGATCAAGCCTGCCCAGAGGCCGGGCGACGAAAGAAAACTCAAGGGCTGCAGCAACGAGAGCCGGTCGATGACGGCCTGTGCGCCCACGTCGTTCACGGCAAAGGCATGTGGATAGAAGCCGACCATCCGATCCTTGAGCAGATCGAAGACTTGCGAGCTGCCGAAGGCGATACGTTCCAGCACGACCAGCCCCAACGGCGGCAATACGGCCCACAGAAATGTCGAACGGCGGACGCAGGCCGATACCAGCAGCAGCCATCCGTAGATCGGGGCGTGCCACAGCGCCAGCGTGAACAGTCCGTAGATCAGCGTCAGTGTCATCTGCGGCAGGGCCAGCTGCGTCCACAGCGAAGCGATGCCGAGGCCGTTCGCGAGCAGGATCGCAATACTCGTCAGCAGCATGATCAGTTGCGTACACAACACCGTCGCGAATCCGATCAGCGGCAGGACCACGAAAGGAATGCTGGCCTTGGACAGCACCGTGATCAGATTGGAGACCGGCATCGACTTCCAGAACAGGATGCTGCGATCGCGCCGTTCGCCGTACAGGGCGTCGAGGCAATAGAAGAAGCCGATCAGGACCGTCGTGAAAATCAACGGAATCGCCGCCATGCGGTAGGGCTTGTTGATCCAGGCCTGCTGCTGCAGAGAATCGAGCGTCGCCAGTTCGCGCATGCCGGCGGCCAGATGAATCGTGCCGAGCCCGAATCCGAGCAGCACCACCAGGGCGGCGACCATGGGACCGAACACAAGCGAACGGTTCTCCCACAGCTCGCGCCGTATCGACCAGTACAGCACGCGCCGCAGCGGCAATCGAACGGACACCGCACCGGATTGCCGATTCATGCGAGGTGCTCCGGCCGAGCTGGCACGGCATTGCCGATCAGTGCCACGAACAGGTCGGCGATCGTCGGCGTGCGCAGCTCACCCAGCGCGGCGAGCTGTTCGCGCTCGACGCCGTCGAACAGCAGCACCTCGCGCCCGAAGGCCGTGCGCTCGTGGATCGGCCCCAGTGCCCGAGCCGCCATCAGCTGCGACGGATGCACCATCACTTCCAGGTAGCGCTGCTCGAACGCCTCCATGCTGCATTCGAGCGCGATGCGCCCGCGGTCGAGAAAGATCAGGTCGGTCAGGATGTGCTGCACCTCTTCGACCTGGTGCGTGGTCACCACGATGCTGCGCTCACGATCGAAGTAGTCGTTGAGCAGGCTGTCGTAGAACTGCTTGCGATACAGCAGGTCCAGTCCGAGCGTGGGTTCATCCAGCACCAGCAGGCGGGCGTCGATCGCCATCACCAGCGCCAGGTGCAGCTGGGTGAGCATGCCCTTGGACAGCTGACGCACCCGGCTGTCACGCTTGATCGTGGTTCGGGTCAGAAAGGCCTCGGCCTTGGCGCGGTCGAAGCGCGGATGCACACCGGCCACATAGTCCAAGGCCTGCGACACCTTGAGCCAGCCCGGCAGCACCGCGACGTCGGCGATGAAGCAAACGTCCAGCATCAGCTCGTCACGCTGCGCCCAGGGATCGCGTCCGAGCACCGTCAGCTCACCGCCATAAGGAATCAGCCCGAGTATCGCGCCAAGCAAACTGCTCTTGCCGGCGCCGTTCGGCCCGATCAGGCCAAGTATCCGGCCTTCGTCCAGTTTCAGATCGATGCCGTCCAACGCAATCGTCTTTCCGTAATGCTTGCGCAATCCACGCGCGTCGATGCAAGGCATGGTTCAGCGCCTCCTCTGCTGCGTGCGGGGTGGAACCGCTGCGGGGATTTCCAGCAAGGCCTCCGCTTTCAAGCCGAGTCGCTCTATGGTTTCGCGAATTCGGGGCCAGTCCTCGCTCAGAAACTTCTGACGTTCGCCGCGCAACAGAAAATCCCTGGCACCCTCCATGACGAACATCCCTCGCCCTCGCCTTTTTTCCACCAACTGCTCGTCGACGAGTTGCTGGTAGGCCTTGAGCACCGTCAAGGGATTGACCCGCGATTCGGCGGCCACATTCCGGACCGACGGCAGCGAATCGCCCTCGTTGAGCACGCCGTCGAGAATCATCGCCACCACCCGGTCATGAATCTGACGGTAGATCGGCTGCGCGTCGTTCCAGTCATGATCCATCACTCGATCCGATTCAGGCCGATTCCGCGGACAACGCAGACACAGCCGGCCGGGCACGAAGCCGCCACGACGTGAACAGCAGGCGCAGCAGCCAGTAAAGCATCAGGGCCAGCACCAACAGCACTGGGATGCCGAGCAGCAGCGGGTTGCGGACGACCTCGGGAAACAGCGAGGCCTGCCCCAAAAAGAATGATGCGGCCGCGATCGACAGGGCGAAACACATGCGCCACAGATGTCGGGCGGTGCGCTGTGCGCCCTCAAGCCCTCGGGCCAGCAGCGCGCGCAGATCCCCCATCCCGGCCAGCAAGGCCACCGCACCAAAGATCAAGGCAGGCACCGCGGGCAAGCCATCCTGTGAACCACTGGGGCTGCGCAGGGCATCGATGCCCCACTTGAGGCTCAAGCCGCCCACCGCGATCGCAAACAAGAGTTGGCCGGCATCGATCCATACCGAGCGGGCACCGCGGGGCCGAACGGCCAGCAGCGCGGTCGTAACCAGATAGAGGCTGAGGCCACCCGCGATCACCGACAGCCGCTTGGGTTCGATCAACTCGCCGCCGATCGCGAAATGCGTCACCGAAGCCAGCGATCCACCGATGGCCGCCATGACGCACATGCTGTAGACGAAAACGATTCCGCTCTTGCGGTGCAGTCTGCCGCCCTTGGCGGCACTCAGCGCAACGGCCCCGGACGCCAGCCCCACACCGCCGGCAGCGATGTGAAACAGCAGCAATACCGTGTTCGGCCCCAAGCCAACGCTCATGACGCCCCGCCCTCGAACTCATTGCAGTAGTGTTTTAGTTAACTACAACACCATATCCAATGCAAGCTGTTTTCGAAGAGCTTGGGTGACACAGGCCACAACCGGTTCCCTACATCCGGAAAACCCCATACTGCGGCTGCGCAATCGGCGCATTGAGCGAAGCCGACAGTGCGATACCGAGCGCATTGCGCGTATCGACCGGATCGATGATCCCGTCGTCCCAGATTTCGGAGGTGGACCAGTTCGCGGACTGCTTGCGCTTGAACTCGCCGAGCACCGGATCGCGGATCGCCGCGATCTGTTCGGCCGACAGTTCCTGACCCTGCTTGCGTAGTTGCCGTACTTTCACGTCCGCCAGCGTATTGGCCGCCTGCTCGGCGCCCATCACCGAAATCTGGCTGTGCGGCCAGGCGAACAGAAAGCGGCTGTCGAAGGCCCGCCCGCTCATGCCGTAGTTGCCGGCGCCGAAGGAGCCGTTGCACATCACCGTGAACTTGGGCACTTCACTGTTGGACACCGCCATGATCATCTTGGCGCCGTCCTTGGTGATGCCGCGCCGCTCGTACTCGCGCCCGACCATGAAGCCGGTGATGTTCTGCAGAAACACCAGCGGCGTGCGGTTCTGATTACACAGCTCGATGAAGTGCGCGCCCTTGAGTGCGCTGTCGTTGAACAGCACCCCATTGTTGGCGAGGATGCCGATCTTGTAGCCCCACAGGTGCGCGTAGCCGCAGATCAGGGTCTTTCCGTACTGCGGCTGATACTCGTGAAAGCGGCTGCCGTCGACCAGGCGCGCGATCACCTCGTGCATGTCGAAACCCTGCTTGATGTCCTGCGGCAGAATTCCATACAGCTCCGACGGATCGTAATACGGGTCTTCCGGTGTCTCACGTTCCACCGGCGCCTTCTGCGGCCGTTTGAACTGCGCGACGATGTCACGGGCGATGGCGATGCCTTCTTCCTCGCTGGACGCCGGATAGTCCGCCGTGCCGGACACGCTGGTGTGCATGTCGCAGCCGCCGAGTTCGTCAACACTCACTTCCTCGCCGGTGGCCGCCTTGACCAGCGGTGGTCCGGCCAGAAAGATCGCACCGGTGCCGCGCACGATCACGTTGTAATCGGACAGCCCCGGCACATAGGCGCCGCCGGCGGTGCAATGTCCCAGCACCACCGCCACCTGCGGCACGCCCATCTTCGACAGCAGGCACTGATTGCGGAAGATACGTCCCGCGTAGTACTTGTCCGCGAACAACTCCGCCTGCAAGGGCAGAAAGCCGCCTGCCGAATCGCACAAATGAACCACTGGCAAGCGGCTTTCCACGGCGATGTCCAGCGCGCGCACGGTCTTTTTCACGGTCAGCGGATACCAGGCGCCGCCCTTGACCGAGGCATCACCGGCATTGATGACCACTTCCCGACCCGAGACGATGCCGATACCGGTGACACAACCGGCGCCCGGCACTTCACCGCCATAGGCCTCGTTGGCGGCGAGACTGGACAGCTCCAGGAACGGCGTGCCGGGATCGAGCAGCAGTTTCAGACGCTCGCGCACCAGCAATTTGTCCTGCTTACGCAGGCGATCGATGTCGCGCTGCGGCCGGACGTGGCGAATCGCCTCCTGGCGTGCCTTGAAGTCGGCAGCAATGCGCGCGTTGTGTTCGAAATTGGCGCGAAAGTCCGGGGTGGCGGTACTGAGCTTCGACTGAATTCGATTCATTGTGCTTGTTCTGTTTCCTCTGCCGCCGCCATCGTCACCAGCACCGCATCGCGGTCGAAGGTCTGGCCGACGGCGAAATGCACGGCCTCGACCACGCCATCGGCCGGCGCGCTGATCGTGGTTTCCATCTTCATGCTCTCCATCACCAGCAGCGCTTGGCCGAGGCTCACGCCGTCCCCGCCCGCAACGTGCACGACCACGATGCTGCCGGGCATGGGCGCGGCGATGACATCGCCACCGCCCGCCTGGGCCTGGGCGAGTTGTTGCAGCGGATGCTCATACCGCAGGCAGTGAGCTTCGCCGCGCAGGTGCACCCAGACTTCATCACCGCGCTGCGCCATCCATACACGCTGACGCGTGCCGTCCACATGCAGCCAGGCGCTGCCGTCCTCGTTCGGCAACAGATCCACAGCGATTTCGGCGCCATCCCGATGCAGGCGATAGCCGCTGCGGGCGCGGGACAAGTCGACGCTGTACTCGGCGTCTTCGAGTTTGAAAGCGTGGTGCATACCGTCACTCGCTCCCCTCGCCCGCGTGCGGGAGAGGGGTCGGAGGAAAGGGCGTCTCTGCCAGGCAGAGACGAAGATGTTCGAGCACAGCGTCCGTTCGGTTCAGGACATCGTCGTTCCAGCACCGAAGCACGCGTAGGCCGTGCTGATTGAGATACCGGGTTCTGCGCGCGTCCTCGTCCTGTTGTTCCTGGTGCTGTCCACCGTCGATTTCGATGGCGAGGCCGCGCGCGAGACAGACGAAATCAACGATGAAAGGACCGAGCGGATACTGGCGCTTGAACTTGAGCCCGAGGAATCGCTTGGCCCTCAGCCGGTACCAGAGTTTTTGCTCCGCGTCGGTCTGCCGGCTGCGAAGCGTTTTGGTCCTTTCGCGCGTGAGGTGATCACGCGGGCTTGAGTGCTCTTTGGACTTGGGCATGGACGGAACTCCGCTCGTCGAATGCCGTAGGGAGACCATCCGTACCGTAGCGTCGTAAGGCGTGCAAGCGTATCCGCGCGCTCCGCGCGCGCCCTCTCCCCAACCCCTCTCCCGCACGCGGGCGAGGGGCTTATCGATTCCCTCTCCCGCGTGCGGGAGAGGGTGGCCCGCAGGGCCGGGAGAGGGCGCGCCCAAGCTAACCCGCATCAGTTACTCCAGGTTCCGATCGCCGCATGTAGCTCCGGAACTGCATCGGCGGTATCGCGCATCGTGCGCGTGACCAGGCTGGCCGCGGCCAACAGCGATTGGCTCGTGGCCTCGTCCATCGTCGGCTCGGCGGCAATCTGCGGGTTGGCGTCGAGAAAGCCGGTGTGCACATCGCCGGACACGAAGGCCGGATGGGCGATCAGTCTTCGCAGGAACGCGGTATTGGTCTTGCAGCCGAGCAGTACGGTCTCGGCCAGCGCGCGGTCGGCGCGGGTGATGGCCTCGGACCGGTCGGCGCCGGTGATGATCAGCTTGGCGATCATCGGGTCGAAACTGGCGGTGACTTCGCCGCCTTCGAGGACGCCGGCGTCCATGCGCACGCCGTCGCCTTCGGCCGGTTTCCAGGTCAGCACCGGGCCGGTGGTCGGGGTGTAGCCGCGGCCGGGGTCTTCGGCGTAGATCCGACACTCGATCGCATGTCCGGTGGCCTGAATATCGGTTTGGGCATACGGCAGCGATTGGCCGGCAGCGACGCAGAGTTGCTCCAGCACCAGATCGAGGCCGGTGATCTGCTCGGTGATGGGGTGTTCCACCTGCAGGCGAGTATTGGTTTCCAGGTAGTAGAACTCACCGTCCTGTCCGAAGATGAACTCGACGGTGCCGGCGTTGCGGTAACCACAGGAACGCGCGATGCCGGCGGCGGCTTCGCAGATTTCCTCACGCTTCTCGGGACTCAATGCGGGCGATGGCGTTTCTTCCACGATCTTCTGAAAGCGCCGCTGTACGGAGCATTCACGCTCGAAACAGTGCACAACATTGCCCTGACCGTCGCCGAGAACCTGGACTTCGATGTGGCGTGGATTTTCGACGTAGCGTTCGGCGTAGAGGCGGCCGTCGCCGAAATAGCGCTGACCTTCGCTACGCGCGCGATCGATTTCCGCATCCAGTTTCGACAGGTCGCGCACGATGCGCATGCCCTTGCCGCCGCCGCCGGCGGACGGCTTGATCAGCAGCGGCGCGCCGACGGCGCGGGCGCGTTCGACGAAGCTGGCAGGGTCATCATCTTCGATCGCGCTGGGCGCCACCGGAAAGCCGGCCTTCTCGACGAAGTTTCTGGCGCGCACCTTGTCGCCCATGAGGTCGATCTGTTCCGGCGTGGGTCCGACAAAGACCAATCCGGCGGCTTCGACCGCTCGGGCGAAGCCGCTGTTTTCGGACAGAAAGCCGTAGCCGGGATGGATCGCGCCGGCGCCGGCTGCCACGGCCTTTTCAAGAATCTGCGCCGCGTCAAGGTAGGCCGCGACCGGCGTACTGCCGGTGATTTCGATGGCCTCGTCGGCCATCCGTACCGCTGGGGTATTGCGGTCCGCCGCGTGGTGCACGATCAGCCCGCGCAGACCCAGCGCCTGCACCGTGCGCAACACGCGTACCGCGATCTCTCCGCGATTGGCGACCAGAACGCTGGCGAAGCGCCAGTTCGGAACGGCGTCGCGCGCTGTTTGCAGGCGTCGCTTCGATGCACTGCCCAATACGTTCATGTCGAATGCCTAGCTCGTGGAGTCCGGCGCTCAAGTGGATGGACCAGGCCATCACACAGCAGGTCGCCTATCTGTTGTGCGAGCCGGTCGATATCGAGCCGACCTCGACCGCTGAAATACGCCCAGGCGTGATGTTCGATGCCGCCATACACCAGATCGCGGAGCAGTTCGGGTGGGATGTCGCGACGAAACTCGCCCGCCGCGACCCCCTGCTCCACCACGTCCATCAGGAAACGCGTATAGCGCCGATTCAGCGCGTGCAGATTTGAGTTGCGATAACCGGCATCGGCTCGCGCCTCGCGAAACATCAAACGGCACAACTGCGGGTAGTCCCGAACCGAACGCAGATGCCGCCAGATCAACTGGTGCAATTGCGCACGCGTGCTGCTGAGACGGGCGAGGTCCTGCGCGCAATCTCCGAACATTTCCTCGTACCAGTGTTCGAGCACGCGCAGCAGCAGTTCGCGCTTGCTCGCGAAATACTTGTAGAGCGTGCCCTCGACCACCCCGATGCTGGCGGCGATCTCGCTCATCAAAGTCGCCTCGTAACCCTTTTCGCAAAAGATGTCGCGCGCCGCGTGCAGGATTTCGTCGATACGCTGCGCGCGCGTCAGTCTGGGCGCGTGGACGCGGACGGATGCCAGATTCATGCGGGGCTCCGCAGCAGCCCGGCATCGACCCAGTCCCGCGGCACCTGCAACGGAAAGTCCATGAGGATCTGCGCCAGCATCTTGCCCTGCGGGTCATGACGCAGCGAGGCCATGCCGCCACCGCCCAGGGCCTGGCTCAGCAGAAAATTGAAGGCGCCGAGCCCCGACCATTCGTAGCGCAGGACGTCGCCCTCCACCAGATGCGCCAAATACTCGCGGACCATGTCCGCGCTGAGCTGTTGGCGCAACACCGGCAGGAATTCCGCGCGCCGCGCGAGGATGCCGATGTTGGCGGAATCCCCCTTGTCGCCACTGCGGCCATACGCGACGGCGATCAACGGAACCGTTGTGGTCGGCCCTGCCGGCGACAACGATTCCGGGGACGCGGGCGACACTGCCTGTGTGGCCGTGGCCTCAGCATGCACGGCTTCGGAAAATGCCTGTCCATCAACCTCGATCTTTACCGAGGCTTTCGGCACCAGGCAGGAGAACAGCCGGACCAGGGGTGTCACGGTGGGCCGCCCGCCGGCGAATCCGGTGATGCCCTGCGCCATCGAGGTGGCGGACGGCAGGAATTCGCGCGAGAACAGTTGCAGGGCGCGCTTGTCGTCGTGGTGCACGGCCAGCTTGAGGATCACCTCGCGTGTGGCGCGCGCGCGCGCATGCGGCCCCCAGTTGGCTTCGGCGCCGAGGACCTCCACGCTGCTGCGACGGTAGTCCGCGAATCCGCGTTCGGCCAGCATTCGCCGGGTGCGGCGCAGAACCGCTGCGGCCACGGCCTCTGCCTTGTCCACGGCGGACACGCCGCCGATCATCATCGTTCCGGTACTGCGGAAGCCATCCTGCCAGGTCGCCGACACCTTGTAGTGCCCGCCGGGCGCGACGCCGCGCGCGCCGCTGACGGCGACACGATTCTCACCGTCCGCTTCGACCCGAAGACTGCGAAAGTCGCAACACACGTCCGGCAGCAGATAAGCCCCCGGATCGCCGATTTCATAAACGATCTGCTCGCAGACACTTTCGACGCTGACCCGGCCACCGCTGCGTGGCGGTTTGGTCACCACGAAGCGACCATCCGCACTGCATTCGGCGATCGGGAAACCCATACGATCCCAATCCTCCTGCACGGTTTCCCAGTCGGTCAGGATGCCGCCGGTGGCCTGCACGCCGCACTCGATCACATGCCCGGCAAGACTGCCGCCGGCAAGTCTGTCGTAATCATCGGCGCGCCAGCCGAATTCGTGGATCAGCGGCCCCAAGGCCAGCGCCGAATCCACGCAACGACCGGTCAGCACGATGTCGGCGCCGTCGGCCAGCGCCTTCGCGATCGGAAATGCGCCGAGATAGGCGTTCATGCTCCACAGCGTGTCCGGCATCGGCGCGCCGCTGAACATTTCGCGCAGCTCGCGGAATTCCGCGACACGATCGAGCAGATCGTCGCCGGTGACGATGGCGACTTTCAGATCGATATTGGCGTCGCGCAAACGCGCATCGATCGCCGCCTTGCAGGCGGCCGGATTGACGCCGCCGCCATTGGTGATCACGCGTATCCCTTGCTCGCGCAATTGTGGCGCCAGCTGTGCGACCACGTCCGGGAAGTCCGTGGCATAGCCCAGGGACGCATCCTTGGCGCGCGCCTTGGCCAGCAGCGACATCGTGATCTCGGCGAGGTAGTCGAGTATCAGATAGTCGATCGCAGCGGATTCGACGAGTTGACGGGGGCCTTCGGCGGTATCGCCCCAAAAGCCGGCCCCACAGCCGATGCGCACGAAATCGGAGCGTTCGGCGGACATCTCAGTGCCCCGTGAAATTCGGCTTGCGCTTGTCCTGGAACGCCGCCATGCCTTCGGCCGCGTCTTCGGTGGATGACATCACCGGCACCATGAGCTGCGCGTATTCGAGCGCGTCGCGCAGGCTCATGTCGCGCACCGCGTGAAACGCCTGCTTGCCGAGACGCACCGCCGTCGGTGACTTGTCGACGATGCGCGACAGCAGCCAGTCGAGCTTGTCGTCGAGTTCGGCGCGCGGCACCACATAGTTGACGACACCCCAGTCCAGCGCGTCCTGCGCACTGAACTGTTCGCCGGTGATGCACATCTCCTGCAGCTTGCGCGGCGGCAGCAGACGCAACATGTACGGCAGGATCATCATCGGCGTGACACCGATCTTCGATTCGGTGGTGCCGATACGGATGTCGTCGGCGGCGATCGCGAAATCGCAGGCACACAGAATCCCGAAGCCACCGGCCATGACATGGCCGTTGACGCGCGCGATCACCGGCAGCGTGCAGTCCTGCAGGCGCTTGAACAGGTCCACGATATAGTGCCTGGGCCGCGAGAAATCCACGGCGAAGGCGCCGCCCTTCACGCCCTTGGCGAGGTCGGCACCGGCACAGAAGGCCTTGTCGCCCGCGCCGGTCAGCACGATCGCGCGACAGTCACGGTCCGCGGACACTTCGGCAATGGCGCGATCGATGATGCGCACCACTTCTTCATTGAGCGCATTGCTCCGGGCTTCGCGATCGATGGTGATCCATTGCACGGCGCCGCGGCGTTCGAGCTTCACGGAGTCGGACATGCCTCTCTCTTGCGTGACGATTGAGTGCGACCAGTCTGGCGAGCCACTGGTGAGTCAACCTCACCCGTTTGTGTGAGTCATCGCCGCCAGCGGCCTCCCGCAAACAGGGGAATCCGCAGCAGCGCTGCGGTGCTAGCGTCGCCCGCAGCTCACAGGGGACAGTCCATGAACAGGCAGGCACGCGAACAGGCGCTCGACGGGTTACTCGACAAGCAGGCGATTCACGAGTTGATCAACGCCTACTGCAACGCGGCGGACCGGCATGACCACGAGAAGATGCGCGCGCTCTACTACGAGGATGCGATCGACGATCACGGCATCTATTCGCGGGGGCCGGCCATGGATTTCATCGACAAGCTGCCGCAGATCCAGGCGGCGATGGAGATCCTGCATCACAACGTCACCACCGTGAATCTGGCGCTGAACGGCGACCATGCTGAAGGCGAGGTCTATATCCTTGCCTTCCACAAGGTGAAGGACGGCAGCCGCAGCTTTGACATGCTGATCGGCGGACGCTACTTCGACAAATACGAAAGGCGCGGCGGAATCTGGAAGTTCAGCCATCGCTCGATCGTTGCGGATTGGGCCTATCCTGCCGAGCCTTCGGCGGTGAATCTCGCGCACCCGATGCTCGATGGCGCCTACATCGGCTGCCCCGGTGCAGCGGATCCGTCCTACGGTTTCTTCAGCTTGTTGCAACGCGGGCGTCGCTGATACCGTGCCGCTCCATGTCCAAGCCGCTGACGATTGCATATGCGGACCCGGATCAGTTGCTCACCTGGTCAGCGGACGCGCGTTCCAGGCGCCGGTTCTCAGCCTGGGGCGAACACATCGGCCTGCTGGTCGACGCGCAGGCGTTCGGGGATGCGCGGTTGCCGCCGCAACTGGCTGCCTGGTTGCGTGAGCTGCCCTGTCCCAGCATCGCCATCGCCACCGATGCCAATGCCCTGAGCACAGCCTGTGACACCCGACTTGGCGACCCCAGCCTGGCCGCACCTCTGATTGCGACCATTGAACAGGCACCGGTCGCCGCCAGCGTGCTGGTGCAGTTGCTGCGCGTGATTGAGCACGCCACGATCGGCGCCGCACTCACCACCGAATCCCTGGCCTACGCGAGCCTGCAAGCCGGCCCGGAATTCCTCGCCTGGCAGCGCACCCACGAGCCCGAAGCGACGCCGGCCGACCCCGGACCGCCGGTGCTGATCGAGCGCGAGGACGATGTTCTGCGCCTGCGGCTGAACCGGCCGTCACGACGCAATGCAATGACAGTGGAAATGCGCGAGGCGCTGTGCGAAGCCCTGGAACTGGTGCTGATGGATTCCGGCATCCGGCACCTTGTCATCGTCGCAGCTGGAAAGTGTTTTTCGACGGGCGGCGATCCCGACGAATTCGGCACGGCCCCGGACCCAGCCAGCGCACACCTGATCCGTTCGCTCAGCCTGCCCGGCCGTCTGCTGGCGGCCTGTTCCGCCCGAACCAGCGTAGAGATTCACGGCGCCTGTATCGGATCGGGCATCGAGTTTCCGGCATTCGCGGCGCAGATTCGCGCACGACCGGGCAGCTACTTCCAGTTGCCGGAACTGCGTTACGGCCTGATCCCGGGCGCGGGAGGCTGTGTCAGCATCAGCCGCCGAATCGGTCGCCAACGCACTGCCTGGATGGCGCTGTCCGGTCAGCGGGTAAAGGTGCATCAGGCGCTCGAATGGGGGCTGGTCGACGCGCTGTGGTTCGACTGAGCCGGAATCCGGCTGCGGCGCACCGCGCGCCCTCAATCCACCCATACGGACGAGGCTCGACCGGCGACCCGGTCCTAGGCTTGGCGAGTCACACTCACCACCCCGGATCGACATGCCCGACGATCGTTCACCCAGCACCGCCTCCACCAGCGTCCTGCAGGCCTTTTCCGGTCTTTCGACCGACGAAATGGAAATCCTCACCCAGGCCGATCGCTTCGCGCAGAGCGAACTGTACCCACTGGCGCAGAAGATGGACGACGAGGAATGGTGGCCCACGGAAGTCTTCCCGAAAATCGGCGCGACCGGGTATTTCGGCATCACCGTGCCCGAAACCTACGGCGGGGCCGGCCTCGACCTGATGAGCAGCGGCCTGGTGCTGCAGGCGTTCTCGCGTTGGAACCATGCGCTGGGGCTGAGCTGGGTCGCGCATGAAAACCTGTGCCTGCACAACATCCTGCGCAATGCCAACGAGGATCAGAAACGCAAGTATCTGCCGGGCTTGTGCAAGGGCACGCTGATCGGTGCCCTGGGGCTGACCGAACCCGGCGCCGGCTCCGACGCGCTGGGTTCGATGCGCACCACCGCGCGCCGCGACGGCGCCGACTACGTGCTCAATGGCAGCAAGCTGTACATCACCAACGGTCCGGTCGCGGACGTGCTGCTGGTCTATGCCAAAACGGACCGGGACAAGGGCGCCCAGGGCATCTCGGCGTTCATCGTCGAGAAGGACACGCCCGGCTTCCGCGTGGCGCAGAAACTGGTGAAGATGGGCTTTCGAGGCAGCCAGACGGCCGAACTGGTGTTCGAGGACTGCCGCGTCCCGGCCGTGAATCTGGTCGGCGACGAGGACCGCGGCGTACGCGTGGTGATGAGTGGCCTGGATCTGGAACGCTCGATGATCTCCCCGATCTGCCTGGGCATCGCCGAGCGTGCATTGGGCCTGTCGCTGGACTATGCACGGCAGCGCAAGCAGTTCGGCCGGACCATTTCGGATTTCCAGATGATCCAGTCCAAGCTCGCGGACATGTATGTCTGGGTCGAATCGATGCGTCTGTTCACCTACCAGACGCTGCGCGCCGCCAACACCATCGGAGACGATGAAGGGGGGCGCGGCGACATCCACATGATCACCGCGGCGGGCGTGATGTATGTCGCCGAGACACTGAACAAGGTGCTCAACGAAGCGGTACAGGTGCATGGCGGCACGGGCTATATCTGGGAATCCGAGATCAATCGCCTGTATCGCGCAATCAAGCTGCTCGAAATCGGGGCCGGCACCACGGAAGTGCGCAAGATGATCATCAGCCAGGAGCTGCTGCGACGATGAGCCGGGAGGACACGAACTCGCCCGAGGCGGTATGGGCGGCACCGACGGTCTATCGCGACGATCTGCTCAAGGGCCAGGTCGTTCTGGTCTCCGGCGGCGGAACCGGCATCGGCCGCGCAGCCGCCCTGCTGTTCTGCCGGCTCGGCGCCCAGGTCGTGATCTGCGGCCGCACCCAGGACAAGCTCGACCGCGTGGTCCACTTCGCACAGACCCGCGGCGGCCACATGCTGGGCCTGAGCACCAATGTGCGCGAGCCCGAACAGGTCAAAGCCCTGTACGCCCGGATTCAATCGGAATTCGGCAGGCTCGACGGGGTGATCAACAACGCCGGCGGCCAATACCCCGGCGAAGCCATCGATTTCGAGCCCAAGGGCTGGGCCGCCGTGATCAACAACAACCTCAACGGCACCTGGTACATGATGCAGGGCGCTGCGCGGCTCTGGCGCGAGCAAAAGCGAGCTGGCGCATTGGTCAACATCGTGGTTGTCGCCGAACGCGGCATGCCCGGTGTTGCGCATACCGTGGCGGCGCGCGCCGGCATCATCGGCGCCAGCCGCACGGTCGCCGTCGAATGGGCGCCGCTGAACATCCGCGTGAACTGTGTCGCGCCCGGCCTGATCGGAACCGAGGGGCTGGAGGTCTATCCGCCGGAGGCGCAGCGCGAGTTTCCACTGGCGAATCCCATGAAGCGCCCCGGTACGGCCATGGAGGTCGCCGAGGCCTGCGTCTATCTGATCGCACCGTCCGCCAGCTTCATCACTGGCGAAGTATTGACGGTCGACGGCGGCGGAAAGCTTTGGGGTGAGCTCTGGACCGCCGGTCGACCCGATTATTTCAGCTTGCCGGCGCCGCTGGATTGAACGGCCGGCCCGGCCCGGGTGACGAAAGGTAGGCCTAGACCCGCTCAGCGGACTGGCGAACGAATCGCCGCAGCGGCATCGTTCCAGTTGGGGAAACAGGCAGGCATCGCCGATGAACACAGAATTCATCTCCGGTCAGTACGACTGGGGACTCGTTGTCGTTTCATACGTCATCGCGGGGTTCGCCGCCTATGTCGCCATCACGGTCGTTCATCGAGTCTTCGAAACCGCAGCCGAACAGTGGCGCTGGCTGATACTCGGGGCGCTGGCCATGGGTTGCGGCATCTGGTCGATGCACATGGTCGGCATGCAGGCCTTCGCCATGCCGATCCCGGTGGGCTACGCCGTCGGCAAGACAGTCGCCTCTCTGCTCGCCGCGATCGCCGTGGCCAGCCTTGCGCTGTATGTCTCCAGCCGCGAACAGCTCGGCCTGGGTGCAGTGCTGGTCGGCGCCCTGCTGATGGGCGCCGGTATTTGCGTCATGCATTACATGGGCATGGCGGCGATGGAAATGTCACCGGCAATCCAGTACGACCCCGGCTTGTTCTCCGCATCGGTGATCATCGCCGTGGCGGCCTCCGGTGCCGCCTTGTGGATCCTGTTCAATCTGCGTCGAATCTCCCGCCACCGACGCACGCCGGCCCGTCTGCTGGCGGCCGCGATCATGGCCGCCGCCATTAGCGGAATGCACTACACCGGCATGGCCGCCGCGAACTTCCCGCTGGGTACGGTATGCGGCGCGGTCGATGGTCTGGGTGGAACCTGGACGACCCTGGCCGTCGCGGTGTTCTCCCTGCTTCTGGCGGGCGTGATCGCCGGATTGGTCCGCGCCGACGCAGCCAAGCACGCCCACCTGCGCGAACAGCGCGCACGCCGCGAGGACGAGGATCGTGCGCGCTTCCTGTCGCTGTACGATCCGCAGACCAAATTGCCGAACCGCGCCTCGTTCCAGCAGGAGATCGTCAATTTCATGAGCCGCGCCAAGCGCAGCGGCGTCAATTTCGATCTGTACTACTGCTCGGTCAATTTTCCGGGCGAACCGTCGGACGAAATCATCGACGACGCCATCGACGGTATTGCCAAACGCCTGCGTGCCGGCTGTCAACCGGGCGACTTCCTCGCCCGTTATGCCCGTCAGGAGTTCGTTTTTCTGAGAGCACGCATGCACGAACACGACGCACCGGAGGCGGTGCGACAAACGCTGCGTGTGGCGTGTTCTGCGCCGATCGACGTTCGTTCCGAAGTGGTGTCGCCGCAGTCACATATCGGATTCGCGCAGTACCCGAGCGATGGCGACAATTCGAGAACGCTGCTGTTCGCCGCAACCCGTTCCGCCGACGCTACACCGTCGACACCAACGCGAGGGCGCTTCGCCCTGGTGCGCTGAGCCACACTGCCTGGCTGATTTCCCTGGCCGCACGTTCGTCACTGACCCGACGCCCGCGCGGCATTTTTTTTTCCGCACGCCGTCATTCCGGGCGGGCCGCAGACCGGATCAGGAATCCATGCGGCAGCCGGCAACTTCGCTTGGACTCCGAGCCTGCGTTGTACGGCTCGCAGCCCTGCGATTTATTCTCCGGCACCCGCGCCCGCTATCCTTACGCCCTTCTTCAGCCACCCGGCCTTCGATGAACCAGTTGATCCTCCCCGCGCCGTTGTGGCGCCGACTCACTTCGGCGCTCTATGACGGACTGCTGCTGTTGTCGATCTGGATGGTGCTGATGCTGTTTCTGGTCATCGGCGGCAGCTACGTGGGCGCTCCGGCGCCGCCGCATGTGGTGCGTGCGGTACTGGTCACCGCCGGTCTGATCTTCTTCGTGCGTTCGTGGACGTATGGCGGCCAGACACTGGGCATGCGCGCCTGGAGACTGGTGGTGCGTCGCAGCGACGGTACGCCGCTGAGCCTGACGCGCGCCACCCTGCGCTACCTGCTGGCCTGGGTGTCGTGGCTGGCGTTCGGCCTGGGCGTACTGTGGTGCCTGGTCGATGCGCAGCGCCGCAGCTGGCACGACGTGCTGACCGGTACCGAAGTCGTGGTACTGCCTAAGCCGGCAGGCTGAACGCCGCGGCTAAGCGGTTTCGAGCGTCACGCTGGCCAGCGCGAATTCGTGTTCGTCGCTGATCGAGACGTGCGCGCCGATGATTCCCAGCGACTCCAGCTGCCGCGACAGTGCCGCCACGTAGATCAGGCTCGGCCGCCCCGATTCGCTGCGCACCGCGCCGACATGATCGTGCGCGATCCCACGAAAGCCAGTGCCCATGGCCTTGACGAAGGCTTCCTTGACGGCAAACGCCTTGGCCAGGTACAGCACGCGACGACGCGGCAGACTCAGCGCTTCGAATTCGCGCCGCTCCGCGTCGTGCAGGAGGCGATCGACGAAACGCTCACCGTGGCGCTCGTACACTCCGGCGACTCGCGGCACGTGAACCAGATCGATGCCGGTGCCGTAGATCATGCAAGTGATCCGATCTGAGCAGCCTGGCGCGCGTCACGCATCGCCTGCCGCATTTCGGCCACCGCTGCGGCCATGCCGACAAACAACGAACGCGCGACGATGGCGTGCCCGATATTGAGTTCAACGATTTCTGGAATCGCAGCGATCGGACCCACGTTTTCCACGGTCAGTCCGTGCCCTGCATGCACCTCCAGACCCTCCCGTGCGGCGCTTCGCGAAAATTCGCGAATACGGGCCAGTTCTTGCTCACGTTCCTGACCTTCGCGATCGGCATAGCCGCCGGTGTGAATTTCGATATGCGGCGCGCCGCTTGCCAGCGTGGCGTCGAGCTGGCGCGGATCGGCATCGATGAACAGGGACACGACGATGCCCGCATCGGCCAGCCGCGCGCAGGCGTCACGTATGCGACCGGTCTGGCCGGCCACGTCCAGCCCGCCCTCGGTGGTCAGCTCGGCGCGCCGCTCGGGCACCAGACACGCAAACGCCGGCTTCCAGCGACAGGCCAGTTCGATGATCTCCGGTGCCACCGCCATTTCAAGGTTGACGGGCACCGCTTGGCGCGCCAGCAGGCGCTCAACGTCATGATCCTGAATATGGCGCCGGTCCTCGCGCAAATGCAGCGTGATGCTGTCCGCACCCGCCTCCCACGCGAGCAGCGCAGCGCCCACCGGGTCCGGATAACTGGTCCCGCGGGCCTGCCGAATCGTCGCCACGTGATCGACGTTGACACCCAAATGGATCGCTGTGATTTCGGCCATCGTTCCTTCAATCCTCATTGGCTGGCTGGGTCCCATCGCGCATGCGACGCAGGGACTGCAACAGGCGTGGGGTCTCCAGCGGACGCTTGCCGATCAGCGGCGCCAACCGGCTGCGCATCAGCCTTCGCGCATCGCCGAGCACGTCCGGGCGCGTCCACTCACGATTGGCGATGGCACACAACTGATCGCCACGCCACGCGCCGTGGTCGGCACGCACCGGTGCGCCGTCATGGTAGTCGTAGCGCTGCGCGGGATCGAGGTCCCCGGCCTGCACCTCGCCGTATCCGAGTTCGACCAGCAGTTCCATTTCGAACTCGCGCAATATGGGTGCGGCCGCCCGCTCGCCTTCAGCCAACGCGGCCAAGGCAGCGGCGTAGAAGGCATACAGATCGGAATGCTGGATGTGACGCGGCAGGCAGCGCATCAGCAATTCGTTGAGGTACCAGGCACAGATCAGGTTCTCGCCGTTCAGGCGCAGCGCTTCGCCGCCGGACTCGGCGCCGGTCAGCGTGCCCAGTTCACCGGCTTCGATCCATGACAGCAATAGCGGTTGCAAGGGCTGCAAAAGGGCAGAGCGTCCGCCGCCACGCGTGCCGCTGACGCCACGCGCCACCAGGCCAACGCGGCCATGCTCGCGGGTAAAGATTTCCAGCAGACGGCTGGTTTCACGGTAGGCGCGCTGATGCAGCACAAAACCGGGCTCCAGACTGACACGGGCACGGCTCATGGGGTCTCAGGTCGCATTCACGGCGCGATTACGAATCGCCGACGGACCGCGTCATTCGCCGTACCCGAACTGCTGGAGCGCGCGCGGATCGTCGTTCCAGCCGTCCTTGACGCGTACCCACAGCTTGAGAAACACCTTGCCACCGGCCCGTTCGAGCTCGCGCCGGGCCTGGGTGCCGATAGCCTTGAGCGTGCGCCCACCCTCGCCGATCACGATCTTCTTCTGACTGTCTCGGGCGACCCAGATCACGGCAGAGATCCTCGTCAGGCGCCCTTCCTGTTCCCAGGACTCGATCTCCACCGTGGCCGAATACGGCAGTTCCTCGTGCAGCGCCATCATCAGCTTTTCGCGCACCAGTTCCGCCACCGCGAAGCGCCGGTCGTGGCCGACGTTCTGGTCGGGCGGGTACAGCGGCGGCCCTTCCGGCAATCGCGCTTCAAGCTCTTTCAGCAGCGGTTCCAGATTGTCGCGCTTGAGCGCGGACAGCGGCACCACGAAATCGAAGTCGCGGCGCGCCGTGAGATCCTGCAAAAACGGCAGCAGCAGGTTCTTGTCGCGTAGCTTGTCGACCTTGTTGATGATCAGGGCGCAGGGCGTGGTCACGGCGCTGAGCAGCTTGAGCACCATTTCGTCCTCTTCGGTGAGACGGCCCGCCTCGACCACGAACAGCACGACATCCACGCCTTCCAGGCTTTGCGTAGCCACTTCGTTGAGGCGTTTGTTGAGCGCGAGCTTGGCCTTCTGGTGCAGGCCCGGCGTGTCGACGAACACGATCTGCATGTCATCGCCGTGCAGCACGGCCTGGATCTGATGGCGCGTGGTCTGCGGCTTGGCGGTGACGATCGACAGCTTTTCGCCGACCAAGGCGTTGACCAGACTGGACTTGCCGACATTCGGCCGGCCGACGACGGCCACCATTCCGCTACGCATGGAAGGGGTTCCTGCCGGTGCGATCAAAAGCCTGCCTCGCGCAAAGACGCGAAGACGCGAAGATGGTCAAAAGCGCAAAACCAAAGCGCTTCTTTCTCTCAAAGATTTTTACTTGGCGGCTTTGCGCCTTTGCGCGAGACCCGCATTTCGCTTTCGTCGACATCAGGATTCCAAACGATCAATCATCAATTGCGCCGCGCGCTGTTCGGCGATGCGCCGACTGGAACCTTCGGCCTGTTCGACCTCGGCGCTGTCAGGCAGACGGCAGTGCACATGGAAGCGCTGCTTGTGTGGCGGACCCTCGACGCGCTCCACGCCGTATTCGGGACGCGGCCGCGCCTGTGCCTGCAAGAGCTCCTGCAGACGGGTCTTGGCGTCCTTGAGGCTCGCCGGGTCCGGCAGGTTGTTCAGACGATCCTCGAATACACGGGCCAGCATGGCACGCGTCTGCTCGAAGCCGCCATCCAGATAGACCGCCGCGATCAGCGCCTCGACCGCGTCAGCAAGGATCGAGGCACGCCGGAAACCGCCGCTCTTGAGCTCGCCGGAACCCAGATTCATCTCGTCGCCGAGCTTCAGCGCACTGCCGATCACCGCCAGCGACTCCTCACGCACCAGGCTCGCGCGCAGGCGCGACAGATCGCCTTCGGTGGCCTTGGGGCAGCGATGAAACAGCAGTTCGCCGACGATGCCGTTGAGCAGCCCGTCGCCAAGGAACTCCATGCGTTCGTTGTGACCGCTGGATGCACTGCGATGCGTCAGCGCCCGTTCCAGAATCTCCGGATCGCGGAACTCGTAGCCCAGCATCTGCGTAAGACGACGGTGGCTCACGAGTCGCCGTCGTCGATCATCACTTCGCCCTTGAAGTACAAGGTGATGTAGATGTTGTAGAACAGGTGTTCCTCGACATAGTAATCATAGGCAAACGCCCGGCCGCCGCTCTTGGTGCGGATCACCTTGATGTCCTTGGGTTCAACGTGGGAGATGTAGTCGATATCCCAGCGACGTTGCAGGGAACTGCGCATCTGCGGCACGGATTCGCCATTGCTTTGGTCCGCCACGCCATTGAGCGCCTTGAGCATCTGGCCATGGTTGAGATAGACCGGAACGGTCTTGATCCCCACCGTCGCGAAGAACGCGATCAGGCCGAGAACCACGATCCAGCCCCAAAGGCCGAGCCCCTGCTGGTGCCGTCCGTGGAGTCCCCTGCTGCGCATCAGTTCACCCCGTCTCCGATCCGGTCAAAGGCCGGACGCTTCTTCACACCGTCCCAGCTCATCCAGATGAAGAACGCGTGGCCCACCAGATTATGCTCCGGAACGAAGCCCCAGCGACGCGAATCATCACTGCCGTCGCGGTTGTCGCCCATCATGAAGTAGTGACCTTCCGGCACGATCCAGTAGCCGTCCCGTGCCGGATCCGAGGGGTTGATCAGAATCGGGTGGCGCACGCCGCCCAGATTTTCGGTGTACTTCTCGACGACGCCACCGGCACGATGTCCCGGCGTGGGGTAGACGCCATCGGGTTCCAGCGCCTGCTGTTCGCCATTGATGTAGAGCGTCTTGTTGCGATATTCGATGCGGTCGCCGGGCAGGCCCACCAGACGCTTGATGAAGTCCTTGCTCTGATCGAGCGGATAGCGGAACACCACCACGTCACCGCGCTTGGGCTCGCCGAGATCGACCGCCTTCCAGTAGCCCACCGGCATGCGCAGACCATAGCTGAACTTGTCGACGAGGATGAAGTCGCCGATCAACAGCGTCGGGATCATCGAGCCGGACGGAATCCGGAACGGCTCGGCCACGAACGAACGCAGCAACAGCACGATCAGGATCACCGGAAAAAAGGAGCGTGAGAAATCCACGATCGCGCCGGGCTTGTCGTCGTCCATCGCGCCTTCTACCGGCCCCTGGGCAGCACGGCGGCGCGGCCCCAGCAGCCACTTGTCGAGCGCCCAGACCGCGCCGGTGAACAGCGTCAGTACCGTGAGCAGCACGGCAAAATCAAAATGGAATTCGTCGATGAACTGTTTCATTTAGCGGTTGTTCTCCGGCGCATTCCGGTGCGCCCAGCGGTCCGCGAGCTTCTTGGCCCGGCCCTATGACAATGTGCAGCGTTTCTATGATCCCTTGCGCTCGACGCCCAGCACGGCCAGGAACGCCTCTTGAGGTATCTCGACGTTGCCAACCTGCTTCATGCGCTTCTTGCCTTCCTTCTGCTTCTCCAGCAACTTGCGCTTGCGTGAAACATCGCCACCGTAGCACTTGGCGAGCACGTTCTTGCGCAAGGCCTTGACCGTGGTGCGCGAAATCACGCGCGAGCCCACGGCGGCCTGTATCGCCACGTCGAACATCTGGCGCGGAATCACTTCCTGCATGCGCTCGGTGAGTTCGCGCCCCCGGGTCTGGACAATACTACGGTGGCAGATGCAGGCCAGCGCATCGACTGAATCGCCATTGACCAGCACATCCAGCCGGACCAGATCAGCCGTCTGGAAGCGCACGAACTCGTATTCGAAGCTGGCAAAGCCGCGCGACACGCTCTTGAGCCGGTCGAAGAAATCGAGCACCACCTCGGCCATCGGCATTTCGACTTCCATCTGTACCTGGGTGCCGTGATAGCGCAGCTGCTTCTGCACGCCGCGCTTTTCCATGCACAGCTGCATCACCGGGCCGACACAGGTCTGCGGCATCAGAATGCGCGCGTTGATGATCGGCTCGCGGATGTCGTTGTAGTGACCGGCGTCCGGCAGGTCGGCCGGATTCTCGAACTTGCGGACTTCGCCGTCGACCATTTCCAGCTCGTAGACGACCGAGGGCGCGGTGGTGATGAGGTTGAGGTTGTACTCGCGCTCCAGGCGTTCCTGCACGATCTCCATGTGCAGCATGCCGAGGAATCCGCAGCGGAAACCGAAGCCGAGCGCGGTGGAATTTTCCGGCTCGAAGTTCAGCGCGGCATCGTTGAGGCGCAGCTTCTGCAGCGCTTCGCGCAGATCCTCGAAATCATCGGAACTGACCGGAAACAGGCCGGCGAAGACCCGCGCCTGCACCTGCCGGAACCCCGGCAGCCGCTCCTTGCAGGGACGCGCCGCGTCGGTCAGCGTATCGCCGACCGGCGCGCCGTCGATGTCCTTGATGCCGCAGACCACGATGCCGACTTCGCCGCAGCACAGCTCGTCGTGCGGCGTGCGCTTGGGCGTGTTCTTGGCCAGCACCGAGACCTCGTGGTCGCGTCCTGTCGCCATCACGCGAATCTTCTGGCCCTTGCGCACGCTGCCGTTGACCACGCGCACCAGGGACACGACACCCAGATAGTTGTCGAACCAGGAATCGATGATCAGCGCCTGCAGCGTGGCTTCGGGATCGCCGCGCGGCGGCGGCATCTTCTTGACGATCGCCTCAAGCACATCGCCGACGTTGAGCCCGGTCTTGGCGGACACGTGAATCGCATCACGCGCCTCGATGCCGATGATGTCCTCGATCTCCTTGGCGACGCGCTCCGGCTCCGCCGCCGGCAGATCGACCTTGTTCAACACCGGCAGGATTTCGACGTCCTCCTCGATCGCGGTGTAGCAGTTGGCGACCGATTGCGCCTCGACGCCCTGTGAGGCATCGACCACCAGCAGCGCGCCCTCACAGGCGGCAAGCGAGCGAGACACTTCGTAGGAAAAGTCGACGTGACCGGGGGTGTCGATCAAATTGAGCTGATAGATCTCGCCATCGGCGGCCGGATACTGCAGACACACGGCCTGCGCCTTGATCGTGATGCCGCGTTCGCGTTCGATCGGATTGTTGTCGAGCACCTGCGCCTGCATCTCGCGTTCGGTCAAGCCCTTGCAGAGCTGGATGAAGCGGTCGGCGAGCGTGGACTTGCCGTGATCAATGTGGGCGATGATCGAGAAATTGCGGATATTGGCCTGCTTCATGGGGGCCCGGAAGGGCAATTCTCTGGATAGGCGAAAAGGGCCGCACAGTATAAAGGAAGCACGTCAGTCGGCTCGGGCATCGATTTCATCGAGGCGCGCCTGGACTTCGGCAACGTTGAAAAAGCTGCGGCAAACAGCCTGGCCGTGAGGATCGAGCAGCACCGGAATTTCGCGGCCATAGGCGAAACGCCATTCCGGGTCGTCGTCGACGCAGGCGCGCTCCAGCGGCAGGGCCGGGAATGCCTGCGAAAGCTCGGCCTCGAAGGCTTCACAGAGGTGACACTCGGGACGGCCAAGCAGCAGCCACGTCGGGTTCACCGTGGCGGTGCCTTGATCGCAAGGAACAGCGGGGCTCCGCGACGCTGCACCAGAATCGGCGCCTGCTGCCCCGGTGTGAGTCTTTTCACGACCTCATCGAAGCGCGCCGGACTATCCACCGTACTCCCGCCAATCGAAAGAATGACATCACCCGCCCGCAAACCGGCGTCGCGTCCAGGGCCGGCATCTACCTCGGCCACGAGAACGCCGCCCGACACCACCTGCTCTCGCTGACGATCTTCGGGCGTGAGCGGCTCGATCACCAAACCCAGCGAACCGGTGCGGTCGATAGGCCCGGATGGCGGCGCCGACGGTGCGATTCCACTGTCCTGATTGCCTTCGGCGGCAAGCACGCCGATCGTCACGTTCACCGCCAAGCGCTCGCCGTCGCGCAGCAGCTGCAAGGGCACCAAATCACCGGGATCGGTATTGCCCACCAGTGGCGGCAGCGCCTCGGAGCTGGGCAGCACGCGGCCATTGAAATTGAGGATGATGTCGCCGGTGCGCAGCCCCGCGCGTTCAGCCGGGCTGTTCGGCATGACCCGCGCGACCAGTGCGCCCTCGGGGCGGTTCATGCCGAACGACTGCGCCAGTTCACGCGTGATCGGCTGCACCACCACGCCGAGCCAGCCGCGCAGCACCTGCCCGCGGTCCCGCAGCTGTTCGGCCACCTTGAGCGCCACATCGATCGGAATCGCGAACGAAATGCCCATGTAGCCGCCGGTCTGGCTGTAGATCTGGGAGTTGACGCCGACAACCTCGCCATTCAGATTGAACAGCGGCCCCCCGGAATTGCCCTGGTTGATCGCCACGTCGGTCTGGATGAATGGAACGTACTGCTCCGAGGCCAGATTGCGCCCCTTGGCGGAGACGATGCCGGAGGTCACCGAATGGTCGAAACCGAACGGCGAACCGATCGCCAGCACCCATTCACCGACGCGCAGGTGTTCGCTGTCGCCGATGCGCGCCGCGGGCAGGCCGCTGGCGTCGATCTTGAGCAGGGCGATGTCGCTGCGCTCGTCGATGCCGACCACGGAGGCGGCGAACTGTCGCCGGTCCAGCAGGCGCACGATGATCTCGTCGGCGTCACGCACCACGTGGCGATTGGTCACAATGTAGCCGTCCGACCACAATACGAATCCGGAGCCGAGCGATTCCATGTCTTCCATTGGCGCATCGCTGCCGCCCGGCGCCTCGAACGGCAGCGGTGCGAATTCCGGCATATCTCTCGCCATCCCGGCATCGACGCGCGAGACCGTGCTGATGTTGACGACCGATGGGCTGGCCCGTTCGACGATGTCCACGAAATTCGGATAGCCGGAGTCCTTGGCACAGCCGACCAGCAGCACCAGACCGGCGGCCAGTGTGGACAAGACACTCAGTCGCGGTGCGACGGACATCGCGAATCTCCCTACGGTTATTGTTGGCTTCGTCGGCAATCGAAATGTGGCCACGAGCCGCTCGGTCGATCTTATGACAGTCTGGGGCACACCACGTCGACCCTTTCGTCGCGCCGCAGGATCATCGGCTGAAAACGGGCAGAATCGACCCCCCCGACCCGCCAGCATACCCAGACGAAGCCGGCGGCCAGACCGACGATACCAAAAGCGCCAACCAGTATATCCGCGGCGTCGAGCAGGCGGTCGGCAAAGGCGCCGGCGGCAATCATCGAACCCAGCGGCGCCAACCAAAGCAGCAGCGAAGCTCGGATCAGGACCGATTCGTCCACGCCAACCACGACCATCTCGCCTTCGCGCAGATTCGCGATGCGCGACTTGGCCTGCAGTCCGGGACGCCGCGCCGTCACCAGTCGCGCCAACACGCCACCGCCACAGCCGCGTCCTTCCGCGCAGCGCGGACAGTTGGAAGGGGAAATGGCTTGAACCAGAATTCTGCCGTCGGCCACCTTGTAGACGATGGCACGCTCTTCGATCACGGCGAAGCTGTCTGCGTATCGGGTGGGGCGGCGCGCACCGCGCCCCCGATCATTTCCACGGTGGCCTGCGGCACTTCGCCAACCACCGTCAAATGATGCGTGCCGAGCATACGGCCAAACGCATTGACCGCGCCCATATGTGACACACCCTCGAACGCCTTGCCATCTGCGGAGGAGGTGACCGCCGCGTAAATCGAAACCGCCGACAAGCCATCCGAGAACAACAAGTGCTCGACGACATCATTATCGCCGCGCATCTGGCGCAGATCGCGCGTCATCAGACGGAAGCCAGGAGGAACCTGATCGACGATCCAGGCCGCAACCGCGCTCGGCGGCTTGGCCGAAACGCGTTGCGTGACTTTCTGGAAACCCGTGAGATCCTGGGTGGTCTGGAAGTCTTCGGCGGCGATGGTCTTGGGGAACGTGACCTCGGTGAACATCAACTGTTCCAGCACACGGCCGTCTTCGTCCAGCAAGGACAGTTTCAGCGGCACACCGGTGGTCTCATCGACCCAGAATTCATAACCGTACCGGTAGGCATCCTTGGGCTGGATACGGACACCGCGACACTGATGATCCGCGATGCGCATGCGGCCGATCACGTTGAATTCGTAGTACGCGCGCAGTTGATTGATGGTTTCGCGCGGCAGGCTGGGGAACAGGCCCGTGGCCTTGCTTCGAAAGTCCACCGTGATCTTCTTCTCGCGCGGCAGGATGCAGGTGACCTCGTCATCCTCACGCAGGATTTCACGCGGCTCACCCGACATGGAGACCAGACGTTCCCGCACCGTGCCACCATCAAAGCCATGGACCACATGCAGGGATTCGAGCACTTCACCGCTGCGATAGACGACCACGCCCTGATAATTGGCTTGCCGTGCCGATTCGCTCATGCGCGTCAGCCAATCGGCCGCCACGTCCTCGGTCACGTCCTTCTGCTTGGCCGGCAGAGCACTATCGGACTCCGCCGCCATCGCCGCCTGGCCGCACCACGCAAACAGGCAGCAGGCCACGGCCCACTGGCGTCCCCTCAGCATCGGATCAGTCTTCCTGCGACCGGTAGTCGGCGGTATGCGCGGCAAACCGGGCGTAGCCAAGGGTACCCCCCACCCCCTGCACCGACCGGTAATTGCTGTAGTCGATCAGATAGTTGTTGAGCTGACGCGCCTGATCATCCTCGATCTGGGCCCAGCGCAACTGCGCGGCCTGGCGCGTCATGGCCGGCGAGGTCTGCGGCACCGTCGCCACCGTTTGCACCGTGGCGCCGTTGCCTGCGGTCGCTGGCGCGGACATCGCCACCGGCGAAACATAGCTGTCGTCGTTCTGGCTGGCGAGCTGTACTTCGCCGAGTTCGGGGCCGTTGACCATCACGCCGACCACCACAGCCGCCACCACGCTGGCGGCGACGGCGAAGCCGGAGGCCTGCACCCAGACCGGCCGACGGCGGCGCAAGGGCACGACGTTGCCAGATACGCCGCCGGACAAACCATGTCCGCCATCCGGGATCTCATCGCCGATGGCGAGCATGATCCGGTCGGCAAACGAAGGATCGAATGCCGCCACGACACCGCGCGACGCATCCCGTACGTATTGCATGCGACTGAAACCAGCGCGCGCGGCCTCGTCGCGTTCGAATGCAGCCAATGCGCGTTCGATCTCATGATCGTCGCATTCGCCGTCCAGTAACGCGGAAACCAGTTCTTCGGACATACCTGCTACCTGAATGCCGGGGGCGCCGACTGTGGCGCCATGTTGCCAACATAAACAACGGAACGTAAAGAAAGTTCCCCAAACGCGGAAAATAACCGCTCGAAAATCATGGCTGTGAGCGCTCCGGTACGTGATCGAGCAATGGCGCAATGGCGGCATCAATCGCCGCCCGCGCCCTGAAAATGCGGGAGCGCACGGTGCCGATCGGGCAGTCCATGACCTCTGCGATCTCCTCGTAGCTGAGCCCTTCGAGTTCGCGCAGTGTGACCGCCTGACGCAGATCCGCCGGCAGCTTGGCGATGGATTCGGCCACCTGGCTCTTGATTTCTTCGGTGAGCAACTGCGCCTCCGGCGTATCGACGTCGCTCAGATGTTCGGTATGCCCGTAAAGTTCCGCGTCCTGAACATCGATGTCCTGCAGCGCAGGACGACGATTGCGCGATACCAAATGATTCTTCGACGTGTTGATCGCGATGCGGTAGAGCCAGGTGTAGAACGCGGACTGTCCGCGAAAACCGTTGATCGCCCGGTAGGCCTTGATGAAGCTTTCCTGGGCCACGTCCATGGAATCGGCATCGCCAACCAGGCGGGTGACCAATTGAATGACCTTATTCTGATACTTGCGAACGAGCACGTCGAAAGCGCGCTTGTCGCCCGCCTGCACTTTCGCCACCAATTGTTGATCGATCTGATCGTCGCTCATCGCCGCCGCATCGCCGCATCTAGGATTGCCCGGCGACCGGCGCGACCGGGCACCCGCGCATATGTCGGAATCGTTACACTTGCATTGCCGCACATCCACCCGCCGGCGACCGCAAGCGCGCGGAGTTTAACAAGCCGGTGCGTGTGGCGCCCGAATCGGAAATGAATCAAAGACCTGAGTCGCCGGAAGTCCTGATCCTCGGCAGCGGCGCTGCCGGGCTGTCGCTTGCCCTGCGCCTGGCCGACTTCGGCCATCGTGTCACTTTGGTGTCCAAGGGACCGCTGGAAAGCGGCTCCACTTTGTGGGCTCAGGGCGGCATCTCCGCGGTTCTCGACGAAACCGACTCGCTGGAGTCGCATGTCGAGGACACCCTCATCGCCGGCGCCGGCCTGTGCGACGAAGCGGCGGTTCGCTTCACCGTCGACCGCGGACCCGCCAGCATCGAATGGCTCATCAATCGCGGTGTGGACTTCACGCGCGACGAGGACGATCCCGCGCAGACGCGGCTGCATCTCACCCGCGAGGGCGGGCACTCGCACCGCCGCGTGGTCCACGCCGCCGATGCCACGGGTCGCGCCGTGGAAACCACACTGTCAGCAATGGTGGCCGCCCATCCCAACATCCATGTGCGTGAGCAATGCATGGCGGTGGACCTGATCATCGATGTGCAGGGCCAGCGCGTGCTCGGCGCCTATCTGCTCGACATTGAAAGCGGTGAGGTCGAGGCCGTCGCCGCCAAGGACGTGGCACTCGCCACCGGTGGCGCCAACATGGTCTATCTGTATTCGAGCAACCCCAACGGCGCCTCCGGAGACGGCATCGCCATGGCCTGGCGGGCCGGCTGCCGCATCAGCAACATGGAATTCATGCAATTCCACCCCACGATCCTGTTCCACGAGGAATCGCGGTCCTTCCTGATATCCGAGGCCCTGCGCGGTGAGGGCGCCGTGCTGCGCCGCCCGGACGGCAGCCGCTTCATGGACGAATTCGACGCACGCGCCGAACTCGCGCCACGCGATATCGTGGCGCGTGCGATCGACCACGAAATGAAGCGGCTCGGCGCCGACCACGTCTACCTGGACATCACTCACCGCCCCGCTGAATTCATTCGCAGCCACTTCCCTTCGATTCATGCGCACTGCCTGGAGCTGGGCATCGACATCACCACCGAATGGATCCCGGTCGTCCCGGCCGCACACTACACCTGCGGCGGCGTGCTGACCGACCTGCGGGCGCGCACCGATATCGACGGCCTCTACGCCATTGGCGAAGTCGCCTGCACCGGCCTGCACGGCGCCAATCGCATGGCCTCCAATTCACTGCTCGAATGCCTGGCGTTCGCCGAAGCGGCTGCGGCCGATATTCACGAACGGCTTCCGGGCCAGAACTGGCCGGATTCGCTCCGCCCCTGGGACGACTCGCAGGTGACCGACTCCGACGAGGACGTGGTGGTGGCGCACAACTGGCAGGAAATCCGCCGCTTCATGTGGGACTACGTCGGCATCGTGCGCAGCAACAAGCGCCTGCAGCGCGCCCTGCGAAGGGTCGACCTGCTGCGTGGCGAGGTCGAGGAGTACTACGGCAACTACCACGTCAGCCCGAATCTGCTGGAACTGCGCAACCTGCTCGTGGTCGCCGACCTGATCGTGCGCTCCGCGCTGTCGCGCACCGAATCACGCGGCCTGCACTACACCCTGGACTATCCGGAAACCACACCCGGCGCGAGCGCCACGATACTGCCCGGACGCGGCTGAGAAGCCGCAAAATTCAGGGAACCCATGCTGTCATGTGGTAGTCTTAGAACGTACTTGGGGGCGATCTGGGCTCGACGGTGATCACGAAACCCAAGGTGCATGCCGAGGTACGGTAATCCTCGTAAAACTTTTCCGTAACCTAAGCTAGTTGCGAACGACTCCAACTACGCCCTCGCTGCCTAAATAGCGGTGAGCGTCTGACCGGCTGGTGCTGATCCCACCGGACCCAGGCGTCGACTCAGATCAGATCGTGGTGACGTCCGCTCTTGGCCGATCCACTAAAACCCTAAGGAGCTAAGCGCCGTCGTTCCCTGCTCGTCGGGTAGTCGGTGCCGACAATCAAGGACCGAGCTAAGCATGTAGAGCCGAGGGTGGAGGATTGTCGGACGCGGGTTCGATTCCCGCCGCCTCCACCAAGCAAGGCCGCCAAGATCATGATCTTGGCGGCTTTTTTATTTCTTCCGCACCTTTTTGAAAGCTCGGGGCACTTTTGCGTACGAGACGGCCTTGATTTTGACCCATCAACATAGAGCACAGCTTGTTGCTCGCAATACAAAAATATCAACGACAAGTACGCTTGTTGTAACGTGAATCACGCGCGGCGTGATGCCGACCGACCCTCGCCCGCTTGCGGGAGAGGGGGGACCGCTCGCGAATGCGAGCGGTGGGTGAGGGGAACGGCCATGCCCCAGGCGATTCATTCTGCGGGG
>Ga0207893_1000139_pt1 | contig 52361 bp, 43 predicted proteins | sample MalvirmetaMSP121_FD_184233 | JGI IMG/M metagenome (GOLD analysis project Ga0207893, IMG submission 184233) | Marine viral communities from the Deep Pacific Ocean - MSP-121 (SPAdes) | ecosystem: Environmental > Aquatic > Marine > Oceanic | place: Pacific Ocean | collected 2001-06-02 | reverse complement strand
AGCGGTAAGGCACCAGGTTTTGATCCTGGCATGCGTTGGTTCGAATCCAGCCGCCCCTGCCATAACCTTTCGGGGTTAGTACAGCCGGACAAGCACTTTTCAGGGTTACATCTACAGGGGCGTCGCCAAGCGGTAAGGCACCAGGTTTTGATCCTGGCATGCGTTGGTTCGAATCCAGCCGCCCCTGCCAAACATCACGAGAGCTGTTCAAAACGCCTGGCCTTTTGAACAGCTTTTTGTTTCATCGGATCCACCCTCAGGCAGGTACTGCGCGTGTCCAAGATGATGGTCTTCACGGGGAATGCCAACCCCGACCTGGCCCGGCGTGTTGTACGTCAGCTGCATATCCCTCTCGGTGACGCCTACGTCGGTAAATTCTCCGACGGTGAAATCAGTGTCGAGATCAATGAGAACGTTCGCGGTAAGGACGTCTTCCTGATTCAGCCGACCTGTGCTCCCACCAACGACAATCTGATGGAACTGGTTGTGATGGCAGACGCCTTCCGCCGGTCCTCCGCCACTCGCATCACAGCCGTCATCCCCTACTTTGGTTACGCCCGTCAGGATCGCCGTCCGCGCTCCGCACGTGTGCCTATCAGTGCCAAGGTCGTGGCCGACATGCTCGATGTGGTAGGCGTTAACCGCGTCCTCACGGTCGACCTGCACGCCGATCAGATTCAGGGCTTCTTCGACATGCCCGTGGATAACATCTACGGCTCGCCAGTCCTGGTTGATGACATCCAGGCTCAGCGCTTCGAGAACCTGATGATCGTCTCCCCCGATATTGGTGGCGTGGTGCGTGCTCGTGCCGTCGCCAAGTCGCTGGGTGTGGATCTGGCGATCATCGACAAGCGTCGCCCGAAGGCCAACCAGTCTGAGGTGATGCACATCATTGGCGATATCGAAGGTCGTACCTGCATCCTCGTCGATGACATGGTCGATACCGCCGGCACTCTGTGCCACGCCGCTACTGCTCTGAAAGATCATGGCGCTGCCAAGGTCTTTGCGTATTGCACTCACCCGATTCTGTCCGGTCGCGCCATCGAGAACATCGAAGGCTCGGTTCTCGACGAGCTGGTCGTGACCAATACCATTCCGCTGTCCGCAGCGGCGCAAGCCTGTACCCGTATTCGCCAGCTGGACATCGCGCCAATGGTGGCTGAAGCGGTTCGCCGCATCAGCAATGCTGAATCGATCAGCGCGATGTTCCGCTAAGCCCAACGCTTAGCCCTTCGCGCAGAACGAAAATGTGCCCCGCCTCGTGCGGGGTTTTTTGCCCAACCGCCCGGTAGCGCTGGTCGCGAGCGTTTCGGGTGCGTTGTTATCCTGGAGAAACACAATGACTGATTTCACCCTGAATGCCCAAGTGCGTTCCGACCTGGGGAAAGGTGCGAGCCGCCGCCTGCGTCGTAACGCCAGCCTCGTCCCGGCCGTAATCTACGGTGGTGACAAGGCCCCGCAGTCCATCAGCCTGCTGTTGAAAGATCTGGCCAAGATGCTGGAAAACGAAGCCTCCTTCAGCCACGTGCTGACCCTGAATGTTGATGGCCAGAACGAATCCGTTCTGATCAAGGCACTGCAGCGTCATCCGGCCAAAGGCTTCGTCCTGCACGCTGACTTCGTCCGCGTCGTCGAAGGTCACAAGCTGACCGCTACCGTTCCGCTGCACTTCATCAATCAGGAAACCTCGGTTGGCGTGAAGCAGCAGGGTGGCGAAATCCTGCACAACATCAACGAAGTCGAAGTATCTTGCATGCCGCAAGATCTGCCGGAATTCATCGAGGTCGACATGGCCAAGGTTGAAGTCGGCCAGGTACTGCACATGACCGACCTGACCCTGCCGAAAGGCGTTCAGCTGGTTGCCCTGGCACACGGCAGTGACCTGCCAGTTGCCAACGTTCACGCCCCTCGCGTGAGCAAGGAAGACACTCCGAAAGAAGAAGGCGCTGCCGAGTAATCCACTCGTCATCACCTGAGGAAGGGCCTCTGTCGTGACTGCCGTTAAACTGATCGTCGGCCTGGGTAACCCAGGCCCTGAATACGACCAGACCCGGCATAACGCAGGGGCCCTTTTCGTTGAGCGTCTGGCTGCCCACAAGGGCGTCAACCTCAGCCCCGATCGCAAGTATTTCGGCCTGGTCGGCAAGTTTCGCCATCAGGACGAAGATGTCCGCCTGTTGATCCCCACCACCTTCATGAACCGCAGCGGTCAGGCGGTGGCTGCACTGGCTGGATTTTTCCGAATTCCTCCCGAGTCCATCCTGGTTGCCCACGATGAACTCGACATGCCCCCCGGCATTGCCAAGCTCAAACAGGGCGGCGGCCATGGCGGGCATAACGGGCTTCGCGACATCATTGCCAAGCTCGGCAATCAGAATAATTTCTACCGCCTGCGTCTGGGCATCGGTCATCCGGGCCACAGCAGCCTGGTAACCGGTTATGTATTGGGCCGGGCGCCCCAGGCCGAGCGTGAAAAGCTCGACGCCAGCATCGACTTTACGTTCGACGTGCTACCCGAGATTCTCGCCGGTGACTGGACGCGTGCGATGCAGCGTCTGCACAGCCAGAAGGCCTGATCGAACTCGACGCGGGACCGCAAGACAAGGCAACGGCTGAGCGGAAAGCTTGCACTGCAGCGCATCACGAAGCCGTTTAACGCAGTTTGGCAACGCCGGTAGCGCATCCGCTGCCAGCCAGTACCGAGGCAAGACACCATGGGATTCAATTGCGGCATCGTCGGCCTGCCCAACGTCGGCAAGTCCACCCTGTTCAACGCGCTGACCAAGTCCGGAATCGCTGCGGAAAACTTCCCCTTCTGCACCATCGAGCCGAACAGCGGTATCGTACCGATGCCCGATCCGCGCCTGCAGGCCCTGGCCGACATCGTCAAGCCAGAGCGAATCCTGCCGACTACCATGGAGTTCGTCGACATCGCTGGCCTCGTTGAAGGCGCTTCCAAAGGCGAAGGTCTGGGCAACAAGTTTCTAGCCAACATCCGCGAAACCGATGCAATTGCCCACGTGGTGCGCTGCTTTGAAGACGAGAACGTCATTCACGTCTCCAACTCGGTCGACCCCAAGCGCGACATCGAAATCATCGAACTGGAACTGATCTTTGCCGACCTCGACAGCTGCGAAAAGCAACTGCAGCGCGTCACACGCAACGCCAAGGGCGGCGACAAGGAAGCCGTCGCGCAGAAAGCGCTGCTGGAAAAGCTGATCCCGCACTTCACCGAAGGCAAGCCGGCCCGCACGCTGCTGAAGAAGCTGGGTGAGGACGAGATGCAACTGGCCAAGGGTTTCCACCTGCTGACCAGCAAGCCGGTAATGTATATCGCCAACGTTGCCGAAGACGGTTTCGAGAACAATCCGCATCTGGACGTGGTAAACGCCATCGCAGCCGAAGAAGGTGCCGTCGTGGTGCCGGTGTGCAACAAGATTGAAGCGGAAATCGCCGAGCTAGACGATGGTGAGGAAAAGGATATGTTCCTCGAGTCGCTAGGCCTCGAAGAGCCCGGCTTGAACCGCGTGATTCGTGCCGGTTATGAACTGCTGAACCTGCAGACCTACTTCACCGCTGGCGTGAAGGAAGTCCGCGCCTGGACCGTGAAGATCGGCGCCACCGCCCCCCAGGGTGCCGGCGTGATCCACACCGATTTCGAGAAAGGCTTCATCCGCGCCGAAGTGGTCGCCTATAACGACTTCATTCAGTACAAGGGCGAAGCCGGCGCCAAGGAAGCCGGAAAATGGCGCCTGGAAGGCAAGGAATACATCATCAAGGACGGCGACGTGATGCACTTCCGCTTCAACGTGTAAGCGAAATCGCCAGCCCGGCATGCGCTTGATGCAACTCTCAAAAAGCCTCGCTCACGCGAGGCTTTTTGCATTCCGAGCCGCAAACTCGTCCTGCTGAACAGTCGGGAAAAGCGTCTGCTCCAGGCATCTGACTGACGACCGGTACGGAATCTGACCATCATCCGCGGAATATTCGCCCCGCTTGCGCGGTCGGAACAGGCAGACCTGCCGAAGCCGGAGCCCAGATGAACAGCCTCACCGAACCACCGCTACAGCACCTCGACGACGCCTTTTTCGACCGGGACGCGCAAGTCGTCGCTCAGGCATTGCTTGGAACCGTGATTCGCCACTGCGTCGACGGGCTGTGGTTGTCGGCGCGCATCATCGAGACAGAGGCCTACTACATCGACGAGAAAGCCAGTCACTCATCCCTCGGCCACAGCCCCTCACGGCGCGCCATGTTCATGCCATCCGGCCATCTCTATCTCTATTATTCACGCGGCGGGGACTCGCTCAATTTCAGCGTACAAGGGGACGGTAACGCCGTCTGCATCAAGGCTGGATATCCCTGGGTAGACTCGCTGTCATGTGAAGAGTCCATCGAACGCATGCGCACCAACAGCCCCGCGGCCGCAGGCGGGCCACGTCCCCTGACCCGCCTCTGCTCCGGCCAGACACTGCTATGCAAGGCACTGGGGCTGAAGGTGGCGGAGTGGAATGCCCAGCGCATGGATCCTGCCAGACTGCGCGTGGACGACATCGGCGCACGTCCGGACATCATCCAGACAACTCGTATGGGTATCCCGGCCGGCCGCGACGAGCACCTGCCCTACCGCTTCGTGGATGCGGGCTTTGCCGCGCACTGCACACGCAATCCGCTACGCCGCGGGCAACAAGAAGGCCAGGATTACGCGCTGCTGCGCCGCGAGTCATTGGCGAGCTAGTTTCTAACTCAAACAGCCCTGATCAAACGAATTCTCGTGATCTCCGACGGCGCACCAAAGCGCAGCGGCGGGCCCCAATAACCCGTGCCACGGCTAATATAGATCTGCATCTCACCGACGCGCTGCAACCCTGCCACCCATGGTTGCTGCCAACGCACGAAATGCATCCAGGGCCAGAACTGCCCGCCGTGCGTATGTCCCGACAACTGCAGATCGCAGCCCACCTCCAACGCGGCCTTGGCCGAACGGGGTTGGTGCGCCAGCAGGATGCGCGGCACATCATCGGGCGCACCGGCAAATGCTGCGACCGGATCGCTGCGATGGCTGGGCCGAAACAGCTCGGCCGAATAATCGGCAATGCCTGCCAACACCATACGTGCATCGCCGTGTTCGAGCTGAACATGACGATTGAGCAGCACGGCCATACCCAGCCGCTCGAATTCGGAAATCCAGCTGTCCGCACCGGAGTAGTACTCGTGATTGCCGGTCACCACATACGTACCATGCCGCGCGCTTAGCTGCGCCAACGGGACAATGTCATCGGCCAGATCGGCAACGCTGCCATCCACCAGATCACCGGTGATCACGACGAGGTCCGGCGAAAGCCCGTTGACCCGCCTGACGATGGCATCGATATACCCCTGCTTGATCGTCGGTCCCACGTGGATGTCGCTGAGCTGCACGATGCTGAAGCCCTCCAGCGCTGGCGGAAGATCACGCAGCGCAATGTCGCGTTCAACCACACGAGCCGTGCGCCGCGCATTGAGCACGCCGAACAGGGTGACCGCTGCGACCGCAACGATCACGGCCAACGCCGAGCCCCGCCCGATAGCAGCCGACTCCCACCCGAGCAGCGAGGCCACCACCAAAACAAAGGCGCGCAGCAGTGCGAATATCGCCAGGCTGGAAAAGATGCCCATCGCCAACAACCCGGACCACGCCAGCAGCGCACTTCCCGCTCCGCGCACCAGCACGCCGAAACGCATCAGCACAGCCGAGAGCACGAGATAGCCCCACGCCAAGACGCTACCTAACATCCCGAGGTTCAGATCTGGAATCAGCGTGACACCGACGAACACATGCAAGCCAATCAGCAGCGCAACAACCAACAACCGCCTGTTCATGCGTTAACGTCTCTAAAGCAAGGGTGGAGTATTGTTGCGCACCCTGGCGGCAGGCGGCGTAACGGAATCGAAAAGATCTTGTAGCGCGCTTATGCCTGAGAACGCGTCCCTATGCGCAAGCACAGAAAAGTGCGGTGTCTGAAGCATAAGCCATGAGCGTTATGGCTAGCGCCAACAGTGGCAGATGTTGGCCGAAACTACTCACCCGTTCAATTTCGATCCGTTGAGGGGCTGGATTGACTGGGTGCCAGCTCAACTAAAGTCGCGGGCAGTCGCCAGCCGTAAGCGACTGATCTGTCGCGCAGAAGCGGCGAGGTGACCCTCACACCTGGATACAGAGCCGGAGCGCGCTAGCCTCACAGCTGCAAACCGCCGGCACGCCTACCCATCGATGAGCACAACCTAACCGCTACATAACGCCAGGATCAGGCATCGGGTCCGGAGGTGGCGGTTCTTTTTCCAGCTGCTCGAGTACTTCGTCCGGTAGAACACCGCCATCGTCCAGCTCGGTGTCACTCTCGGCGTCGTCGAGGTCGTTCATCGGCGATTCGTCGGCCAGCCAGGGATGGAGCGGTGGATCGCTTGGAAAGGTAATGCTGAGCATGATTTATCTCCTAGCATATGTGCCTGAGGGATTAGGCAGGTCTGGCGATGCATCGTTCGGACCGGTCATCCGTGACCCGTCCAGGCATGTTCACCCTGGAACTCGCTCAGGGCACTGTGGAAACAGGTGATCCTCACAGCCAACGTGGTATTGCGGCTGTAAACCGCGTCGGCCGGCTGAAACACCCTGACTTTCGCCTCGACTAGCACAAGCGCGAACACCTCGCTGCCAGCCTCTAGCGCAGGTGCTGCGAATGACAGACGAGCAGAAGCATCAGATCGCCGTGCCCGACTGCAGCGAGCGCCTGGCCACCCTCGTATTCCCGCCAAAATGGGCTTTATCGACAGCGCACCGACAACGGTCGGACCGGCAGCATAAGCATTTGAAAAAGCAGGTAGAAAAAGCACACCCTGAGGGTTGACACACAACCGCTCGGCGCGAATAATGCGCGCCACTTGGCTACGTAGCTCAGTTGGTTAGAGCATAGCATTCATAATGCTGGGGTCCGGGGTTCAAGTCCCTGCGTAGCCACCAAATTCAAGAAAGGGTTCAGCGAAAGCTGGACCCTTTCTTGTGCCTGCTATTTAACCAGCCGCATCCAGAGCGCACCATGAGAGACGACTTCGACAACAACATCCGCGCCGAGCGCGAAACGGTCTATCGCAGCGTTGCCACCCATCCCAACCAGCATGCCGGTCTCTGGAAACAGATCGCGATCGGCATCGTGGTTGGGCATGTGTCGTTGGGGTTGATCGGTGCTGTGGTCTGGATGGTGGCGGCGCAGCTACTTATTGGGGATTTGCAGATCGTCGCGCCGTGGACAGCACAGCCTCAGGGATGAATGGGATTGCTTTGACTGAAACAGGCTATCCCTAGCAAGTGAAACTGAAAGCTATCCCTTCCTCATTGCCGGCCACAGCGCATGTCGCCGAGCAGGCATTCCATGACCCTGTGCGCCCGAGATCAAACGTGTAACGCAGGCCGCTCTTGCTGATCTGGCACTCGGCAGCCACATCGCCGAGCAACATCTCGGTCATGCATCCGGCAGACAGCGTAGCTGAAGCAATAGCTGCCGGGCAGAGCTCTGCTGCCAAATCCGGAGTGGCAACCAGTACCAAGAGCATCTGCTTCAGTGCCTCCGGTTTCATCTCGCTCCGTTCATGGAACAGCACCCCCAGCACGCCGCCCTGCAATCACTCCACGGTCAATTGTTCAAAACCCGGATGACAGCCGCAACCATGAAATAGCCGCGGGACTCATCGGTAACATTGGCCAGTGCGGCGTATGGGTAGCGTTGCAGGAATCGCCAGGTTTCGAGCGTCATACACAAACATCGTCGGCAGTATTACCGATATTACAAACGCTGCCGCCGCCGGTTCACGCCTCAGATATCCAGGCAGATCTTGCCGAAGTGCTGGTTGGTTTCCTGGTAGCGGAACGCCTCGACGATATCGTCCACTGCGAAATGCTTGTCGATGACCGGGCGTATGCCATTGGCATTGATGGCGCGGATCATCTCCTGCTGCTGTGTGCGGCTGCCGACCAGTACGCCCTGCAAACGCAACTGGCGCACCAGCGCCGGCACCAGCGGCAGCTCGCCGGCAACACCGGTGAGAATACCGATGACCGAGATATGCCCGCCGATGCGCGCGGCTACCATCGACTGCTCCAGTGTTGCCGGGCCGCCCACTTCGATCACATGGTCGACGCCACGGCCGTCGGTGAACTGACGCACCGTCTCGCCCCAGGCCGGCGTGCTGCGATAGTTGATCAGATGATCGGCTCCCATCTCGCGCAGGCGCTCAAGCTTGGCATCGCTGGACGAGGTGGCAATGACCGTGGCACCTGCCATCTTGGCAAATTGCAGGGCGAAGATGGAAACGCCGCCGGTGCCTTGGATCAGCACACTGTCGCCGGGCTTCAGCTTGCCGTCAGCCATTAGCGCACGCCAGGCGGTGAGACCGGCGGTGGTCAGGGTCGCCGCCTCGGCGTGGCTGTAGCCCTTGGGTGCATGGGTGAACGAGTTGGCACGAGCGGTGACCATTTCACGGGCATAGCCATCGATGCCATCGCCAGGCACCGTGGCGAAGCCTTCGATCAGCGGTTCACCGGCCAACCAGTCGGGAAAGAAGGTGCTAACCACCGCATCACCAACTACGAATTCACTCACGCCCGCGCCCACCGCGACTACCTCACCAGCACCATCGGCCATGGGTATGCGCGGTTCGCTCGGCCCCCACATACCGCTAACGACCGCGAAATCGTGATAGTTGAGTGAGTTGGCGCGCAGCCGCACGGTGATTTCACCGGCCCCTGGCGTGGCCGCCTCGCTGGTGCCGACGACGACCCGGTCGTAGCCGCCACCGGGCTGTACGAATATCGCTTTATGGCTCATGGATCGCTCCTCTGCTAACGGGATGATTTAAATGATAATCGCCGGCACCGGCATCGTTCGGCCCGCCGAAGTCTGCTGCCTATCGCTGCACGCAAACGCCGGCGGAACAGCCGGTCAGCGAGTAGAGCCCTGGCGCCGGTCATACCGGCGCTTCGATCCCCAGCACGCGCATGCGCCGGTACACCGTCGGGCGCGACACGCCTAGTTCCCTCGCGACGGCGCTGACGTTCCATCGATGCCGGCGCAGCTGGTCGCGCAGTGCCGACGCCGACTCGGGTTCGGACGGGGCCGCCGACTGACGGCAGCGCGCCAGAATCGGTGGCAGGCATTCGTCCGGCAGGTCCTGCACCGTAATTTCATCATCCTCACAGGTCGCCAGCGCATACTGCAGCACGTTGCGCAGCTCGCGGATGTTGCCCGGCCAGGGATAAGCCAGCAGCGCACTCATGGCATCGCCGCGCAGGTGCGGGTTACCCGGGCGGCCCTCGGCGAGTTCTGCGAACACTCGCTCGATGAGGAAGCCCTTGTCGGCGCGTTCGCGCAGCGGTGGCAGTTTCAACGCCGCGCCGTTCAGGCGGTAGAACAGGTCCTCGCGAAACGCCCCACTTTCAACCATCTGCCGCAGGTCGCGGTGGCTGGCGGCAACCACGCGGATATCCACCTTCACCGGTTTCTCGGCACCCAGTGGCATCACTTCCTGTTCGGCCAGCACCCGCAACAGCCGGGTCTGCAAGTGCAGCGGCATGTCGCCAATTTCGTCGAGGAACAGCGTGCCGCCGTCGGCCTGCTGGATCAGCCCGCGCATGCCCTTGCTACGGGCACCGGTAAAGGTGCCCGGGGCATAACCGAACAGTTCGCTTTCGATCAACGATTCGGGCATCGCGCCGCAGTTGATCGCCACGAAAGGTTTGCTGCGCCTGCAACCGCTTTCGTGCAGCGCCTTGGCCAAGCGTTCCTTGCCGGTGCCGGTCTCGCCATTGAGCAGCACGTTCAGCGGCTCGCTGCATAGACGTTTGGCGCGGGCTAGCATCTTGCGCATCACCGGGTCATCGTCGGCCAGGGCATCGAGCGCGGCATGCCCACCGGGCACGCTGCGTTCGGCCGGCACCGGTATCGGGCGACGCGGCTCCATCAACGCGGCGAAGAATAGCTGGTGGCGGTGTGTGCGAAAGGCGCGGACCTGGTCGTGACTGGCGTAGGGGATGCTCAGCACGTCGCTCAACTCGCAATCGAACAGCTGATCGATGCGCGCCTGCGCCAGGGTGCCGAAGGGGCCCGGCATCATCAGCCCGTGCTCGGCCAGCAGACCGCGGGCGGCGGTGTTGCCGGCGAGCAACTCGCCATCGTCACCCAGCGCCAGAAGGTAGCGCCGGTTGATCAGGACAAATTCGCGGGAGCCGTCGAAACAGAGGATCGGCCGCTCGCGGTAAACGCGCATGAAGTAGGCGTCCTCGATCATCCGTGCGTACTGCTTGACCAGCTGCAGGGCGAAGGTCTGGGAGTCCTTCGTCGGGGGCGAACGCAGCGCAGAGATATCCAGCACGGCCAGCAACTGCCCGTGCGGGTTGAACATGGGCACGGCGGTACAGGTGAGGTTGGTGTGCCAGACGCTGAAATGATCCTGCTGGTGACAGGTCAGCGCCTGCTGCTCCTTGATGCAGGTACCGACGGCACAGGTGCCGGCGTGGTCTTCGCCCCAGTCCGAACCAAGAAACAGGCCGGTCTTGCGATGCGCCTTTTCATCGGCCGGGTCGCCGAGAAACTGGACGGCGATGCCGCGGTTGTCGGTTAGGAGGATGACGTAACCCAGCTCGGCGATCTGCCGGTAAAGCTGCTCGACCCCGGCGCGCGCGACATTGATCAGCTCGTCGGCCTGATCCTGATGTTCGCGCAGCACCTGCCGCGGCACGAAACGGGCCTCAGCCGGGTGCGCCGGGTCCAGGCCATAGTCATGCACGCAGCGACGCCATGATCGCGCGATGATCGGGTCGCGATCACCGGGCAGATGCGGTGTATTGGCCAACGACAGCACTGCATCAACATGACTGACAGGACCGGATAGCAGGTTCATGCCTCCTCCTTGAAGCGCTCGCGCCAGATCTGACGCGGGCGACTCCAGCGACACATTTTATTGTTGTGCGATAAGCAGAGGATAAACCATTGAGCCGAACAGACCATCCTGAACTTTAGAAGCACTTTATCTATTCATGTTATTTGCCGCTGCACTGTAAACCGCTTTACAGCGCTTTACAGGTGTAACGCCTGAATTGCTTTACACATTGAAGGCTGCAACACCACGAAATTATTGAAAACACCTAAGAATCAGTACCTTAAGTTAATTAAATATCTTTTACTAAAGTTGGCATGACACCTGCTCTTACTGTTTTGCGGAACACACTCTTCGCATAACAAGATCGCCAGCATTCCGATCACCACGGAACTGCGGGTAATAATCAGGAGCTATGTCATGCACGATTCAACTCGCCCGCACGGCACGCTAAACCGGCGACGTTTTCTGTCCCTCTCAAGCCAGTCGATGCTGGCACTCAGCCTGTCGCAACTGATCCCGGTGAACCTGCTCGCCGAGGAGCGGCTGCCAGCCCTACCCGATGGCTTATTGCGCATGGGCCGTGACGTCTTCCCCCACGCGTTCATCAGCGACCACCACTACGTGCAGCCCTTGCTCAGCCTGATGGATGAACAGCCAGCCCTGGTCGCTCGCGGCCTGGACGAACTGCAGCAACAGGCGCGCAAAGCCTACGACTCGCCATTCGAACAGCTTGACGAGGCCGAGCGCGTGGCGCTGCTGACCGACATCGAAACCACCCCGTTTTTCAAGGCCCTGCGCAGCAGCCTGATGTTCGGCCTGTATGACAACAAGGCGCTGTTTCCGCTGTTCGGCTACGAGGGTTCGTCCTGGGAGTACGGCGGTTACGTCAACCGTGGCTTCGACGACCTGAACTGGCTCTGAACGCGCCGTGCACACGGGACAACAACAAGAACAAGATGAGGAACATCCCATGGCAACTTTTGCCCAGGACGACGATGGCGTCGTGGTGATCATTGGCTCCGGTGCCGGCGGCGGGACGCTCGCCAACGCGCTGGCCAAACAGAAAATTCGCAGCGTGGTACTCGAAGCTGGCAAGCGTTTCAGCCTTGACGATATCGAGAACGACGAGTGGGCGATGTTCAAGAAGATCTCTTGGCTCGACAAACGCCAGGCCGCCGGCGGCTGGCACCTCGCCGAGAACAATCCAACCCTGCCCGCGTGGATCGTCAAGGCGGTCGGCGGCAGCACGGTGCACTGGGCCGGCATTGCCCTGCGCTTCCGCGACTTCGAATTCAAGATGCAGAGCATCAACGGCGACATCGCCGGCGCCAACCTGCTCGACTGGCCGGTGACGCTGGACGAGATGGCGCCCTGGTACGAGAAGGCCGAGAAGCACATGGGCGTGACCGGGCCGAGCACCGGCATGGCCTATCACCCGTGGCACAACTCCTTCAAGGTGCTGGCCACCGGCGCCAAGCGGGTCGGCTACAAGGAGATCCTCTCCGGGCCGATGGCGATCAACACCGAGCCCTACGACGATCGCGCCGCCTGCCAGCAGCTCGGCTTCTGCATGCAGGGCTGCAAGATGGGCGCGAAGTGGTCGACGCTCTACACCGATATCCCCCGCGCCGAAGCCAGCGGCTACTGCGAGGTGCGGCCGCAGTCGATGGTGCTGCACATCGAGCATGACGCCAAGGGCCGCGCCAATGCCGTGGTCTACGCCGATGCCGACGGCAACATCCAAAGGCAGAAGGCCCGGGTGGTCTGCGTGGCGGGCAACTCCATCGAGTCGCCGCGCCTGCTGCTCAACTCCGCCTCGGCGATGTTCCCCGATGGGCTGGCCAACTCCTCCGGCCAGGTCGGGCGCAACTACATGACCCACACAACCGCCGGCATCTTCGCCGTGATGCCGAAGCCAGTGAACATGCACCGCGGCACCACCTGCGCCGGGGTGATCTCCGACGAGTCCTACAACGACCCGTCGCGCGGTTTCGTCGGCGGTTACCGGCTGGAAATCCTCGCCCTCGGTCTGCCCTTCCTCTCCGCCTTCCTCGATCCCACGGCCAAGGGCTGGGGTAAGCAGTTCGCCTCGCGGATGGAGAAGTACAACCACATGTCAGGCGTCTGGCTGTGCGGTGAGGATCTGCCGCTGGAGAGCAACCGCATCACCCTGCATGACAGCGAAAAGGACCAGTACGGCCTGCCGATCCCGGTAGTGACCAAGAGCGACCACCCGATGGACGCCGCCATGCGCAAGCACGGCGTCGCCGCTACCGCCAAGTGCTACGAGGCCGCCGGCGCCACCGACATCATCGAGCTGCCGCCCTACCCGGCCAGCCACAACATGGGCACCAACCGCATGAGCGCCAAGGCGCGTGACGGCGTGGTGAACAAGTGGGGCCAGAGCCATGACATCCCCAACCTGTTCGTCTCCGATGGCAGCCAGTTCACCACCAGCGGCGGCCAGAACCCCACCCTCACCATCGTCGCGCTGGCCCTGCGCCAGGCCGAGCAGATCGGCCGTCTGCTCAACGAACGCGCGATTTGACACGCCACTACAAGGGAGTCCACCCATGACCCAGCCCAACAACTCGCAGCGCCTGTGGATGTACGAGCAGATGCTGACCAGCCGCTACATGGAGGAATCCATCGAGCGCATCTACATGGAAGGCAAGACGCCGGTATTCAACATGGCCAAGGGGCCGATCCCCGGCGAGATGCACCTTTCCAACGGCCAGGAACCCTGCGCCGTGGGTGTCTGCGCCCACCTCGAGGCCGGCGACATCGTCACCGCCACCCACCGCCCGCACCACATCGCCGTGGCCAAGGGCGTGGACCTCAACGAGATGATGGCCGAGATCTTCGGCAAGGCCACCGGCCTGTCTGGCGGGCGCGGCGGGCACATGCACCTGTTCGATGGCCGGGTGAATTTCTCCTGCTCGGGGATCATCGCCGAAGGCATGGGCCCTGCGGTCGGCGCGGCGCTGTCGCGGCAGATGCAGGGCAAGCCCGGTGTGGCCGTTTCCTTCATCGGCGAGGGCGCAGCCAACCAGGGCGCCTTCCACGAAACGCTGAACCTCGCCGCGCTGTGGAAGCTGCCAGTGGTGTTCGTCATCGAGGACAACGCCTGGGGCATTTCGGTGGCCAAGGCCAGCGCCACCTGCATCGCACAGCACCACGTGCGCGCCGCGGCCTACGGCATGCCCGGTGTGTTCGTCGAGAACAACGACCCGGACGGCGTGTTCCGCGCCGCCGGTGAAGCCATCGAGCGCGCCCGTGCCGGAGGCGGCCCGACCCTGATCGAGATCGAGACCTATCGCCTGGCCGGCCACTTCATGGGCGACGGCGAAACCTACCGCCCCGAAGGCGAGAAGGACGGCCTGATGAAGAAGGATCCGATCCCCGGTTACCGCCAACGCCTGATCGACGAAGGCGTGATGAGCGAAGCGCAGGCCGAAGACATCGCCGCACGCGCCCGCGGACGCATCGACGAGGCCGTGCAGTTCGCCCGCGAAAGCCCTTATCCGCGTCCCGAAGAGGCGCTGGAGCAGGTCTTCGTGTAGCGCAGGTCAGCCCCGACGACCGCAGAAGCGAGCCTGCTCGCGAAACGCGGACACAGCAGAACAACAAGAGGAACACCACCATGAACAGCCAAGCCACCATGACCGCCGCCGTCTGGCACGGTCGCAAAGACATCCGCCTGGAACAGGTGCCGCTACCCGGCGCGCCGCAACCGGGCTGGGTGCAGATCCGCGTGCATTGGTGCGGCATCTGTGGCTCCGACCTGCACGAATACCTCGCCGGCCCGGTGTTCATTCCGGTGGATGCGCCGCACCCGCTCACCGGCATCAAGGGCCAGTGCATCCTCGGCCACGAGTTCTGCGGCGAGATCGTCGCCACCGGTGAAGGCGTCGAAGGCTACGCGCCGGGCGACAAGGTCGCCGCCGACGCCTGCCAGCATTGCGGTCAGTGCCGTTTCTGCAAGACCGGCCAATACAACCTCTGCGAACAGCTGGCCTTCACCGGGTTGATGAACAACGGCGCCTTCGCCGAGTTGGTCAACGTGCCGGCCGAATTGCTCTACCGCCTGCCCGAGGGCTTTCCGCTGGAAGCCGGCGCGCTGATCGAGCCGCTGGCAGTCGGCATGCACGCGGTGAAAAAGGCCGGCAGCCTACTCGGCGAAACCGTGGTGGTGGTCGGCGCCGGCACCATCGGCCTGTGCACCATCATGTGCGCCAAGGCCGCCGGTGCCGGCCAGGTGATCGCCCTGGAAATGTCCGCCGCGCGCAAGGCCAAGGCGCTGGAAGTCGGTGCCAACCGGGTCATCGACCCCAGCGAGTGCGACGCCATCGCCGAAATCAAGGCGCTCACCGGCAGCTACGGTGCTGCCGTGTCCTTCGAATGCATCGGCCATAAATCCACGGCAAAGCTCGCCATCGACGTGATCCGCAAGGCCGGGCGCTGCGTGATGGTCGGCATCTTCGAGGAACCCTCGGAATTCAACTTCTTCGAGATCGTCGCCACCGAGAAACAGGTGATCGGCTCGCTCGCCTACGCCGGCGAATTCGCCGATGTCATCGCCCTGATCGACGACGGGCGCATGGACGTCACCCCGCTGATCACCGGTCGCATCGGCCTGGACGACATCCTCGAACAGGGCTTCGAGGAGCTGGCCAACCACAAGGACCGCAACGTCAAGATCATCGTCAGCCCCGGCGCATTGGCCGGCTGAGCAGGAGAACCCCATGACCACAGCAGTGAAAGAAAGAAAGCTCAGCATCGCCCGCGCCATGGCCGAAGCCGTGGCCCAGGAGATGCGCCTGGACCCGAAGGTGTTCGTGATGGGCGAGGACATCGGCCAGCTCGGCGGCGTATTCGGCAACACCCGCGGGCTGTATGACGAGTTCGGCAAGACACGCATCCGCGACACGCCGATTTCCGAAACCGCCTTTATCGGCGCCGCCGTGGGCGCTGCGTCGGATGGCATGCGGCCGATCGTCGAGCTGATGTTCGTCGACTTCTTCGGCGTCTGCATGGACGCCATCTACAACCTGATGGCCAAGAACACCTACTTCTCCGGCGGCAAGGTGCCGGTGCCGATGGTGCTGATGGCCTCCACCGGCGCCGGCTACTCGGACGCCGCCCAGCATTCGCAGTGCCTGTACGGCACCTTCGCCCATCTGCCGGGCATGAAGGTGGTGGTGCCGAGCAACGCCTACGACGCCAAGGGCCTGATGACCGCGGCGATCCGCGACGACAACCCGGTGGTCTACCTCTTCCACAAGTCGCTGCAGGGCATGGGCTGGCTGGGCACCGAGAAAGGCGCCACGGTGCCGGTGCCAGACGAGCCCTACATCGTCGAAATCGGTAAAGCGAAGACCGTGCGCGAGGGCCGCGACGTCAGTCTGGTCAGCCTCGGCGCCGGCGTACACCACGCCCTGCGCGCTGCCGCGCAGCTGGAGAAGGACGGCGTCAGCGCCGAGGTCATCGACCTGCGCAGTCTGGTGCCGCTGGACCGCGAGCACGTCATCGCTTCGGTACGCAAAACCGGCCGGCTGATCGTCATCGACGAGGACTACCACAGCTTCGGCGTCAGCGGCGAGATCATCGCCAGCGTCGTCGAGCACGACATCGGCATGCTCAAGGCGCGCCCGCAGCGGGTGGCCTTCCCCGACATCCCCATCCCCTTCACCCCGGTCATGGAGCAATGGGCCCTGCCCAACGCCGACAAGATCGTGGCCGCCTACCACGCCATGCATAAGGAATGACGTTTATGAGTACCCCCATCGTGATTGCAGACGACCTCTGGGAAGGCGACGCCGAAGCGGTGATCACCTCCTGGCTGGTCAGCGACGGCGCCGAAGTGGCCGCCGGTGACCTAGTCGCCGAGGTCATGTCGGAAAAGGCCCAGTTCGAGATCGAAGCCCCGGTTGCCGGGGTGCTGAAGATCATCGAGGAAGAAGACGCGGTGATCGCCAAGGGTGCGGTCATCGGCCAGGTGGATTAGCCATGACTCGACTGGAACTCCTGCCCGAGCGCGCGCCCGAACGGGTGCCGCTCAAGGGCATGCGCAAGATGATTGCGGCGAAGATGCACGAGAGCCTGCAGACCACCGCGCAACTGACACACCACAGCGAGTGTCGGCTGGATGCGCTCAAAGCCCGTCGCGCCGAGCTGAAGGCCGCGGGCAGCGCGGTGTCCGTGCAGGACCTGATGCTGCTCAAGGTGATCGAGACGCTGCAGGCCCATCCCGGGCTCAATGCCACGCTGGAGGACGACGTGATCCACCAGCACGTGGCGGTGCATCTGGGCCTGGCCGTTCCGCTGCCAGGCGATCTGCTGGTCGCCCCGGCGCTGTTCGACGCCGAACAGCTGGACGGCGAAAGCCTGTGCCTGGCGCGCAAGGCGCTGGTAGACAAGGCCCTGGCCGGCAAGCTGTCGGTCAAGGAGCTGACCGGCGCCACCTTTACCGTCTCCAACCTGGGGCTGTCGCGGGTGCACCACTTCACGCCGATCCTCAATCCACCGCAAGTGGCGATCCTGGGTGTCGGCGGCATTCAGCGGCGGCTGGAACTCGGGCCCAGCGGCGAACTGGTGGAAGTCGAGTGGATGGGCCTGTCCCTGACCTTCGATCACCGCGCCGTCAATGGCTCGCCCGCCGCAGCGTTTCTCGATGATCTGTGCCGGCGTATCGAGGAGTATGCGGCATGAACGGCATCGCCCGGTTCAGCGTGGGTGCCGGCCTGAATGCCGAGCGGGCCTTGCTGCAGCGCGTCTGTGACGGCCTGTTCGACTGCCAGCTGCTGCTCTGGCGGCCGACCGGTCAGGCGCTGGTGATGCCCGGCAGTTTCGAGCGCCGGCCCGGTTTCGCCCTGGCCAGCCAGCGCTGCGCGGCGCAGGGCTGGCCGATCCTGCTGCGCGACACCGGCGGCGAGCCGGTGCCGCAATCATCTGCCGTGCTCAACATTGCCCTGGCCTGTGCGCTGCCTAGCGGCGACGAGCCCGGCAACCGCATCGACATCGCCTACCAGCGGCTGCTCGAGCCCCTGGCGCTGTGGCTGGCGGAGAACGGCCTCAAGGCCGGTGTGGGCGCGGTGCCGGGTGCATTCTGCGACGGCCGCTTCAACCTCACGCTGGAGGGCCGCAAGCTGGCCGGCACCGCCCAACGCTGGCGGCGCAGCCGCGATGGACGCCCCGTGGTGCTGGCGCACGCCGCGCTGCTGATTGAGGACTGGCGCGAACCCATGGCTGACGTGGTGAACCGCTTCTACAACGCCTGCGCCAGCGACCTGCGCTGCCAGGCCGAAAGCCATCTGGCGCTCGCCGAGCGACTGGCCGATGCCTGGGCCACCGCCACATCCCTGCCCGAGTGCTACCAGCGCGTACTCGCCTGGCTGGGCCTGGAACTCGGCGCCCGCGCCAGCACTTATCCGCCCGAAGGGCTCGCCGCCGGACGGCACTCCCCCTTGCTTTGAATAAAAACAACACGGCAGGCCATCCGGGCCGGCCATGCATCGGAGGAAACACCATGAGCCACCCCACCCCTTACCCGCTCCAACGCAGCAACACCCTGCTAGGACGATGTACTGCGACTCTCTGCGGAGCGTTACCGCAGCGACGCTACCGTCATTAGCGCTGGCAACCCAAACGCAAACCAAACCGGATTTCTAGTTATAGAAGTTTAAATAACTAATCCAAAAGCAGTGATATACGCACACCCATGTTGCTCGCCATTACAGCGCGCATCAGTGGAAGCCGCTTGCCAATAAAACAAATATCAGAAGAGTTTTAGCAGCGGACGCTCGTTTAAGGAATGCCTGAAACGAGAAACAACCCCATACAAGGAAACAATAAAAATGAAATTCAAACAGTCGAGTTTAAGGGTACAGATAATCATGGCGGCCTCGCTTCTTGCGGTCACGCCACTGCACGCATCAGACAGAGTCATTACCGACAAGGAACTGTCTGACGAAACCAACACTGCTGATTGGCTGGCTTACGGACGAACACACTCCGAACAGCGATTCAGCCCTCTTAAAGACATCAACGTAGACAACGTCAGCGGGCTGAAGCCTGAGTGGTATGCGCCACTGCCGGATCGATCCGATATCGTCGGAACACCTTTGGTTGTCGATGGCGTCATGTACTACGTTGGTGAAATGAACAGAACACGTGCGTTCGATGCACGCACAGGCAAGATGCTTTGGGAATATGACCCACAAGTTTCCAAAGAGATCATCGACAACAACATGAAGAAGGTCTTCTGGAAGCATAACCGCGGCCTTTCAACCTATGGTGACAAACTTTTCATCGCCACTTGGGACGGCCGTCTGATTGCGATCAACAGAAAAGACGGCAAGGAAGTCTGGCAGACCCGAACCTTCGATCACGACCAGCCGTTGAATATCACAGGCCATCCCAAGACCTTCGACGGCAAAGTATTCGTAGGTAATGGCGGTACGGAACTTGGTCCGATGCGCGGTTATGTAACCGCTTACGATACTGAGACAGGCAAACAGGTCTGGCGCTTTTATATCGTCCCTGGCAACCCTGCCGATGGCTTCGAGGATGCCGCTCAGGAAATGGCGGCCAAGACCTGGACTGGCCGGTGGTGGGAAAACGGCGGGGGCGGAAATGCCTGGCATGGCTGGACTTACGACGAGAAATACAACCAGCTCATCTTCGGTACAGGTAACGGTGGGCCATGGAATATCAAGGTGCGTAGTCCAGAGGGTGGCGATAACTTGTTCCTGTGCTCTCTCGTGGCTGTAGATGCGGATACAGGCGAATACAAATGGCATGTTCAGACTGCACCCGGTGACACCTGGGACTACAACTCAAACATGGACATCGTGCTGGCCGATCTGAAGATCGATGGCAAGGATGTTGATGCTCTATTGCATGCGCCGAAGAACGGCTTTTTCTATACGATTGACCGCTCGAACGGTAAAGTCCTGTCCGCTGAAAAGTTCGTAGACGCTAACTGGTCTACCAAATATGACCTGAAAGAACAGCGCCATATTGTTGCGGACGACGCCCGATATCCTGATGGGGAAAAGAATATCTATCCTTCGGCATTCGGTGCTCACTCATGGCATGCGATGTCTTATAACCCTGAGTTGAATCTTGCCTTTATACCCACCAACCATTTAGGCAACACCTTCAAGGACGACGGCAAGGATACGAAGCCTGGCCATAAGATGGCGAGCCACAAACTTTACCTGGGACTGACCGGTTGGGAATTGACCAAGGACCCGCATGAGTCACGGGGCTCCCTGCAGGCCTGGGACCCGGTCAAGAACAAGCGTGTATGGCAAGTCAACCAGAAGAGCCCGTGGGGTGGCGGAACCCTGACCACGGCCGGCAACCTGGTTTTCCAGGGCCAGCCTGACGGCATGTTCAAAGCCTACGATGCGCGCACCGGCGACGAACTTTGGTCTTATGACGTGGGCCTTGGTATCTCTGCACCACCGATTACCTACAAGCTGGATGGCAAGCAGATGGTTTCCCTTCTGGTGGGACCGGGTGGTGCATTGGCCTCCAACTTCGGCGGCTCCGGTGAGCTGGGTTTTGAAAGCCATGGTTGGAAATATGGTGTGCATGAGCGCCGGATCATGACGTTTTCGCTCGACGGAAAAGCGGTTGTTCCTGAACAGCCTGCACCGCAACTTGCCAAGCCAATTATTGACGAGAAGTTCGAGGTCGACGCCAAAAAGGCCGAGGCAGGCGCGGGTGTCTTTGCGGAAAACCTCTGTGTTGGCTGTCACGGCGCCGGGGCTGTAGCGGGTATGAAAGCACCCGATCTGCGGGAGTCGCCGATATTGCTCAAAGGCAGTGAGAAAGCGTTCGAGAGTGTTGTGCGCGGTGGCGCGTTACTTGCCAACGGCATGCCCAAGTTCCCGGACCTGACGGATGCGGAGCTGGAGAGCATTCGGCACTTCGTTCGTCGGCAAGCGCACGAAGGCGTGAAGTCTGGCGGAGGACACTAAGCCGGCCACGTTCAATCGCCAACCACACAGTTGAACCGGTAACGCCTACGAGAAATGCAGTCAGGCGTTGCCACCGAGCAGAAACGCACGCGAATACCGTGAATGCCCACAGGCATTGCGGCCAACGGTATTCGCTGCACCCCGCACCGTTACATCCGAAGGATCAGAACAATGACAACAAGCCTGCGCTTCGGCAGCGGCATTCTCGCCGCCTGCCTGATCACTTCTGCCCACGCGGCCGAGTATTCCCCCGATCAGTTCCTCTTCGGCGACTGGAACGGCAGCCGCACCCGCCTGCATGAATCCGGCGTCGACCTGCAGATCACCTACGTCAACGAGCTGGCCTGGAATACCCAGGGCGGCGATGACCATACCGGTACCTACTCCGATCAGCTGATGTTCGATGCCGCGCTGGACCTGGACAAATTGCTCGGCTGGTCCGGCGCCGGATTCCGCTTCACGGTGGTCAACCGCAACGGCGAGAACCTCAACGCCGAGGCCGATCTCGGCGTCCTGCTGCAACCCCAGGAAATCCATGGCTACGGCAGCGTCACCCGGCTGGTGCAGTTCTATTACCAGCAGGCGCTGCTGGACGACCGCCTGCTGGTCAAGCTCGGCCGTTTGCCCATGAGCGGCGAGATCTACCCCTTCGCCTGCCCGTTCCAGAACCTCGGCTTTTGCGGCACGGTGCCCGGCTATGTCACGCCGAACTGGTTCACCTGGCCGATCAGCCAGTGGGGCGCCACCGCGCGCTACCAGCTGGACGCAGAGTGGTCGCTGCAGACTGCGCTTTATCAGGTCAATCCGCGTTTCACCGAGCGCGAGCAGGGCCTGAATTTCGGCAGCCCGTCGGGCATCACCGGCTACCACGCGGTTGCCGAACTGGGCTGGACACCGACCTTCGCCGGCCAACCCGGCGCCTACCGTCTGGGCCTCTGGCGCAATACCGGCGACTTCGAGGACATCTACCGTGACGCTGCCGGCCGGCCGATGGCGCTTTCCGGCGCGCCAGCCGCCGAACACGACAAGGCCTCCGGCGGCTATCTGATGGCCGAACAACAGCTCTGGCAGAGCAGCGCGGTGGCCGAGCGACGCTTGAAGCTGTTCGCCAACTTCATCCAGTCCGACCCGGACGTGACCTATATCGAGCGCATCTGGCAGGTTGGCGGCATCCTCTCCGCCCCCTTCGCCTCGCGCCCGAATGACGAGCTCGGCCTGGGCCTAGGCCGCCTGGAAATCAACGACGACGCCCGCCAGCGTCGGCGTGAACAGGGCGAGCCGGTGCCGAACGTGGAATACCCCGCGGAACTCTACTACCGCGTCGCCCTGACGCCCGCGATCTCGCTGACGCCGAACGTCCAATACTTCCACCAGCCCGGCGGCTTCGAAGAGGCGCAGGACGTGGTAGTCATGGGTCTGAAGACGGTGGTCAGCTTCTGAACCCATAGCGCGAACGGCGACCCGCGCTATCGGGTCGCCTGTGCAGTCAGCGCTGCTGCAGGGTCAGGGCTTGGGCAGATAGCCCGGCAACGCTTCCAATCGCTTCATCCAGTCCGCCACGTGGCTATACGGCGTGAGATCCACATCGCCCTCCGGTGCCAGCACCACATAGGGGTAAACCGCGCAATCGGCGATGGTGGGCCGGTCGAGCGCCAGCCAGTCGTTGTGCTGCAGATGGTCGTCCAGCTGTTGGAGCACTTCCGGTGCCTTCGCCAGTGCCGCGGCCTTGTCCAGTGGATAACCGAACTTCTGCACCAGCCGCGCTGCATTCAGGCTGTGCTGGATCTCGTTGGCGGTGAAAGACAACCATTGCACGATCTCCGCCTGCCCGCGGGGATTGTCCGGCCACCACGCCAGGCCGCCATAAGCGCCCGCGAGATAAACCAGAATGGCCTGCGAGTCGCGAACGACATGCCCGGCGTCATCCAGAATGGGTAATTGCCTCAGCGGGTTCAGTTCGGAAAGTGGCGGCCTCTTGTGTTCGCCATTGAGGAAATCGACGGCTATCAGCTCCAGATCAATGTTTGCCAGCGCTGCGAACAGCCGCACCTTGTAGCAATTGCCGGACGGACCCAGGTCGTACAGTTTCATTGCGCACCTCCTCTGATGAGCTGATTGAATTCAAGAACGTTGCCGTCGGGGTCGCGAATGAACAGCGCGATCCGTCGCGGGCCGATTGGATGCGGCCCCTCGGTAATGACGATGCCCTGCTGGTCCAGCCAGCCCTGAAGAGCCTCCAGGTCATCGACGATAAAGGCCGGATGAGTCATACCGGGCCGCTTGACCGGCGCATCCAACAGCACGTTGTGCGAGTCATGAGCACGCGCGCCATTGAATATCAGGTTGATGCGCACGCCATCCGGGCTGAGCATTTCATTCGCCTCGAACAGCGGGAAGCTCGCGTTCTCGACGAAGCCCAGCGCCTGGTAGAAGGCCATCGCGCGCGGCCTGTCGCTGACACGAATGCCGATGTGGTCATAGGCGACAATGCGAGCGGGACTGGCTGACTGATTCATGTGCGAAACTCCAAAGACCTCAGTCCCTGCAGTCTCAACCGGAAAGCGGTTTTCTCCTATGCCGCCACCCTGACAACATCTATGCAGCAACCGCACTAATCGAAGGTGGCAATGGACAAGCTCAAGGCGATGGCCAATTTCGTGAGGATCGTCGACAACGGCAGTTTGAGCTCAGCGGCTGGGGCGACCGGGCAGTCGGTGGCATCAGTGGTGCGCTCGCTGGCTGCGCTGGAGCGCCAACTGGGCGTACGACTGTTGAACCGCAGCACACGGCGCATGGCGCTTACTGACGAAGGCACGGAATATCTCGCCTGGAGCCGTCGCATGCTGGCGGACTTCGCCGACATGGAGCAGCGCCTGGAGGCCAGCGATGGCGCCGTGCGCGGCCTGCTGCGTATCACCGCGCCGATGGAGTTCGGTCAGCGTTACGTCGCACCGCTGGTGAACGAATTTCTCAAGGAACATGCAGAGATTCGAGTCGAGCTGAACCTGAGCGACCAGATCGTCCCGCTGCTCGACGAGCGCCTCGACCTCGCGCTGCGCATCGGCCACCTGCCCGACTCAGCCATGGTCGCCCGGCAAATCGGCAGCACCCGTCTGGTCACCTGTGCCAGCCCTGACTACCTGAGCATCGCCCCGGCCATCGACACACCGGCCGCCCTCGAGGACCACGCCTGCATCGCCTTCGCCGGCCAGGGGCGTCACTGGTACTACCGCCACGGTGAAAAGGAACAGGCCGAAGAAATCACCCCACGTCTAACCTGCAACCAGATCCGCGCTGCCAGCCTGGCTTGTATACAGGGCGTGGGCATCACACGGCTGATGCACTATCAGGTCGCCGATGAACTGGCTGACGGTCGCCTGGTGAGACTTCTTCGGGATTACGAGCCAGAGGACCTGCCGATCCAACTGGTCTACCCCCACGCCTTGCAGCTGTCGCCTAGGGTGCGGGCATTCGTTGAATGGGCGTGTCCGCGGTTGGAGCGCGTGATGCCGGGGCCAGATGAGGCGTAAGGCCACTGCCGACCGGTAACCGTTGAGCATGCGCAAAGCCCAACATCCGGAAGCGAGTCAGAGATCGCGGTATGCGCGCTGGGCCTCAATTCGCAACTGAGCGGGGCTGAGCAGTGGTGCTGGATAGGTTCAGTGCCGGCGCGCACCTTTGATTCCGTTGCGATAGCTGCGAACGCACCCACAGCGCATCGCCCCAAGATTCAGGCCATTAGTTGAACGTCAGCTTCGCTCCCGCGTAGATCGTCCGCCCTGGAGCAGGCTCGTAGTAGCGGCCGAAGTTATCGTTGATACGCAGGTTGTCGTAGTAGTCGCGGTCCAACAGGTTGTCGATGCCGATGTAGGGCTCCCATCGCTGATCGCCCCACACCATCCGCCAGCCCAGGCGGGCATTGGTTACTGCGTAGCCGGCAACGCGGTCGCGGTTGGCGTTGTCAGCGTACTGATGGTCGTAGGCATTGACGTTGACTCGTGCATACCAGTCGTCACGGTCATAGCTGACTTCGGCGAACAGGCTCTGCCTCGGAATCCCCGGGATGCGGTTGCCGTCGTAGCCCTGGAATTGGTCGAAACGGTAACGGTTGTAGCTCCATGCACCGGTCAATCGCCAGTAGTGTCTCAGCAACCAATCCCCGCTGAGTTCGACACCGTCGCGGCTTGAACGGCCGGCGTTGGTGTAGAAGGTGCGTCCGTCGACTTCCGGCACCAGCTCGTCTTCGATGCGCATGCTGTAGAGCACCGCTTCGTAGCGCAATCCCGGGTGCTCACCTTTGAAGCCTATCTCGCGGTTGACCGCCTGCGCCGCGCCAAGCGATGGGTTGAAACCGCCCCCGGTTGGGTTGGCCATTTCGTTGATGGTCGGCGTCTCGAAGGATGTCGCATAACGCATGTACGCCACATGATGGGCGTCCAGTTGTCGGCTCAGCCCCAGGCTGTAGTTCCAGTCGTCCAGGTTGCGCTCGCCCGAGGCATCGCCGTCGCTCAGGTAGCGGTCCTTGGCTTCGAGCCGCACGCTGTCATAGCGCACGCCGGCGGTGAGCAGCCAGGCGTCGCCCAGGCTCAGCTGATCTTCGATAAACACACCCCGGCTGTCCGCTGTTTCGCGCTGGCGCTGAGTCAGGGCGCCGGTGATGCCGCCGGGCAGGTTGTCGTTGCGCGAGCGCTCATCCCGCTGGCTTTCCAGGTCCATCCCGACGGTCAACTGATGGGGCAAGCCCGCCAGCTCACGGTGAAAGGTGCGCTGGGCACCCACTCCGGCAAACCAGCGGTCGTAGGCGGTCTGGCCGTTGTTCTGCAACGGGAGACGGTTGCTGAACTCGCGCTGGCCGTAATAACTGCGCAACTGGTAGGTATCGCCGCCTGCAGCCTGGCCATCCCAGACCAGCGAGAGGCGCTGCTGCTCGACAGTTTCGTCAGCATCGAACTGAAGGCTCTGCGGCCGCGCCTGGGAACGGTCCGCCCGGACCTGGTCCAGGTTCAGCCCACCGGGATCTTCGGCTCGGTTGTCGATCGCATGTAGGGTGAGGCCGAGCGTGCCGCCCTCCCCTTGCCAGCGCAGCTTGCCGGTGAGGTGGTTGGTTTCGGCGGTACCGTGCGTGCGATAGCCGTCGAGCTGTGTGGCGTTGACCGCGAGCAAGGCGCCCAGCGATCCGGCGCTGCCACTGGTTTCCGCGCGCATGCGGCGATAGCCCAGCTCGCCGCCGGTCACCTCGACCTGCGTGAACGGCGTAGCCCCTGGCTGCCGCGTCTGGATCGCCAGTACGCCACCGGCAGCATTGCCGTAAATGGTCGACGAGGGTCCGCGGATCACCTCGATGCGCTCCACCAACGAGGTATCCAGCCCATCCATTTCGGTCTGCCCGTCAGGCATGGTCAGGGGCACCCCGTCGACCAGCACCCGCACGCCACGAACGCCAAAACTGGAACGGGAACCAAAGCCGCGAATGGACAAGCGCATGCCCTGGGCCAGGTTGTAGCGGCTCTGCGAAAGCGCGCCCGGCACAGGCCCGAGCAAGCTGTCGAGGGTGAGCAGCTGCTCGCCCGGATGGTCCTGCGCCGACACGGCGGATACCGCCATCGGCAAGGTAAACCAGTTGGACTCGGCTCGGGGCGAGCTCACCAATAGGGGATCGAGGGTGAGCGGTTCACTCGTCTGCGCGAGCAACGGTCCGGTAGGCAACAAGAGCGATCCGGCAAGTAAGAGTCGATACATGGTTGAACCTTGTTGTTATGGGGTGACGTGGCTGTCGCCAACCGCTGTTGCCAGGCAAACCACTGAATTGCCCTGGTTAAGAGGGCGCGATTGGGCAGCCTCGGGAACAGGCGCACCGGAACGCGCGTTCAAAGTACAGAAACCACCCGATGCGGAAAACCCTGCAGAGGCCTGTGCGTCTTTAACGCAACGCACATGCCAAGCAAGCCTGAAGACGTTACTCGTTGCCGTTTCCGCCTCCGCAACGGCTTGCCAGCCGGCAGTCCTGCTGCCTCGGCAGGCCATTCTCGATCCCCGCCTCTGCATCCAACCGGCGGACAACAGGCTGGGAGGCGCGCGTCTTTGTCGCAGTGGCGCGACAGTTGTCGCAGCCGCGCAACGGTTTGGTTGCGACAAGCCGCTTCAGCCGCGGCGACCCCGGCCCGCGCCAGCCAGCGCCATAGCTGGCTTTGCTGCCAAATCGCAACGGCTGGCACAGCGGTTGCTCTCCCTGAAAGACCTGCCCCACGGGGCGGCCAGACCAATAACAAGAGAGAGCCTGCGATGAAGCACCTAGATCCCTACCTGGGCCGACGGCCCACCACCCTGCTTGGCGCCAGCCTTGCCGCTCTGCTGTCCCTGCCGCTGTACGCCGCCGAAGTCGACGGCAAACGCATCGCCAACGCCGACGCCGAGCCCGGCAACTGGATGAGCCACGGCCGTGACTACGGCGAGCAGCGCTTCAGCCCGCTGAAGAAGATCACCGACAGCAACGTCGACGATCTCGGGCTGGCCTGGAGCTACAAGCTGGACATCGACCGCGGTGTCGAAGCCACGCCCATCGTGGTCGACGGCGTGATGTACACCACCGGGCCGTTCTCCATCGTCTATGCGCTGGATGCACGCACCGGCAAAGAAATCTGGAAGTATGACCCCAAGTCCGACCGCGCCCGCGCGGGTGAGGCCTGCTGCGATGCGATCAACCGCGGCGTCGCCGTGTGGAAAGGCAAGGTCTACGTCGGCGTGCTCGATGGCCGTCTGGAAGCCATCGACGCCAAGACCGGCGAGCGCGTCTGGTCAGTCGATACGCGCTACGACAAGGCCCGCAGCTACTCCATCACCGGCGCGCCACGCGTCGTCAACGGCAAGGTCGTGATCGGCAACGGCGGCGCCGAATTCGGCGTGCGCGGCTATGTCACCGCCTATGACGCCGAAACCGGTGATCAGGCCTGGCGCTTCTTTACCGTACCGGGCGACCCGGACAAGCCCGCCGAAGGCAAGGGCATGGAGATCGCCAAGAAGACCTGGCACGGCCGCGCCTTTGTCGAGCAGGGCGGCGGCGGTACCGCCTGGGACTCCTTTGCCTACGACCCGGAGCTGAACCTGCTCTATATCGGCGTCGGTAACGGCTCGCTGTGGGACCCGATCTGGCGCAGCGAGGGCAAGGGCGACAACCTGTTCCTGTCCTCCATCGTCGCGGTCAACGCCGACACCGGCGAATACGTCTGGCACTACCAGACCACGCCGGGCGATGCCTGGGACTACACCGCCACCCAGCACATGATCCTGGCTGACCTGGAGATAGAGGGCAAACAGCGCAAGGTGCTGATGCAGGCGCCGAAGAACGGCTTCTTCTACGTCATCGACCGCGCCACGGGCGAGCTGCTATCGGCTGAAAACATCGTGCCGATCAACTGGGCCAAGGGCGTCGATCTGAAGACCGGCCGGCCCATCGTCGACGACGAAGCGGCGGCCTACTGGAAGGGTGAGAAAAAGGCCAAGCTGGTCCAACCGGGCTTCTGGGGTGCGCATGACTGGCACCCCATGTCCTATAACCCGAACACCGGGCTGGTCTACATCCCCGCGCACATCATGTCGGCCTGGTACGAGCACGTGCCGGATGCGCCGGCGCGCAACAAGTTCAAGAGCATGTACCAGCTAGGCCTGAAGACCGGGATGATGCCCGAGGATCCGGAAGGCCTAGGCAAATACGCCGACACCTGGTCCGGCAAGCTGATCGCCTGGGACCCGGTCAAGCAAGAGCAGGCCTGGGAAGTGCCCTACGTCACCATCTTCAACGGCGGCACCCTGAGCACCGCTGGCAACCTGGTGTTCGAAGGCAGCGCCGACGGTCGTGTCATCGCCTATGCCGCCGACACCGGCAAGAAGCTCTGGGAGCAGCCGGCCGCCAGCGGTGTAATGGCCGCGCCCATCACCTACAGCGTCGACGGCGAGCAATACGTGACCTTCATGGCGGGCTGGGGCGGTGCTTTCTCAACCTTTGCCGGCGCCCTGTCGCTACGCGCCGGGGTGCAGCCCTATGCCCAGGTGCTGACCTACAAGCTCGGCGGTACGGCTGAACTGCAGGAACCGGCGCCGCGTGAAGATGCACCCAAGCCACCGCCGCTGACCGCCGATGCAGCCACCGTCGAGGCCGGCGCCAAGCTGTACGACGGCTACTGCTCCCAATGCCATGGCATCCACGCCGTCAGCGGCGGCGTGCTGCCGGACCTGCGCATGCTCACCCCGGAGATGCATGAGCAGTTCCTCGGCATCCTCCACGGCGCGCGCATCCCCGATGGCATGCCCTCCTTCGCCGAGGCGTTCGATCAGAAGCAGATGGAGCAGATCCACCAGTACCTGATCAAGCGCGCCCACGACCGCATCGAGCACGGCCCGAACGACCTGCCCCAGCCGACTCAGAAAACGGCCAGCAACTGACCCTCAGGAGAGTGACATGACTGACGCAACGACCTACCAGAACTACATCGACGGCGCCTTTGTCGCCTGCGACAACCTCATCGAGGTACGCAACCCGGCCACAGGCGCGGTGCTGTCCCGCGTGCCGGAATCCGACGCCGCCACCGCCGAACGCGCCATCGCCGCCGCTCGCGCTGCGCAGAAAGCCTGGAGCCAGAAGCCTGCCGTCGAACGCGCCGGTTACCTGCGCGCCATCGCCAGCAAAATCCGCCAGAACGCCGAACGCCTGGCCCGTGTCATCACAGAGGAAGGCGGCAAGATCCAGAGCCTGGCGCTGGTGGAAGTCAACTTCACCGCCGATTACCTCGACTACATGGCCGAGTGGGCGCGGCGCATTGAGGGCGAGATCATCACCAGCGATCGCCCGGGCGAGAACATTTTCCTGTTCCGCAAGCCGCTGGGCGTGGTCGCCGGCATCCTGCCGTGGAACTTCCCCTTCTTTCTGATCGCCCGGAAGATGGCGCCAGCGCTGGTGACCGGCAACACCATTGTCATCAAGCCCAGCGAGGAGACGCCGAACAACTGCTTCGAGTTCGCCAAACTGGTTGCCGAGACCGACCTGCCCAAAGGTGTGTTCAACGTGGTCTGCGGCAGCGGCGCGGGCGTCGGCAGTGCGCTGACCACCAGCGACAAGATCGACATGATCAGCTTCACCGGCAGCGTCGGCACCGGCCAGCGGATCATGGCCGCTGCGGCGCAGAACGTCACCAAGCTCAACCTGGAGCTGGGCGGCAAGGCCCCGGCAATCGTGATGAACGACGCGGACCTGGACCTCGCCGTCACCGCCATCCGCGCCTCGCGCATCATCAACACCGGGCAGGTCTGCAACTGCGCCGAGCGTGTCTATGTGCAGCGCGGCGTCGCGGACCAGTTCATCGAGCGCATTGCCGGTGCCCTGGCCGAAACGCGCTATGGCGACCCCATCGCCCAGGCGGACGTAGAGATGGGCCCGCTGATCAACGAGGCCGGGCTGCGCAAGGTCGAGCAGATGGTGCGCACCGCACAGAGCCAGGGTGCACAGCTGATTACGGGCGGTGCCGTGGCGGACCTGGGCAAGGGCTTCCACTACCAGCCGACGCTGCTCGCCAACTGTTCGCACGACATGGAGATCATGCGTAAGGAAGTCTTCGGCCCGGTGCTGCCGGTGCAAATCATCGACGACCTGGACGAAGCCATCGCCCTGGCCAACGACTGCGAGTACGGCCTCACCTCATCCATCTACACCCGCGATCTCTCCACTGCGATGAAGGCGGCCGCAGGCTTGGACTTCGGTGAAACCTACATCAATCGCGAGAACTTCGAGGCGATGCAGGGCTTCCACGCCGGGGTGCGCAAATCCGGCATCGGCGGTGCCGATGGCAAGCACGGGCTGTACGAGTACACCCATACCCATGCGGTGTACATACAGAGCTGAGTGACCTGAAGGTGACCAGGAACCCCGCCCCGGCGGGGTTCTTGCTATTCGGCCGAGCAATCGGCCAGCCCACCGAAACTACCGAGTCGCCAGCGCGGCTTCACCTGCGCGGCGCGGTGAGTCCGTGACGGTGGAGCTTGCGATACAGCGTGGCGCGGTTGATGCCAAGGGAACGCGCCGCCGACGTTACGTTGCCGCCATGCTGTTCGAGTGTCGCTTGCAAATGGGCCGCTTCGGCAGCGTCTCGGGTCGTCTCCAGCAACTGCGCAACGCACGACCGCTCCGTGGGCAGCGACATAACCTCCGGCGGCAGGCAATCGAGACTGATCACCCCGTCGTCCGCCAGCGCGACGGCACAGCGCAGCACGTTGATCAGCTGCCGCACGTTGCCGGGCCATCGGTAATCGGCCAGCCGCTCCATCGCCTCGGCGGTCAGCTCGACCTGTTCATCACCGGCCTCGCGTCCTAGAACGCGACGGATTAGCGCGGCGCGATCCGCCCGGTCTCGCAAAGCGGGCAGCCTGACCGTCAAGCCGTTGAGTCGGTAATACAGGTCCTCACGGAATTCGCCTGCGGCCACCATGGCGGGCAGGTCACGGTGCGTCGCGCAGACCAACTGCACATCCAGCGCGACCGGCGTTGCGGCGCCCAGCGGCACCAGCTCCCGCTCGGCAAGCACGCGCAGCAACCGTGTCTGCAGATGGGCCGGCATGTCACCGATTTCGTCGAGAAACAGCGTCCCGCCATTGGCCTGTTCCAGCTTGCCCTTCATCCCCTGTCGGCTGGCGCCGGTAAAAGTGCCAGCACGGTAGCCAAACAGCTCGCTCTCGATCAGCGACTCCGGAATCGCCGCGCAGTTGAGCGCAACGAAGGGCCCCTTGGCGCGCACGCTGCCCTGATGGATCGCCCGCGCAAAGGCTTCCTTGCCGGTGCCGGTCTCGCCGGTCAGCAGCAATGAAATATCCCGATCGAGCACGCGCCGCAGCTTTTGGACGGAGCGTTGCAGGCCCGGGTCCTCCCCGGCCAGGTGTTCAAGCGTAGGCTCTACCGGAACGACGTTAAGGCCGCGCTCGCTTCTAACACACGGCGCGGGGGTCGACGGCATACGTAGCGTGACCTCCAGCGCGGACCCGCCGGCCAGCCGTAACGATGCGCTGCGCTGGCCACCGTGCGTCAGGGTGATCAGCTCATCCAGTGACGTTGACAGGACATCCTGAACCGCCTCCCCCACCAGCGCGTTCCCATGGCCCGAGGCCATGAAGGCGGCGCGATTGGCGCCGAGGATCCGGCCTGCCGCATCGAGCGCCAGCAAGCGCTCATTACCCAGGTCACCGGCATCGCCGCCCAGAGTCAGCATGGCGCAAGTGGCATAGCGCTGGTGGAAACTGGCGTTTTCGATGAGCCGGGCGTACAGGCTCACCAACTGCAGCGTCAGGTACTGCGCCTGCTTCGGCCCGCCACTGTTGAGGCACGAGGCATTGAGACAGCCCAGCAACGCACCCTGTGGATCGAACAGCGGCGCCACCGAGCAACTCAACATGGCGTTGCTGCTGAGAAAGTGCTCGTCCCGATGGATGATCAGCGGCTGGCCCGCTGCCAGCCCCGTACCGATGCCGTTGGTCCCTACCAGCGACTCATCCCAGCAACTGCCGACCACCAGCCCAGAATCGGCATAGGGGTTGTACTGCCCGGGCAGCCGCGCGTCGAGCGTGATACCGCGGCGGTCACTGAGCAGCACCGCGAACCCGGCAGGATTCAGACGCCGCGACAGCCCTTCCATGCCCTGGCTCGCGATGGCCAGAAAGTCATGATGCTCTTCCTGATGCAGACGGATCTCGTGATGCTCAAGCTGAACGTGGGCGGCAGGTTGAGCCGGGTCAAGTCCGTGCTCGTGGACACTGCGGTACCAGGATTCGGCAATCAGCCGATCCGGGTTGGATCCTCGGTCGGCAAAGTGCGTGGCAACGAATGCAGAGAGTTCGGTTGGAAGCTCTGATGGCGGACGCGCGATCATGCGGGACTCCAGACAAGGCGCCGAGTCGGGCCTTGCGTAATTGTTCGTATCGACTTGAGAACAGCCAAAACCAAGCCTAGCACGGCCACTTCAGGCCGGGCTGCCGCCAGCCGGATTGCGGTCTTTAAGGTGGCCGTTTCGTGATTGAGCTTCGAGGCTGAGAGGCTTGCGTGTTGACGCTGGGGAGCAGCAGATATCGGCCTAGAAGTGGACAGTCAGCCCAAGAAATATCTCTTTCACCTTTTGGTTGCGCGAAGCGCTTACGCAGAACGACCTCGGCAGTAAGCAGTGCTGAGTTGCTGCCATATCCAAGAGCAGCACGTCGAAAAATGTCAACGAAGCTGGGCCTAATCAGGGGGCACGAATATTGGCGTCACATTCTCAATTGACATTTGAGACGATCGGTCTAATATCGTCGCCATGACTATAGCTAAGACTCATGCCCGCCGAGGTCGTCCGCCTAATGCTCAAAGAGAGCATGGGGACACTCGCGAGCTGCTACTGCGTTGCGGCATGGAAATATTCGCCGAACAGGGCTTTGCAGCTACGGGCATCGATGCAGTGCTGAAGCGGGTTAGCGTGCCCAAAGGCTCGTTCTATCATTACTTTGATAGTAAGGAAGCCTTCGGGCAGGCAGTGTTGCAACGCTATGCGGATTATTTTGGTCGCAAACTGGATCGTTGGTTGCTGGACGAGACGGAGCTCCCGCTTCGCCGCATACGCCATTTTGTCGACGACGCCAAGGAGGGCATGAAGAAGCACGAATTCCGCCGAGGCTGTCTGGTCGGCAATCTCGGTCAAGAGGTCATTGTTCTACCTGAGAGTTTTCGCAACGAGCTGGAGAATATTCTGCTCGACTGGCAACGGCGTCTGGCGGATTGCTTACGTCAGGCGGCGAGCCAGCGGCAAATATGCCTAAGCAGTAACTGCGATGATCTCTCTGCATACTTCTGGATTGGTTGGGAAGGTGCCGTAATGCGCGCCAGGCTGATACGGGATGCGGCGCCGCTGGAGGTCTTCGCCGCTGGGTTTCTCGCTGGTATCACTAGGTAAAGTTTTTTCGACAATTAATAGACGATCGGTCTAAATTAGGAGCTGATGATGTTCAAGGCAATTCTTATTGAAAAAGATGCAGAGGCTTATCGGGCTCGCTTGACTGACCTTGATGAAGCGCAGCTCCCGGAAGGTGATGTAACCGTTCGGGTGGCCTACAGCACGCTGAACTACAAGGATGGGCTAGCCATCAGCGGTGGCAGTCCAGTTGTGCGTCAGTTTCCGATGGTGCCCGGTATAGATCTGGCCGGAACCGTGGAAGCCAGCAGCAACCCTCACTACAAGATCGGCGACCGGGTTCTGCTCAACGGCTGGGGTGTGGGCGAAGGGCACTGGGGTGGGTTGGCCCAGAAGGCCAAGCTACGAGCTGAATGGCTGATCCCGTTGCCCGAGGCATTGAGCGAACGCCAGGCAATGGCAATCGGAACCGCAGGCTACACAGCAATGCTTTGCCTGTTAGCGTTGGAACGCCAAGGTGTGACGCCGGAGCGTGGTGAAGTGCTGGTTACAGGCGCCAATGGCGGAGTTGGCAGCTTTGCCATCGCGCTGTTAGCGCGTAAAGGTTATTCGGTCATTGCAGCTACGGGGCGTCCGGCCGAAGCGGATTACCTGAAGCGCTTAGGCGCAACAACCATCATTGATCGCAATGAATTGTCCAATCCCGGGCGTGCTTTGGCAAAAGAGCGTTGGGCTGCGGCGATCGACTCAGTAGGCAGCCACACGCTGGCCAACGTATGCGCAGGCACACGTGCAGACGGGGTGGTCGCTGCGTGCGGTTTGGCCCAAGGCATGGACTTCCCGGCGACCGTCGCGCCCTTCATTCTGCGTGGAGTCAGCCTGATTGGCATCAATAGTGTCACCCGTCCCTACAAGGAACGTGTGGAGGCCTGGGGCCGCCTGTGCACCGACCTGGACCTATCGATATTGGATGAAATAACCCATGAAATTGGCCTGAGTGAAGCCATACCGGTTGCACACGAGTTACTCGAAGGCAGAGTCCGGGGGCGTGTGGTGGTTGATGTAAACCGGTGAGCACCAGATAACTGCCCTCACCATTACAGATCGCATTCTTATAACGGAGCCGCCATCTTCTAGCTGCGCCAAGAGTTGACTGCCATGGATGTGCAGCGCTCTTGCCAGCGATTCGTTCCTGCTGGCGGTCTCGCGGCGCGAGCCCAAGCGGGATGACGACCCACCTCCGCCGAGGGCAGCAAATCCAGCCGCTCGGACTGAATTCGCTTGGCTTGGACGTTGCCGAGAAAGACGTCCCAAGCCAGCCAACAACCGGGCGCGCACAGCGGACCAAAGCGGGATCAACCCGAGCCGCTGTTGTCGCTCAGAACCTCGTTGACGTCCCGCTTCATGCCGGTGCTACATTGCTCGTCCACAGCCGCACAACCAACCCCACTTAGCGAGGGACTCATGCTTAACCATGTAATGGTCGGTTCGAATGATATTGAACGGTCGAAGCGGTTCTACGATGCCGTGCTCGGCCTACTCGGCGCAGGCGAGCCGATCCGTAACACCGGGCCTACCGGGCACACCCGCCTCTTTTACCGACACGATGGCAGCCTCTTCGGTGTTACCGAGCCCATCAACGGTGAAGAAGCGACGGTCGCCAATGGCGGCACGATTGGTTTCAAGTGCAATTCGGCCGAGCAGGTCCAGGCGTTCCACGACATCGGTGTAGCCCATGGCGGCACAACTTGCGAAGATCCACCGGGGCTGCGCGAGAGCAGCCTAGGCGCGATGCATCTGGGCTATGTGCGCGACCCTGACGGCAACAAGCTGTGCGCCATCTACCGCGCGCCATAATCTGCACTGCGCCGCACGACCAAGAGCGGCGCCACCGTTGAACGTATATGCGCTGCACCCTGGCTGCGGCGCATGAACGCTAACAAGACGGCTGCGTTCCGGGGCCCTCCATCCAAACGCACGAGCGCCCTGATAAGCCTTAAAACGAGCCCGCTAGCGCGGGTTTTGTTTCGCCTGGCCTAAGAGCGGGCTACCTGCCCTGACCTGGGTCGCCAGCAGCAGACCGGCAAAAATCAGTCCGCCGCCAATCCAGTGGAACAGCTGCAAGCCTTCTCCCAGCAGCAGCCAGCCGAGAATCGCGGTGAAAACCGGCATCAGATAAGTCGCCATTGCCGCTTTGGCTGCGCCAACGGTTTTGACGCCGTGGTTCCAGGACAGATACGCGATCAGCGAGGCGAAGACCGCCGTGTAGGCGATGACGCTGAGGTTGGTCAAACTCGGTGTGAAACCGCCGACCTGGCTGTATTCGAACAGGTAGAACGGCAGGATCAACGGCGTACCGATTGCCATCAGCACGCCTAGCAGCGTTAACGGCGGAACTTGGAGAAAGCTGCTCCAGCGTCGCAGCGACAGGGTGTACAGCGCCCATACCAGCACGGCCACGAGCATGATGAGATCGCCGGTCTTGAACGCCAGGTTTGCAAACGCATCCCAGCTGCCACGACTGATCAGATAGACCAATCCGCACGCGGCGATGGCCATGCCGAACCAGGCGCGACGGGCGGGCCACTCACCCAGCAACAGGCCACCTCCAATAAAGGTGAACAACGGCAGACAGGTGTTGACCAGGGTGAGATTGATGGCTTCGGTGCTTTGCGCAGCAGAGTACAGCAGCGAGTTGTAGCTGCTGATGCCCAGCGCCGCGACCACCAGCAAGCGCCAGCCGGCGGCGCGAAGCGTGGCGCGATGCGTCCAGATCGAGCGCGCCACGAATGGCAGCAACAGACAAGTGGCCAGCGTCCAGCGCCAGAACGCGAGGGTCAGCGGTGGGATTGCCTCATGAAAGGCGCGCGCCACCAGAGCGTTTCCGCTCCAGCAGAGCACGGCGAGCAACAGACCAGCGGAGGCCCATCCCTGACGCGACGCCATCAGACGGGCTGACGCGTGCGAAGGCGGTACTGCGGCGGCAGCTGATCAAGACCGCTGATGGTGACGTTGAGGTTCTTCCAGATACCGTCCCTGATGCCGTAGATGCAGCCGTGCACGGACAGCGGCTGACCGCGGTGCCAGGCGTTCTGGACGATGTTGGTGTGGCTGACGTTGGCGACCTGCTGGATGACGTTGAGCTCGCAGAGGCGATCCACCTGCGCTTCTTCAGTCGGGAAGCTGGCGATGTGCTCGCGGTGCTCGTAATAGAGATCGCGGATGGTACGCAGCCAACCGTCGATCAGCCCGAGCTGGTCGTCACGCATCGAAGCGCGAACACCGCCGCAGCCGTAATGGCCGGTGACAAGGATATGCCGCACCTTGAGCACGTCCACCGCGTACTGGATCACCGACAGACAATTGAGGTCGGTGTGCAGGACGACATTGGCGACGTTGCGGTGAACGAACAGATCGCCGGGCAGCAGGCCGACAATTTCGTTCGCCGGCACGCGCGCATCTGAACAGCCGATCCAGAGGTATTCCGGCACCTGCTGCTTGGCCAGTTTGGTGAAGAAGGTCGGGTCTTCCTCGATGATCGCTTCTGCCCAGCGCGCGTTGTTCTCGAATAACTGTTGAAGCTCGTTGCTCATCGCCTGCCCCTTCCATTCCGACACGCACGTTACGAACCGGTCGGCGTTTTGACAAGCACGCAGACCGGTACGTCACAGCATTAGACGGTGAACAACGGATTCGCCTGGACTTCGGCTCGTGGGCGGGAAGAAAAGGCGCGCAAGTCCCGCAGGAAATTGTCGCGCCAGGCATCCAGGTCAGCGGCACGTATCGCCCGCATCATGTGCTCATAGCGATCCTTGCGCTCGGTCAGCGACATGCGCATCGCGCGGTCCAGCGCCTCGGCCATGCCGATGCAATCGTAGGGGTTGATGATCAACGCCGAGGTCAGTTCCCGAGCGGCGCCGGCAAAGCGTGAAAGCACCAGTACTCCGGGGTCTTCCGGGTCCTGGGAGGCGACGAATTCCTTGGCAACCAGGTTCATGCCATCGCGCAGAGGTGTAACGAAGCCGATGTCTGACTGCCGAAACAGGCCCATCAAGGCGCGACGGTCATGGCTTTTGTTGAGGTAGTGCAACGGCGTCCAATCCAGATCGGAGAGCCAACCGTTGATGTGTCCGGCCTGGCTTTCCAGCTGCTGCCTGATCGCCTGATAGGTCTTCACATCCGAGCGAGATGTTGGCGCGATCTGGATGAACTCCACCGCACGCCGATGCTCCGGGTAGCGCTCAAGGAACGCCTGGTAGGCCATGAAACGCTCCACTAGCCCCTTGGAGTAATCCAGCCGGTCAACGCTGACGATCTTCTTGCGATCCACATCCGTGGTGCGCCGCATGGGCTTGGTGCGGCCCTTGTAGGACTCGGCGAGATCCTGAATCTCATCCGGCACCACGCCGATGGGATAGACCCCGGCGCGGAAGTTCTGACCATAAGCCGTCAAGCTGCCATCCGACTCAAGAATGCCGCGCACCTCGCGGGTCATGTAGTCCTGGAACGCAAGCCGATCGGTCTCGGTCTGAAAGCCGATAAGGTCATAGAAGCAGAGCGTCTTGAGCAGCTCGTTGTGCGGCGGAATGACGGTGAGAATTTCCGGTGGCGGAAACGGAATGTGGAGAAAGAAGCCGATGCGGTTGCGAATGCCCAGCTGGCGGCAGGCTTCGGCGAAAGGAATCAGATGGTAGTCATGGATCCAGATGATGTCGTCAGGCTTGAGATGAGGCTTGAGCTTTTCCGCCAACATGGCGTTGACCCGCCTGTAGCCCTCGTACTCCTGCCGGTTGTAGCGGGCCAGGTCGATCCGGTAGTGAAAGATCGGCCACAGCGTGGCATTTGAAAACCCTCGGTAATACTGATCGTAGTCCTGCTTGGTCAGGCCCAGCGTGACGTAGGTGATGTTACCGACGGTCTCGGTGCTGGTTTGCGGAGAGCTGCTCACATCCCCGCTCCAGCCAAACCAGATACCCCCGGCCTGGCGCAACGCGTCATGCACACCCACTGCAAGCCCGCCAGCAGCGACCTTCCCCGCCTTGATCGGCGCTACGCGGTTGGAAACCACTACTAGTCGGCTCATGCTAGTTCTCGCTTCAATCTGGTTTTATTGGATGTTACTGCGGCTCCAGCAGCGTGCTTTGCAACCGGTCCAGCCAGGCGGCAACAGCTTCTACCGATTCCAGCCGCTGCGTGGCTTCGGTCGCTCCGCTGCCCACCTTGATCGAGACCCCGCCCAGCTCATTAACCACCGTGAAGCCGGCTTCATCGGTCAAATCATCACCAATGAAGACCGGCGTCCGCCCGGCAAATGGCGCCTCTTGCATGAAGGTACGGATGACTTCGCCCTTGCTGGCGCCGCGAGGCTTGAGCTCGAATACGCACTTGCCAGGCTGAAGCGCCAGCACCTCACCATAACGGGAGACAAAATCTTCGGCCACGCGACGCGCTGTCTCTTCCAACTCAGGGGCCAGGCGGAAATGCAGAGCAAAGGCGACGCCCTTGTTCTCAAGCGACAGGCCAGGATGCTCGGCACATGCCTGCGCCAGCTCGCGCTGAATGGCATCGAGCACCTCGTTATCAAGGGCCAGGTTTTGCAGCTCCCCGGCTGCGGTACGACGCTCGGCGCCGTGCACACCGGCTGCTGGCAGCTGTAAAGGAGTGAGCAGCGCATCGAGCTGACTGATTGGCCGGCCTGACACGACCGCAACAGGAATGCCGTTGGCGCTCAGCTGTTCGAGCGCGGCCAGCGAACGAGGCGGGATGAAAACGAGTTCTGGACGCGGCTGGATATCAGCGAGCGTGCCATCGACATCGAAGAAAAAAGCGCAGCGCCGAGTCTCTAGCTCGGGTTGATCATCTTGTTTACTCATGTAGCTGGGACCCCCGATCAACGGTGGTGGTTCGCGTTTTTTTATCGCGGCCGGCGCCTGCAATTCAACAAGCACAGCCACTGCAGCTTGGTTCATAAAGCCGGAACCGGCCAGCGGCCGGCCTGAATCTTCACATCGCCGCCGGGTCACAACCTGCAAGACCAGAGTTCTAGCAGGAGGTTGTCATGAACGATTCCAAGCCCTACACCCCCAAGGAAATCGACACTACCGAGGACCGCATGGGCTCCATCGAGCAGCTCGATTTCGATCAGCATCGGGACGATCGTAAAGGCCGCATTGGAGATGAAGTGCCTGCCGAAGAACTCGAGGACGAGTTTCCGCCAGAGCGCGTAGCCGAAGCCGGCATGACGACTGGCGAAGTACCTGGCGGGCAGACCACCATGGATGACATGGCGCCAGAAACGCTGATTCCTGACGATGGATCTCGCTCGCCACACGAGCGTGGTCATGGCGGGCCGGCGGATCAGGAGCTGAGTGAAGTTTCGGAGCATCGTATCGGTGCCGATGTCGACCTGGACGAGGCCGAAGCGGGCCGCGCCGACCCGCTGGACGGCAAGCCGTGGGACGGCCCGGCAGATGGTGACCCGGACACCGGTCTTGGCGGCGGCGACGCCGTGCTGCATGAAAATGACGATGTGATGGACGACGACGAACTCGGCGGCGACGCCCCGCTGGATTCTGGCCGGGACAAGGCGCCGGGGCAGTAGCGTCTACAAAGCTGCCTGCCATACGCAATGGATATATGGCGATAAAAGAAGGCCCGACTCTTTTGGAGTCGGGCCTTCTTGCCTCAGACCTTCGCTGCTCAGTCGATCAACGTACAGGCCATCACCAGCGCATCCTCGCGGCCCTCGGCGGACGGGTAGTAACCACGGCGCCGCCCGACCTCGTTGAAGCCATAACGCTCGTACAGACGGTAAGCCGAAGTATTGCTCGCGCGCACCTCGAGGAAGCACTCGCGCCCGCCACGCTCGTGAGCCCGTTGCATCAGATGTTCCAGAAGCCGCAAGCCAAGTCCGTGGCCCTGGCTCTGTGGCTTGACCGTGATGTTGAGCAGATGTGCTTCGTCGAGAATGACGTTGATCACGCCATGACCGACCTGCTGCTCGCCCTCGAACATCACCCAACACTCATAGGCGGTGAGCGCATCGGTGAAGATGCCGCGGGTCCAGGGATGGCTGAAGGCCGCGTATTCGATTTTCAGCACGGTTTCGATATCCGCCGCAGTCATCGGGCGGAAGCTCACTGCATCACTCATGAACACTACTCGTGGACCCACTCAAACCAGTCACCCAGCGCGGCATGCTGCGGCGCATGGCTTTCCACAGCTGCGCCTTGCTGCCGGGCTGCTCCATCAACTGCTCCAGCCCCGGTATGGTCAACGCAACGCCCAGGCCTTCAATGGTCAACTCGCGGTAGCAGGCGTCCGCCTCGACTTCGCCAGCAAACCGCAGCGCGGGCGAACCGACCAACCAGAGGCAGGCACACCCCATACCCTCGAGCTCAGCGGCAACCACGCCTTGCACATAGTCGCGCGCGGCCTCTGCACCTTGATCAAGGCTGCCGCGATGGAGCAGCGGCCAACGAATCGGCTCACCGTCACCGACCTGCTGCGGGCTGTCCGGCAGCCTGGCGGCGCGCAACAGGTCCTTGAGCAGGATGTAAGCCGGATCGCGGCTCTGGAAGGATTCCCCGGTGGGCAGCTCGACCAAGAGCAAGACATTGCCCGCACGCAACAACTGCAAGGCGAAGCGAGGTGGCGGTACGGCAACTTTCTGCTCGGCGGCGACCGCTTGCGCCTCGCCGGTCTTGGCGGCTGACTTTTTTGGCTCAGGTATGGCGACCCGCGACATTACCGAGCGAACCGCATCCGCAGCCGGACTCGCCGAAGCCGCCGCTACCGGCGCTATTGCCGCAGGTGCCGCAAGGGTCGGTTGTGGCGCCGAGCGAGGCTCGACGACTGGCGCGGCCTCTTCTTCCGCCTCGAAGAACTGCAACAGTTCCGGCCGCGAAGGCGCGGCAAACGGCAGCTCGGCGCGCGGCAGCCAGGTGGTGATCTGCATGGCATCGAGAAAGGCCCGACGCCGACTTTCGGTAATCAAACCCCGGCCACCTGCGGATGAGCCTTGGCGCCAACCTGCATCAGATTCAGCGCATTGAGGTAGGCCTTGGCCGAGGCGACGACGATATCGGTGTCGGCACCGTTGCCATTGACGATGCGCCCGCCCTTTTCCAGCCGCACCGTGACCTCGCCTTGCGAGTCGGTGCCCTTGGTGATGGCGTTGACCGAATACAGCTGAAGCGTCGCGCCCGAATTGGCTATCGACTCGATGGCCTTGAAGGTCGCATCGACCGGTCCCGAACCCTGTCCGGACGCGGCCTGCTCATTGCCGTCCACGCTCAGTACGAGCTTGGCGTCTGGCACCTCGCCGGTCTTGCTCGCCACCTCCAGGGTGACGAGTTTGAAATGCTCCTGCACGTCCTCGGCGAGCGTGTCGGACACCAGCGCCTGCAAGTCCTCGTCGAAGATCTCGTGCTTCTTGTCCGCCAACTCCTTGAAACGTGCAAAAGCCGCGTTCAGCTCGCCCTCGCCCGGCAGGACGATGCCCAGCTCCTCGAGCCGCGAACGGAACGCAGCGCGCCCCGAGTGCTTGCCCATCACCATCTTGTTGGCGTTCCAGCCTACCGATTGCGCGGACATGATTTCGTAGGTTTCGCGGTGCTTGAGCACGCCATCCTGATGGATGCCGGACTCATGGGCAAAGGCATTGGCACCCACGATGGCCTTGTTCGGCTGCACCGGAAAGCCGGTGATTCCGGAGACCAGACGCGAGGCGCTGAGGATGTGTTCGGTCTCGATCCGGGTGTGCACGTCGAGCAGGTCCTGGCGGGTCTTGATCGCCATGACGATTTCTTCCAGGGCGGCATTGCCGGCGCGCTCCCCAAGCCCGTTGATGGTGCACTCGACCTGGCGAGCACCGGCGACTACCGCGGCAAGCGAGTTGGCGACGGCCAGACCCAGGTCGTTGTGGCAATGAACGGAAAACACCGCTCTGTCAGCGTTGGGAATACGCTCGAGCAGCTGGCGGATCATGTCGGCGTACTGATGCGGAATGGCGTAGCCGACAGTGTCCGGGATATTGATCGTACGTGCGCCGGCGTCGATGGCCGCCTCGATGAGGCGGCACAGGAAGTCGATTTCCGAACGCCCGGCGTCTTCGCAGGAAAACTCCACATCGGCGCAGAGGTTGCGCGCCTTGGTCACCGCCCGAACGGCCTGCTCGACCACCTGGTCAGGCTGCATGCGCAGCTTGTACTGCATATGAATCGGGCTGGTGGCGATAAAGGTATGGATGCGCCCGGAGTTGGCCCCGGCGAGTGCTTCGGCAGCGCGTTCGATATCGGCATCAACGGCGCGGGCCAAGCTACAGACGGTGCTGTCCTTGATATGGTCGGCCACGGCTTTGACGGCGGCGAAATCACCCGGACTGGCGATGGCGAAGCCGGCCTCGATCACGTCCACTTTCAGCCGCTCGAGGGCCTTGGCGATGCGCAGCTTTTCTTCGCCCGTCATGGAGGCGCCAGGGCTCTGCTCACCGTCACGCAGGGTGGTGTCGAAGATGATGACGCGATCATTGCTGCTCATAGGAAGGTCCTCACGGCTGCCAAGCGCCTCTCATGGGGCGCAGTTGTCCGCGGATTGTCGCGTGAAATGAACGGGCCGGGAAGGCGCAGCTGCGTTCGTAGAGGAGATGTCGCTTTTCCTTCACCACGAAACATGTGTGGTGCTGGCACTGGTGCGTGTGCCATCAACGGCCAAAACGTCTGTGGAAAACGCTTCGCGCGTTTTCCACCCTACGAATGCCAGGCCCCACGTTGATACGTAAGGTGGGATGTCGCGTTTTACATCCACCGCCGCGCCGCGGACAAAGTAAAAGGCCCCGATGCCAGAGCAGCGGGGCCTTTCGATCTTGCGTGCAACTTGTCGCTGGCTTACTGATCCCAGGCCCTGTCGCCGCGCTCGTCCTTGATCCGAGTCGGCAGGCCCATCGCGTCGAGCTGCTTGAGGAATGGCTGCGCCGGCAATTGCTCGACATTTACCATGCGCCGCGCATCCCACTCTCCACGCGCTACCAGCAGCGCGGCGGCAACTGGCGGTACGCCAGCGGTGTAGGAAATGCCCTGGCTGTCCGTCTCGGCGTAAGCCTCTTCATGGTCGGCCACGTTGTAGATGAACAGCTCGCGCGGCTGGCCGTCCTTGGTGCCTTTGATGAGGTCGCCGATGCAGGTCTTGCCGGTGTAGCCAGGCGCCAGCGAAGCGGGATCAGGCAGCACGGCTTTCACCACCTTGAGTGGCACCACTTCCAGGCCTTCTGCTGTACGTACCGGCTGCTCCGAAAGCAAGCCGAGTTTGTTCAGCACGGTGAAGACATTGATGTAATGGTCACCAAAACTCATCCAGAAGCGGACGTTCGGTACGTCGAGGTGCTTGGAGAGCGAATGCACCTCGTCATGGCCGGTCAGGTAGAGGCTCTGCTCGCCCACGACTGGCAGGTTGTCGGTGCGTTTGACCTCGAACATGCGGTTGGTCGTCCACTGACTGTTCTGCCAGCTGTAGACCTGACCGGTGAATTCTCGGAAGTTGATTTCCGGGTCGAAATTGGTCGCGAAATATTTGCCGTGCGAACCGGCGTTGACGTCCAGAATATCGATCGACTCTATCTTGTCGAAGTATTCCTGCTGCGCCAGGGCGGCGTATGCATTGACCACACCCGGGTCGAAGCCGGCGCCCAGAATGGCGGTGACGCCCTTTTCCTGACACTCGGCCAGGTGTTTCCACTCGTAGTTGCCATACCACGGCGGCGTTTCACAAATCTTGTTCGGCTCTTCGTGAATAGCCGTATCGAGATAGGCTGCGCCAGTGTCGATGCAGGCGCGAAGAACGGACATATTGAGGAAAGCCGAACCGACGTTGATGACGATCTGTGATTCGGTTTCGCGAATCAGTGCCTTGGTCGCTTCAACATCCAGTGCATCCAGCGCATAAGCTTTGATTTCGCCGGGCTGCTTCAGGCCGCCCTTGGCCTCTACGCTGTCGATGATGGCCTGGCATTTGGAGATGCTGCGCGACGCGATGGCAATACGACCGAGTTCGTCGTTGTGCTGCGCGCATTTGTGGGCCACCACCTTGGCGACACCTCCTGCCCCAATGATAAGAACGTTCTTCTTCAATTTCTTTTGATACCCCTTTTTAGCTGCCGGCCTCAGGAAAGGCTGGACAGGTAATCGTCAAAGTTGAATTCGCGAACCACCTCGACGCTGCCGTCGAGCTGCTTTACAACGATGGACGGCATTTTCAGGCCGTTGAACCAGTTTTTCTTGACCATTGTGTAACCCGCTGCGTCGATAAACGACAGCCGATCGCCGATGGTCAGCGGACGATCGAATTGGTACTCGCCGAAGATATCGCCGGCCAGACAGGATTTGCCGCACACCATGTAGCTGTGCTCGCCGTCGTTCGGCGCCATTTTGGCGTTGAGGCGGTAGATCAGCAGATCGAGCATATGCGCCTCGATCGAGCTGTCGACCACCGCAAGATTCTTGCCGTTGTACAGGGTGTCGAGCACCGTCACTTCAAGCGAGGAGCTAAGGGTGATCGCCGCTTCGCCCGGCTCCAGGTAAACCTGCACACCATACTTCTCGGAGAAAGTTTTCAGGCGGGCGCAGAAGGCATCGAGTGGGTAGTCTTCCCCGGTGAAGTGGATACCGCCACCGAGGCTGACCCATTCGACTTGTTTGAGCAGATGGCCGAAGCGCTCCTCGATGGTGCCGAGCATCTTGTCGAACAGCTCGAAGCTACCGTTCTCACAGTTGTTGTGGAACATGAAGCCGGAAATCTTGCCCATGACCGAGGCTATTTTCTCCGGGTCCCACTCGCCGAGACGACTGAACGGGCGCGCCGGATCGGCGAGCAGATAGTCGGAGCTGCTGACCTGAGGGTTTACGCGCAAACCACGAATGGTGCCTTCGGTGGCGGCCTCGAAACGATCAAGCTGGCCGATGGAATTGAAGATGATCTTGTCGCAGTTGGCGACCATCTCTTCAATTTCATCATCCGCCCAGGCCACGCTGTAAGCGTGGGCTTCTCCTGCGAACTTCCGCCGGCCTAGCTTGAGCTCGTACAGTGAAGATGAAGTAGTACCGTCCATGTACTGCTGCATCAGATCGAAAACCGACCAGGTGGCGAAGCACTTGAGCGCCAGCAGCGCCTTGGCGCCGGACTGCTCGCGTACATAGGCAATCTTTTCCAGATTGCCCAGCAGCTTCTGTTTGTCGATGAGGTAATACGGCGTCTTGATCATGTGTGCGTGCCCCGAAAAGGTCGCCGACAGGAAGCCGACCGCTTCCCGTTTGGAAAAAAGGGCGAATTGTGCCGGTAACCAACGCATATCGAAATAGCATTTCGACACTTCGTCGACTTTCATGATGTTCGGTCGCCACGAAATTGCTGGGCTGCAGCGATACGCTGCAGATTAGTTGGCAAAGGATGCCAACCGGATGAACCGTCGCACTTGCTGACAGGAGTGCCGATCAGGGCGCATCCGATCGTCTCCGCCTGCCATTAAGCCTGCGGGGATGCAGTACAATTTGCGCCTTTTTTTATGGCTGGATTGGCGCCTCGATGATCGAACCCAAGCGCGTACTGCGCGCCCTCGCCGAACACTGGACATTGCTCGAGCCGCTATGCGAGCGCTTCGATGCCGGCACCCTGAGCCTGATCGAACTTCGTCACCAGCTCGCTGCGCAACTGCCGGAAGGAACGCCCACTGACATCACGGCCCTGCTCGATCAATGGATCCGTCTGGATATTCTGGTGCCGGTGGCGAAAAGCCCGAATCGCTTCGAGCTGAACGCGCAGATTCATGACTTCCTGGCCTATCTGCGCCGAGAACATCGCCTGGGCCTGTGCCTGGAAATCGAAGCCTATCTGCGTCACCTCGAACGCCTGGCGGGACACATCCAGGACGCCTTCGAGATCCGCGACGGCCAGGACCTGGCCCGGCAGCTGCGCCTGCTCGACATGCGCGTGCGCGATGTACTGAAGAAGCTCGCCAACGACGAGCAGGCGCTGATCGGCGTCGCCGACCGGGCCAAGACCAGCGATCGGCAGATCCCGTTGCGTCAGCGTTACGCCGAGGTACTGGCGACTTGGGATGAATATGTCGAGCCAATGATTCAGCTGGTCGCGGCTGACGGTGCCTTCGAGCAAGGCGTCTACCGCGTCGAACAGGTGCTGATGAAGCTGCTCGGCGAGCAACAGCGGCTCGGCCAACTGGTCGACGACGATCTGCTGTTACGCACGCATGCGCGGATTCTGGAAATGCAGAGCACCGCCCAGCTGACCCTCCGTCATGCTCGCGAGCTGCTGCTGCCCTTGCGTGAGGAGGCGCGTCGACACAATGCGGTGACCCGTGGTGCCGCGCTGGCGCTGTCGGCCATCCGCAAGAAAGGCCTCGATGCCGTGCCGCAGGCCTCGCTGCCGCTGTTCACCCGGCCGCAGAGTACCTTCCTCGGCTCAGCCAGCCAGGTCGAAGCCTACGTCTACGCCCTGGCCCGCTTCGAGCCGAAGCCGGCACAGTTTCCGCGGGCAGGCGGCAAGCGCAAGACTGACGCACCGCGGTCGCCGCTGACGGCGCGTGAGATGCTTGATCGTTGCGAGCAGGCGCTGCCGCTGCCTGACCTGATGCAATGGCTGCTGGAGCAGGAACCGGAAGGCGCGACCGATGAGCTGCTCTACTGGTTCTCGCGCCTGTCCCGCGATGCACGTTTTCAGCGCGACCGCCTGGAGCGGCGCGAGTACCTGACACGCGAGCATCAGGTCAGCCTCAGCTCATTCGCGCTGCTGGCTAATGCCGATGGTTGAGTCTTGTACTGCACGGTCAACCTACCGCCCGTCCCGTTTACCCATTTTCGTGAAAAGCGCTTCGCGGTTTCACACGATGATTGCCTGAGTTGCGTATGAACATCGACCTGAAAGAAATGACCCAGCTGGCGCCGATCTTCCGCGAGCTGTTCAAGGGTTATCACCTGTCGCGCAGCGAGCCCGAGTGCTACGCCCAGCTATCCAACATGCAGGACCAGTACCGCGCGCTGTTCAAGGCGCTCGGCTTCGAACTGGTCTGCGATCCGCGCGGTTTCTACTACTTCGTCCCTGAGCAGATGGGCGCACAGGTCAACAAGACGGCTCAGCGCCTGGCGTTGTTCACCTTCATCCTGGTCGAACATTTGGCCGATCAGGGTCGCGATCCGCTCGCGGTGCTGGACGGCGGCACCCTCGGCCGTGATGAGCTGCCGGCGCTGCTCGATAAGTACCGCGACCTGTTTCTGCAGGCTGAAGTCACCACGCAGGACGAATTGGAGGAAAAGGTAATCCGCCGCCTGACGCAGCTGGGCTTCGCCGAAGACAGCAACGGCATCTACCGTTTCCTGCCGCCCATGCACCGCTTCCTCGATGTTTGCCTGTCCGTTCAGCAGGACCGCGACCTGGCGGCGAGCCTGCACAGCAATGACCTGCCACTGCCCGCACCACAGCTTATCGCCGGGGAAGAAGAGGAGGACGACATCATTCTTCTCGACCGTGGCCCGGACGATTCCGAAGAAGATGCCCTAGCGCGTGCCATCGCTGAAGAAAAGGAGCTTGAAGCATGAGCCAGGAACGCTACGGCATTCGCCGCTTTGCCCTGCTGAACACCGCAGGCTACAGCCTCGGTATCTTTCCACTGGAAACGCCCCTGTCTGTATACGGCGCTAACAACCTCGGCAAGTCCGCATCGATCAACGCACTGCAGTTTCCGATTCTGGCGCGCATGTCGGACATGAGTTTCGGCAAGTACAGCCTGGAACAGTCGCGCAAGTTCTACTTCGCCAGCGACACCAGCTACATCCTCGTCGAAGTCGCCCTGCCCCATGGCCCGCACGTGATCGGTGTGGCCGGGCGGGGACCGGGTGGTGGCTTCGGCCATCAATTCTTCGTCTATCAGGGCTCGCTGGACCTCGACCACTATCAGCAGAACGGCACCTGCCTGCGCCAACGTGAGCTGTTCGCCAACCTGGAGCGCGCCGGCATCAAGGCCTACGAGGCCAAACCGGATGAACTGCGCCGGCTGCTGGTCGGTGGCCATACCGCGATTCCGTTGGACATGACGCTGATCCCGTTGCGCTCGACCAGCGAGCAGAGCCTGAAGACCTTCCGTGCGCTGTTCATCAACCTGCTGCATATGCGCGAGATCACCGCCGCCAAGCTCAAGCAGCTGTTCCTGGACGCCTTCGAGCACAGCCTGCGCTCGGGCAGCGTCGACTATATCGCTGCCACCGAAGAAGCCTTCCGCGACGTTCGCCGGATGGAGCAGGACTATCAAGCACTGGTCGCAGCTGGCCCGCTGGTCGAAGCGCTTGCCGCCGGCGTCGCGCAGCGTGAGTTGTTACGTGGCAAGTTGCATCGTCTGTCCCCCTTGCTCGACTCGCTCCTCGGCACCTGGCAGGACTATGCCGGCGCCCGCAAGGAAGAGCTGGTCATCCAGGCCGAACATTATCGCCGCGAACAAGACGGTTTGCAGAATGAACAGCGTGGCGGTACTGCTGAGCTAATGCGCCTAGAGCGTGAGATCAGCGAAATTCAGCGCTGGCTAGGTGAGCTCTCGGCGTTGAAGAACCGCTTTGCGCTGGTCGAGGATGCCCGCGTACTCGAGCAGCAACTTCTCGCCGCCAAGGATGCTCACGATGAACTTGCTGGCGCGCTCTCCCAAGCGCGCCAGTTCTCCAGCGAAGACCTCGACGAGCGTCTGCGCGACCTGGAAAAGCGCCTCAAGTCGGTCCGGCAGCAACTGGACCATGCAGACAACAACAGCTATTCGCGCCTGCGCGAAGAGTTCTCCCAGGCCGATGTCGATCGTCTGATGCGCCTGTTCAATAGCCAACTGTTCAGCCTGCCCTTGGGTGACAAAGGCATCGCCATGGACGACGGCGATACCTGGGTCAAGTCGCTCGAAGCGGTGCTCGACGGCTTCAAGGGTGAACACTTTGAAGCGCCTGGGCTCTCCATCGACCTGTCCCATATCGAGCCACCTGCCCTGCAGGCGCTGGCCGACCGCACTGCGCTGCGTGATCAGAAGGATCGGTTGGAGCGCGAGTTGAAACAACTCAAGGCCCAGCATTCGGTGGCGGTCGACCGTGCCGCAAGCAAGGCGCAGGCCGAGCAGCTGTATCAACAGGTACTAGACGCTCAGAAAGCGCTGGAAGACTTCCGCCGTTGCCAGACCCTCTCAGCAGAAGAAGACAGCAAGCTCGAGCAGCTGGCCCAGGCGGAGGCGGCGCAGGACGAACTCAAGCGGACCAGCGATGCGTTTACCGAGCGGGTACAACACCTCTCGGCGAAGCTGCAGCTGGTTGGCCGGCAGTTGGCTGATCTCGAAGCCAAGGAACGCACGCTGGAAGACGCACTACGTCGCCGTCAGCTGCTTCCGGCCGACCTGCCTTTCGGCACGCCGTTCATGGACCCAGTGGATGACTCGCTGGATAACCTCCAACCGCTGCTCAACGACTATCAGGACAGCTGGCAGGCGTTGCAGCGCGTCGATGGTCAGATCGAAGCGCTCTACGCCCAGGTACGCCTCAAGGGCGTCGCCAAGTTTGATAGCGAAGAAGACCCCGAGCGTCGGCTTCAACTATTGGTGAACGCGTACGCGCATCGTCAGGATGAAGCCCTGACGCTGGCCAAGGCGCGTAGGGCGGCAGTTACCGACATTGCCCGTACCCTGCGCAACATTCGAAGCGACTACGACAGCCTCGAACATCAGCTGGCGTTGTTCAATCGCGAGATCAACAAGCGCCAGGTGTCGAACCTTGAGAGCTTCCGCATCGTCCTGGCACCGAACAAGGATGCGCTCAAGCATATCGACCAGATCATCCACAGCGCCGGACAATACGAGCAGGGCGAGACGCTGTCGGTGTTCGATCTGCAACAAAGCAGCGAACAGGACAGCAAGAACGAGGAAGCCAAGGAGTATCTGGCGCGCCTGGTTGCCGCAAACAACAACCAGCTGGGGCTGAAGGACCTGTTTGAGCTCGCCTTTGAAATCACCAAAGTTGGAGGTCAGCCGGTAATTCATACCGACATCGACGGCGCGGCATCCAACGGCACGACGATGACGATCAAGGCGCTGACCAACATGTACCTGTTGCTGCACCTAATGGATCGCGAACAGGCCGGACGCATACGTCTACCCTACTATCTTGACGAAGCTGCGGACATCGACGAGCGAAACCAGCAAGCGTTGATTGAAACCAGTTTGCAACTAGGCTTCGTCCCGATTCTGGCATCGGTCAAACCTCAGGTGTCGGCCCATGTAGCCATCGACCTGGAAGGCGGCAGCGGTCCGACCGGCATCTACATAGACGAAGCGGATTGGAAATACATCAAGCGGCGCGAGCAGGCTGGGCAATCGGATGTAGCAGCTGAGCGAAACGCGGTACGAGAAGCCGAACCGATCAGCTGAAAGCTGGGTGGCGAGCCAGTGTGCGGTGGCGTGGGTTGGCTCATTGAAGACGAGCGTCTTTTTACTGGCGTTCGTAGTCAGTCCGCGCTGCCTGTCTCTTATCCAACTGAGCCGGCTGAGCACTCTTGCAAACGAGGTCAGCGTAGCCACGCTATGGTTGCTGGCGACTGGACCGCCCGATACTTTCGCTTCCTTAGTTCGCTTTGAAGCACGCGCTTAGTCTTCCCGATAATGGCGCTATCGCTCCGCACAGAGGATCGTCCATGGTGATCTAATCCTCCTTGTCATCGGCACCTGGGTACCGCGGCCTTGTTGCTCTAAGCCGCGCGCCAGCCGCTCCGAGGGTATATTCGGGCCTTTCCATACCCTTACGGTTGCGCCTGAAATCATCTGCCCGGTCTGGCAAAACCCACCAGCGAAAACTTGGCCAAACGAATCTGGCATGAACTGAAGCCGCTACTGCCAGAACTATCGAGAATTCGATTCCACGAAACCTGCACAAGTGGTTGCGAGTACCGAGGCGATTGACGCTCGCCTAGGCAGCGCGCTCTGCGCGACACGTTGCAGCTAGCAGGGGCTAGTCCCTTCGAGACCGCCCCCTGCCGGCCATGACCCATGCTCGTATTACTTGCCACGCATTCCATTGAAGGTGTGACGACGCTCACGCGTGCATTGCGTGATGCGTACCACCGCGCCAAGCCAAGAGAACATGGGCTTTCACTCCCAGGCCTCATTTGATGATGCACCCTTGGCTTGTTCAGCCCAAAGCGTTCAGGCCGCCCTTTCTAAGCGCCAATCACGTCAGCGCTGTTCGGACTCATTAGCGCTGGCGTCGCTCGTCTCCGCTTGTGATGCAATGTTAGCGCCTCTCGTGCGGCCTCCGCATGCTCGCGTAAGCATTGACCGTTTGTGCCTGCAGCCAATGCGTGTCTGCGATTAGTTAGCCCGACCGCTCTGTAACGGGGTTTAAGCCCCGGCGATGGATACCCAACTTTTTAGCGCTCAAAGACAAACCCCCGATCCTCTTACGAAGATCGGGGGTTTGGTGTAGAAGCTTGACGATGACCTACTCTCACATGGGGAAGCCCCACACTA
>Ga0207893_1000132_pt1 | contig 54251 bp, 52 predicted proteins | sample MalvirmetaMSP121_FD_184233 | JGI IMG/M metagenome (GOLD analysis project Ga0207893, IMG submission 184233) | Marine viral communities from the Deep Pacific Ocean - MSP-121 (SPAdes) | ecosystem: Environmental > Aquatic > Marine > Oceanic | place: Pacific Ocean | collected 2001-06-02 | reverse complement strand
AGAGGATGCCGATGGCCGCCGAGGTCAGGAGGAAACGCACAACGCCGTCTTCGTTGGCGCCGCGGATAAAGCGCATGTAGTAGTGCAACAGGGCAGGCACTATCCCGGCGGCGCCGTTGGTGGGCGCCGTCACCACACGGCCGCCCGCGGCGTTCTCCTCGTTGACGGCCAGCGCGTAGAGGTCGACCCAGTCGAGTACGCTGAGTGCGTCACGCAGGTTGGCTTCGGGGTGTTCGCTGAGCTGACGGTAGAGGCCGGCGGCGCGGCGCTCGACCTTGAGCCCGCCGGGCATTACCCCTTCGGTGTTGCACCCGGCCTTTACGCATTCCTGCATCACTTGCCAGATCTTCAGCAGGCCTGCCCGTGTTTCGGCCTCGGGGCGCCAGGCGGCCTCGTTGGTCAGCATCAACTGGCTGATCGAGAGGTCATGCGTGTCGCACAATTCGAGCAGTTCGCTGGCGCTGTGAAAGGGCAAGGGCAGTGGCGTGGTGTCCTCGACGATGCGGTCATCGCCCGCTGCCTGGTCATCGACAACAAAGCCGCCGCCCACCGAATAGTATTCTCGGCTGCGCAATTGCAGCCCGGCGGCGTCGAAGGCGCGAAAGATCATGCCGTTGGGGTGGAACGCCAGTGGCTTGCGTATGAATTGCAGGTCGTTGCCCGTCTCGAATCGAATGAGTTTTTCACCCAGCAGGCGCAGTTCGTGGGATTCACGCATCGCTGCCATGCGCGGGGGGATGTCGCGGGTATCGATGTCCTCGGGCCGCTCGCCTTCAAGGCCCAGTAAAACGGCCTTGTCACTGCCATGGCCCTTGCCGGTGGCACCGAGCGAGCCGTACAGCTCGACCCGCAGGTGTTCGGTGGCGGTCAGCAGGTCGTCACGCCTGAGCCCCTCAGCAAACCGTAACGCGGCGCGCATCGGCCCCACCGTATGCGAGCTGGACGGGCCGATACCGATCTTGAACAGGTCGAATACGCTGAGTGACATGGAAGGCTCCAAAGCGAACAGGCTTGTTATTCAGCCTAGACCGTCGCTGCAATCGAGCCGGTGCAAAAGTCGCCGCTGCGCTCGTTTTTTCAACGAGTCGCCTCCGTGCCGCCCCAGGGGTTGGCTTCGAGGCTGTTATGCACGGCCGTCGCCGCCTGCGCCGCCTGGCCGATGGCAACGGTCATTTGCTTCAGGCCCATGGTCACATCGCCGATGGCATAGAGGCCGCGCAGGCTGGTTTGCAGGTGGTCATCTACCCAGATGCCACCGCACTCGTCGCAGTCGACGCCCAGCTGCAGCGCCAGGTCGGAGCGAAACCGCGCGCCCAGGCTGGGGTAGATGATGTCGAAATGCTGCCGTTCGCCACTGCAGGTCAGCAGTTCGATGCCGGTTTCGCAGGGGTGCAGCGACTCGACGCGGTCGCTGATTACGTGAATATCGTAGTGCTCGGCCAACGCGAAGGCCTGGTCGCAGGCATTGGGCTCGCCGTGCACCACCACCGTGACGCGATCGGTGAAGGTGCGCAGGAACACCGCATGGCTGATCGCGTTTTCCGCCTCGCCGTAGACGGCGACATTGTCCCCGTCGACCTCGTAGCCGTCGCAGATCGCACACAGCCGCACCTTGCCCTCACCGATGGCCTGCTCGACATCCGGCATGTCCGGCAGGGTGTCCTCGATCCCGGTGGCGAGGATGATCCGTCGGGTCACGCAGGTGGCATCGCCATAGCGCACGCTGAAGCCGTCGGCATGTGACTCGATGTGCTCGACCCGGCCTTGCTCGAGCCGCGCGCCATAGCCCCTGGCCTGTTCACGCAGGCGGGCGAGCAGGTCATTGCCGTTGATGCCCGGCGGGAAGCCTGGGTAGTTATGCGATCGCGGTATCCATGAGGCACGGCTGGAGCCGGCATCGATGACCATGCAACTGCGGCGGAAGCGGGCGAGATAGAGCGCCGCCGTCAGTCCGCCCGGCCCGCCGCCGACTATCAGGCAGTCGATCACGGCGGGGTTCTGCGAGGAGGGGGTCGAAAACTCGTTCATGGCTGACCGGATGGCTGAGGGTGTTGCCTGTAGAAAGGGGCAGCGGATCGAAAGTTCGGCCGTTCCGATGAGTGAGATGTACTGTTTTGAGAGCTGGTTGGACTTTCTGGTGCTTGTGCCATCAAGGGTGATGGCCAAGACTTTCCGCCTCGGTTGGCACAGTCGTTCCGCACCCGGTTCGACGTCACCCGCATTCCAATAAAGGCCAGGCGCCGACCGCCGCAGTCGAGATGATCTGGCTAACTCAAACCAAAGAATGGACCGACCACGCCACGGTGTGAGTCAGGTCCCGTCGTTATTCGATAACTGCTCGAACGGTGCTCACAAGGCGTCGATTCGGGCTATTCCCGTTGGGGGTCAGATGTTCAAGTCTTGTGTTGCTGCGTTGGTCGCGGTCCTGTGTGGGTTGAGTGCCTCGGTCATGGCGGCCGATGGGGAGCCTTTCGTTATCAAGTTCGCCCACGTGGTGGCGGACGACACGCCCAAGGGCAAGGGCGCCTTGCTGTTCCAGAAGCTGGTGCACGAACGTCTGGCGGGCAAGGTCAAGGTCGAGGTGTACCCGAACTCGACACTGGTCGGCGATGCCGAGGAGATGCAGGCGCTGCTGAACAATGAGGTGCAGATCCTCGCACCGTCCCTGTCGAAGTTCGGCAAGTACACGAAGAAGCTGCAGGTGTTCGACCTGCCGTTTCTGTTCGACGACGAGGCCGCCGTCCAGCGTTTCCAGTCGCGTGAGACGAGCCGTGATCTGCTGCGCTCCATGGCCGACTCGGGGATCTATGGCCTGGCCTACTGGAACAACGGTCTGAAGCAGCTTTCTGCGACGCAGGCGCTGCGACTGCCGGGCGACGCCGCTGGCCTGGCGTTTCGCATACAGCCCTCGGCGGTACTGGAAGCGCAGTTCAATGCGGTCGGGGCCAAGCCGGTGGTGCTGCCGTTTGCCGAGGTCTACAAGTCGCTGCAGGCCGGTGTGGTCCAGGGCGCGGAGAACCCCTGGTCGAACATCGCCAGCCAGAACATGCACAAGGTTCAGCCGTTCATCACCGAGAGCAATCACGGGGTGCTCAACTATATGCTGGTGACCAGCTCGAAGTTCTGGATGAGCATGCCCTTTGCAGTACGCTCCGAGCTCGAAGGCATCATCCTCGAGGTCACCCAGGCGGTGAATCAGGAGGCCGCCGCGCTGAACCAGCGCGACCGCGACCGAATCCTCGCCAGCGGCAGCAGCAAGCTGATCGCCTTGACCCCCGAGCAGCGCCAAGCCTGGCGTGAAAAGATGATGCCGGTCTGGCAGGCCTACGAAAGCGAGATCGGCGCCGATGTGATCCGCGCCGCATTGACGGTCAATCGCAAGCGCTGACCCTCAGCCCCTCGGCTCGCCGCCATCCGGGGGCGGCGAGCGCGTTGTCGTTTCTTTCACCCGCCCTCGTTCCATCCCGCACTGTTATTACCGCTGGCGCGACGGCCTTCCTGACGAAACGGTATTGCTCCCAGCCCTTCGGCAGCCGGGCTGCCTGTCACGCAGGCGTGTGTCAGGGCAGTTGCCAGCCGGTTGACCTTCGACCTGGCGTTACCTCAACCGCGAGGCAACGGCAAGGCTTGCCTCCGACGGATGACGGTTATGGAATCGTCGATGCCGGTCTTGGCCGCTTAACGCCACCCTTCGGCTGTTAGCATTCTTGCGAAGCGCGTACCTGAGCTCGTGTGCAGCAGAGGGGCGTGCCGTCTTTGTGCTTGTTTCCGATGTGCCAACCCAGAATAAGGAGAACAGCAGGTGGCGACCAATCCTGGAAAGACCCCGGCAACGTCCGTGGAAAGCATTCCCGCACCGACCGGGGCGGCCAACCTGATCGATACCGACTACGTCATCGGTCAGGACAATATCAAACGCAAGTTTTTCGATGTTCACAGCAAGGTTTTCAGTATCTCCGCAGTGACGATCGTTTTCTTTGTGATCGTTACCCTTGCCCTGCGCAGCGAAGTCGAGCCGGTGTTTACCGCCATGCGCGACTGGCTGACTGGCAATCTGGCGTGGTTCTTCATCGGGTCGGCGAACATTTTCGTGCTGTTGTGCGTGGGGCTCATCCTCTCACCGCTGGGTAAAGTTCGCCTGGGCGGCACGGATGCGAAGCCGGACTATTCCTATATCGGGTGGTTCTCCATGTTGTTCGCCGCCGGCATGGGCATCGGTCTGATGTTCTACGGCGTTTCCGAACCCATGTCGCATTTCTCCACGGCTATGGGCGGCACCACTGTAGAGAACGGCGTACGTACCGACTGGGCACCGCTGGGCGCCGCTGCTGGCGATGCACAGGCTGCGGCTAGCCTAAGTATGGCTGCCACCATCTTCCACTGGGGCCTGCACCCTTGGGCGATCTACGCCGTCGTCGCGTTGGCTCTGGCGCTGTTCTCGTTCAACAAAGGTTTGCCGCTGAGCATTCGCTCGATCTTTTACCCGCTGCTTGGTGAGCGGGTCTGGGGCTGGCCGGGTCATTTAATCGACATTCTTGCGGTATTTGCCACCCTGTTTGGCCTTGCTACATCATTGGGCATTGGGGCTCAGCAAGCGGCGGCCGGCCTCGAATCTCTGTTCGGTATGCCCAATACAGATACCAGCAAGGTGCTGCTGGTCGCGGGTATCACTGCCCTCGCGCTGATGTCTGTGCTGGCGGGACTGGACAAGGGGGTCAAGCGCCTGTCGGAATTCAACATGGTGCTGGCACTGCTGCTGCTGCTGTTCATCATCATCGTCGGCCCGACCTTGGCGATCTTCACCGGCTTCTTCAGCAACCTTGGTAGTTATCTGGTCAACCTGCCGGCGCTATCCAATCCGATAGGCCGTGCTGACGCCAACTTCAGCCAAGGCTGGACTGCGTTCTACTGGGCTTGGTGGATCAGCTGGTCGCCGTTCGTTGGTATGTTCATCGCCCGGGTCAGCCGTGGCCGCTCTGTACGTGAATTCCTGATCGCCGTCCTGCTGGTGCCATCGCTGGTATCGGTACTGTGGATGACCTCGTTCGGTGGCACCGCGTTGGGTCAGTTTGTTAACGAGGGCTTTACCGGCGTCCAGGATGCAGCGCTTGAGCTGAAACTGTTCGTTATGCTCGGGCAATTGCCGCTGGCGGAAATCAGCTCCTTTGTCGGCATTGTGCTGGTGGTGGTGTTCTTCATCACCTCGTCTGACTCGGGGTCGTTGGTGATCGATACCATCACAGCGGGTGGCAAGATTAACGCGCCGGTACCGCAGCGGGCATTCTGGGCTGTGTTGCAGGGTGGAGTGGCTGCTTCACTGTTGCTCGGCGGCGGTCTGGTCGCCTTGCAGGCCATGGCGGTGTCCACCGGCCTGCCATTCACCGTCGTTCTGCTGGTTGGCTGCGTGTCCATCGTCAAGGGACTGATGAGCGAGCCTCGGTAGTGGCTTAGGCCTTATGTCCAGGCGGCCCGGCCGCCTGGCAGGCGATCCGAAAAGGTGCGACCGTTAGTAGCGGTCGCGCCTTTTCAATTCCATAGATCGCCTACCGCAGTGGTCGGTGGGTAATGAAGGGCCGACTGCGCCTGCAACAGCTCGGCGGTAGCCAGGGCATCGGTCAGGGCATGGTGGGCCTGGTACAGCGGCAGGTTATAGCGCAGGCGGCTGTCGGCCAGGCGGATCGATACGGGCCGCTTGGTGCTGAGCACTCGGCGCAGCCAGCCACGTCGGCGCGGATGCAGCCGTGCTTCCAGCTGCATCGTATCGATCACCGGAAACTGCAGGCCTTCGCCCAGCAGGTGGTGCACGGCCTGGTCGAGAAAGCGCCGCTCGATGCTGCGGTAATGCACCACCATGATCCTGCCAGCCATTTTCTCCAGCAGTTCGTCGAGCACGTGGGCCAGCCTCGGTGCGTTGCTGACATCCGAGTGCGTGATGTGATGAAAGGTGATCGATTGACTGCTCAGTTCGCACACCGGCTTGACGACCCAATAGCTGGCCTCGCGGCAGCGGATCCGCTGCAGGTCGAAGGGCATCAGGCCAAGGCTGACAATGGAGTCGCGCTGGCTGTCCAGGCCGGTGGTCTCGACGTCCAGGGCGAGCAAGGGCACCTGCTCCAGTGGCGTGTCGGCACTGACCGTACCGGCCTCGTAGAAACGGACCAGGCGCGGGTCGCGGGCAGTGCGCGCGAGCTGCGCAAACACGGCTGGCCAGTCGGGGGCCGTACGAGATCCGCTACGCTTCATAGCGGCCGGCTTGGAAGTTGGCCCGGATAGCGGAAGCGCAGGAACTGCTGCGCATTGCTGAGCACCTGGAAGGCCGACTTGAGGTTGTGTCGTTCGTTGGCGTCAATCTGTTCCGGCTCGATGTAGTTATCCGGCTCGCGTCCCTCCAGCAAGTCCATGGCCTGATGACGGATGCGCACGATGGAGAGGAATTCCAGGGCATTGCGCAGCTGGGTGATGGCGTCTTCGGTCAACAGCTTGGTGGCCGCAATGGCCTCCAGACGGTCCTGGGAATTCTGCGCCTTGGAGCCGACCGCCAGAGCATGCACCCGGATCAGGTCGGTCAGCGGCGCGGTGCCGCGTCCCTTGAGGTTGATGATGTTGTTCTGCTGGCCGTCTTTTTCCATCACGAAGGTGCGGAAGAACCCTAGCGGTGGCGTGCGGTTGAGCGCGTTGCGTGCAAGGGCGGCGAGAAACAGCGGGTTGCTGCTGGCCTTTTGCGCGATCAGATCCTTGAGGCTTTCCACGAGTCCGGCCTCTCCGTAGACGCTGCTGAGGTCGAAGAAGATCGAGCTGTTGAGCAGCGTTTCAGGATTGGGTTGCTCGATCCATTGGGTGAAGTAGCCCCTCCAGACCCGCAGCGGTTGGCGCCACTTGGCGTTGCTCCCCATGATGCCGCCCTTGCAGTAGCTGTAGCCGCAGGCGGCCAGGCCGTCGCTGACGAAGCTCGCCAGCTGCAGGAAATACTCGTCGTGGATGCGCGGATCGAAACGGTTGTCGAGGACCAGGGCGTTGTCCTGATCGGTGACGATCAGTTGCTCATCGCGCGCCATCGACCCCAACACCATGTAGCAGTAGGGCACTGGTGGCGGTCCCAGCCGCTGTTCGGCCAGCTCCAGCAGACGATGGGTAAGGCTGCGACCGATGCCGGACATGGCGCTGCCGATCATGTGTGCTGTGGCTTCTTCGTTGACCATGCGCAGGAAGGTGGCGCGCAGGTCCGGCACCAGGCCCTGCAGCTCGGCGACCGACTGTTTGTTGAAGATGCTGTTGACCAGATACAGGCTGCTTTGCGATTCGTATTTGATGATGTCCGACAGGTTGATCACCCCGACCGGGCGCTGGCGATACATCACCGGCAGGTGATGGATGTTGTTGCGCAGCATGCTGAGCATGGCCTCGAACACCGAATCGTCGGCCTGGATGGTGATCGGGTTGGGTGACATCACCTGGTCGACCGGCGTATCCAGCGGCAGTCCTTCGGCCAGCACCCGCGTGCGCAGGTCGCGGTCGGTGGTGATGCCGGTCATGACCTGGAGGCTGGATGACTCGGCCGCGTTCGGCGACGGGCCGAGAATCACCAGCGAGGACACCCCATGCTCGGTCATCACCTGCGCGGCCTCCTGCACGCTGGTGCCCAGCGGCACGCTGACGGTGCGCCGGGTGACCAGCTTGCGGACCTTGATCTTCATCAGCTCGCTGGCCTTGCCCTGCGGCTCTTCCACCTTCAGGCGCGACTGGCCCTCGGCCTCGACAAAGTCGGCGAAGGCGTCATTGGCCTCGCACAGCTGCTCGAACAACAGGCCGGGAACGAAGTAGATCAGACTGTCTTCAATCGCCCGTGCCGGCAGGCGCACCTTGTGGCCGCGTAGCAGACCGAACTGGCCGAACACTTCGCCCTCGGACAGGCGGTTGTACAGTTCGCCGTTACGCCGGTAGACCTCCACGGCGCCACTGCGGATGTAATGCAGGTCTGAGATCGTCTCGCCATAGCGAAGAATGTCGCTGCCGGCCTTGAAATAGCCGACCTCGACCTGTCGGGCGATTTCGTCGAGCGTGTCGTCCGGCAGACCGTCGAAGGGGGCGAAGCGACTCAGATGGTCGCGTATTTCGAGCAGCTCGACCTGCATGCGGGGGCTCCTGGCGGCACGCTGTTGATGTATTGAAGCACATCGCCGTAGCGACCCGCGTCAGCGTGCATGGACAGGCGTCGCAGGCAGGCAGTCGCATGTCGTTCGTTGCGTGTATCGCTGCGCTGCCGAGGCCCCGGGGCGCCCGATGACGGCGCGACAGACTTTCGGGCAATCAGGCCATCGGCTCGCCGGCATAGCAAGTGGGCGATGTGGGCGCGCCACGTCGCTCCAACTCATCTTCCAGCCACTCGGCGAGCACCTGCGCGTTGTTGTGCTGTTCATCGCGCGCGGCGTAGACCAGCGTCAGTGGGCCTCTGGCCGCGATGTCCAACAGCGGCCACCAGTGCTCCGGGTGGTTCGCCAGTTCCCGCCGGTACGCTTCCCGAAAGCTCTCGAACGTCAGTTCGCCAGCCTTGAAGGCGCGTCTCAGTTCGTTCGAGGGCGCCAGCGTCTTGCTCCAGTCATCCAGCGCCAGCGTTTCCTTGCGCCGGTTGCGTGGCCATAGGCGATCGACCAGCACCCGATGGCCGTCATCAGGTGCAGGCGGCTCATAGGCGCGTTTGCAGTGGATCACTCGATCGGCCTCCTTGATAAGGAGTATCTGAGTATGTGGTTAAAAGTACCTCAAGTAACGGTATTTGGCACCTTTCAAGACGGGGTAAAAAATACATACACCTAGTTAAGTAGTTGAATTCAAATGCTTTTAAAAGCGGCACGCTTCATGACTGTGTACAGGGGAACGACACAACACACAACGGAGCATTGCATGAAGAATCTAGTCGCTTTGGTTACCTGCGCAACCCTGCTGGTCAGCTCGCTGGCTGGCGCCGATGAGGTGGTGTCGGCGCATGAGGACCGCGTTGTCGGTGGTGGTTTCGGTGGGCTCAGCGGATTCATGCTGGGAGCAGCTGCAGGCGGGCCCCTCGGTGCACTGATTGGCGGAGGCCTGGGCTATCTGGCCGGGCAGGGGGTGCAGGAGGCGGCCGGGCTGGAGCAAACCCTGTATGTGATCGAGAAGAGCGATGGCAGTCGGTCGCGGCTGCGGACATCGAACAACGGTCTGCTCGCCGGACAGCAGGTTCAACCCGAGGGCGGCGACCTGACGGCACTGAATCGCTAGTCTGTTCTGCCGGTGGCTTTGCTAGGCTGGCCGGCATCACAACCGAAGGAGCCGTGATGAGCTATTCCCTGCTGCATGTCATTCATCTGCTGGCGGCCATTTTCTTCATCGGCACCTTGTTCGTTGAGGTCGCGGTGCTCAGCCGCGTACGCCAGCAGATCGAGCCGGAGCTGATGCAGAAGGTCGACAAGGCGGTCGGCGCACGTCTGCGGGTGGTGCTGCACTGGGTCGTGCTGTTTGTTTACGGCGCCGGTATCGGTCTGGCCTGGTATCACCGCCAGGCGTTGGCCGACCCCTTCGCCAGCAGCTTCGCGACTTTGCTGTCGCTGAAGATCCTGCTGGCGGTGGGTGTCTTTTTCACCTTTGGCATGGTCGCCATGCTATTGCGCAGCGGGCGCATGACGCCGGCTCGATATCGGCGCATCCACTGGGCGATCTTCGCGCAGATGGTGGGCATCGTGCTGCTGGCCAAAGGGATGTTCTACCTGCACTGGTAAGAGTGGCCCTAGTGCATCGGCGCCTGGCAGACGATGACCTCGGTCAATGCCGCCGCGCTATCAGCCGGCGTGATTGGCGGCTGATTCAGCCGCTTTAGGCTCGTTCTTTTTCCTACTAACCGCGCCTATGGTGATTGCATTCCTGACCCGTCAGACCGCCGAGGTATCCGATGCATTTCGCCTATAGCCCACGTGTCGAAGCGCTGCGTCAGCAGCTTCTCGCGTTTATGGATCAATACATCGTGCCGCGCATCGGCGCCTGGCATATGGAGGTCGCGGCCGGCGCTTACCCGGTCTCCTTCATGGAGGATCTGAAGGCGCTGGCGCGCTCGGAAGGGCTGTGGAACCTGTTCCTGCCTTCGCTCGGCGAGGATGAGCCGGGCATGGGACTGAGCAATCTGGAATACGCGCCGCTGGCGGAGATCATGGGGCGCGTGCACTGGGCGTCGGAGGTGTTCAACTGCAACGCGCCGGATACCGGGAACATGGAGCTGCTGCACATGTTCGCCACGCCGGAGCAGCGCCAGCGCTGGTTGCATCCCTTGCTTGACGGCGAGATCCGCTCGGCCTTCGCCATGACCGAACCGGACGTGCCGTCCTCCGATGCCACCAATATCCAGACGCTGATCCGCCGTGATGGCGACGACTACGTGATCAATGGACGCAAGTGGTTCATCACCAACGCCTCGCATCCCAACTGCAAGCTGCTGATCGTGATGGGCAAGACCGACCCGGGTGCGGAGACCCATCAGCAGCAGAGCATGATTCTGGTGCCGTTCAACACGCCCGGTGTCGAGCTGGTGCGCAACATCCCGGTGATGAATCACCTGGCGCCGGAAGGCCACAGCGAACTGGTCCTGCGCAACGTGCGAGTGCCGGCAAGCAATCTGCTGGGCAAGGAGGGCGAGGGGTTCATGATGGCGCAGGCGCGGCTTGGGCCGGGGCGTATTCACCACTGCATGCGCTCAATCGGCATGGCCGAGCTGGCGCTGGAACTGATGGTCGAGCGCTGCCAGGAGCGCAAGGCGTTCGGCAAGTATCTACAGCAATATTCGAATATCGGCGACTGGATCGCCGAGTCGCGCATCGAGATCGAACAGGCGCGTCTGCTGGTCTTGAAAACCGCCTGGATGATCGACGAGGTCGGCGCCAAGGCGGCGCGAAAGGAGATCTCGATGATCAAGGCATTGGTGCCGAGAATGCTGACCAACGTTACCGACCGCGCCATGCAGGTCTATGGCGCGATGGGCCTGACGCCGGACACGCCGTTGGCGGACATGTGGACCGGCGGGCGGGCCTTGCGCTTCGCTGACGGTCCAGATCAGGTGCATCTGCGCAGCATCGCCAAGATGGAATTCAAGGCCAGCGAGGCCAATCGTGGCGCAACGGCGGCTTACCTGACACCGCCTGGTCGCAATGCGTAGGGTGGATGTTGCTTTTTACATCCACCGTGGCCCGGGTTGGTGGATCGATGAAGCGTGATCCATCCTACGAGCCGTCACCCAGTATGGCGGCGGCCTGACCAGCGCAGTGGGTGGGTGACGCGACGTTCGCCTTTTGCGCTGGTCGTTAGGGCGGCGCATCGCGCCGCTCACCCTGCCTTGCAATTGATGCACTTAAAGCAGGCTGCGGTTTCAGCCCGTTAGGGTGGGCCGGGCGGGCGGCGTTCAGCTTCAGCCCACCGCGGTAAGACGTGCACTGTCGGCCTCCGGCAGGCGCCCAAAGCTCTGATGCATGCTGCATGCGGCATGCGCACGAGCGCTGGTGGGCTGAAGCCCACCCTACGGGCCCACATTCCTGATGTTATGAGCTGCAGCAACTGGGCGGAGCGCCGAGCTTCGCTGCGCCCAGTAGGAGCGAGCCTGCTCGCGAATCCCCAGCACAACTCTCCCTGCGCATTGACATGGCTCAATGCAATCACCGCTGCCGGCCAATCTTGATAGCCGTCAAGGAGAGGGTGGGGGACCGCTGCCTACCATCGGCTCACATTCGCAACATCAAGCAGGTCGCTCATGAAGTCCCTTCTCTCTTTCGCAGCTGGCACCAGAGGCGCATGGGGGCTCGGCTTTGCTCTGCTGCTGGCGCTGATGCTCAGTGCGTTCACCCAGGCCAAGGACTACGAGGCCGAGCAACAGCGCATCGAGCAGTTCTTTCCAGGCGCCGAGGCCTCTGCGGCAGAAGGTGATTACCAGGTCCGCACCCTTACCAAGGGCGACGAGGTGCAGGGCTACGCCTTCCAGACCATCAACGTGGTCGATATCCCGGCCTATTCCGGCAAGCCCATCAACCTGCAGGTGCTGCTCGACCCGCAGGGTGTGATCGTCGATGCCTACGTGCTCGAGCACCATGAGCCGATCCTGTTGGTGGGCATTCCGATTGAAAAACTTCACGCATTCACAGCCAAGTACGAGGGGATCAAGGTCGATCAGCGGGTCGTGGTCGGCCATTCCAGCGACGAGAAGGCGGTCACCATCGATGCGGTCACTGGTGCCACCGTTACGGTCATGGTGGTCAATGAAATTGTCATGCGCGCAGCCCACGACGTTGCCGTGTCTCTCGGGCTGGTGGAAGAAAAGGCCGGTGCGACGCAAAAACCCGCCACCGTCCGCGAGGACTATTACGAGCCCGCCAGCTGGAGCGAGCTGACCGGCAATGGCGCGATTCGCCGCCTGCACCTGACCAAGGGCGACATCGATCAGGCGTTCAAAGGCACCGAAGCCGAAGGCATCGACGAGGCCGCACCGGAGGAAGTCGGGGAGACCTTCATCGACCTCTACGCCACCCACCTGAACCCGCCCACCATCGGACGCGCCCTGCTCGGCGACGCTCACTACGCCGACCTGAAGGGGGAACTCAAGCCTGGCGAGCACGCTGTCGCGGTCATGGCAAGTGGCGAGTACTCGTTCAAAGGCTCGGGCTATGTACGGGGCGGGATCTTCGATCGGGTGCAGCTGCGCCAGTTCGGCAACGTGATCAGCTTCCGCGACATGGACTTCCAGCGTCTCGACGACGTGTACGCCGAAGGCATGCCGGATTTCAGCGAAATGGCGGTGTTCATCGTCCGTGAGCATGCGGCGTTCGATCCCGGCTCGCCCTGGACGCTGGAGCTGCTGGTGCGCCGCCAGACCGGCCCGATCAGTGGCATGTTCACCAGCTTCGAACTGCCCTACCAGATGCCTGAGCAGTACATCGATCGCCCGCAGCCGACTGCCGAAGAACTGGCGGCAGCCGAGGAGGCCAACCGGCCGATGTGGGTCAACATCTGGTATCAGCAGAGCTTTCAGATTGGCGTGATCCTGGCCGCGCTGCTCCTGCTGACCGTCATTCTGTTCATGCAGGACAAACTCACCCAGCACCCTAACTTCCTGAAGAAGCTGCGTCACGGCTACCTGATCTTCACTGTGGTGTTCATCGGTTGGTATGCCCTGGGCCAGCTGTCAGTGGTCAATGTGCTGACCTTCGTGCATGCGCTGGTGCAGGACTTCCGCTGGGAGCTGTTCCTCACCGATCCGGTGATCTTCATCCTCTGGGTGTTCACCGCCGCCAGCATCCTGCTCTGGGGGCGTGGGGTCTTCTGTGGCTGGCTGTGCCCCTTCGGTGCGCTGCAGGAGCTGATCAACGAGGCCGCTCGCAAGCTCAAGATTCGTCAGTACGAAGTGCCCTTCGCGGTTCACGAGCGGCTCTGGGCGATCAAGTACATCGTGCTGCTGGTGCTGTTCGGCATCTCGCTCGAATCGATGACGATGGCCGAGAAGGCCGCCGAAGTGGAGCCGTTCAAGACCGCCATCACCCTCAAGTTCGACCGCCAATGGTGGTTCGTCGCCTACGCCGTGGCCCTGCTGGCGATCAACATCTTCACCCGCAAGGTGTACTGCCGCTACGTCTGCCCGCTGGGTGCGGGTCTGGCGATCACTGGCCGCTTCCGCCTGTTCGACTGGCTCAAGCGGCGCAAGGAGTGCGGCAACCCCTGCCAGGTGTGCGCCAACGAATGTGAAGTCCAGGCGATTCATCCGGACGGGCACATCAATCACAACGAGTGCCACTACTGCCTCGATTGCCAGATGACCTATCACAACGAAAACAAATGCCCGCCGCTGATCCTGAAGAACAAGCGCAGCAAGCGCGGCAAGAAAGCCCCGGCCGGCCCGACGCTGATCCCTGTAGTGCAAGTGGTAGACCCGCAGAGCGACACGCCTGATCGCGAGCGCTCGCAACCGATCGTTTGACCTGTCCGTACACGATAAGGAGCAAGACCCATGAGCGACAAGAGCAAGAACACCCCCGAAACACTGGAAAAGAGTGGCCTGAGCCGCCGCGGTTTCCTCGGCGCCAGCGCGCTGACCGGCGCCGCTGTGGCCGCCACGGCCTTTGGCGGCGCGGTCATGAGCCGCGAAACCTGGGCGGCCGCCGTCAAGGACGCGCAGCAGAAGATCCACGTCGCGCCGGGTGAGCTGGACGACTACTACGGTTTCTGGAGCGGCGGCCACCAGGGTGAAGTGCGCGTTGTAGGCGTGCCCTCGATGCGTGAGCTGATGCGCATCCCGGTGTTCAACGTCGACTCCGCCACCGGCTGGGGTTTGACCAACGAAAGCCGCCACATCATGGGCGACAGCGCCAAGTTCCTGAACGGCGACTGCCACCACCCCCACATCTCGATGACTGACGGCAAGTACGACGGCAAGTACCTGTTCATCAATGACAAGGCCAACAGCCGCGTTGCGCGTATCCGTCTGGACATCATGAAGTGCGACAAGATGCTGACCGTGCCGAACGTCCAGGCGATCCACGGCCTGCGCCTGCAGAAGGTGCCGCACACCAAGTACGTGTTCGCCAACGCCGAATTCGTAATCCCGCACCCCAACGACGGCAGCTCCTACGACCTGCAGGCCGAAAACGCCTACACCATGTTCAACGTCATCGACGCTGAAAAAATGGAAATGGCCTTCCAGGTCATCGTCGACGGCAACCTGGACAACACCGACGCCGATTACACCGGCAAATATGCCGCCTCCACCTGCTACAACTCCGAGAAAGCCACCGACCTGGGCGGCATGATGCGCAACGAGCGCGACTGGGTAGTGGTGTACAACATTCCGCGTATCGAGGCAGCGATCAAGGCTGGCAAGTTCAGCACCGTCGGCGACTCGAAAGTGCCCGTGGTCGACGGCCGCGCCGGTTCGGAATTCACCCGCTACATCCCGGTGCCGAAGAACCCCCACGGCTGCAACACCTCGTCCGACGGCAAGTACTTCATCGCAGCCGGCAAGCTGTCACCAACCGTGACCATGATCGAGATCGCCAAGCTCGATGACCTGTTCGACGACAAACTGAAGGACCCGCGCGACGTGGTCGCCGCCGAGCCTGAACTGGGCCTCGGCCCGCTGCACACCACCTTTGACGGTCGCGGCAACGCCTACACCACGCTGTTCATCGACAGCCAGGTGGTCAAGTGGAACATGGCCGACGCGGTGCGCGCCTACAACGGCGAGAAGGTCAACTACATCAAGCAGAAGCTCGATGTGCAGTACCAGCCGGGCCACCTGCATGCCTCGCTGACCGAAACCAGCGAAGCCGATGGCAAGTGGCTGGTCGCGCTGTGCAAGTTCTCCAAGGACCGCTTCCTGCCGACCGGCCCGCTGCACCCGGAAAACGACCAGCTGATCGACATCTCCGGTGAGGAAATGAAGCTGGTGCACGACGGCCCGACCTATGCCGAGCCGCACGACTGCATCCTGGCGCGCCGTGACCAGATCAAGCCACAGAAGATCTGGAAGCGGGACGACCCGTTCTTCGCACCCACTGTGGAAATGGCGAAGAAGGACGGCATCAATCTGGAGACCGACAACAAAGTCATCCGCGACGGCAACAAGGTGCGCGTGTACATGACCTCGATGGCGCCGACCTACGGCCTGACCGAGTTCAACGTCAAGCAGGGCGACGAAGTCACCGTGACCATCACCAACATCGACCAGATCGAGGACGTGTCGCACGGGTTCGTCATGACCAACCACGGTGCGAGCATGGAAATCAGCCCGCAGCAGACCTCGTCCATCACCTTTACGGCCGACAAGCCCGGCCTGCATTGGTACTACTGCAGCTGGTTCTGCCACGCGCTGCACATGGAAATGGTCGGCCGCATGATGGTCGAGCCGGCGTAACACAACCGGGCGGGAGCGATCGCTCCCGCCCTTCACCTGCCTGGAAGCTGAAGAGGAACAACGCTGTGCTCAGATCTCAGGCGATATCCACGTTTCAACCGCTGGCAGCGTTGCTGCTGGCCCTGTTCTGCGGGGTGGCCGCGGCGGCTCCGCAACCCATTACGACCCTGCCGCTGGAGGCGGACGAGGGCAACCGCTGGCGCCTGCCAGCCGGCGAATACACCGGCCAATTCATCATCGACCAGCCCATGGAGCTGCGCTGTGAGCCCGGCGCCGTATTGCAGGCGCAAGGCGAGGGTAACGGCCTGCTGATCGAGGCATCGGATGTCACGGTCGAGGGCTGCACGCTGCTCGACTGGGGACGCGACCTGACGGCGATGAACGCCGCCATCTTCGTCCAGCCAAAAGCGCAGCGTGTGGTGATCCGCGACAACCAGCTGCGCGGCGCCGGTTTCGGCGTCTGGGTCGACGGCTCGAAGGATGTGAGCCTGATCGGCAACCGGATCGAAGGCGACACGAGCATCCGTTCCCAGGACCGTGGCAACGGCATTCATCTCTACGCGGTAAGCGGCGCGCGGATCATCGACAATCAGGTGCGCCATACCCGCGACGGCATTTACATCGACACCTCCAACGGCAACCACATCGAAGGCAACGTGCTGGAGGATCTGCGCTACGGCGTGCATTACATGTTCGCCAACGACAACAGCGTGATCGGCAATGTCACCCGCCGCACCCGCACCGGCTACGCGCTGATGCAAAGCCGCAAGCTCGAGGTCATCGGCAACCGCTCCGAGGGGGATGAGAACTACGGCATCCTGATGAACTACATCACCTACTCGACTATTCGCGACAACCTGGTCAGCGACGTGCGCAGCGGCTCGACCGGCGACAGCATGATCTCTGGCGCCGAGGGCAAGGCGCTGTTCATCTACAACTCGCTGTTCAACACCATCGAAGGCAACCGTTTCGAGAAGAGCGCGCTGGGCATTCACCTGACCGCCGGCTCGGAAGACAACCGCATCGCGGGTAACGCCTTCATCGGCAATCAGCAGCAGGTCAAGTACGTGGCCACCCGCACGCAGGAATGGTCCATCGACGGCCGTGGCAACTACTGGAGCGACTACCTCGGCTGGGACCGCAACAACGACGGCCTGGGCGACCTGGCCTACGAGCCCAACGACAACGTCGACCGCCTGCTGTGGCTCTATCCGCAGGTGCGGCTGTTGATGAACAGCCCGAGTATCGAGGTGCTGCGGTGGGTTCAGCGGGCCTTCCCGGTGATCAAGTCACCCGGCGTGCAGGACAGCCACCCGCTGATGCAGCCGCCAACCGAACCATCGACAAGCAAAACGCAGGAGCCAACGCCATGAGCGCTGTAGAGATCCAGGGCGTGAACCAGCGTTACGGCAGCATGACCGTGCTGCATGACCTAGACCTGACCCTCGGCGAGGGCGAGGTGCTGGGCCTGTTCGGCCATAACGGCGCGGGCAAGACCACCAGCATGAAGCTGATCCTCGGCCTGCTCACGCCAAGCGAAGGGCAGGTGCGCGTGCTCGGTCGAGCGCCGCATGATCCCGAGGTCCGTCGCCAGCTGGGTTACCTGCCGGAAAACGTGACCTTCTATCCGCAGCTCAGCGGCCGCGAGACGCTACGCCACTTCGCTCGGCTGAAAGGCGCGTCGCTGGCGCAGGTGGACGAATTGCTGGAGCAGGTGGGCCTGGCCCACGCCGCCGGGCGGCGGGTCAAGACCTATTCCAAGGGCATGCGCCAACGCCTTGGTCTGGCCCAGGCGCTGCTCGGCGATCCGCGGCTGCTGCTGCTCGACGAGCCTACGGTGGGACTCGACCCCATCGCGACCGGCGACCTTTATCAGCTGATCGATCGCATGCGCCAACGCGGCACCAGCGTCATCCTCTGCTCGCACGTCTTGCCCGGTGTCGAGGCGCATATCAATCGGGCGGCGATTCTCGCCAAGGGGCGGCTACAGGCGGTCGGCAGCCTGGCGCAGCTGCGCGTCGAGGCCGGGCTTCCGGTGCGGATTCGGGCCAGTGGTATCGGCGACAGCGCTGGCTGGTTGCAGCGTTGGGACGCCGCTGGACATAGCGCGCGCTCGTTGGGTGAGCGCAGCGTCGAGGTGTCGGCCATCAACGGGCACAAGCTGCCACTGCTGCGCGAGCTGCTCGGCGAAAGCGAGCCGGATGACATCGAGATTCACCAGCCATCGCTCGAAGACCTGTATCGCTACTACATGCAGCGCGCCGGTGACGTTCGCGCGGCGGAGGGCACGCTATGAACCAGATCTGGAACATCGCCCGCAAGGAATTCAGCGACGGTTTGCGTAACCGTTGGTTGCTGGCCATCAGCCTGTTGTTCGCGGTGCTGGCAGTGGGCATTGCCTGGCTGGGTGCTGCCGCGTCCGGGCAGTTGGGCTTCACCTCGATTCCGGCGACCATTGCCAGCCTGGCAAGCCTGGCAACCTTTCTGATGCCGCTGATCGCACTGCTGCTGGCCTACGACGCCATCGTCGGCGAGGACGAGGGCGGCACCCTGATGCTGTTGCTCACCTACCCGCTGGGGCGTGGGCAGATCCTGCTGGGCAAGTTCGTCGGCCACGGCTTGATCCTGGCACTGGCAGTGCTGATCGGTTTCGGCTGCGCCATGCTGGCCATCGCCGCGCTGGTGGAAAATATCGAGATCGGTCTGCTGCTTTGGGCTTTTGGCCGCTTCATGATCTCCTCGACACTGCTCGGCTGGGTGTTTCTCGCCCTGGCCTATGTGCTGAGCAGCAAGGTGGGCGAGAAGTCCAGTGCCGCCGGGCTGGCGCTTGGGGTGTGGTTTCTCTTCGTGCTGGTGTTCGATCTGGTATTGCTGGCGCTGTTGGTGCTCAGCGAGGGCAAGTTCAACCCCGAGCTGTTGCCCTGGCTGCTGCTGTTCAACCCGGCTGATATCTACCGTTTGATCAATCTGTCCGGCTTCGAGGGCGGCAACGCTATGGGCGTACTCGCGCTGGGTAGCGATCTGCCGCTGCCGACCGCCGCGCTCTGGCTGTGCCTGTTGCTCTGGGTAGGTGTTTCTCTGCTGCTGGCCTACGGCGTGTTCCGCCGTCGTCCCGCATGACCACGAAAAGGAAACTGTAACGATGAATGCGCTATACAGAGCGTCACGTGTACTGGTCACCGCTGCATTGATGCTCGGCCTGGCCGCCTGCAACGAGGCCGAGCAGAGCGAGCAGCTGCTTGAACCCGTCGCCTTTCACAGCAGTGATGAATGCCATGTCTGTGGCATGGTGATCAGCGATTTCCCCGGACCCAAGGGGCAAGCGGTGGAAAAGGGCGGGGTACGTAAATTCTGTTCCACCGCAGAGATGCTCGGCTGGTGGCTGCAACCGGAAAACCGCATGCTCGATGCCAAACTCTATGTTCACGACATGGGCCGCTCCACCTGGGAGCACCCTGACGACGAATACCTGATCGATGCCACCAGCGCCTACTATGTCGCGGGCACATCACTCAAAGGCGCAATGGGCGTAGTGTTGGCCACCTTTGCCGAGGAGTCTGCGGCCAAGGGACTTGCGGCCATGCACGGCGGCCGAGTGCTGCGCTTCGAGGACATCGATCAGTCGGTGCTACAACAATCGTCCGGCGTGCCTCACGCCATGCCCGGCCATCAACAGGCTCACGCCGGTCACTAGACGGGCAACCAACAACTCGATGAGGTATTTGAAATGATGGGCATCAGCATCTGGCAACTTCTGATCGTACTGCTGATTGTGGTCATGCTGTTCGGCACCAAGCGCCTGCGCGGCCTGGGCTCGGACCTGGGTGGCGCGATCAGCGGCTTCCGCAAATCCATGAGCGACGGCGACAGCGCGGCATCGACCGAAACGGTCAAGCACGAGCCGAAGTAACGTCCCCCACGCTCCACCGCCACGTAGGGTGGATGTCGCCTTTTACATCCACCGCGACTCAGCTCGGTGGCTTGCTGGATCGCGGGGTCGGTTGATCGATTACTCGGTGGATCGGTGAAGCGTGATCCACCCTACGGCTGCTGGGCGTACGCACGATCCGAATCGCTCGTGCCCTTCGCGGCGGCGTTCCTGCGCCACTTCCTCAGTGCACTCGGACCTGCCGGCCGTCGCAGCCGGCCTCCCTCCCAGAAAAAGATGATTGCAATCAAGTCTGCCAGAGCCCCCTAAGCTGTAAAAAGTAGGCCTGGCTCCGGAATTCGGAGCAGTCAACTTTCTGACCGGCAGGGCTTCTTCCTCAAGGCAGATACGAAAAGCTCAGGAGGCCTTTGTGCAAGTTATCGATCGGCGAAAAGCCTTGAGTATCCCGCCCGTGTGGCGGCTCGCCTTTCGCCCGTTTTTCCTCGCCGGCAGCCTCTTTGCGATGCTGGCGATTCCCTTGTGGATCGCGGCATGGACAGGTTTCTGGCCGGGCTTTCAGCCAACCGGCGGCTGGTTGTCCTGGCACCGTCACGAAATGCTGTTCGGTTTCGCCATGGCTATCGTCGCGGGGTTCCTGCTGACGGCGGGGCAGACCTGGACTGGCCAGCCTGGCGTATCCGGCAACAAGTTGATGGCGCTTGCCGTGGTCTGGCTGCTGGCCCGCCTCGGCTGGTTGTTCGGACTGCCCGTGACCTTGCTGATCCCGCTGGATCTGCTGTTCATGCTGGGCGTCACCGGGCTGATGGCGCGCATGCTCTGGAAGGCCAGGCAGAAGCGCAACTACCCGATCATCGCCGTGCTCGCCCTGATGACCGCTGCCGACGTGCTGGTGCTCTGCGGCGTCGCGCTCGGCGATGACGCTTTGCAGCGCCAGGGCGTGCTCGCCGGGCTATGGCTGGTGGCGGCGCTGATGGCGATCATTGGCGGACGGGTGATTCCCTTCTTCACTCAACGTGGTCTCGGCCGCACCGAAGCGGTCAAGCCCTGGCTCTGGCTGGACGTGGCGCTGCTGGTGGGTACCGGCCTGATTGCCGTGCTCTACGCCGTCGGCGTTGCGCTGCAGCAGCATGTCTGGCTCGGCGTGCTGTTTCTCGGAATCGCCGCCGGGCATTTGTTGAGGCTGGCGCGCTGGTATGACAGCGGCATCTGGCGCGTGCCGCTGCTGTGGTCGCTGCACCTGGCCATGCTCTGGCTGGTGGTAGCGGCAACCGGCCTGGCGCTGTGGAATTTCGGCCTGCTGGACAGCTCCAGTTCGTCGCTGCATGCGCTGTCGGTCGGCTCCATGAGCGGCCTGATCCTGGCGATGATCGCTCGCGTCACGCTCGGTCATACCGGGCGGCCGTTGCAGTTGCCGCCTGGCATCGTGGGCGCTTTCGTGCTGTTCAACCTCGGTGCCGCTTCGCGGGTGTTTCTGATCACCGAATGGCCAGTGATCGGCCTATGGGCTGCCGCAATTTGCTGGGCCCTGGCGTTCGCCCTGTATGCCTGGCGCTATGCGCCGATGCTGGTGACTGCGCGGGTCGATGGCCATCCAGGCTAGACGCTGAATCAACCAGCTTATTCCACCACCCCTACTGAAAACTGCTGCCTGCCCATTCCGGGACGGGCAGCCTGCGGCTCGGCGAGCGCCGGCATCGGAGATGATGATGAAAAATGAATTCAATGAGCGCCTGGCCGTGGTCACCGGTGCCAGCTCGGGTATTGGGCTGGCGCTGTGTACCGCACTACTGCAGCGCGGTGCGCGCGTATTGGCCATGTCACGCACCCTGGGCGACTTGGCCGAGCTGGTGGAAACCTACCCCGAGCACCTGCATTGGCACGCTGGCAACGTGACCTCCAAAGACGATCTTCAAGCACTGGCCCGTCGCGCGGCGGAGCTCGGTCCGGTCGACTATCTGGTGCCGAACGCGGGTATCGCCGAGTTGGGTGACAGCCTGGATGTGGCCTGCTTCGAGCGCCAGTGGGCCGTCAATGGAGCGGGAGCCTTGAACACCCTGGCGGCCTTGCGTGCTGAACTGGCCAAGCCAGCATCAGTGGTGTTTGTCGGCACCTTCCTCACCCGCAGCACCTTCCCCGGGCTGGCCGCTTACATCGCCAGCAAGGCCGCGCTGGTCGCCCATGCCCGCACCCTGGCGGTGGAGTTCGCACCGCTCAACGTGCGCATCAACGTGGTCTCTCCGGGGCCGACCGCGACCGCGATCTGGGGGACATTGGGTTTGGCCGAGGAACAGCTCGAGCAGGTGGCCGAAGGCGTCACTCAGCGCCTGCTGCCGGGGCATTTCCTCGAATCTGCCGCCGTCGCCAATGTCATCCTGTTCCAGTTGTCGCAAGGTGCGCGTGGGGTATACGGCCAGGACTGGGTGGTCGACAACGGCTACACACTCAACTGAATCCGCGAGGCAGCCGATGTTTTTCAAATGGAAACGAGCCGCTCGCGAGCTGCAGCAGGAGCGTGATCGGCTGCAGCGGACCTGCGTGGAGCAAGCCGCGCGTATCGCCGCGCTGGAGGCGCAAGTGGCCGCTGTCAGCGCCACCAGCGCCGAAGGGCAACGTCACCTGGACTATTACCGCGGCGTGGCCGGCAATCTGGTTCGCTTCGGCCATTCGGTCGAGCATCTGGGTGACTCGTTCGAATACCTCACCGGCCAGCTCAGCGAAAACCGCACGCAAGCCGAGCAGGTCGCCAATGCAGCGCTGAGTAACCAGCAGCATTTCGGCGAGCTACAGAGCAAGGCAGTCGACATGGAGAGCGGGCTTAATCAGGCATCGCAGCAGGTCGATGCCCTTGCGGCCCATTCGCAACAGATCAACGGGATCGTCGATCTCATCAGCGGCATCGCCAGTCAGACCAATTTACTTGCCCTCAACGCAGCCATCGAGGCGGCGCGGGCCGGTGACGCCGGTCGCGGCTTCGCCGTAGTCGCGGGGGAAATCCGCACCCTGGCGGAAAAGACCGCACTGGCCACCGCCGACATCGTGCAGAAAATAACCGAGGTGCAGGTCGAGATCGCCAGCGTCCACGCCTATATCCAGATGCAGGGCGGCCTGGCGCAAGGGTTCAGCCGCACCACCGAACTGGCCGTAGCAGCCATGCAGCACTTGCATCAGCTGGCCAGCAACATGCGCCACGGCATCGAGCACTCCTCGTTCCGCGCTGGCATTGAATTGGCCAACCTCGATGAGCTGTCGCTGAAGTTCGTCGTCTACAACCAGGTGCTCGGTTCGAGCAGTCAGAGCGCGCCGGTGCTGCCCAGCGAGCGTGAGTGTCGCTTTGGCCGCTGGTACTACGGGGAGACCAATCGCGGCATGCACCGCCTGGCGCACTTCCAGCAGATCGAACGTCCGCACACGGCCGTCCATCAACAGGGCCAGCAGGCCATCGAGGCGTTTCGCCGACAGGCGCTGGAAGACGCGCTCGCCCATATGAGCGAAATGGAAGAGGCCAATCTCGACGTGATGCGCATCGTTGCCGCACTGATCGGCGAGCACGAAAAAGAGCTGCGGCCGGTTATCAGCGAAGCGTGCTAGCACCCCGGATACACCTTCATTTGTGAATATCAACGGCCGGAGCGAGGCTGGTCTTGTGTGCTGCTGCAGGCCAGACACGCCTGATCGCAAGGTTGATAACAAAAATACTGCAGCGAAGGACCAATACTATTCATTGGTCTGGAGTCTGGGATGCACCGACAATGTGCGCCCGTTTCGGTCTGTGCCCCTATTTGTGGCGCCAGGCCTCTTCTGATCGGCTGACACGCCGGCCATGCAAACGCTTGGCTGTCGCAGCGATCGCAGACTCAACGCAAGCAGGAACCATGCAGGAACGCCTTCTAGACTGGTGTCGATCTTTTGCGCCCATACCGTTGTCGGCGCGTCCGGCTGAATGGCTGCGTGCCGCAACGGGCATGGGTTTGGCTCTGCTAGTGATCATCCCTTTCAGCGCCTGGGTGTTCGGGATCGCGGTCACGCTGCCACTGGCCGCACCGGCGGCTGCGTCCGCGGTGCTGCTGTTCGCTGCCTCGTCGAGCCCCTTCGCCCAGCCATGGTCGGTAATCGGCGGCAACCTGCTGGCCGCTGCCATCGGTATCGCCCTGGGCGCGAGCCAATTGCCCGTGGCAGCGGCGGCTGGCCTGGCCGGGGCGCTGGCGATCATCTGCCTGTTCGGCTTGCGCTGCCTGCATCCGCCGGGTGCAGCGCTGGCGCTGGTGGCGGTGGTCGGCAGCCCGGAGCTGCATGCCTACGGATTCCAGCTGCTCTACCCGGTGGCGTTCAACTCGTTGCTGCTGGTGGTGGTGGCGCTGCTCTACAACAATCTCAGCGGACACGCCTACCCCAAGCCGCGCCCGCAGAAGGGCAACACGCATCACACACGTGACCCGCTGCCCAGCGAGCGCATGAGCTTCAGTGATGACGACGTCGAGCAGGCGCTGGCCGAGTTTGGCGAATACGTCGACGTCACCCGTGATGACCTGGCCCAGCTGATCAAACAGACCGAAAAGCATGCGTTGCGGCGCAGCATGGGCGAGATAACCGCCGCCGATATCATGTCTCGTGATCTTTACTGGGGCACCCCGGACGGCTCCACTCAGCGGGCCTGGCAGAGCCTGCGCGAGCATCGTCTGCATTCGTTGCCGGTGGTCAACGGCGACAGTCGTGAATTGCTCGGCATCGTCACGCTGGTCGACCTGCTCAAGCATCTGCGCTCGTCGCCGGGGCGACTGCGTCTCAGCCAGCTGAAGCGCTCAGATAGCGCTCGTTTGCGCTCGATCATGACTACGCCGGTGGTAACGGTTAACCCGGACACGCACATGGCTGACCTGGTGTTCCTGCTCTCCGACCGCGGTCTGCACTGCCTGCCGGTGGTCGACGTCGAGCATCGTCTGATCGGCATGATCACCCAGACCGATCTGATCGCGGCGCTCTATCGGAACTGGTTGAAGCACCTGCCAGACTGAAGCGCCACGATCAGGGGATGAGGCCCGATTGACGATCGTCATCAGCGTGCGCATCGCAGCCCGCGGCAGGAACTGCCGGAACCTGTGGCATAGTCGCAGTGCCTGAGTGCTATACGTCTTCCAAGCCGAGCCCATGCAAGACCCTTTGAACAACTGGCTGCGATCCTTCTTTCCGGTGCCATTGAGCGTGGGACCGAAGGAATGGTTGCGCGCGGTGATCGGCGTCGGGCTGGTGGTGCTGCCGATGGTTTCCGTCGGCCTCTGGCTGTTCGGCGGCCCGGTCACGCTGCACATCGTCGCGCCGGCGGGCGCCTCGGCGGTGATCCTGTTCAGTGCCTCATCGAGCCCCTTCGCGCAGCCCTGGTCGGTATTCGGTGGCAACCTCATTGCCGTAACCATCGGCGTTGCCCTGGGGGCGAGTGCCTTGCCCACTGTCGCGGCGGCGGTGCTGGCGGTGTGTCTGGCCATTGCCTGTCTGTTCCTGCTGCGCTGCATGCACCCGCCGAGCTGTGCGCTGGCGATGGTCGCCGCCATCGGTGGGCCGGGGATCAGCGAATTGGGTTATGGCCTGCTGCTCCCGGTGGCCTTCAACTCGCTGCTGCTGATCGCCGCTGCGCTGGTCTACAACAACCTCACGCGTCATCCCTATCCCAAGCCTCGCGCTGCCAGTAGCGGCGAGCAGAGCGGCAGTGTCCCGTTGGGCGAGGAGCACATGAGCTTCACCAGTGACGACGTAGACCGCGCACTGGAGGATTTCGGTGAGTATGTCGACGTCACACGCGACGACCTGGTCGAGCTGATCAAACGCACCGAAACCCATGCCATCCGCCGCAGCATGGGCACGGTGGCCGCTGCCGACATCATGTGTCGCGAGTTGCACTGGGTCGATCCTGCGGCGCGGATGCGTCAGGCCTGGGATGTCGTGCGTCGGCATCGGCTGCATTCGCTGGCCGTGGTTGAAGCAGGCAGCGGCAAGCTGGTGGGCATTCTCACCCTGACCGATCTGCTGCAGCATTTCGAGCCCAGCCCCTCACGGCTCAACCTGCGGCGGCTGACGTTTGGTCGCGAAATGCGCGTGGGAGGGATCATGAGCGCGCCGGTGGTCTCCGTGCATGAGGATGCCCAGCTCGCCGATCTGGTCCATCTGCTGGCCGACCGCCGCATGTCCTGCTTGCCCGTCGTCGACGCCGAGCAGCGTCTGGTCGGCATGATCACCCAGAGTGATCTGGTCGCCGGGCTGTACCAGAACTGGATGAAGCGGCTGAGCGACTGAGCCGTCGTTGAGCCAGCGCCTCATCGGAAGCGACCGGCTAGATTTCGTAGTTCCAGCGCGACCAGTCGTACTCCTCTTCGGCGGCTTCTCGCAGCAGGTCAATGGCAAGCCGCAACGCCGGCGACTCGGCGGCGCGCGGGTACACCAGATAGACCGGGTAGCTGAACTCCGGCGCCTGCTCGACCCGCTTGAGCAGGCCTTCATCGAGGTAGCGCTGGACCACCCGCGTGCGGAAGTAGCCGCGACCGCCATGCTGCAGCAGAAACTGCAGCGCCAACGGGCCGAGGCTGAAGGAGAGCGCGGCGCGGATGTGTTCCGGCAGCGCGCGATCATGCTGGCTTCGAAACGCGGGCCCCCAGTCGACGTACAGGTAGGGGTCAGGAACGTAGCTGTGAACCACCTGAATCAGCTTTTCTTCGAGCAGCTGCTCTACCTGCAGCCCAGGCCAATACTCGGGCTGATGGACCAGCGCCGCATCCAGCGCACCGAGGCCTAGCTGCTTCTGCAATTCCTCGCCGCTGGCCACCTCGTTACGAAAGGCATGGTCGGGCAACATCTGGCGCAGCCGCTGGACCCAGGCCAGCATCAGTGGATTGCACAGGCTGATCTCGGCGCCCAGCGACAGCAGCTTGTCGTAGCCGCGCGGCAGCGGCAGATCACGCCGGGCGGTTTCCCAGGTCTGCACCAACTGGGTGGCATGGGTGACGAAACGCTCGCCGTTACTGGTCAAGCGCGCGCCGGCGCGGTTACGCACGAACAGTCGGCAGCCAAGTTGCGTCTCCAGGCTGCGCACCCGTGCAGTGACCGCAGTCTGGGTAATGTGCAGCCGCTCGGCGGTGGCAATGAAACTGCCACTGCGGATGATCTCGAGAAAGGTGCGGGCGAGATCGATGTCCATGGGCAGCTCATATCAAAGGGGCTGATATGAAAGCAGTTTGGTATGAAAAAGGACAGCGGTTGGCTTCAGTGAAACACCGAAGCCAACCGTTCACTCTTGCTCGTTGCTCGTTGCTCGTTGCTCGTTGCTCGTTGCTCAGTGCGAAGTGCCTTCGGCAAACTCGATCTTGTTGCCGACGTTGTATTTGCCGGATGGCTTGTTCATCGGGATGCGTTTGACCTCCTCCAGTGTTTTGGCGTCATAGACGATCAAGGCGCCATCGGTGTCCCAGACGCTGAGCAGGGCGTAGCGGCCGTCGTTGGTGAACTCGACGTGGGCGGCATTCTTGCCCGGCATCGGCCGTAGCGTATGGGCGACCTCCAGGGTCTGCTTGTCGATCAGGTGGACGGCATCGTTGTTCGGGCCGAAAAACACGTCTGTCCAGGCATAGGGCGAGTTCAGGTGACTGCGCATGAAGAAGCCCGGCCCTTCGGTGGGGATTTCCTTGATCAGTTTCCAGCTCTGCAGATCGAGCACGGAGATCAGTCCCTTGCTCACGTTGGGTGTGGCGAACACCCAGTCGCCGCCGCGTTTCCAGTAGATGCCCGAGCCCAGGTGTGGCATGCCCGGCAGCGGGATGTCGGTGACGGCCTTGCCGGTGTCCAGGTCGATAACCTGCCCACCGAGCGCCTTGCGTGAGGTGGCCAGCAGGTAGCGGTAATCGGGGGTGAACGAGAAATCGTCTAGGAAGTCGGCCGCTTCGATACGCCGTGGCTGGAAGTCGGGCTCGCCGGCGTAGGACAGTTCCCAGGCCTCCTTCACATCCTTCAATGCCACGACGAAGCTGTCACGCGGTGGGGCGGTGTAAACGGCGCTGACCCGCGATTGGGTGCCGTCGGCAGCGACGGCAGGAATATGCTTGACCAGCGACAGATCGCGCGCGTCGAGCAATACCAGATTGCCCGGCAGGTAGTTGCCCACCAGCACCCAGCGCCCATCGTTGCTGACGGCGAGGTTACGGGTGTTCAGCCCCGCGCGTACCTCGGCGATCATGGTCAGGTTGTGCAGATCGTACACACTGATCCAGCCGTCACGCGAAGCGAAATAGACGAAGCGGCCATCCGGCGAGAATTTCGGCCCGCCATGCAGGGCAAAGTGTGACTGGAAGTTGGCCAGCTCTTCGAAGCGGTCGCCGTCGAGGATACGGACGTGATGGTTGCCGGCCTCGACCACGACAAACAAGTTGAGCGGATCGGCGCCGTGCTGCGGTGTGCTCTGCAGCGCGGCGACGTCAGCGAGAATGCGGTGGCTGGCGCGGATGTCGTCGTCGCTCCAGGTCGGTGGTGTGGCGGCCGGCTGGTAGAGGTAGCTGACCAGTCCGTCTATCTGGGCGCTGCTCAGGCGGTCGCCAAACGCGGCCATCTGGCTGGCCGGACGACCGTTGTGGATCACCGCGCGCGCCTCATCGGGTTTGATTCGGCTGAGGCTCTCGGGCAGCAGTGCCGGCCCGGCGCCGCCTAAGCGGTTGACGCCATGGCAGCTCTGGCAGTGTTGTTCATAGAGCACGCCAGCCTGATCCAGCGACACGACTTCGGGCGCGGCCTGAACGGCGCCACAGAGGATGAGCAGGGCGAAGGGAATCAGTCGCATAGCGCCTCCAGAACGGCGGACTCAGAATTGTGCTCAGCACAGAGACGCGCCGGGAATTCCAGGGAATGATTCGCGAACAGGCCGACCACTTCACCAATCACAGTGAGCGTCGGTGGCTTCAATTGTTGTTCCTGTGCCATCGACGGCAGCTGTTTCAGCGTGCAGCGCACCACCCGTTGATCGGCTCGGGTGCCGTTGCCGATCAACGCGGCGGGGGTGTCGACCGGCAAGCCAGCGGCTATCAGGTTACGCGAGATTTCACCGAGGCTGGCTAGGCCCATGTAGAACACCAGGGTCTGCTTGCCCTCGACCAGGCTGTTCCAGGGCAGCTGCAGCGCGCCGTCTTCCTGCAGGTGACCGGTGATGAATTGGCAGGAATGCGCCAGGTCGCGGTGGGTCAGCGGAATTCCGGCGTAGGCGCTGCACCCGGCGGCCGCGGTCACCCCGGGAACCACCTGACCATTGATGCCATGCGCCAGCAGGTATTCGAGTTCTTCCGCGCCGCGGCCGAAGATGAACGGATCGCCGCCCTTGAGGCGCACTACGCGCAGGTTCTGCTGCGCCAGATCGACCAGCAGCTGGTTGATCTGTGGCTGCGGCAGGCTGTGGTAGCCGCTGGTCTTGCCGACGTAGTGGCGGACGCAGCGGGCCGGCAAGAGCTTCATCAGATCGTCGCTCACCAGGCGGTCGTAGACCACCGCGTCGGCCTGCTGCAGCAGGCTCCAGGCGCGCAGGGTGAGCAGGCCCGGATCGCCGGGGCCAGCGCCGACGAGGGCGACTTCGCCAGGGGCCAGCGTGGCGCCGAGTGCAGCGGGGAGAATGGTTGGCTGATCCATGCGAACTCCTGAAAATCTCATCGGACGGCGGTAGGTCTCGGGCGGCCTCGGGGCCGCGCTCGGTATCAAAGGGCGATGCTGGGGATGCGCTGCGGTTGCGGCAGGCCGATCTCCTGGTCACTGAGGTAGCAGCCAGGGTCTTCGCCCCAGAGGTTGCCCTCGGCCCAGGCGCGGGTACGGGTGTTGCCATTGCAGATCGACAGCCAGCGGCACTCGGCGCAGCGGCCTGTCACGGCACGTGGGTGCTGGCGCAGCTCGGTGAGCAGCGGCTCGGGCTGGTCAAGCCACAGCTCGCGAAACGACTGTCGGCGCACATTGCCGACGGTGTGTTGCCACCAGTAGGTATCGGGATGCACATCGCCGATGTTGTCGATATTGGCGATGCCGCTGCCCGACGCGTTGCCGCCCCAGGCGCGCAGCATCCGCTCCAGGCGCTCGCGATGTTCGGGCAGGCGGGCCTCGACCCACTGCAGCAGGAGCACCGCGTCGGCGTCGTTGTTGCCGCTGACGAAATCGGTCTCGCGGCCATGCTGCACGTCGTCCCAGGCCTGCTCGAACAGTTGGTACATGGCGTCGCGGGTCATCTGGTGATGGGCATCGGCCTTGCGGCTGCGGCTGCGTTTGCCGCGGCCGCTGTAGTTGAGGTGCGACAGGTAGAACTTCTGTACATCGTGTTCGCGCATCAGCGCCAGCAGGGCCGGCAACTGCGGGTAGTTGTTCTGGGTCAGGGTGGTGCGCAGGCCAACGCGAATGCCGTGCCCGCGGCACAGGTCGATGGCGTGCATGGACGCGGCGAAGCTGCCCTTGAGCTGGCGCCAGTCGTCGTGCACCGCTTCCAGGCCGTCGATGCTGATGCCGACGTAGTCGTACTTCGCGGCGGCGATCTGCTCGATGTTCTGCTCGTCGATCAGCGTGCCGTTGGTCGACAGTGCAACGAAGAAGCTGCGCTGGCGCGCGTACTCGGACAGTTCGAAAATGTCGTCGCGCAGCAGCGGTTCGCCGCCGGAAAGGATCAGTACGCGGACACCGGCTTCGTGAAGATCGTCGATGACCTTGAGGGCTTCGGTGGTGTCCAGCTCGTCGCGAAATACGCTGTCGGCGGAGGTGGCGTAGCAGTGCTTGCAGGTCAGGTTACAGCGCCGCAGCAGGTTCCAGATCACCACCGGCGGCCGTGCGCTACCGGTGCTGCGTGCGCCCAGTACCGGCATGGCGGGCCGGGCGAGGGCACGCAGGTAATGGCTGATTCTCAACATGAGCGTCTCTCCCCGCGTCACGCGTCTTGCGTGTTTCGATGGAGGCAGCATCCCCGACTGGCGATTGCCAATCCTTGACCGTAAACAATAAAGAGGTGGGGCTTGCCCCGTGGTAGAGCGTGGCGCCACAGGACGGGCGTCCAAGCGAGGGGTGGGTGCAGCCCGCCAGGACAAGTCGCGTTCGTTGGAGACAACGGTGGCCGAAGCGGAATGCCGCCTGGCCCACCCTGCGAGTGGTGACGCTAGCGGGGACCGCCCACGCGCAGCCCGGTTTTCTTGAGGATGCGGCTGCTGACCAGCATTTCGTCGGTGCGGCAGGCGCTGCCGAGCAGCTGACGGATCTCGGCGCGATAGGCGTCGATCTCCTCGGCACTGCGTCCATGCACCATGGCAAACAGGTTGTAGTGCCAACCTTCCTGACGCGGGCGCCGGTAGCAATGGCTGACGAAGGGTTGCGCGCCGATCAGCGGACCGAGGCGGGCAATTTCGGTATCGTCCACGTCCCAGACGGTCATGCCGTTGTGCCGGTAGCCGAGGCGGTAATGGTTGGGCACGGCGGCGATGCGGCGAATCGCGCCCTCGGTCTGCAGCTGCTGCAGGAGCTCCAGGGTGGCGTCGACACTGATCTCCAATCGCTCGGCCAGCCAGCCCCAGGGATCCTCGACCAGCGGCAGCCCGCCCTCGGTGAGCACAACCAGGCGTTTGGCCAGCTCCTCCTGCTCGGAGGAGTCAAACGGCGAAGTGCAAGCCGACATGGTAAGTCTCCTCCTTGGGCAGGTTAAGCACCGGCAGGCTGGTCTCGGCTTCGATCCGCGCGATGGTGTCGGCGATGCCTTGCGGGGTTGCGCAGCCAAGCACGAACCACATGTTCCAGGCGTGTTCGCGGCGGTAGTTGTGCGCCACTTCCGGCATCGCTGCCAGTAGTTCGGCGACCGCATCGAAACGATCTTCGGGCACCGACAGTGCGGCGAGGGTGAAGGCGCCGCCCAGGCGCTCGATGTCGAACATCGGCCCGAAGCGGGTCAGGGTGCCATCGTCGAGCAGGGCCTGGACGCGCTCGCGCAGCGTCTGCGGGTCTGCGCCCAGCTCCTCGGCCAGTGCCTGCCACGGATTACGGACCAGCGGCAGGCCATGCTGAAGACGGTTGATCAGGCGGCGGTCCAGCTCATCCATGGGCGCGCTCCATCGCGGCGGGCGGTGCGTAGCGGCCGCCACACTGCTTGAAGGCGCGGGTGCTGAACAGCAGTTGATGCGGTACATCACTGAGCCCGTGCTCGGCGAGCATCATGTCGATCAGGCGGCACACCTGCTCGCGTTCGCGGCCATGCACCATGCAGAACAGGTTGTAAGGCCAGTCAGGCAGTCGCCGCGGGCGTTGGTAACAGAGGTTCACGCCTGCGGCCTGGCCAAGTTTGCGGCCGACCTCATCGACCTGATCATCAGGAATGTTCATCACCAGCATGGCGTTGGCGCGAAAGCCCATGGCGCGGTGCTTGAGCACCAGGCCCACGCGGCGAAACAGACCGCTCTCGCTCCAGTTACGCACCTGATTGAGCACCGCCTCCTCACTGGCGCCGATGCGCTCGGCCAGCACCTGATAGGGCCGCGCGGCCAGCGGCAGGCCAGCTTCGAGCAGGCGCCGCAGCTGCAGTGCCTGCAAATCGTTGAGGAGTGACGTCATGGCGTATCTCCAATCGGAAAGCCGAGGTCGATGCGGTAGGCCGCCTGCATGGGCAGGTCGAGGGGGACAAGCCCGGTTTGCGCTTCGATTGCAGCTAGAAGCGCGTCGATGTGCTGACGATCCGGCCCGGTGAGTACGAACCAGAGGTTGTAGCGGTGTTCACGCAGGTAGTTGTGATTGACCTCGGGGTAGCGGTTGATCAGTTCCGCAATCTGTTCGAGCTGTGCTTCCGGCACGGCCAGCGCCACCAGGGTGCTGGCACCGGCGCGGCTGTGTTCGAACACCGGGCCGATGCGCGAGAGGCCGCCGCTGCTTTCCAGGTGTTCAAGGCAGGCCAGTACCTGGTCTTCGCTGCATTCGAGGGCATCGGCCATGGCGCGGTAGGGTTCGGCGCACAGCGGCATACCGTGCTGGAAGCGGTCGATCAAGCGGCGGCTGAGAGCATCGATATGCATGTCACAACCCCGTCTCGTGCGCGCGGCTGGTGAAGAAGATGCCGCTCGGACTGTCGGCCGGCAGGCGCTTGAGCAGCTTCAGCGTGTAAGGGTCCCAGACCTGCACCTCGTTGCCGTCGCGTACCGACAGCCAGAGCTGGTCGCCGCGGGCGGTGAATTCCATGTGCAGTACGGCGGGGCCGGGTTCCAGCTGAGCGATGATCTCGTGGGTCTCGCTGTCGATGACCTGGACCTTGCCGTTGTCGGGGTGGGCAAAGTTGACCCAGATCTGCCGGGCGTCTGGGCGTGCCATGACAAACACCGGCTGGCCGGCGACATCGATGGCGTCGGTCTGCTTCCAGCTTTGCGAATCCATCACCAAGACCTGGTGATGGCCGATGGCGGGGACAAAGGTCTGATTGCCGGCGACCGTCCAGCCTTCCAGATGCGGCATCTTATAGACCGGCAGTTTCTCCTCACCGCGGCCGTAACCGTCGATGATCCGCTCGACACCACGGTCGGGGTGCCAGAGGTCAATCTTGGCCATGCCGTCCTCGCCGAACAGGCCGGCGATGTAGTAGCGACCATCGGGAGTCAGCAGACCGTCGTAGGGCTGCTTGCCGATGTTCTCGAAACGGGTGATCTCGGGGCTGTTGCCTTGGCTGAAGTCCAGCAGCCAGGTTTCATGGGTGTCGAACAGGCTGTAGATGAAGCGGCGGCCGGGGGCGTCGATGACACCGACCACCCGCGAGTTGCGGCTGCCATCGGCCAGCGGCGTGGCGGGAACATCGGCCACCAGCTCAAGGGTGTCGGCGTCGAATACCTTGACGCCGCCGGGTTCGTAATTGCCGACGGCAATCAGCTTGCCGTCCTGGCTGATGGCGCCGCCGATGCTGTTGCCACCCTGGATGACGCGTTTGTCGATGCGCTGGCGCAGCAGGTCGACCTTGGTCAGACCACCATCACGGCCAAAGACATAGGCGAAGCGTTCATCGCGGGAAAACACCACCGAGGCGTGGGACAGATCACCCAGGCCTTCGACGCGCGCCAGCCGTGTCTGGCCGCTGCTTTCGATGATCTGCAGGGCGCCGGTGGCGCGCTCCACCACCACGCCCATGTCACCGGTGCCGCGCGGCGGTTGCCCGGCACAGGCACTAAGCAGCAGGCTGGCAGCGGCCAGCAACAGGGTAGGACGCATCATGGCTTTGGGTATCCTTTGCGCAGTAGGTCAACCAGCCAGGCGATGTCCTGATCGTCGAGCAGGGCATTCCAGCCGGGCATGGCGGTGCCGGGCCGTCCGTGGGTCACGGTGGCGATCAGAGCGTCGCGGGGTTTGTCGGCGATGGCGTCGCGGGTCAGTGCCGGGCCAAGGCCGCCGGTCATACGCAGGCCGTGGCAGGAGCCGCAGTCCTGCACCAGCAGGTGTTCGAGCTGAGCCTGGCGAGCGGCTGTAGGCGTATCGGCCAGGGCAGCGGAAAAGGGGAGGAGGGACACCAGAGTGAGCCCCAAACCGAATACTGCGTGTCGGGACCTGATCATGATGCCCTCCTGGGTGTTACTTGAGGCTCAGAACCCACTCAGCGAGGGTTTTGGCTTCTTCTTCGGTGACGGGGTTTGGCGGCATCGGGATCGGACCCCAGTTACCCTGGGTGCCGTTCTTGATGTGGCCGGCGAGCAGATCGGCAGCACCATCCTGACCGGCGTATTTGGCGGCGACTTCTTTCAGAGCCGGGCCGACCATTTTGGCGTCGATGCTGTGGCAGGCCGCGCAGGGCTTGCTCTTGAACAGCGCTTCACCGTCCTGAGCCACGGCGGGCTGCAGGACCATCGCGCCGCCGAGGGCGAGCAGTGGGATGAGAACTTTTTTCATGAGTTACTTCCTCAAGGCTAGAGGGGGATCTTGGCGTCCCCCCCGGTTTTACTCAGTACACGTCGTGCTGAGTGTTATGGACGTTAAATTTACCGGTTGGGGTAATCAACCTTTTGTCCTTGATCACCTTTTTCAGCTTTAACGTCTTGTCATCGACCACGACGATAGCTGATTGCTCGTCCTGGCCACTCCAGACAGAGAACCAGACCTCGTCGCCCGCTTCGTTGTACTCCGGTTGCACGACGCGCTTGGCACCGTCTGTCACTCCGGCCCATTCGGCGATTGGCAACACGGTAAAGCCTGCGCCTAGATCGTCGATGTTAAAGACGGCTGCCGACTGGCTGATCTTGGCGTCCGGGTTGAAGGTGGTGTCCAGGTAGATGTGGTTGGACTTCGGATGGGTCTTGATGAACAGCGAGCCGCCGCCTTGACCCTTCAACGTCTCGACCACTTTCCAGGCCTGATCGGGATGCTTGTCTGGGTCAGTGCCGATCAGCGAAATGGTTTCATCGCCCAGGTGGCTGGTTGCCCAGACCGGGCCGAATTTCGGATGGACAAAGTTGGCGCCGCGACCTGGGTGTGGGATTTTGCCCACATCGACCAGTGCCGCCATCTTGCGCTCTTTCGAGTCGATTACCGCCACCTTGTTCGAGTTGTTCGCCGCCGTCATGAAGTAGCGATGGCTGACGTCCCAGCCGCCGTCATGCAGGAACGGCGCGGTGCCGATCATGGTGGTAGTGAGGTTGTCGATGTCCTCATAGTTGACCAGCAGCACCTTGCCGGTTTCCTTGACGTTAACGATGAACTCCGGGTGCTCGTGGGAGGCGATGATCGCCGCCACGCGCGGTTCCGGATGGTATTCCTGGGTGCCCACGGTCATGCCGCGGGTGGAGACGATCTGCAGCGGCTCGAGGGTTTCGCCGTCCATGATGGTGTATTGCGGCGGCCAGTAGTCGCCAGCAATCACGTACTTGTCTTCGTAGCCCTCGAACTTGGAGGTTTCGACCGAGCGGGCTTCGATGCCCACCTTGATTTCGGCGACCTTGAGCGGCTCCTTGGCCCAGAGGTCGATCATGTCGATCTTGGCATCGCGACCGATCACGAACAGGTAACGGCCGGAGGCGGACATGCGCGAGATGTGCACCGCATAGCCGGTGTCGATGGTCTTGATGATTTCTTTGCTCTTGCCGTCGATCAGCGCAATCTTGCCGTCGTCACGCAGGGTGACCGAGAACAGGTTGGGCAGATCCAGCTTGTTCATCTGCTTCTTTGGCCGGTCTTCCGGCTTGACCAGCACCTTCCAGGAATCCTTCATCTCGACCATCCCCCACTCTGGCGGGGTCGGCGGAGTGTGCTGGATGTACTTGGCCATCAGCGTGATTTCGTCTTTGCTCAGCGCGTTGGAAGTGCCCCAGTTGGGCATGCCGGCGGGGGAGCCGTAAGTGATCAGCGCCTCGAGATAGGCCTGTCCACGCTCCTGGGTAATGTCCGGGGTCAGTGCCTTGCCGGTGGCGCCCTTGCGCAGTACACCGTGGCAGCCGGCGCAGCGCTGGAAATAGATCTCTTTGGCCTGCTCGAATTCGGCGGCGTTCAGGTCGGGAGCACCGGGCGAATGGACCACCTGGGCGCTGGCCGGATCGATAGCGGAGGCTTGGCCCTTGTAGGCGGCATCGGCGTTTTCTGGATTCATCGCAGCCTGGGCAACTGCCAGGCCGAGCAGTGAAAAGCCGGCAATGATGCCCGCCAGTATGGGTTTGCTCATAGTGATCTCCTCTGACCGCTTCGTGCGGTTCCTGCTAGTAACGGCGATGTGGCAGTTCCCGGGTCTTGCTGTGTGCGCTTGCATCCTATGGTGGGCTTTGCACGAAAGCGCTTGATGGCAATCAAGAGTCGATCCGGGATGGGCCAGGCGTGACGTCGTGTCGCGGGGGGCGCAAGAAAGCCGAACCTGGTGAGAAAAAGCGCAGTCAGAACGGGCCTTTCGGAGGCGTGCGGTCGTCCATTTCGAGTCGGGCTTGACCGTAATCAAGCTTCGCCGCGGGTTGGCTTGAGAGGGAGCGGTGCGGCGTTTAGCGTGGCAGTGGACAAATCCAACCGCTGCAGTGAGGTATTGCCAATGAGCGCGCCCGAAAATGTTGTCGGCTTGACGACTGCCCCGTTCTATCAGTCGCTAGGCAACGAAGAGGTGCTCTTCGAACAGGCCTGGCGGCACGGCATGCCGGTGCTGATCAAGGGGCCGACCGGCTGCGGCAAGACCCGATTCGTGCAGCACATGGCGCATCGGCTAAACCTGCCGCTGTACACCGTGGCCTGTCACGATGATCTGAGCGCCGCGGATCTGGTAGGGCGGCATTTGATCGGCACTCAGGGCACCTGGTGGCAAGACGGCCCGCTGACCCGCGCCGTGCGTGAGGGCGGTATCTGCTACCTGGACGAAGTGGTGGAGGCACGGCAGGATACCGCCGTGGTGCTTCACCCGCTGGCGGATGACCGCCGCGAGCTGTTCATCGAACGTACCGGCGAGGCTTTGAAAGCGCCGCCGGGCTTCATGCTGGTGGTGAGCTACAACCCGGGTTACCAGAATCTGCTCAAGGGCATGAAGCCGAGCACCCGGCAGCGTTTCGTCGCCATGCGTTTCGACTATCCACCGGCAGCCGAGGAGCAGCGTATCGTTGCCAATGAGGCGCAGGTCGATGCCGCGCTGGCAGCACAGGTGGTCAAGCTTGGGCAGGCGTTGCGCCGGCTCGAGCAGCACGATCTGGAAGAAGTTGCCTCGACCCGTCTGCTGATCTTCACCGCCAGAATGATCCGCTCGGGCATGAGCCCGCGCGAGGCCTGCATGGCTTGCCTGGCCGAGCCGCTGTCGGATGACCCGCAGACCGTCGCGGCGCTGATGGATGTGGTCGATGTCCATTTCGGTTGATCGCACCAGTCTGTCTCGGCGATTGCCCGGTGATCTGGCGATGTGGTTCTTCATCCTCGCCGAGTTGACCGTCTTCGCCATCCTGATCCTGGCGTTCGCGGTGACTCAGGTGCTCCATCCGGAGTTGTTTCGTGAAAGCCGTGCGGCGCTGGACAGCTCGATCGGACTGGCACTGACCCTCAGCCTGCTGACCTCCGGTCTGCTGGCCGCCCTGGCCGTGGAGCAGGTGCGCCTGGCGCGGCCGCAGCGCGGGGCATTGCTATTGTTCGGTGCGCTGCTGATCTCCTGTGTCTACGTAGTGCTCAAGCTCAACGAGTACGGCCATCTGTCATCGCTCGGGCTGGGACTCGAGCACAACACCTTCTTCACCCTGTACTGGATCCTTACTGGCTTTCACTTCCTGCATGTGTTGCTGGGGCTGGTCATCCTCGGTTGGATGGCGGAACGCTGTCGTCGGCGCGCCTACAGTGCGCAGGACTGTGCGGGGCTGGAATCAGGGGTGCTCTACTGGCACATGGTGGATATGGTCTGGGTGCTGCTGTTCCCGCTGGTCTACGTCATCAACTGAGGAGGCCGTGATGTCCGCTTCAAAGGTGCTGATCGGGTGTTGGCTGGCGCTGGCCGTTCTGTCCACGGCCACCGTATTGCTGGGCAACGCCGGCTCGACGTTGTTGCTCGCTGGCGCCGTGCTGGCTGTCGCGCTGGTCAAGGCCTGGGTGATCACCGAAGGCTTCATGGAGCTGCGCCATGCGCCACTCATGTGGCGTTTGCTTTTGTTTGGCTGGCCGCTGGCGATGGCTGGCGGGATTCTATTGGCGATGAGCTTCTGATGGCTACGTAGCCGGCGGCACCGTAGATGCACGCCGGCTCTCAGCAAAGCGCCAGCCCAAAAAGCAAAGCACCGGAACGCTGCGTCACGCCGAGATGGAGAGCCCGATCGTAGGGTGGATCACGTTTCATCGATCCACCGAACCTGAGCTCGGTGGATGTAAAAAGCGACATCCACCCTTACTGTGCTCGCGGTATAGCGGTTGGTGGGCTTCAACCCACCAACACAGCACTGGCAGCCGCCATTCCCGTCGCATTTTCATCCAGATCCGATCCAATCCCTACCCGCCGTTTTGCCTGACTATCGGTAAATCCCGACTGCAAGCCTGCGGCCGACGCTAACGGTTCGGGCCTGCGAAAGACCCAGTGCCACGTTCAGGTTTTTCTTGATTGCCATCAAGCAGGTTTCGATAGCTCCCTTCTTAAACTGGCCACGCCAACGCCATGAGGAGGCGACCATGTCCGAGACCTTTACCAAGGGAATGGCCAGAAACATCTACTTCGGGGGAAGCGTGTTCTTCCTCCTGGTATTTCTGGGCCTGACCTATCACACAGAGCAGACCTTTCCAGAGCGATCCAACGAGTCGGAAATCTCCGAAGCAGTGGTGCGAGGCAAAGCGGTCTGGGAAAACAACAACTGCATCGGCTGCCACAGCCTGCTCGGCGAGGGTGCCTACTTCGCGCCGGAACTGGGCAACGTATTCGTCCGTCGCGGTGAGGATGCGGCCTTCAAGCCCTTCCTGCAGGCGTGGATGAAAGCTCAGCCGCTGGGCGTGCCCGGACGCAGGTCGATGCCCCAGTTCAATCTGAGCGAGCAGGAAGTCGACGATATGGCCGAATTCCTCAAGTGGACCTCGAAGATCGATACCAACAACTGGCCGCCAAACAGGGAGGGCTGAGAGATGAGCATCATGAATCCGCATCTCAAGTTTCAATCGCAGGCCGTCGCCAAACCCTACTTCGTGTTTGCGCTGATGCTCTTCGTGGGCCAGATCCTGTTCGGTCTGATCATGGGGCTGCAGTACGTCGTCGGTGACTTCCTGTTCCCGCTGCTGCCCTTCAACGTGGCACGGATGGTTCACACCAACCTGCTGATCGTCTGGCTGTTGTTCGGCTTCATGGGCGCGGCCTACTACCTCATCCCCGAGGAAGCGGACCGCGAGCTGCACAGCCCGAAACTGGCCATCATCCTGTTCTGGGTGTTCGCCGCCGCCGGCGTGCTGACCATTCTCGGCTACCTGTTCGTGCCCTATGCCGGGCTGGCGGAAATGACCAAGAACGAACTGCTGCCGACCATGGGCCGTGAGTTCCTGGAGCAACCGACGATCACCAAGATCGGCATCGTGGTGGTGGCCCTGGGTTTCCTCTACAACGTCGGCATGACCCTGCTCAAAGGCCGCAAGACCGCCATCAGCATGGTCATGATGACGGGGCTGATCGGCCTGGCCGTGTTCTTCCTGTTCTCCTTCTACAACCCTGAAAACCTGGCACGCGACAAGTACTACTGGTGGTTCGTGGTGCACCTGTGGGTGGAAGGCGTGTGGGAGCTGATCATGGGTTCGATGCTGGCCTTCGTTCTGATCAAGATCACCGGCGTCGACCGCGAAGTGATCGAGAAGTGGCTCTACGTGATCATCGCCATGGCCCTGATCACCGGCATCATCGGTACCGGTCACCACTTCTTCTGGATCGGTGCGCCTGAGGTGTGGTTGTGGCTGGGTTCGATCTTCTCTGCCCTCGAGCCGCTGCCGTTCTTCGCCATGGTGCTGTTCTCGCTGAACATGGTGAACCGTCGCCGTCGTCAGCATCCGAACAAGGCAGCTTCGCTCTGGGCCATCGGCACGACCGTCACCGCGTTCCTCGGGGCTGGCGTGTGGGGCTTCCTGCACACCCTGGCACCGGTCAACTACTACACCCACGGTTCGCAGATCACCGCTGCCCACGGCCACCTGGCGTTCTACGGCGCCTACGCCATGATCGTCATGACCATGATCAGCTACGCCATGCCGCGCTTGCGGGGCCTGGGTGAAGCACCGGATGCGCGGGCTCAACGCATCGAGATCTGGGGCTTCTGGCTGATGACTCTGTCGATGGTGGCGATCACCCTGTTCCTTACCGCTGCTGGCGTGGTTCAGGTCTGGTTGCAGCGTATCCCGGCTGATGGCGCGGCAATGTCCTTCATGAACACCGCTGACCAACTGGCCGTGTTCTTCTGGCTGCGGCTGATCGCTGGGGTGTTTTTCCTCATCGGGCTGGTGCTCTACCTCTGCAGCTTCAGGCAGCGTGGGCGGGTAACCGCTGATGTGCCCGCGGCCGCGGTTGCGGCCTGAGGCAAGGCACCGATGTAACTGACGGCCCGGCTTACACAGCGGGCCGTTGCTGTTTTCAAACCGCTACGGAGCGATCGTCATGGCCTTTACCATCGAAGTCGAAGAGTGGGTCGGCAGTGTCTGGCACCGCTTCATCACCCGCCGCGCCAGCCCGGACTTTCCCGACGCCAGCGTTTCGCTGGAAAGCATGCAACGGCCGCTGTCGGTGCTGTTCCGCGCCATGGGCGGTGCCAGCGGTATTGGTGTCGAAGCGGCCAACGCGCGCGATCTGATGTTGCGTCGGACGCTGCTCCAGCAGGTGGCCGGCACCTGCAAACAGCTGCCGGTCGCCTGGTGCGATGCCAGCAACCTGCGGCTGCCACAAAACCTTGCGGTGTACCCCGACGTTTCACTCAACCAGGATCTCTATCGCTGGCTGGCGCTGCTTGCGGCGCAGGCTGGCGAGATGCGCCATTGGGCGCGTGACAACCAACGCTGGACGCAGGTCATCCTCGAGCGTTTTCCGGCCATGCAGCCTCGTTACGCGCGCTTGGTCGAGGCGCATCTGCGGCTGCGTCCCGACCCGGATACGCTGCCTCGCGCGGAGGCAGCGCTGGAGCGAGCCATCTGCCAGGCCCTGCGGGAGCCGGGCAGTGTTCAGCAATTTCCGCGTAGCGAAGTGGCCCCCTGGCCGCTGCCCATGTGGCTGTACCCGGCGGAAAATCTCGGCGTGCCGCAGGCCACCGAACTTGCTGAGGAAGATCAGGACAACAACCTGCAGGCCCCGCCGACCGAGCAGAAGGGCATGCGCAAGCGCGCCAAGCGTGTCGAGGACAGCACCAGCAAGGGCGGCCTGATGCTGTTCCGTCTGGAGAACCTGTTCAGCTGGTCCGAGCATGTCGAGCTGGATCGTCAGGGTGACGACAGCGAAAACGAGGACGCTTCCCGCGTTGCTGAAGATCTCGACGAGATTGCCATGTCGCGTCAGCGCATGCGCAAGGGTGGCGGCCTCAAACTGCACCTCGATCTGCCGCCCGCGGACGTCGATGACATTCCGCTGGGCGATGGCATCAAGCTGCCGGAATGGGATTACCGCAAACAACACATGCAGGAGAACTTCGTCAGCCTGCAGATGATGCTGCCGCGAGGCTCCGAACCCATGGGCCTGCCGCTGCGGCTGAGCCCGCTGGCACGCAAGCTGCGCCGGCAGTTCGAACACCTGCGAAACGATCGGCAATGGCTGCGCGGGCAGCCCCAGGGCTCGGAGCTGGACATGCAGGCCTGGCTGGATTTTCACGTCGAGCGCCAGCATGGCCAGTGCGCCGAACGTGGGTTGTTCATGGAGCAGCGGCAGAATCGTCGCGACCTGGCATGCCTGCTGCTGGCCGACCTGTCGATGTCAACCGACGCGCACCTGGACGACGAGCACAAGGTGATCGACGTGATCACCGACAGCCTGCTGCTGTTCGGCGAAGCACTGTCTGCCGTAGGCGACGATTTCGCGCTGTACGGTTTCTCCTCGCTGCGTCGCCAGCAGGTCCGCATGCAGGAACTCAAGAGCTTCAAGCAGCGTTATGGCGATGACACCCGCGGGCGGATCCAGGCGCTGAAACCCGGTTATTACACGCGCATGGGTGCGGCCATTCGCCAGGCCACCGAGCTGCTCGGCAAGTGCAAACAGCGGCGCAAGCTGTTGCTGCTGGTCACCGACGGCAAGCCCAACGACCTGGATCTGTATGAGGGGCGCTACGGCGTCGAGGACACCCGCCAAGCAGTGCTCGAGGCCAGGCGTCAGGGGTTGCTGCCGTTCTGTATCACCATCGACCAGGAAGCCGGCGATTACCTGCCCTACATGTTCGGTGCCAACGGCTACACCCTGATCAAGGAGCCGCAGCAGCTACCGTTCCGCCTGCCGCAGCTGTATAAGCAGCTGACCCAGCCGTAGGATGGATGTCGCCTTTCACATCCACCGTAACTGCGCTCGGTGGACCGCCACCCGGTGGATGGCCACCCCGTGGATCGGTGAGGCGTGATCCACCCTACTAATCGCCTGGGCAGATGGCTTGGAAACCGTAGCGTAAAAAACGGGCGGCGTTCCGTTTGCGCCCACAAGCCTTTGCGCCGCCTGATACCTCGCCATTACCTGCGGACATGGCCTGTTCATGCCGCGACATTGACGCAGTGTTCCGAGGCCATGTTGTTTTAGGGCAGCTGCGTCGTTTGACTCTGACGTATTCATCGGTGGGCTGAAGCCCACCCTACGGACTTATGGCGCGCCGTACTCTGGCTTGCCCGTTTGGGAAGGACGTTGTTTTGATGGACGCAAGCCCACTCTGCCGGATGGCCCAGCAATGCGGTCAGAGCACACCGGCGGTTTTGTAGGGTGGGCTTCAGCCCGCCAAGGTATCTATCGAGCGGCTGTTGCCCGCCAAGCTTGATGCCGCTATCCATTCTCCCGAAGCTGCCTCGGGGGACGGTGATTCGTAGGGTGGATGTCGCCTTTTACATCCACCACCACACCGCTCGGTAGATCGGCACCCGGTGGATCGCCACCCGGTAAATCGGTCAGGCGTGATCCACCCTACAGACCGTCTAGAACAGGTTGCGCGGCAGCCAGACGATCATCACCGCGCAGAACACGGCGAGACCGATACAGAACCAGAAGAATCTGTTTTGACGGCGATCCCCTGCGGTGTCGGCCAGGGCGGGGAGGGGCATGCCGCAGTTGCTGCATTCGGCTTCCTGCGGCGGATTGGGTTGCTGGCAATACAGGCATCTGGGCATGGCAGCGTCCTCTCTAGTTCACTTCCAGCTTGCCATGCACTGCTGCTGTTAGAGGTTGACGGTAATCAATGAGTTGCAAGAGGTTCGCGCCCCTGCATCAACTGCCCCCAAGGGGCTGGTGAGCAGGTGTATAGCTGGCGCGTTACTCGAAGGATTCGAGCCGTTGACGATCGAGAATGGTGATCTGACGGCCTTCCTGGGTGATGATTTCCTCATCGATCAAGCGCCTGATGATCCGCGAGAACGTCTCCGGCTGGATCGACAGATGGCCGGCGATCAGCTGCTTGGCCATGGGCAGCTCGAAGCTGCTGCCTTCATCCTTCAAGCGCGCCAGCTGAGTCATCAGATAGCGCACGACGCGGTGGGTGGCGTTCTTCAGCGAAAGGGTTTCGATTTCGTTGATGCGCTGGTGCAAGCGCACGCTGAGCTTGCCGAGCAGGGCGAAAGAGAGCTTCTGGTTCGCTTCCAGCAGGCGCATGTAGGCCGCGTTGGAGAAGCGATAGACCTGCGTTGGACAGACGGCCTGGGCCGAGGCGACATAGTTGGGCGTGTCCATCAGCATCATCGCTTCGGCAAAGGTCTGGCGATTGCCGATCACCTCGAAAACTTTCTCCTGTCCGTCCGGGGTGAGGCGGTAGATTTTCACCGCGCCGGAAATCACGAAATAGAACGAATGCGCCGGTTCGCCCTGATGAAAAAGGTTGTCGCCCTTGTCCAGGTTGAGCAACTGACTTGCGCTCATCAGCTCGTCCATCTGTTCGTCGTTCAGGGGTTCGAACAGGTGGTGGCTGCGCAGAATCTGGTTGTGTACGCGGTGAAGCACCATGCAAGGCATCCTTAATTTCTAATAATTGAGTCGTCTGCAATTATGTTTGCAGAGCGGAACGGTACCTGCGCTCAAACAGGCAGGCCGAAGCCGCTTCGAGAGCGCAGTGAAAAGTCTTACAGAGCCTAGCCCAGATGCCATGGCGCGCGTATTGATGCAGGCCGGATTAGGCTGATGCAAATTCTTCCGCGCATGCCTTACCGAAGCGGTTTTCGGTCTCGCTCCAGTGAGGCGGTGTCGGTGGTCCATCGCTGATCGATGTCAGCGGGCAACGCAGGGCGCGTACCCAGCTCGTTGTGACTGCCTGTCGCCTGTGCGGTATCGATCACCACGTCGAGTGCCACGCCGCTGGCCAGCGCCAGCATCGACGCCATTGCAAGGCCCCAGGCCAAGGGTTGGATGACTGCTTTCATGTGCACCTCCGGTACTGCAGGGGGCGGGCCGTCTGGCCCGTAGCGTTGAGGTCGTTTCAGTGTGCGGGTGCCTGGGCGAACAGGATGTTGTTCTCCAGATGAATGTGCTGCATCAGATCGCCACGCAGTTCTTCGAGCCCGCGATACAGCGCACGCCAGGTGTTGCAGGCGTTCGCGGGCGGGGTGATGTCGTTGGTCAGTTCGGCCAGCCGTTGCAGCGCGGCGCCGTGCTGATCGTGTTCATAACGCATCACCGCAATCGGACCCTGGGTCTGGGGTAGCTGAATGTTGCGTTGCAGCATGGGGAAGAGAATCTGCTCTTCCTTGAGCATGTGGCTCTCCAGCTCCTGCTGCATGCTCCAGAGGTGCTCGGCGAGGCCGGTCGGGCAGTCCGGCTTGTTGCCATGAACTTGTTCGACACGGCTGGCCAGGCGAATGAGTTCGGGCAGTTGGTCGCGATGACGCTCGTGGAAGCGTTCGAGGATGAATTCGATCAGCGCACTTGCGGGCTCGCCGCGCCAGTCTGGCTCCGTCGCCGGTTCCCCCGTCAGTGCGGCGAGCTCGCCTGCGATGACCTGGGCGTCGAGGTTGCGCTGCAGGGCGGCGTCGCGCAGCGGGGTGTCTCCACCGCAGCAGAAGTCCAGTTTGTACTGGCGAAACACGCGTGTGGCACCAGGGATCCGGCAGGCCAGGCTGCCCAGGGTTTGCTCGGTAAGTGCAGTCGTCATGGCGGCGTTCCATGAGTGGATGTTGCTTGTACTGGAGCAAGCCCTATGCCATTAGCAAATAATTGATTATTAAAAGGAAAATAATTTGATTGGTGAAATATACCCAGGCGGTATAGGGTTTAATAAACCTTACGGGTAGTAATCACCATGATGGAAGAAGCCCTGCTTGCCGATCTTGTCACCGAGCTGCCCAATGCGGTTCGCCTGCAACGTCTGGTGCACACGCTGCATCAGCGGTTTCGCTGTGGTGCTGTGGTGCTGCTACGCCTCGATGACGACACGCTGCGCCCGCTGGCGGCGGTGGGGCTGGTGCAGGAGGCACTGGGGCGGCGCTTCGTGGTGGCTCAGCATCCCCGGTTGGCGGCCATCCTCTCGCAACGCGAGCCCACCTGGTTCGAGCCTGACAGTCGATTGCCCGACCCCTATGACGGTCTGCTTGATGCGCATGTCGGCGAACCCTTGCCGGTGCACGACTGCATGGGCGTCAGCCTGTTCGTCGAGGGCAAACTGTGGGGAGCGCTGACCCTCGATGCACTGCACGCAGGGACTTTCGACGACGACGCGCGGCGCGACCTGCAGCGCTACACGCTGGTGATCGAGGCGGCCATCCGTATTACCCGGTTGGAACACGAAAACCGCGGTCTGCGCCTCGCACGCAGTGACGTGCTGGAAACCACACAGGTGCCGGGCGACGGCGAAATTCTCGGGCAAAGCGCGGTAATCCGCGAGCTGTTGCGTGAGTTGGAAGTAGTGGCCGACTCGGAGCTGCCGGTGCTGCTCCTGGGTGAAACCGGCGTGGGCAAGGAGTTGTTCGCACGCTGGCTGCATCGTCACTCGCGGCGGCGCAACAAGCCGCTGGTGCTGGTCAATTGCGCGGCGTTGCCCGAATCGCTGGCCGAAAGCGAGCTGTTCGGTCATGTAAAGGGTGCCTTCTCCGGTGCGACCACCGACCGGCCTGGCCGTTTCGATGCGGCCAATGGCGGCACGCTGCTGCTCGATGAAGTCGGCGAGCTGCCGTTGGTGGTGCAGGCCAAGCTGCTGCGCACCCTGCAGAATGGGGAAATCCAGCGCCTCGGGGCCGACAAGCCGCGTCAGGTCGATGTGCGCATTATCGCGGCGACCAACCGCAACCTGCGTGACAGCGTGCGTGACGGGCATTTCCGCGCTGATCTCTATCACCGCCTTTCGGTTTATCCAGCGCCGATTCCGCCCCTGCGCGAGCGTGGCAACGATGTCCTGATTCTGGCGGGCTACTTTCTTGAATTGAACCGCGCGCGTTTGGGCCTGCGCAGCATGCGGCTGTCGCCCGCTGCCGAGCGGGCATTGCTCGGCTATGGCTGGCCGGGCAACGTCCGGGAGCTGGAGCACGTGATCAGCCGGGCGGCGCTGCGGTTGCTCAGTCGGGGCGCCTCGCGCAGCGAAATACTCACGCTGGAACCGGACCTGCTGGCGCTGGACAACGAGCACGCCAGCTCTTTCGCCCCGGCTGCCGATGTCGAGCCCGCGCCCGCAGTAGAGGAGATCGTCTCGTTGCGCGAAGCCGTCGATGGCGCCCAGCGCCAGGCGATTATCCGCGCGCTGGAGGCCAGTGGAGAGAACTGGGCGCAGGCCGCGCGGTTGCTGGACGTCGATTCGAGCAACCTGCACAAACTGGCGCGGCGGCTGAAATTGAAATGAGGCGTTCGACCAAGCCGCAATGCCGCTGGGGGTTGTTCCGCCAGTCGGCGTGAGTTGTCTTCGAGGTGTCGCGGTCTAAGCTCCAACTATCACCAACAGGAGACTTCCATGGCTCTGGACCATGACCAGTTCAACCAGCTGCTGAGCGAGGCCCAGGCCCACGCCGACCGTGCCGCCAGCGAGAACAACCCGCAGCACTACCAGCAGGCTTTCGAATCCAGCCTCAAGGCGATGCGCCTGCTCGCTGAAGAGTCCGGCAACTGGCGGGACGCTGTCGTTCGTGCGACCGAGGAGTTTCAGGGCGACGAAGGGATATAGCGCGCCGCCAGTCCGAGCGGAGGCCGCGCACCATTGCGCTGGCCTGATTTCCCGGCAGCGCACGCTGGGAACGCGTCTGCTCGGGACTTGCCTCGCCGGGCAGTCTTGAGCCTCCGCCAGCGCTGCCCTTTACCCTGTCCCGGCGACTCGCTTCGCTCGGGGCGCCCTGTTCAGAGCGCCTCCTCAGCTTCGCCTCCTTGACGCTTATCAATGCCTCCCACTGGAGGCCTACCTAGACTGCCGACTTTCCGTCCGGCCCGGACGGGCACCTTTGCCGCAGGCAGGGTGCGCATGATTCCGCATGTCTAGGAGTTGCCATGCACTTGGTCTGTCCAGCAGGTAGCCTGCCCGCGCTCAAGGCTGCCGTCCAGCAGGGTGCCGATGCCGTTTATGTCGGCTTTCGGGACGACACCAACGCCCGTCATTTCCCCGGCCTCAACATGGATGCGAAGCAGCTCGACAAGGGGCTGCAGTTGATCCGCGAAAAGCGTCGCCAGCTCTATATTGCCGTCAACACTTACGCACAGCCGCAAGGCTGGTCCCGCTGGCAGCGTGCGGTCGATCAGGCCGCCGACCTCGGTGTCGACGCGCTGATCGCCGCCGATCCCGGCGTGCTCGGTTACGCCGCCAAACACCATCCGCAGCTCAACCTGCATCTGTCGGTCCAGGGTTCGGCGACCAATGCCGCCGCGCTGGCCTTTTACCAACAGCGCTACAACATCAAGCGCGCCGTGCTGCCGCGGGTGCTGTCGCTCAAGCAGGTCAAGCAGGTCGCCGCGAGCAGTCCGGTGCCTATCGAGGTGTTCGCTTTCGGCAGCCTGTGCATCATGGCCGAAGGTCGCTGCCACCTGTCTTCCTACCTCACCGGCGAATCTCCGAATCTGTGCGGCGTCTGTTCGCCAGCCAAGGCGGTGCGCTGGAGCGAGGAGCCGGAAGGGCTGACTTCGCGGCTGAACAACGTGCTCATCGACCGTTATGCAGAAGGCGAATCAGCCGGCTATCCGACGCTTTGCAAGGGCCGCTTCATGGTCAACGGCGAGCGCTTCCATGCACTGGAGGAGCCCACCAGCCTGAATACCCTCGACCTTATTCCGGAGCTGGCCAACATCGGCGTCACGGCGATGAAGATCGAGGGGCGGCAACGCAGCCCCGCCTATGTCGAGCAGGTCACCCGCGTCTGGCGCTCGGCACTCGACGCCTATCTGCAGGCGCCGCAGCGTTATGCCGTGCAGCCTGGCTGGCGTGACGTGCTCGACGGCTTGTCCGAGGGCTCGCAAACGACCCTCGGCGCTTACCACCGGGCGTGGCAGTGAACCTCTTCAGCAAGGAGCAGATATGAAACTCAGCCTAGGCCCCGTGCTGTTCTATTGGGATCGCCAGCACACCCTCGATTTCTACGCCGACATGGCAGGCATGCCGCTGGATGTGATCTATCTCGGCGAAACCGTCTGTTCCAAGCGCCGCGACATGGGTCTGGACGACTGGCTTGGTCTGGCCCGCGAGCTCAAACAGCAGTCGACGGCGCAGCTGGTGCTGTCCGGCCTGGCGCTGGTCGAGGCGGCTTCGGAGCTGTCCAGCCTGCGCCGGCTCTGCGAGAACGGCGAGCTGCTGGTCGAGGCCAATGACATGGGCGCCGTGCAGTACCTGTCCGAGAGAGGCTTGCCCTTTGTTGGCGGTCCGGCGCTCAACCTCTACAACGGCCATGCACTGGCCGAACTGGTCAGCAGCGGCATGCAGCGTTGGGTGCCGCCAGTGGAAATCTCCGGGACCATGATCCGCGACGCGCGTGCGCAGTTGTCGCAGCTCGGTGTGGCGATGCCGGAAATCGAGATCTTCGCCTACGGCCACCTTCCGCTGGCCTATTCGGCGCGCTGCTTCACCGCTCGCGCGGAAAATCGGCCGAAGGATGATTGCCAGTTCTGTTGCCAGAACTATCCCGAAGGTATCCCGCTGTTGAGCCAGGAGGGCGAGGCGCTGTTCACCATCAATGGCATCCAGACCCTGTCGGCTTCGGTCAGCAATCTGCTGGCGGACTATCCGGCGCTGGTCGACAGCGGGGCCGAGCTGCTGCGGCTCAGCCCGCGTGCGTCGGGTATGATCGAGGTGGTGCAGGCATTCGACGCGGTGCGCAACGGCGGTATGCCACCGCTCGCCGTCGACGGCTGCAACGGTTACTGGCATGGCCAGCCCGGCATGCTGCGCGCCGAGGAGGCCGGATTATGCTGAAGCCTCGGGCGCACCTGTTGAAACTTGGTGAGCATCTGTTGCCGCTGGCCGCGCGAACCCCGTTCGCGCTGCAACGTATCGCGCTGGAGCGCAGCCTCAATCAGGTCTTTGCTGAGCCCCTGGCTGATGATGCCTTCGAGGCACTGGAAGGCAACTGGATGCGCCTGGAAGTCGTCGACCTCAACCTGGCCTGGTGCCTGAGTTGCGATCGGCAGAAGTTGCGCATCGCCGAGCAGGCCCCGGTTCAGGTCACCATCCGTGGCAACTGGCGTGAATTCCTGCTGCTCGCCAGTCGCCAGGAAGACCCCGATACGCTGTTCTTTCGCCGCCGGTTGGTGATCGAAGGCGACACCGAACTAGGCCTGGCCATCAAGAACCTAATCGACAGTCTGGACCCGGACCTGCTGCCTCCATGGCTGTGGAAACTGCTGCAGGGCGCGGGAGAGGAAGTGGCGCTGGCTGGTCGTGCGCAGCCGGTCAGTGCCTGAACGAGCATTGACCGGTTAGGCTGACATCTCCCACCCAGTCTCCGCGGTGGGCCGCTACACCGAGTGCAGCTGGTGCCGCGGTTTCATCCGGTCGCTGGCGATGATGTTGCGCATGTCCTCGAACAGCGCATCGGCTTCGGCTTCGGAGCAGTCTTCGCGGTAACGCTTGCGCAGACCGTAGCTGCTGAGGGTGATGTGAACGTTGGCAACAACGCCGTGCTGCGCCAGGCAGGCACGCGCGCAATGCAGCGGACAGCCGTCGATGGCCAGGATCGCCCGGCCGGAGTTGGCCTTGTTGACCAGCGAACTCACCCGGCCACCGACACCGGCGATGCAGGACATTTCTGCCAGGCCGGCACGGTCCAGACGCACAGCGAGGGTATTGGCCAGTTGCGCCACGTTGGAACAGCCCGAGCAGGCATACACCAGGGGCAGGCGAGGTCTGGACATGCTGTTCTCCCGATCTGTTAGGGCTAACGCCAGTATTCGAGTCAATCCAGAAGTGGCCCATGACGGCCATCAAGAAGCTGGGGCAATCCGCCGCAGCTCAGTCCTGATAGGCGGCCAGTCCCTGGCTGTCGAGTATCTCGATGCGCCGGCGCTGCACGCTGATCATTCCGGACTCGATGAGCCTGTGCAGGATGCGCGAAAAGGTCTCCGGTTGAATGCCCAGCTTGGACGCGATCAAGCGCTTGGGCACATCGAGGGTGACGACGCCGCTGTCGTCCTCTTGCGATTGATAGAGAAAACGCACCACGCGGTGGCTGGCGTTGGCCAGGGTGAGGGTATCGATCTCGTTCAGACGCTGGTGCAGGCGGATGCTCAAGGTGCCAAGAATGTCCAGGCAGATGCTCGGGTGCTGCTCGAGCATGCGCCGGTAGTGCGGCCCGTGGAGGCTGGCCACCAGGCTGGCTTTCAGGGCGGTGGCACTGACTGGATAATTCGGCGCGCCGGTGAACAGCAAGGCTTCTGCGAACGACTCGCCGGCGCGGATCACCTCCACCAGTTTTTCCTGCCCGTCGCAGACCACGCGGTGCAGCTTCACCTGGCCACTGAACAGAAAGTAGAACCGCTCGGCCTTGTCACCTTGATGAAAAAGCGAGGCGCCCGCAGGCACGCGCTTGAGGTTGGCCGAGGCGCACACCTCCTGCAGCGCCGCTTCGGGCAACCGGCTAAACAGGTGGTGTCGGCGGAGGTCCGCAACAAGGGATGTTTCGGTCAACATGATTCCTCCGCCGGTACCTGTCCGGGATTGTTCGACGTTGCATCCTAGGAGCACGCATCACCCAGCTTCCTTGATCGCAGACAAGATCCTCGACCGTGGATGCCTCGGGGCCTGTTTTAAAAAATACGGCAGAGGTGAATTGACGATGGTCAATTCGCTCTGCATCGCTTTTGCCTACATTCCACACCATCTAGTGATCAAAAAGTTTTTAACAACTATATATGGTGATGGAGGCGTGATGCTGGGGCTTGGAGAAGTGGATCGGCCGGTTTCGCTGCGCAAGCGGGACGGACGCCTGGTGGCGTTCGAACTGGACAAGATCGGTGCTGCGATCGAGGCCGCTGGCCTGGCGACCGGTGAATTCGAACCGGTCACTGCCCAGGCGCTGGCTGCTCAGGTCCTGGCGCGTATGCCGCAGCGGGTAGTGGCGGTCGAGCAGGCTCAGGATGCCGTCGAGCGTGTGTTGATGGAGGCGGGTTACTACGACACGGCGCGGGCGTACATCGTCTACCGCGAGCGTCATGGACGGCTGCGGCGCGATCGCAAATCACTGGTCGACGTCGCCTCGTCGATGAACGAATACCTCTCGCGCGAGGACTGGCGGGTACGCGCCAACGCCAACCAGGGCTACTCACTGGGTGGGCTGATTCTCAACGTGTCGGGCAAGGTCACTGCCAACTACTGGCTGGATGAGGTCTACAGCCCGGAAATCGGTATCGCCCATCGCGAGGGGGACCTGCACATCCATGACCTGGACATGCTCGCCGGCTATTGTGCGGGCTGGTCGCTGCGCACGCTGCTCAACGAAGGTTTCAATGGCATTCCTGGTCGGGTCGAGGCCGGGCCGCCGAAGCACCTGTCCAGCGCGCTGGGGCAGATGGTCAACTTTCTCGGCACGCTGCAGAACGAGTGGGCCGGCGCCCAGGCATTCAGCAGCTTCGATACCTACCTCGCGCCCTTTGTGCGCAAGGATGGCCTTGGCTTCGCGGAAATCCGCCAGGCGATCCAGGAATTCATCTACAACCTCAACGTGCCGTCGCGCTGGGGCACCCAGACGCCCTTTACCAACCTGACCTTCGACTGGGTCTGCCCGGAAGACCTGCGCGAGCAGATTCCCTACATCGGCGGCGAGGAAATGCCTTTCGCCTACGGTGACCTGCAACCCGAGATGGAGCTGATCAATCGCGCCTACATCGAGGTCATGCAGGCCGGCGACGGCCTGGGCCGGGTGTTCACCTTTCCGATCCCGACTTACAACATCACCCACGATTTCCCCTGGGACAGCGAGAACGCCGAGCGCCTGTTCGAGATGACCGCGCGTTACGGCTTGCCGTACTTCCAGAACTTCCTCAATTCGGACATGCAGCCCAATCAGGTGCGCTCGATGTGCTGTCGCCTGCAGCTGGATGTGCGCGAGCTGCTCAAGCGCGGCGGCGGGCTGTTCGGCTCAGCGGAGCAGACTGGCTCGCTCGGCGTGGTGACAGTCAACTGCGCGCGCCTTGGCTACCTGCACGCCGGCGACTGGACCGGGCTGATCGAGCATCTCGATGCGCTGCTGGAGCTGGCGCGGCAAAGCCTAGAGGTCAAGCGCAAGGTGATTCAGCACCACATGGATGCCGGGCTGTATCCCTACACCAAGCGATACCTGGGCACGCTGCGCAACCATTTCTCCACCATTGGCGTGAATGGGCTGCACGAGATGGTGCGCAACTACACCGAGGACAGCGAAGGCCTGCACACCGAGGCCGGACGGCGTTTGGCCGTCGATCTGCTCGACCATGTGCGGGAAGAGCTGGTGCGCTTTCAGGAAGAAACCGGCCACCTCTACAACCTCGAGGCGACACCGGCCGAAGGCACCACCTACCGCTTCGCCAAGGAAGATCGCAGGCGTTTCCCAGAGATTTTACAGGCGGGCTCTGCCGAGGCGCCGTACTACACCAACTCGTCGCAGCTGCCGGTGGGTTTCACCGATGACCCGTTCGAAGCGTTGATGCTGCAGGACGAGCTGCAGACCAAATACACCGGCGGCACCGTGTTGCACCTGTACATGGCCGAGCAGATTTCCTCGGCGCAGGCCTGCAAGAACCTGGTGCGCACCGCGCTGGGTCGATTCCGTCTGCCTTACCTGACCATCACCCCGACGTTCTCGATCTGCCCGGTGCATGGCTATCTCAGCGGTGAACACGAGTTCTGCCCGAAATGCGACGAGGCGCTGATCGCCAAACAACAGAGCTGCTGCGTCTGAGCCTCTTGTGACTGGGGCGCGGTCGTTGCGCGCCCCGGCGTCAATGCACACCGGAGCAGCCATTAGGCGCCGGCTTGCTGGCGATCACCGTTATGGCTGCGCCGACCGGCGCATCCCGGATCTACAACAAATCATCCACCCCTGAAGGAGCGACACATGACTCAAACCACCCAACTGCCTGAAGCCCAACGCCAGCGTTGCGAGGTCTGGACCCGCGTCATGGGCTATCACCGCCCGGTCGCGGCATTCAATCCCGGCAAGCAGTCCGAGCACCGTGAGCGGACTCATTTCACCGAGCAGGCTGCAGGGTTGGCTCGCTAGCCATGGGCGCCGCGCTACGGGTCGGCGGCATGGTGCCGCTGACCACGCTCGATTTCCCTGATCACTTGGCCTGCGTGCTGTTCTGTCAGGGGTGTGGCTGGCGTTGTCGCTATTGCCACAACCCGCAGTTGATCCCGACATGTGGTGCCGAGGAGCGCGGCTGGGACGAGATTCTCGGCTTCCTCGACCAGCGGGTCGGCTTGCTCGAAGCGGTCGTATTCAGCGGCGGTGAGCCAACCCTGCAGCTGGCCCTGC
>Ga0207893_1000130_pt1 | contig 54519 bp, 49 predicted proteins | sample MalvirmetaMSP121_FD_184233 | JGI IMG/M metagenome (GOLD analysis project Ga0207893, IMG submission 184233) | Marine viral communities from the Deep Pacific Ocean - MSP-121 (SPAdes) | ecosystem: Environmental > Aquatic > Marine > Oceanic | place: Pacific Ocean | collected 2001-06-02 | reverse complement strand
GCCGGTGTATTCGAGTTCGGAGAAGGTCTTCTGCACGCGCGTAACAAAGCTCATGGAGGGGGCTGGTTGAGGGGGCTCAGTGTGCCAAGGGTGGGGGCGGCTGGCTATTTATGCAGTGTCTCCCTAGAGAAAGCTTGCTGAAGAGCCACCAAAAGTCGACTGAGATCTTCGACTTCCTGCTAGCTTCGATCAATCCGCAAGTTTTGCTGGTACATGGGGCTAAGCCTGTCAAATATGTACGCGCCATGGGCCTCAGCGAAAGCACCAAGGTCATAGAAAGCCCACACTTGATTTATGTGGGCCACGAAAAGGCAAGAGAGCTTGGCAGAACCATTGCACGAACGATCAGTCGGGCAAACTGACGGAGTCGGCCCGCGAACCCGCCCTGCAGGACTGCCGCATTTTTTATCAATACAATGCGCGTCGATTCTCCGATGGCCGTTGCACATATGACTCGCTTTCTGATGGCGGCCTTGGCCGCAGTTCTTCTCTCTACTAACACGTTTGCTGACGCCCCCTCCAACTTCGCTGCAGCTAAGGTGCTAGCCAAGCAGAAGATTTTCTTCGACCAGGCCTCAAGCGCAGAGGGTGAGCTCTACTGCGGCTGCAAATGGACATGGACTGGCAAGTCTGGAGGAAGGATAGACCCGAAATCCTGCGGCTACGAAACACGCGCACAACAGAACCGCGCCGCTCGTATTGAGTGGGAGCACATCGTGCCTGCATGGACATTCGGGCATCAGCGCCAATGCTGGCAGAACGGCGGACGGAAGAACTGCATAGCAGATGATCCGGTGTTCCGAGCAATGGAGGCAGATCTGTTCAACCTGTACCCGTCCGTTGGTGAGGTAAACGGTGACCGCAGCAACTTCAATTACGGCATGGTCACCGGCATAGCGCCACAGTACGGGGCGTGCATGACGCGGGTCGACTTTAAAGATCGTGCCGCCGAACCACGAAACGAGGCTAAAGGCATCGTGGCACGAGCGACGTTTTACATGTTCGACCGGTATGGGCTTTCCATGTCACGACAACAGCAGCAGCTGCTCATGGCGTGGGATCGACAGTATCCCGTAACCGCCTGGGAGAACGAGTGGAATAACCGTACCGCTAAGGTCATGGGCCACTCGAATCCGTTCATCACCGGTGACCGTTCTTGGAGCGTTGGGCACAAACCGACCCGCGAGGGACTTGTTAGCGCGATTCCTGCGCGTTCGACAGCAACGCCTTCTAAGAAAGCCGATGTGAATGTAGTCATCGGCAACCGTAACAGTAAGATTTACCACCTGCCCCATGGCTGTCCTAGCTACGATAAGGTATCCCCAAAGAACCAAGTTCCGTTCGCTACCGAAGCAAAAGCTGTGGCTGGCGGTTACCGGAAAGCAGGAAACTGTCGGTAGTCGGACTATGCCAATCGGTACGTCGCGTTAGCGTGCCGTTAGTAGATTCCGCAATATGCATGAAAACGCTATGAACACATTTTCATGCAACATAGCGGCTCAGTTGGTTTGTTTGGTAGCCTAACCCCAAATTACTTAACCTTTGTGAGCCGCTAAAGCACTAGCTTCGACGTAATCAAAACTCTAGCACGGACGCTACATCTGATAATACTTTGCGTTTTGCATTCCCAGCATCGTGAATGCAAAGCGAATGTTTTCCTCTGTAAGCTCTCGATCACGCAAGTGCCGAACTTTCAGGCCAAGGTAATTGGCCCAGAATACGCCTTGCTTGAACTGCAGCTACCGATTGGTCTTGGCCATGGCTTCCAGATACTGGTTCATGAGCAAGTACTGGTGATCACCGGCACTGTACCGACCAAACTGGAACGCTGCGACATAGTGCTCCGCTGCCTCGTTAAAGTGATCGGAGTTGTAATAAACCACAGCGCGTAGCCAATGAAGCACCCAAGGCACCCGTTCGGCCACGCCAGCATTTTTCATCCGTACCTCAAGCTCATCAATCGCCGATTGCGTAGTTGTGCCGCACCGACGCTTAGCACTTGCTTCCTCCATCAGCTCATCGAAGCCGCTAGGCTTATCCAATACCCAACGACTAGTGATGTCCTGATCTATACGCGCGGCGAAGGGGCCCAACTGTTTCTCGACCCAGTCGATGCACAGTGGGTTGTAAGAGCCATCAGAGCCCCGTTGGAGAAATCAGCTAAGACGGTCACTCCCGGCTGTGAAGCTCTCGAACAAAAACCCGTGCTCATATAGATGGAATGGTAATCGCGGAGCTGAGAGAATCCTATCCGACCGCCATTGTGTGCCGCACCTTTGGCGTGAAGCGCAGCAGCTTTTATGAGTAGATAGGATGACGTGGTCAATCGGATGCAATGTGTGAAGAGCTCAAGGCTAGGCGGCCCTTCAGGATAGCAATCTCCTCTTCTTGGAGTGCCAATGCATCATGCAGTTTGGTGAGTTCCAAGGCCTGTTCATTCAGCTGGGTAAGGCGCTCTTGCGCCAGTCTCATGTAGAAATTTCGGCTCGACTCCGTCTCCTTCACTTTCTTGGTCAGTTCAGTCTTTGAATTTCTGGCTTCCTGCAGTTGGGTGAACCAGTAGATGATTTCGAGCCGGCTGAGCTCCAGCAGCTGCTCCGGAGACTTCTGGGCAGCTTTCGAAGCCGCTTCTCCCTCTTTCAGCTGCGCGCGGTTCTCTTTGATCGCCTTGAGCTTATGCAGAGGCCAACCGTGGTTGTAAATCGTGTTTCTGTGAACCCCTGATAGTCTGGCCAGTGACGAAATTGACGCAGAAAGCGATTGATCCTTTTCTAGTCGACGGAGCGCATCCTTGAGCTGTTGGGCAGTAGCGGCCAACAGCTCAGCATTCTTGTTGGAAGGGGCCGAGGTCATACAACGATCTCCTCACCAAGTCCCAGCAGCACGGCTTTTGCCTCGTCGATGACTGCATTGATCTGTGCCACAGACTTCGCGAAGCCATCATGGATAAGTTGCCCAGCTGACTGGGATTGCGCCTCTAGTTGCCTAAGAGCGATCGTGTTCTGCACATAAACCTCGCGCCACTTTGGCGCATTTGCTTTCGTAACCACAGCGTTTTTGCAGCGGTATGGGTTGCAGCGAAGGGAACCAACACAGGGGAGCGATGAGTCGAACTCTTCCGTGGCGTCGCCATAGCAGTAGCCTTGACCCACGTTGATGATCGCAAAACCAACCTCAACCATCCGATTGAAGATCTCTTCTTTCGTGTACCCGGCCTCCAGATAGCCCTGGAAGTATTTTTTTAACCGCTCTCGATGGGCGCCGGCATTGTCGCCTACGTAGCCGCCATCAGGATCGCACGCGTTCGTCACAAACTCCTTCTCCGCAGCGTGCCGGATGGCGTTAGCGGCTTCGCGACCAGCGTCGGAAGTGAGTGCGGAGCCAATGTTACCGTAGTCAATGGTGACGGCACTGAGACGGTTTTGGCCTATGCCGCTCACCAGGTTGCCGAAGTGCTTAAGCTGATACGAGATGAAAGGAAGACCGACCGAGGCCCGAAACATTTGGTGGGCCAGAGAGTGGCGAAGGATGTACGCAGACACATCCAGCTTTTCAAATTCTTCGAACTCCAGCACCTCCGACAAGAAAGCGCGGAGGATGAAGGTATAGCTCAAAAAACCCTTGGTCTGTTGCTGCTCCCCTGGGCGAACCGTCACCATGCTGGAGATCAGGTAGGGGTTCTGCTTGAACCTGTTCAGGATCTGAAGTGTTCTGACAGCATCCATGACTATCGGGATCGCCGCCCACTTGTCTCCAAAAATCCTGCCCATGACCTCACGGTTTTTGATAACGGTGCTGACTAGGAGGTTGTGGCCAAAGTCATTGGTCGTAAGGCATCCGTCCGCCATGATGGCGGAAAGCTCGGAAGGCCTCATGCCAGTGTATTGGCCGATGATGTAATAGGCACTGTTGTTGATGTGCGTGATGTACTGATAAAAGTCGTCATTGATCCGCGCTTTGGTAAGTTTGCACATAGCCTCCTTGTCTTTGAACATTCCTGGCCGCCGCGCAGACCAATAATCGGGGTCTTTGGAGTACAGAAACGGTTCGATCTCCTTCCCGGTATAACCCCGAGAGCTCATGCGAATAGCAACGTAGATGTCGAAACTTTTCCTGGTGAGGTTTGCTTCGCTTGCAGTGTCGTAACCGTTCACTTTTGCCCGCTCAAGCCCATCGGTGTCACAGACGGGCTCTTTGAGTGCTCGCAGGAAGTCCACAACCGCAAACGTTGCCTTGCGAGAGCATTTCTCAAAAATGTGAGAGTCGAGGTACTTCTGGCTCTCTCGCACATTCGGGGCGATTACGCTGTTCTGCTGCCACTCCAATGTCACCATCTCAACATAGGGCAGAGGCCGGGCGAACAGGTTTTCGGCCAAGAACTGTGAACGCAGAATTCTGAAGCCTTGATCAGTTTCTCGGCGGAAAGCGCGGTCATATACCTTAGCTTGTTCGGCATAATCGTCTTCGCAAAAGTCAGCGAGACTGTAACAACAAAGCTCAAAGTATTCATCACCTTGTTCGAGGCGTTTACGTGCACAAAGCTTATCTACAAAAGGAATAACTGCTTTGAATATATCAATAACGGTATGGGGTTTTAGAATTCTCGGCTTCTTGCCAATCCGAATAGCGCCCGGCATTTGAAGTGCGCAGAGAAACGCGATCTGCAACTCGAATAAAATGGTCGAGTTGAGGTGAGTGTAAATCCTGAAATCGATCTTCGACTTCGAGCCCTGGATATTCCGTGCAAGTAGCTGCCGCTCGTCATTAAAATCCCACACCAAATCCTTCAGCACACTGCGGTTGCTCACGGGAAGGTGCATGAGGGCGGTCAAGACCATCACGGGGTCGTACGCTTCACCGGCCTTTGCCTGCCTAGCCTGGCCGGAGCTACTGTGTCCCATGATGAGGAAATTCTGAGCACTGAGCAGACGTAGAAACTCCTCACGTACCGGCTTGATCTGGTAGATCAAGGTAACAAGCGTGGTCATCAAAGGGTCATTCCTTCTACCAGTGTATTCGTGAGGATGTGCTCAGAAAGGCGCTCAGCGTGCTCAAGTTGCTCAGCATCGAAGCCTTGGACTGAGGGTTTGAGGATGCTATCCAAGGTCTCAAGGTTGTCGCGGATGATGCGACCGTAAGGCGTCTGTGCGACGGAGCTGGTCTCCATCATGGCCAAGTAGTCCCGCCTCATCGCGAACAGGTCAGGCAGGTTGGAGACGGTAATGATGCAGTTGCGGCATGACAGGCACTTGTTCAAAAGCGAGCAAGGGTTGCCTTCTTTAAAACCAGGGAGCGCCCTAATCTCAGGCGGTGGGTCGTACGCGTTTCTGCACTCGACCAACCCCGTACGAATGATCACTGTCGGCGAGTTCGGATTGTTCTGGCTGTCGATATTGCTCTTGGGCGCACTCGCCGCGCTGGCTTCGGCCAGCACGAAGTCCTTGTGAATTTTCTGCAAGGCTTCATCAACCACCTTCTGCGCCGTTTTGCTAAATTCCAGCTTGTCCAGGTAGCCGATCGTGGTTCCGATGTGTTTGTGCCCCAAGATCACCTGGATCTCGCGGATCGAAGCACCTTGATCCACAAGGGCAGCAACTAGGCTTGGTCTCAGTCTCGATGCGGAAATGGGCAGGTCTTCACCACTCTCGTTCTTTAACCCATGATCTTTAGAGAATTTATGCATGATCTGGTTAAGGACGAGTGAATCCTCAAACGACCTAACTTTTCGGTATTCATTGGCCTTACCTGATTCGAAAATGAATAGCTTTTTTTCAACTGACGGATCAGCGCCCTGGCGGATGTGGCGAGTCAAGTAAATAACATCGTTGAAGATCCTCTCAATCTCCACGCTCTGGGCCACGGTCAGCCATGTAAAGTCCGCCTTCATAAGATCTAGGTGCAGAAGCTTTTCGCCTTCTGAGCGCTCTTTCCAGTAGCGTAAGTAGGGTCGCTTGGTGATTTCGTGACTTTTGATAAAGTCGTCGATATCCAGAGTTTTTAAAGAGTCCGCATTAAGTCCTGTCACCTGAGCTAGCCGAATGACGTAGGGTGCAAGCAAGCGTGACGTATACTCGTAAATCACACCCCAGCTTTTATAGATGTCAGCAATACCTTCTGGAGCATATTGGGTGATCCGGAAAAAGCACTTTTCATATATATTTTCAAAGTCCGCAAAAGTTTTACTGAGTCTTTCGCAGTTCAGTTTGTTTTCAAAAATCCATCTGGCATTTTCTAGGGTTGAATAACCGCGACGAATATTTCCGTTTTCGTCGACGGGATCGCAGCCGCCATGGAAAGGTACATAATCAGCCGCGAGTCGATTCGTCTCTAGAATCTCAAGCTCGCATGCATCGTTAATTTCGTCACGGGTAGCCGGGGGGTATGGGCGATAGTCATCCGTGTCTCGTTGGATATCGAAACCCTCGACATCCACAAAAGAGGTAAAACCCAGCCCTTTGACCTTCAAAGCACGCTTCATAACCTTTCGAGCTGCGGACATTACGCAATTCGCCGTATGTGACCCGATCGCGCCACTGCTGCGTTGATCTATCAGGAAGTTTCGAAACCGGGGTAGATAGTTTGGGCCTATGCATTCGAGCAGGTGTTCTTTGCCCGAGAACCCGACCTCCGCCAGGTGCTGGGAGACAAAACGGAATCCTTCTACAAAATTACGCTGCCCAGACTGAGACTTGGTCGCCATGGATGTAGCGGCGAACAAGTGGAAGACCTGTGCGAAAGGCTTGGCAGGATCGGTTGGCACCAAATCCTCAATTTTAGACAGGGGCACTGCGCGCAGTGCGTTAAGCTGCTTCTCCCAAGTGTCACTTCTAGGACACTGCTCCTTCTTCTGTTCGAGCTCCAGGTTTCGCTCGGCAGTGGTCTTGTAGTCGGAGTCGATCACGCCGCGCTTTTCGAGGTCTGAAAGGATGTCCCGAAAGGTTTGCTCCACCAGCGGGATGTTTAGGCGCGCCCACTTAAGATTTCTCATGCCAGGCACATTATTGAGGCACTTGCGCGTCGAAATTGTATTGCCGAACACCGGGATGGCTTGTTTTTCCTCGTCGGTGAGACCCTCATACCAGCACAGCAACTTTCTGCGCCATTCGTTAGCAATGGAGTTGTGCCCAGAAACAATGATCTGCTCATCGACCATGCGCTCAATGACCGAATCGAGAATCTCAGCTCTGGCTTTCAGAACGCTTGATGTGGCATCAACCTGCTTTACTAGCCATGTAGGCGCGATGGCTGGCTCGCCTTTTTGATTGAGCTGCACTGCGAGAAGCATCGACCGGCTCGCTTTGACTGTATTCGCCCAGTCTTGGATCTGCCTGGTGATATCGGCTTCCGGACGCTTCTTGCGTTTTGGCTTATTGTGTTCTGCCTTCTCCCCCATTTCGGGATGGCTCTCGTGGAGTTCGCCTACAGGAGCTTCGTACTTCATTTTTTGTCTCCTGTGCGGATGCGCTTGGACGTCCTTTCCCGCAGCAATTGCATCTCGCTCGCTTTAGTTTTTTCCACGGAGTTGGGGGCGGCGAGCAGCTGGTAAATGTCGTGGGGGATCAGGGTGTAGCCCTCAGACGTCGTCTCTCGGTTATGCCCGTAGGATTTCGAGAGCTTCATCAGGCGATCCAGATAATCGTCGCCCATGTCTGGGCTCTGGAGAATCGCGTAGGCACCGCCGTGTCGCAGTTTATGGGGCGAGATGAGACGTCTGATCTTCCCTGCCTTCAAGGCGCGCTTGCTCACCCGGTAGAGCAACTTCTCTACGTTCTTCGTCCTGTAGGGCTCACCGAGGGCATTGAAGAATGCTGGGGTCTCTTCGGGGGTTGGGTACTTCTTGGCGTACCGGCGATACAGCGGCGTCTTGTGGTAGTACTCAATGCGCTCCAGGGTTGTCCGGCTGACCAGAGTGGAGCGGGGCTTCATCTGGTTCTTCCTGCCCTTGCTGCCTTGTACATGAAGCGGGCAGTAAATAGCTTTGAGAGGGCGCGCGTGGGACAAGCCTGCGGTGATGAATTGCAACTTCTGGAAATCGAGCGCGTCCCGCACCGCCTGAAGCGTTAGACGGGGGATCTCGGACTCCCGCATGCCGGTGTCGAATAGCGACTGGATCAGGCACCGTTCACGCTCCGATGCCGCGTGCAGGATCAGTTGCTCCAGCTCGTCCATGCTGCAGGGCTGAACGATGCCCAGGGTATTCGCTTTACCGCTCCAGATCAGGCCATCTTCGTACGGATTGTCTTCCCTCAGAGGAGGGTTGCGATCGAAGCTCTTGCACAGGTATTCATTGAACAGGTCATGGTGAGCAGCGTCTCTACCTTGGATTGTCTTCGGAGCCAGGCCTGCCGTGTGCATACCGGCCAGGTAGCTCTCAAGTCTGCTTATAGTGACGGTCAGCAACGCTTCATCTCGGTCGCTGCTCTCATACTCCTCCTGAGCTTTCAGGTGCTTCAGGAGGTACGAGATTCTGTGGGCATACGACTTCACAGAAGCATCAGCGAGCTTGACGTTTCGATAACTGCGGCACAGGTAGGCGGAGGTCAAGGGCTGAAGCTGTTCATCACTCCCTATCAACACGCACCCTGTCACCTTCACATGGGGCTTCTTGGCTTCAGGTTGGGCCAGGAACTGCTCCCTGTAATCGCCTTGAGAAAGAATGGAAGTGCCGAGGTCGAGGGCTTGAGCTTTGACTGCAACTACCTTCATCTACGCACCTTTTAGGCAACCAAAGGAGTATTTGGTGTACTTACTATGTGCATTATGGCTGGGAAGGTGTGGCGGGAGGAAGCGCTAGGGCGAGGGCTTGGGAGAGGGTTGGGCAGTTTAGTGTATGGGGGTAGAAATAACCGCCTCGGCGGCATGATCGGTGCCGATAACCAGTCCCTGCCGGGCATTGGCAATGGTGTACTGCGCCACCATGCGCATCCTCGCCTTGGTATTGCCAACAACGAAGTCACGTTTCTCCGGCGCCAAGTCATCAAGCGCTTCGGTCGCTCGCGTCAAACCTTGCACGGCGGCGCCGATGTTGACCGTATGGCACTCATCCGGCTTGATCGAATCGACTGCAAGCTGCGCTTCATCTTCGTCATGCTGGACTTGGTAGGGGAGCCGGACAGCAATGAATCGGTAGTCGTCGCCTTCGCCAGCTTCGCGCATGCCCTCAACGGCGCGCTGCGCAAGCAACCCGGCAGTGGTCGAGTCGACCCCACCACTGATGCCCAGTACCAGCGTCTTGAGCCCAGAATCGCGCAGGCATTGCTGAATGAAGGCGACCCGCCGGTCAATCTCGGCCTGTATTGCTGCGGCCCCATCGAAAGGTGCACAAACGTTAAGCGCAGCAGCGATTTCTTGCTGGCGATGATGCATGGGTTTCTCCTTGCAGTAGATAAGGTTGGCAAGACGGTAGCTAATCCGACCATAACTCAGCCAATAAATCTCCTTCTATGTACCGCCGGTCTCGAGCTCTGCAGCAGGGTCTGGACTCGCTTGATACAGGTCAAGTCTACGCAATGGCGCCCGCCCTAGAATCCGATCACCGCAGTCAACCCGAGACCGTATGATGCTCGACGCCATTCGCTGGGATGCCGACCTGATTCATCGTTACGATCAGGATGGGCCGCGCTATACCCTTTATCCGACGCCCCTGCAGTTCAATTCCAACCTCGGCTCGTTCGACCTGCTGCATGCGCTGCGCAGCAGCCGCCAAGCGGTCAGACCGCTGTCGCTTTATGTTCATCTGCCATTTTGTGCCGACATCTGCTACCACTGCCAGCGCAACAAAGTCATTAGCAAAGACCGCGAGCGTGCCTCTCCGTACCTGGTACGACTGGAAAAGGAAATCGAGCTGGTCGGCTGTCATCTCAGTCAGGACCAGATGGTGGAGCAACTTCATTTCGGCGGTGGCACACCGACCTTTCTCGGGCATGCCGAGCTGCGCGGATTGATGAGCCATTTGCGCAAGCACTTCAACCTGCAAAACGACGATCATGGCGATTTCAGCATCGATATCGATCCACGCGCAGCAGACTGGCCGACCATGGGGTTATTGCGTGAGCTTGGCTTCAACCGCATCAACATTGGCCTGGTAGATCTTGATCCGGATGTGCAGCGGGCAATCAACCGCACTCAGACCCTACAACAGACTCAGACGGTTATCGAAGCTGCCCGAACGCTGCAGTTCCGCTCGATACAGATCGATCTAAGCTACGGACTGCCGCTGCAAACCCCCGAACGGTTTGCTCAGACGGTGGCTGCCGTGATCGCGCTGCAGCCGGAGCGGGTTTCAGTTTCCAGTTATTCGCATGCGCCCGAGCGGTACATGGCGCAGCGAAAGATCAACACTGCAGAGCTACCAGCCCGATCGGATAAGTTGGCGATGCTGCAGCACAGCGTGGAACAGCTGACTCGCGCGGGCTATCGCTATATCGGCATGGATCTATTCGCGCTGCCTGACGATGAGCTCGCAATGGCCCAGGAAGATGGGGCCCTTCAACGCAGCTTCCAGGGCTATACGACTCATGGACATTGCGATCTGGTCGGCCTCGGGGTTTCAGCGATCAGCCAGATTGGCGACTTGTATTGCCAGAACAACAGCGATATCACGCTCTACCAACAGTCGCTGGCACAAGGCCAACTCGCCACCATCCGGGGGCTGCGATGCAATCAGGACGATCAGATACGGCACTACACCATTCAGGCCTTATTCTGTGATTTCGAGCTACGTTTCGACGAGATCGAAAGCATCTTCGGTGTCAGCGTCAAGACCTATTTCGAGGAGACCTGGCCCGCTCTGGAGCAGATGGCTGCCGATGGTCTCATCCAGCTAAGTGCGGACGCGATGACCATTCTGCCGGCCGGACGGTTACTGGTACATGCCGTGTGTATGCAGTTCGACCACTGCCTGCCCCCTCGCCCCGCGTCGCGGTTCTTACATGCCATGTGAATAACGGCCCTTGCCACCCCCACTGCGACCCTTGTACCGATTGGCCTAAGGTGCCTACGTGAGTTAGTCTTGCGCACCGTAAGGTTTTATCAGGATCCCGCAATGTCCGAGCCCATCAAGGTCCGCAAGCAGCCGCAGGCTAATTGCAAGGATTGCAGCCTCTCTGGCCTCTGTCTGCCGCTTTCGTTGAACATGCAGGACATGGAATCGCTGGACGAAATCGTCAAGCGCGGACGCCCCCTGAAAAAAGGCGAAACACTGTTCCGTCAGGGTGATGCGTTCAATTCCGTGTTCGCCATCCGCTCCGGTGCCCTTCGCACTTTCAGTGTCACGGATGCCGGCGAGGAGCAGATCACTGGTTTCCACCTGCCGAGCGAGCTGGTCGGGCTTTCCGGCATGGACACCGAAACCTATCCTGTTTCCGCACAAGCGCTGGAAACCACCTCGGTGTGTGAAATCCCTTTCGAGCGCCTCGACGAGCTCAGTGTGCTGCTGCCCCAGCTGCGCCGTCAGCTGATGCGCATCATGAGCCGCGAGATTCGCGATGATCAGCAGATGATGATGCTGCTGTCGAAGAAGACTGCCGACGAACGCATCGCGACCTTTCTGATCAATCTGTCGGCCCGCTTCAGCGCCCGCGGCTTTTCCGCCAATCAGTTCCGCCTGCCCATGTCACGCAATGAAATAGGCAACTACCTCGGTCTCGCGGTAGAAACCGTTTCGCGCGTATTCACACGCTGCCAGGCGAGTGGGCTGCTCGAAGCAGAAGGAAAGGAAGTCCGAATTCTTGATTCCATCCGGTTGTGCGCCCTGGCGGGCGGAAACATGGACGCCTAACGGAGCTCGTATGATCTTTGACGAATTCGCGATCAAAACCCTGATCAGACCAGTCCCGGACTTCCCCAAGCCGGGTGTGGTGTTCCGTGATATCACGCCACTCTTGCAGTCGCCAAAAGCCCTGCGCATGGTGGCGGACAGTCTGATTCAGCGCTATGTCGAAAGCGATTTCACCCACGTGGGTGCGCTGGATGCCCGTGGATTTCTGATCGGTTCGATCATCGCCTACGAACTGAACCGGCCTTTGGTCCTGTTTCGTAAGAAGGGCAAGCTTCCAGCCGACGTGCTGGCAGCGGCCTACAGTACCGAATACGGCGAAGCCTACCTTGAAGTGCATACCGACAGCCTCTGCGAAGGGGATTCGGTTCTACTGCTGGATGACCTCATCGCCACGGGCGGTACGCTGGTCGCGGCGGCTCAGCTGGTTCGCCGCATGGGCGCTCACATTCATGAAGCCGCTGCGATTATAGACCTGCCTGAGCTCGGAGGATCGCGCAAGTTACAGGACATGGGCATCCCCACCTTCACCCTGACCGCATTCGAACTGAACGAGCGCTAGACTTGAGCAGCAGTTGCGCGTCTGCCCTGCGCTGCGGAGCGCTGCTCGGGCTCCTGGCATTCTGCTCAACGTCTTTTGCACTCGACCGCGACGCCATGCTCGACGAGGCGAACCTACTAGTGCTTCCACGGGAGCGACAGTTGCCTACTGTCGAACTCGTTGACGAACAGGGCCTGAGCTTCACAAGCGATGCGCTACGTGACCGCTGGTTCCTGCTCTTTTTCGGATTCACCGCTTGCCCTGACATCTGCCCAACAACGCTGAGCGACATGCGTCGTTTACTCAACCAGCTGCCGCCCACGGTGCGTGACCAGCTGCAAGTGATCTTGGTCAGCGCCGATCCTGCACGCGACACGCCTGAAGCGTTGCGTACCTACCTGAGTTATTACCGAGCAGGCTTAAAAGGATTGACCGGCGAAATGCCCGAGCTGCAGAAGCTCTCTAAAGGTCTTGGGCTTCCTTTCGTTGCGACAACGGATGCGACGGTAGCCGACTACAGCGTCAGCCACAGCCGCAATCTAGCAATCGTCGGCCCGAACGGGACGCTGCGCGGACATATCCGAGCCCCATTGAAGCTGGAAGGGCTAAGCAAGGCCCTGCCCCAGCTAATCGACCCGAGATGACGCCATCTACGGCCGAAAAGACCTAGTGACAATCAAGCGTATCGGCAAGCACGTAGGCCTGAAAGGCAACCTCGTCAATCCAGTGCTGCGTTACCTCAGCCAAAGCATCCTGCCCTTCCCGGCTGGCAGTGTATTGCTCGACGCGCTGTTGCAGCGCTCTATCTCCTGCCGCGACCCTTAATGTGAGGCGAGGATAGTCAAAGGCAGGTAGCAGCTGATCGTAGCGACGCCACTCAGGCAGCTCAGCGATCTGCCGCAGCAAGACAAGGTCGTCCACAACCGCCTTGCACTCACCGAGTTTGAGCCCGATCAGTGCCTGTGCCGCGCTGGGATATATACGTGCAACACCGCCGAAGCGGCCAGCCACAATGCCAGCGTGCGGGCTACCTGCTGTAACGCAGAATGACTCGCCGGCAAGATCAGCCCAGTCGGCTAGCCCTGCTTTGCTTGCGGTTAAAGCACCGGTCTCACTGGAATAATAAGCGGCACCTGATTCAAGCTCACCGAAGCGCAGCTGCCCCTTCCCGGGGGCGACTGAAAGCGCTATGTCGTGGCCCAAGGCTTCGCCCAGACGGGCGAGCCAAGCGGCCTCGAAACCCTGCTCGATTGGTTCAGCCTCCGCCGCTTTGAGCGGACGGTAAGCATCAACCGCAACAGCCTCCAGCGTGGCGGCCTGGGCGCCAGCCGGCGCCAACAGCAGGAGCATCAGCCGTAACAAACGGGTCTTCACGGCGCTGTCCTACACGTACTGATAGCGCAGCATGCGCTGCTTGAACTTCTCCAGAACAACCTGATCGATCAGCGTCGCCAGAATAGCGATGACCAGGATATTCATCATCACGCCGGCCATGTCGGCAATTTCACCGGAATAAGCCAGCGAGCGCCCAAGGCCCTGACCGAAGCCGATCAGCATTTCTGCCGAGATCAGCGCTCGCCAGGCGTTGCCGAAGGCAAGCTGCGCGCCGGTAATCAATTCGGGCATCACAGCCGGGAGATAGACCCGCCGCACCAGCTGCCAACGTGATGCGCCCATCACCCGAGCAGCGGCAACCTGGACAGGCTGCACACTTTCGGTGGCGTTCATGACCGACAGCGCCATCGGGAAGAATGCCGCCAGTGCGACCACGACGATGATTGGCAAGTTACCGAAACCCATCACGATCAGGAACAGCGGCACCCACGCGATCGAGGGGATTGACTGGAGGATTACGATGGCAGAACGCAGGATTTCACGGAAGAAGAACAGCACACCGCCCAGCAACCCGAAGCCGATACCAAACAGCATTGCGAAGCTGTAACCACTCCCCAGTCGGCTCATGCTGCCATAAAGCCCTTCGCGAAATTCCGGCTCATAGACCGTGGTTAGCAACCGCTCGAAAACAACGGGTATCCCAGGCATCAGAAAGGCAGGAAGGCTCCATGCAGCGATCTGCCAAATCAGCAGGATGAATAAAATCGCCAACACCACGGCGAGATATTTCTTCGGTCCGGTCAGACGACGTCCCTGGCTCATCAGTGCCCTACCTCCGTCTTGATACCCAACAACCGAAGGATCTCGCGCCGCTCGGCAGCAAACTCGGAAAGATCGTGGCTTTTCTCGCAATGGATGAAGTTGAACGTCTTCAGCACTTTGGCCGGACGAGCACTGAACACCAGCACGTGGTCAGCCAGGTACAACGCCTCATCCACGTCATGAGTAACCAACAGCACCGTAGGCTGATGCTCGTCGATCAACTCACGCAGCACGTCCTGCAATGCCATGCGCGTAAGCGCATCAAGCGCCCCGAACGGCTCATCGAGCAGCAGCACTTCCGGCTTGGCAATAAACGCACGCGCCAGAGCCGTGCGCTGCCGCATGCCGCCTGAGACCTGATGCGGGTAGTAGTGCTCGAAACCCTCCAGGCTGACCCGAGCGAGCCAGACCCTTGCCTGCTCGAATGCATCGGCCTTGGCTACGCCTTGTAACTCAAGGGCCATTGCCACATTGGCCTGCAACGAAAGCCAGGGGTATAGGGCGTGCTCTTGGAAAACCAAGGTGCGCCGGGGACTTGGACCAGGAATTTTCTCGCCATCGGCGAGTACACGCCCTGCGGTAGGTTTTTCGAGTCCGGCAACCAGATGCAGTAACGTCGACTTCCCGCAACCGGAAGGTCCTACCAGAGCGACCAGCTCACCCTGGGCAAACTCGCCGCTGAAACCCTTGATGACTTCAAGCTGGCCAAATTGCTTGTCTACTTCTTCGAACCTGAGTTGCATATCGCTTGGAAAACCTCAAGAACTGCCCAATTAATGGGCTAAATGACACTGCCCGGCTCTATGGCCGGGCAGTGCGGAACAATCTGCCGCCGTTTTACAGCTCGCGGGCTTCTTGCCAGGACAAGTCGAGAATGGCACTGGTATCGAATGGCTTACCATCGCGAGTCTTGAGCGAGCCCAGCTCCTGAAGAATATTGGCCAGCTCCTGAATACGTGCCAGGTCATCGCTGCCAAGCTTGGCGCCGAAGGTTTGAGTAGCGATGGCTTCTTCGATTACCACCTCACGAGGCAACTCACCGCGGTTAAGCGTCTTCAGCGTCGGCTCGGCGATAAAGTAATCAGCGATCAGCTTGGCCGCTTCGGCTGGCTGATTTTCCAGTAGCTCGATTGCCTCCCGCTGAGCATCAAGCGACTTCCAGACTGCCTCTTTGCGCTTTTCCAAGGTTTCGCCGGCGGTGATCACAACCATGCACGGGAATGGCCAGACTTCACCGATTTCATAGATCTGCTTGACGGGGGCCACGAGCTGAGCGATTCGATCATAGGGCTCGAAGAGAAACGCCGCATCGGTGCGTCCCGAGACGAGCGACTGGACGGCGACTGCCGGACTCGTACCCATGATGTTGACGTCGCTGGGCGCCAAGCCGGCAGCCTTCAAGGTGACGCCACGCAGCACCGCATCGGCGGTGCTGCCTTCTTTCTGGGATGCCAGAATCTTGCCTTTCAGGTCGGCGATCTTCTCGATGCCGGTTCCCTCGCGAGCCACGATCGAGTGATAGCCTTGCTGAGCACCACCGACGACTTTGAGATCAGCACCCTTGGATGCCCATGCGACCGCGTTGGTAAAGCCCAGAACTCCGGTGTCCAGCTGGCCGCCAATGATGGCCTTGATCAGATCGGTACCGGAACTGAACTCGACAAGCTCAACGTCGAGACCATGCTTTTTATAGAAACCAGCCTCATGGGCAACCATCGCCTGGGCATCATCCATTACACGGATATAGCCGACTTTGAATTTTTCCTGCGCCTGCGCAAAAGCGCTTAGCAGCAGCAGTGCGGGAACCAACCAGTGTTTTGCCTTCATTGTCGACCTCAAGTGGATAGGCAGCGCCATGCATATAACCGAACGAACGGTAAACCATTGATTTGGTTATTAACGAGTTATGGCTTAGAACTTTACATCAACTCGGCCGAGCAAAGCACCCACTTAGGCGCCATAAGCATTAAACCGGAGGTTATATAGCAGCAGAACTTCGCATCACTTCGGCATAGCGAGAACGATACGTCAGAGTGTGATCGTCTTCCGTCCAGCTAACGCATGTGCAAGCGTGCCCCCATCGACAAGATCAAGCTCTCCGCCAAGCGGCACACCGTGCGCGATACGGCTGAGCGTCAACCCTTTGGGAATCAAAAGCTGCGCAATGTAGTGCGCAGTAGCCTCGCCTTCGACGGTGGGATTGGTGGCCAGTATCGCCTCTTTGAAATTGCCCTCAGCCACTCTGCCGAGCAATTCAGGGATGCCTATGGCCTCTGGCCCGAGGCCATCGAGCGGAGACAGGTGCCCCTTGAGGACGAAATAGCGACCTCGGAAACCGGTCTGATCTACTGCGAACACATCCACAGGGCTCTGGACGATACAAAGCAAGGTATCGTCCCGACGCGGGTCAGCGCATTGCGGGCACAGTTCTTCCTCGCTTAGCGTGCGGCACTGACGGCAATAGCCCACCTCTTCCATTGCACGCGCAAGCGCCTGAGCCAGTCTCAGCCCGCCACTGCGGTCGCGCTCGAGCATTTGCAAAGCCATGCGTTGGGCGGTTTTTTGCCCTACGCCTGGAAGAATGCGCAATGCATCAATGAGTTGACGAATAAGCGGACTGAAAGACATGGGCTCACCAAACTGAGAAGCAATGGGGCTGTTTTATACAGAGGCGGCGCTCAGAACAGCGCCGTGGAATTCGCTTCGCTAAGCGTCATCCACGGCGCCGATAGGCCACGCTGGACGAGTGCCTGGAACGGCACCCGGAATCACATCAGAAGGGCATCTTGAAACCCGGCGGCAATTGCATACCATCGGTCATGCCAGCCATTTTTTCCTTGCTGTTCTGCTCGATCTTGCGAACCGCGTCGTTTACCGCAGCGGCTATCAAGTCCTCAAGAATCTCCTTGTCTTCCTGCATCAGGCTGTCATCAAGACTGACGCGCTTGACGTCGTGCCGACCATTCATCACGACGCTCACCAGCCCAGCACCGGACTGACCGGTCACTTCTGCGTTGGCCAGCTCCTCCTGCATCTTTTGCATTTTTTCCTGCATCTGCTGCGCCTGCTTCATCAGGCCGGCCATGCCACCTTTCATCATGGGGTTTACCTCGGATCAGGGTTCGGAGTGTTCTACGGGTTCGATGGTACCGTCGCGAATGACGGCAGCGAACTGTTGCATCAACTGCTGGACCACGGGGTCTGCCTGAATCGACTGCTCTGCAGCCCGCTGACGTTCGCCACGGCGCCGAGCAGCAGCCTGCGCCGGCGTTTCCTGCTGCGGGGTCTGCAACTCGATATCCAGCTGCAAAGTGCGCCCATGGTATTGGTTGAGTGCGTCGTTGAGACGCCGATGCTGAGTGGCGTTAAACAACGCACTTTGCGCCGGGTCCAGGTGCATGAGCCAGCGGTCGCCCTCTACTGCAATCAAAGTGCAGTTAGCCGCGATGCTTCCGGTCAGGCCACCGAGTCCCAGCTTCAAATAAATGTCCAGCCACTCGGCCGCCAGCCCCGTGGCTGGCTCGACGGCTGGAGCCGGTTCGGCCGGCTGCGGGTCAGCCTCGAAATCGTCCAATCCGCCAAGGTAGGCTTCCGCCTGCGTTTCGACTTCGAAGTAGTCTTCGTCCGTGAGCGGCGGCTCATCATCGTCCGGCTCATTCACTTCAACCACCGCAGCGTGATGCGCTGGTTCAGCGAGAGGCTCGGCCTTTCGTTCCAGCGCCTCACTTTCCACGGCTACCGGTGGGGTGTCTGGAGGCTCATTCCAGGGCACATCCACCACCGGCGGCGCAGCTTCCGCTTTAGCAGGTCCAGACAAGGCAGGCGCAGACTCAGTATTCGTCACGGTTGCGATTTCCGGAGACGAAACACTGGCCTCTGGTGCCCGTTCGGCAGTCACATTGGCCGGCACAGTCTGCGATGGATGAGCAGGTATGGGAGCCGGTGGTGTCGGTTGTGTCGACGCCACCGGCACTGCAACCGGATCACGCACCGGTGCAGCCGATGTTGCTGAACCGGCCACGTTCGTTGCTCTGGAATCAGTCGTGGCCGGACTGACTCCCGATGTCTTTAGCGGTGTTCGCGGCGCGCCTACAGTATCGGCAGGCCGAAACGCGAGCATACGCAGCAGAACCATTTCGAATCCGCTTCGCGGATCGGGGGCCAACGGCAGATCGCGCCTGCCGATCAGCCCCATCTGGTAGTAAAACTGTACATCTTCGGCCGGCAACGCCTGCGCCAGGGCCAGCACTCGATCGCGATCGCCCTGCCCATTGTCGACCGCATCCGGCAAAGCCTGGGCCACAGCAACGCGGTGCAAGACGTTGAGCATTTCCGCGAGCACGCCCCCCCAATCGGGGCCTTGCTCTGCGAGATGACGCACCGCTTCGAGTAGCGCGCGAGCATCGCCCTCCAACAGCGACTGCAGCACGCCATAGACCTGACCATGATCCAGCGTGCCGAGCATGCTGCGAACGTCAGCCGCGAGCACCCGGCCCTCGCCAAAGGAGATCGCCTGATCGGTGAGGCTCATCGCATCGCGCATCGACCCGTCAGCGGCACGGCCGAGCAACCAGAGCGCATCCTCCTCGAACGGCACCTGCTCCACGCCAAGCACATGGGTGAGGTGCTCAACGACACGTTCGGGCGGCATGTTTTTTAGCGAGAACTGCAAGCAGCGCGACAGGATGGTCACCGGCAGCTTCTGCGGATCTGTGGTGGCCAACAGGAACTTGACGTGGGGCGGCGGCTCTTCAAGCGTTTTAAGCAATGCGTTGAACGAATGCGACGAGAGCATGTGCACTTCGTCGATCAGGTAGACCTTGTAGCGCCCGCGGCTGGGGGCATACTGCACGTTGTCCAGCAGCTCCCTGGTGTCTTCGACCTTGGTGCGGCTCGCGGCGTCGACCTCGATCAGGTCGACGAACCGACCCTCATCGATTTCCCGGCAGACCGAGCATTCCCCGCAAGGTGTGGAGCTGATGCCCGTCTCGCAATTGAGGCACTTGGCGATGATCCGCGCGATGGTGGTCTTGCCGACGCCACGCGTCCCGGTGAACAGATAGGCGTGATGCAGGCGCTGGCTGTCCAGTGCGTTGATCAGAGCCTTGAGCACGTGCGTCTGGCCGACCATTTCGCGGAACGAGCGCGGACGCCATTTGCGGGCTAGTACCTGATAACTCATAACACCATCGCGGGATAAAGCAGGTCGGGTAGGGACAAGCCATTACTGGCCCGTCCCCCCCTAAGAACCGTACGTGCGGCTTTCACCGCATACGGCTCAAGTTTACGAAAAGCCAGCCAAGAGGCTAACCGACATTATATGGCGCGAGATATTAGCATCTCTGGCCACCGTATCGCAGAGTTACCTTTTCACGCTGGCTATGCACCAGCGCATGGCAGTTGGGATGAAGCAGCACGCGGTTCCTCAAAGTATCCGGCCCGCCGTCCACACGCCTGATGACGTGGTGGTCGTGCCAACCGGTTTCACTGCTGATCGCATGCCCGCACAGGGCGCAAAGCCCCATCTGTCTGCGGAAGATGCTGAGCACCTGTCCCCGATAACGCAGCTTGTGCTGCATCCGTTGAACCCTCAGCGCCTCCCACTTCAGTTCCTGCGTCGCGTCGTAGGGCTGATACTCACCGGGTAAACGCTTGTGACGCACGATTGCGGTTTCCGCCAGCCCGTACAGCCGCCGGTATTGCCTTTCTCCCTTGCCATTTTTATAGGGATACGCAAACACCCAGTTCTGCCTGCCTATGGATCGGAAGTATTTATTCCTGATCCAATCAGCCGACTTCCGCGGATGCCTCCGCTTCGCCCACCTCCAGAGTCGCCAGAAGATAAGGCTATCCAGCTTGCTGAAGGTTTGTTTTGCCACGACCGTGGAGTGGTATTGCGCCCACCCCTTCAGTACCGGGTTCAGCTGGCCGATCAACGCGTCCTGCGTCAGTGCTCCGCTGCCTTTGATGATCTCACGCACTTTCCGATAGAACGCCGAGACGTTCTTCTTCGAGGGCTTGATCAGCAGCTTGGCGTTCCTATACGGCGATTTCGGCACGTACTTCCTGAAATTCCACCCCAGAAAATCGAAGCCTTGGTGGATGTGCGTGATCTGCGTTTTCTCCCGTGACAGCGCAACCCCTCGTGCCGACAGGAATTGCTCTACCCAAGGTTTGACCACGTCCTCTAACAGCTCTTTCGAGGCTGCCGTAACGACAAAGTCATCCGCATAGCGAACACACTGCACCTTGCTCTTCTTAGCGTTCCGGACCCCCAACTTCTTCACCAGATGGCGCTTTAGCTGAGTCTCCAGACCATTGAGGGTGGCGTTTGCCAGACAGGGCGAGATGATCCCGCCTTGCGGCGTCCCGGCCTCCGTAGCCATGAGTTGTCGCCGGTCGATAACACCGGCCTTCAACCATTTGCGCAGCACCTTCCTGTCCATCGGGACATTCCGGCACAGCCATTCGTGATTGATGTTGTCGAAGAACCCTTTGATGTCGCCTTCCAGAATCCAAACCGGCGCCGTTTGCGGCGACAGCAGGTGGAAAAGCTCAACCATCGCGTCAGTAGTCGAGCGATCCGGGCGAAATCCATAGGATTTCGGATCGCTAGTGCTTTCCACGACTGGTTCCAACGCTTGCAGATACAACGCCTGCATGGCCCGATCCAACATCGTCGGGATACCCAGCGGGCGTTTTTCCTGCTTTCCAGGCTTCGGTATCCATACCCGCCGCAGCGGTTTGGGTCGATAACCTCGTTGTTTCGACAGACGTCCCACGGCCTGGAGCTTGGCCTGAGGCGTTCCCCAGGCTTCTCCATCGACACCCGGCGTCTTGCGACCCCGGTTCTCCGTGACTCGCCTTATGGCCAGACAGCGGCCATAAAACGAGTGGGTCAGCAGTCGTTGCAGGCGTTTAACCCTGCGCCAGTCGCCTTCCCGAGTTGCCTGCGCAATCTTTAGCTGCGTTTTCCGAACGGTTTGTTGAACCCTGGCCCAATCAAGATCGTGCCAGTTCTTCATCCCGTCGAAGGACGCAGACGCGACCGGTGCTGCTGGTTGCGTTTTCATACTGTCCTCCTGAAATCACGACATTCAGGACGGACTACTCCCCTATGGGCAGTAATCGCCCATAGGGTCGTTTGTTATCGCTGGAATCAGCGGCTATGTTTTGCGCTCGTAAACCAGATGCACGTCAGCCAGGGTTGCCCCTGCCGGTGATGTTTCAACCGGTATGCCACCCATTACAGGCAGCCCTTCGCTTGTTGCATCCTCCCATTCCCCACACCCATCAGCGCCCCTTGCGGTTTGCCTGCCTGACCGATGTTGCTGCCCAGGCGGGTGGTCGGGATTGCCACGTTCCCCGAGACGCATCAATTCCCCGTTTAGGCTTCGTCTCTCCCCCGGCAGTCTGCGGTACCGCATCACCTCATCCCACAGTGATGACCGACTGCATTGCCGTTTTTGGCTGAGGCCAATAATTGCCGTAGGCCCGTCCATTATGACGAGGGTTCTGACGACGATTCACATGTGTTAGCCATGCGGGTTGGGTCATTAGCCTCGACACGTCCGTGCAATTCGGACGCGAAGCGTTCTCCGTCACCGGATAACACCCTCTCGCGAGCGAGACATTGTTAATCGGGCTTCACACCCCAGGGTTGGCCCCTGACGCATGCCGATCTAATGAACGGGCAGGTACATGCCCGGCTCGGTACTCCCTGTGCAAGCGGAGCTGAGCAATGCGTTTCGGAGCTTGACGCTCCGTGCTTGGTTCAACGTCCCCAACGTCTCACGACGGTGATAAGGCTCTATGCCAAACAAGAGGACGAAGTTCTGCCCTGAGGGCGGAATTCACCCTCAGGCTTAGACATTATTTGTAACAATCCAGACAGGCCGGAAAGCTACTTTCCTGTGTCTGCACCTCACTCTGAACCCATTTTGGGCGCGAACTGATGCAGATTTATTGCCTAGCTTCGCTAAAACGCAGCGCGTCCGAAGCATAGGTTTACCAGGCAGAGCCGGTACATTGACTGCTGTTTTAAGCATTAACCCCCTGATAGCAAAGGGTTTGGAGCCATGGTGCAGTAAACCAAACCAAGCACGACACGTACACACGTGTCGCACAGGACGGGTAATGCTAGCGGAGCAGGCTGCAAATTGCATCCAGCCTGACGCCCGCACCGTCGACGCTGCTGATCGCAAGCAACCGGTTAACACTTAACGGTAGCGCCCAAGGCGCGTACGATTTTCTCCAGCTTTGGTTGAGCGCCGTTAATCTCGATCTGCAAACCGTCTATTTCGCGACGCGGCGGGTACTGCTTGCGCAGCTGATCGAAGCCGACCCGGCGCTGGGCCTCGTCGCCGCCCAGATGACGGCGAAACGCAGCGTCATCACGCCGCGGGTCGTAAACCGCCCGACAGATTGTCGCCAACAGGTCTGCCGACCCTGCGGACGCATCGAAGACCACGCCGCGCAGAGACGTAGGCGGCATCAGCTCCGCCAGCTCGACCTTTGGCTCCAGCCCTTTGCTGGCACAAAACGCTTGATAGATCTGCGCCGTTCCGCGCAACTTCCCGTCGAGGCTATAGCCAGCGATATGCGGAGTCGCGATCCAACACAACTCGGCCAATTCGACATCAACCTGCGGCTCTCCCTCCCAGACATCGAGTACCGCCTGGAGGTCTGTCCGCCTAGCCAACTGCCCGCGCAAAGCGTCATTGTCGACAACTGCGCCGCGAGCCGCATTGATCAGCCAGGTACCGGGTCGCAGCTGCTCCAGACGGGACTGGTTCAATAAATGAAACGTCGAGTGCTCGCCTTCCAGCGTCAGCGGGGTGTGCAGGCTGATGACATCGCACTCAGCCAGTATTTCATCCAGCGTGACGAACTCACCCACTTCACGTGCCTGCCGCGGCGGATCGCAGACTCGCACGTCCCAGCCCAGACCACGCAGAACCTCTACCAGCCGGCCACCGACCTCGCCGGCGCCGATCACACCATAGCGGCGTCCCTTTAGCTCAACGCCCTCACCTTCGGCCAGAGCCAGAAGACTGCCGAGCACATAATCGACGACGCCCCGAGCGTTGCAACCCGGTGCGCTAGCCCAGCTGATTCCCGCCTCTTCAAAGTAGTCGAGATCGAGGTGATCGGTGCCGATCGTACAAGTGCCCACGAAGCGCACTGCACTTCCTTCTAGCAGCTCGCGATCAACTCGGGTGACCGACCGAACCAGAAGCACGTCCGCCTGTTCGAGTGCGGCCCTGTTGATGCTTCTCCCAGGCATGCGGCGTATCTCGCCGAACTCAGCAAAAAAAGCGTCGACCAGAGGAATGTTCTCATCGGCAAGGATGCGCATTGTCAGGCTCCGTCAGTGATTTCCCATTCTAGACCGCGTCGAGCCGCTCTGCTGGCTTCCCGTGCGTGCGCTTGGCGGCGTAGACTAGTCGGCTTCCTGTATACAATCCGGATAATCTGCAATGCCCACTGAGTTCAGACTCAGACGGGTTCGCGTTGAACTGCGCACCCTCTTCGCCCTCGCCCTGCCGATGATGATTGCTCAACTGGCAAACACAGCCATGGGTTTTGTCGACACCCTGATGGCCGGCCGCGTCAGTCCCGAAGACCTCGCGGCAGTAGCCTTGGGCAACTCGATCTGGGTGCCGGTATTTCTGCTTGTAACAGGTGTCATCCTGGCGACCACCCCGAATGTCGCTCAGCACTTCGGCCGTGACCAGCACGAACGGATTGGGCCGCTGGTCCGCCAGGCGTTGTGGATGGGGCTCGGTGTAGGATCATTGTTCGCGCTGTTGATGTGGAACGCCGAACCGGTGCTGCATCTCATGAAGGTCGAACCGGCACTGATTGACCCGACCATGGCCTATTTGCGTGCAGTCGCCTGCGGCTTTCCCGCAGTGGCGCTGTACCAGGTGCTGCGTTGTTACAGCGATGGGCTCGGCCACACCCGGCCCAGCATGGTGGTCGGCATTCTTGCGCTGATGCTGAATATTCCGCTCAATTACATCTTCATCTACGGCAAGCTGGGGCTGCCGGCCATGGGCGGCGTCGGTTGTGGCTGGGCTACCGCGGTGGTCATGGCTTTCATGCTGCTGGCAATGCTGTTCTGGGTGCGCCGCGCCAACTACTACCAGCCAAGCCAATTGTTCACCCGTTTCGATTGGCCGGAATGGCCGGTGCTCAGCCGACTGCTATCGGTCGGCGTACCGATTGGTGTTGCGGTGTTCGCCGAGGCCAGTATTTTTTCGGTCATCGCACTTCTGATCGGCGGCCTTGGTGCGACCGTGGTAGCCGGGCATCAGATCGCGCTGAACTTTACCTCGCTGATCTTCATGATTCCGCTGTCGCTGGGGATGGCCATCACCATCCGCATCGGCCAGGCGCTGGGCCGAGGCGCCCCACGAGACGCACGCTTTGTTGCTGGCGTGGGGATCGTATCGAGCCTGGTCTATGCCTGCTTCTCAGCAGGCAGCATGCTGTTGTTCAGCGAGCAGATTGCGCGCATCTACACACCCGATCAGGCTGTGATCGCCGTAGCCGCCAGCCTGTTTTTCTACGCCGCACTGTTTCAATTTTCGGACGTGGTTCAAGTCACCGCAGCCGGCGCACTGCGCGGCTATCAGGACACGCGAATGACCATGATATTCACGCTTTTCGCCTACTGGGGAATCGGGCTTCCGGTGGGCTACCTGCTTGGCCTTACCGACAAATTTGGCGAGCCCAGCGGACCGGCAGGGCTTTGGCAGGGCCTGATCGCCGGACTGAGCTGCGCCGCGTTTCTGCTGACCATTCGCCTGGTGCGCAGCGCCCGTCGTGAAATTCGCCGAAAGCCGAACCAGGCAGCAATCTAGCGCTTATCTGCTACCGGCTGTTCAGACCTCCAAGGCCAGCATGACAGCACTCAGCAACAGGAAGCCGCTGAATAGCAGACGCAAAAAACGCTCCGGCAGCGCATGGGCCAACCTCACCCCGAGGCTGATGCTCAAGAGCCCCCCAATGGCAAGCGGCAACCCCAGCATCCAGTCCACCTGACCATGAGTGGCGTAAGTGACCAGCGTAACAGCGGTGCTTGGCGCCGCCAGCGCAAGAGAAAGACCCTGTGCCACGACCTGTGACGTACCGAATATAGCTGTGAGTACTGGCGTGGCAAGCACTGCGCCCCCCACGCCTAATAACCCGCCCAGCCCGCCGGCGCCAGCGCCCAGTACGCCTAACCAGGGCCAGGGATGACGCAGTTCGGTCCCACCGGATGGCGGCCTGAAGAACACCCGCGACAATGTGTGTATAGCCAAGGCGACGAGAAACACCACAAAGGCAATCCGCATGCGCTCAGCGTTCAGCGATACAGCGAGCGCAGCACCCGCGATGGCGAAGCAAAAACTGGCGATGCCCAACGCTGCCGCGTGGCGAAGGTCGATGCGATTGCGCTGATGGTAGCGCCAGATGGCGAGCAGCACGTTGGGCACCACCATGACCAAGGCGGTGCCCTGAGCGACCTGCTGGTCCAGATCGAACAACACACCTAATACCGGAATTGCGATCAGCCCTCCCCCAATACCGAACAGGCCACCCAGCGTGCCCAACGCCAGACCCAGCACCACATCCAAAACAAATCCGACCAGGTCCATGACGCCTCCTATCAAAGGCGCAATGCTACTCAGCGCGCCCTAGTAGGCATATGCACAAGCATGCACAATGGCTTTGCGTATTCCGCAAAGCGAAGCGAGCATCATGGATGCAACAGCCCTTACTGATCAGTTCAAGTTATTCCTCGACGTAATCGATACCAGAAGCTTCTCGGTAGCAGGCAGGCTGCATGCGCTAGCGCCCTCGTCCGTCTCGCGACGCATGGACGCATTGGAGCGTTCACTTGGTTGCCAGCTGGTCAGTCGTACCAGCCATGCGATCAAGCCTACCGCTGCTGGGCAGCTGTTTGCCGAGCGTGCCAGACGCATCGTTCAGGAATTGCAACTTGCTCGGACCGAGATGGCCTCGCTACAAAGCGCACCGGAAGGCCGCATCCGCATTGACGCACCCGCTCCTTTCGGACGCAGACATCTGGCGCCAGCACTTGCCGATTTCTTGCAGGCCTACTCTCGAGTGGACATCCAGCTACGCCTGATCGATAGCTTTATTGATATGCACGGTGAGCATCTGGGAGAGGTCGATCTGGTGCTACGTATTGGCCAGCTTGCCGACACGCGCCTCGTGGCAACGCCGCTGGCACCGATGAGGCGCATCGTTTGTGCCAGCCCGAGTTATCTGCAGCGGCGAGGAGCACCGCAAACGGTAGCGGAACTGCCGGAACACGACGGGCTGGACTGGGACGCGCTGGCGCCTCCGAGCGCATGGCGTTTCGAGCACGAGGGCAAACGACAACTGCTGAGACCGAAGCGGCTGCGTATGGTGGCGAACAATGCGGAAGCGTTGCTGACCGCCACTTTGGCTGGATTGGGTATCGCCCATCTACCCACCTGGCTAATCAGTGACCAACTCCTCAGTGGTGATTTGCTGCCGCTGTTCTGTGAAGGTGGCCTGCCTGAACCGGAACCTAGCGGCATCTATGCCTTGCGCCTGACTCGGGAAGCCGATTCACGCAGCCGGTTGTTGCTCGAGTTTTTGAAGGGTCGCTTCGGCCCGGTCCCGCCATGGGACCAGGCGCTGCAAAGCGGACTCACACTTACTTAAAGCATTGAGGTGTCAGACAGCGCACCCAGAAAGCTCCTGGGTCACCCCCCAACCATCCAGCACACCACCTAGCGGCTCGACCAGGTTCTCCAGGTCCTGCTCGAAATCGCCGATACCATCAAAAGTGGCGTACATCACCTTGCTGACCTGGAGGTCCCAGGCGCCATCGTCGCGGGGTGCTATCTGTGTATTGACGCACTCGCCACGGAAATTGCTGGCCGCGGCGCAGGCACGTTCACGATCGGGAAACACGGCATAGAACTCGATCGGATGGACGCGGGCAAAGTCGAAACCGCCCTCCTTCATCCTCAAAAGAACATTGCCGCTTACATCCTCATGGAAGGTGGTACTCATAAAAACAACCTCCTCTCACTCATGGATGACGACTTCAGGAATGGAAAGCCTTGTCTACCTCGTTGCGGAACGACCGGACAGCGCCGGACGCGAATTGCCTGGTTGATCGAAAAAAGAAACCCAGCGGTGTTTCTAATAGGCCTCGGCAATGTCCGGGAGTTCGATACAGCAATCGAACGACCCTGACCGTACGTCACCAATACCACACGGCCTAGCAGCTAAGCACCAAGCGATTTCAGTGCTCCATCGCTACCACTGGAACATACGACGTATAAACCGCGTCCGCAACGGGAAGGTTAGAACCACGCAATCACGGCTGACAGGAATGCCAGCGATCAATTTGCTGCAACGAACCTGTTGCAGCAAGCTGATCACTCAGCCGTTGCTGGGCTTGCTGATGGCTTGCAACACGTATTGAGGTAGCGCGAACGCGCCAATATGGAGGTGTGGATTGTAGTAACGGGTCACGATCCCACTGCCGGCGAAACGCTGGCACAGGGTTTCCAACGACAGCTTGCGACTGTCGGCATCGCAAGCGCCCCAGGCAAACGTCATGGCGCCCCCGATATAGGTGGGAACCGCAGCTTGGTAAAAATGCCAGTCGGGAAACAGGCCGGCCGTCCGCTTGGCGGTGGTCTGCACTTCAGCCAATTGCATGAACGGAGTGCCGTTCTGCGCGACCAGGATGCCACCTTCGTTGAGGCAACGACGACACGCCTGATAGAAGTTTTCGGAGAACAGCTCCTCTCCCGGCCCAATGGGATCGGTCGAGTCGGAGATAATCACGTCGAACTTCTGATCGGTGGTCGCCACGAAGCGCATACCGTCATCAATTACCAGGCTCAACCGAGGATCGTCGAACGCTCCCTTGGAGTGTTCTGGCAAGAACTCCCTGCATAGCTCCACTACGGTGCTGTCGATTTCGACCATGGTGATGTTTTCGACGTCACGGTGCTTGGCCACCTCCCGCAGTATGCCGCCATCACCCCCACCAATGATCAGCACTCGCCGCGCCAGCCCGTGAGCCAGGATCGGCACGTGTGTAAGCATCTCGTGATAGATGAATTCGTCTGCCTCGGTGGTCTGGATAACCCCATCGAGCGCCATCACACGTCCCATACGGGCGTTCTCGAATATCACCAGATGCTGATGCCCGGTGTGCACTTCATGCAGCATCTTGTCGACTCTGAAGCGCTGGCCGTACCCCTCGTAGAGAGTTTCCTGATAGTCGCTCATGGGTGTCTCCCTAATGGATGACTTAACAGACGGGCCTCGCAGGCGGCCCGATTGCCAGAGAGGCACATTCTACTTTGGTCTTATGACAGGAGTAACCGCCCATCCTCAAGGCACGTTTGATGAAGACTGCCCCATCACCACTGGCTATTGTCTAGTGATGATTTCTATCCAACTTCCTTATAACGCCCCATGGAGCTGGTCTCAGTTTCATCGGCACTTTGCCTTGCGCCTCCTGCCGGGTATCGAGGCGCTGGAGCCGGAGCGTTACAGCCGCACCGTGCAAGTAGGCGACGATGTCGGCTGGTTCAGCGTACGACCACTGCTGCCACAATCTGCTCTCGAACTGGTCATCAGCGATTCGCTAGAACAACACGCCTCGACATTGGCAATGCGTGTACGAAAGATGTTCGACCTCGATGCCGATCCGATCGTCATAACGCGCCATTTCGCTTCGGACCCTCGGCTCGGCCCTCTGGTCGCGGCTAACCCCGGATTGCGCTTACCCAGCGCGTTCGATCCGTTCGAACAAGCCGTGCGGGCTATCGTTGGTCAACAGGTCACCGTTAAGGCAGCGGTGACCATCACCCGACGCCTGATCGAACGATCTGGGGAAAACCGGCTTAGCCAATCTGCGGTTGGAACGAATGGCTTGACCATGCTGTTTCCCGGCCCACAAACGCTAGCCACCGCGGCACTGGAAAATATCGGCATGCCCGGCAAGCGGGTGGCGGCACTGCAACATCTATCAGCCGCCGTTGCTGGCGGCGCACTTGAGTTGCATGTCGAAAACGGTGCAGACGCGCTGGTCAGCCACCTTTGCCAGCTACCCGGTATTGGGCCATGGACGGCTGAATACATTGCGTTGAGGGGGTTCGGCGAGGCGGATGCCTTTCCAGCAGCCGACCTTGGCCTGCTGAAATCGCCGTTATGGGGAAGTGACGGCATCAGCGCGAAAGAGTTGCTCGCGCGATCACAGGCTTGGCGACCCTGGCGGGCCTATGCCGCAGTGCATATCTGGGAGAGTTATGCCGCAGCGCCGATCAAGGCGGAGAGAGCCTGGCCAGGACTCGAGGCTGGTCGCTGATCGGCAACGCGAGGACCAAAGCCTCACCGGATCGGGGATAGATGCCCGTCAGTGCGGTGATATTGACTTGATGACTGATAAGCACGATGGGTGATGTCCCAGGCAATGCTCGAAGGTACATGAGCAAGGCTTGGGTCTGCTCGTTCTTGCGGTCGGTCTGGACAAAGAACGAATCGAGAAGCGACAGCGGCTCAACTGGCTTAAAGCCCAGCAGTTCTGCCGTCTCCAACGCCCGGCACCAACGACTGCTGAGTACCCGCGGCGCAGAAATGCTGTTCTGCCGGAGCAGATCACCCCACCGCTCTGCCTGCAGGCGGCCCGCCTGATCAAGATTGCGCTGAGTCGTGCAGTCCTCCAGTACGAAACCCGGCGGATCGCCTGTCCCAGGTGCCAAGGCATGACGCATGAGCAGAACGGCACGGCCCTCCCGCAGGGCAGTCCAAGCCACCTCGTCACCACTCCAGGCACTACCAGCCCAAAGCAGCAACGCGACCAGAACTGCTATGCGCATTTACAACCTGACTTTGGCGAAATGTCCGGCGGCCACGAACCACATGATCAGTCCGACAACTGGCAACAGGACGACAACAAGACTCCAGATGATCTTGCGACCCACCTCGATACGACTTCGCCAGATTTGCACGATGGCTACCAGATTAGCTACCAACACGATCAAGGCCAGCAGCGTACTCCAGGTTTCCACCGGTCAGTGCCTCAGGTTGCGCTCATCAGGCCGATTGCCACGCGGCCCCATGATGCCCCAGATGATCAGGCCCAACACTGGCAGGATGACGATCAACAACACCCAGAGGGCTTTTTTCCCGGTGCTGCTGTCGCTTCGCACCACGCTGATGATTGCCCAGATATCCAGTGCCAGGATAAGCAGGCCGAAAATACCGCCGAAGGCATCGGTCATGACAAGACTCCAAATTACAGTGAGTTCGTAATTAGGATGCCAGGCGGGTTTGAGGGTTCAGTACGCGATCTGCTCACGGCGCGGATCGTTCGCCTCGAAGCTGGCGACCGCTGGATGATCAGCCAGCTCACACCCTCTCACAGCAGGCCGCAGGTGTGCCGGCACTGCTGCGCAGCATCCAGCTCTTCACATATCGAAGAAAGAGAACCCCGTCAGACGGCAAGCCGATCGAGCCCGCAATACGTGGAAACAGCACGTCGAAGACGGAACTCACGGCGCTGGTGATGTTTTCGACATCGGTAAGGATGGCTTTTGCCGGGATCAGAAATCATCCAGGCGCGGAAAACGGCCGGCAATGTCTTCCCCGGTGAATTGCGCGGCCCAACCTTCTGGATTAGTGAACAGGCGAATGGCAACGAAGTGAGGGTGCTCGCCCATATCGAACCAATGCCGGGTTCCTGCAGCCACCGAGATCAGGTCGTTTTTCTCGCACAGCACGGCATACACCCTGTCCTCGATATGCAGGCTGAACAGCCCGCGGCCGACGACAAAGAAACGCACCTCGTCCTCGGCGTGCTGGTGTTCTTCAAGGAACTTGGCGCGGAGTTCAACCTTATCTGGGTGATTGCTGGTCACGCTGAGGGTATCGACTGTGACGTAGCCGCGCTCTCCCATTAATCGATCGATCTGCGGACGATAGGCGGCTATTACCTCCTCTGAACTTGCACCGGCACGAATGGGTGTGCTGGCTTCCCAGCGTTCCAGCTGCACCCCGACTTCGGCCAGGGTGGCGGCAATATCTTCAACATGCGTGAGCACTTTGAGAGGCTGCTCCGGCGCAGTGTCCTGATAAACGCTAAGGATGCTCATACTGGTTGTCTCCTGTCGGGATAGCTGCCCCGGCGTTGGAAAGGTCGGAACCTCGGCGCTCATCAGACGGGCCGAGCGTTACTGCTGATGGCCGGCGACCAACCGCTGCCATAGCGAAACAGGCCAGCGTCGATGACGGTTTCCACGGTATAGCGGTCATACCGAATTCCTGCGCGGGAAGACGATGATAACGGCTGCGCCGAGCGCTGACAGGCTGGCAATGGCGAAGGTCCACAAAGGGCCGAGACTGGCCCAGCTGTAGCCGGAGTAAAGCGCACCCAGCGCCCCGCCCACTCCGGCAAGGGTCGCATACAGCGCTTGCCCCTGCCCTTGCTGGCGGTGACCAAAGCTACTCTGGACGAAATGAATGGCGGCCGCATGAAAACTGCCGAAGGTTGCCGCGTGCATTAGCTGCGCAATCAACAGCACCCCAAGATGATCAGCCTGCGTTCCCAGCAGTAGCCAGCGCAGCGCCGCCAGCAGAAAGCTAGCGGCAAGGACCTGACGCAACGAAAAGCGCGCAAGCAGCCGTGCCATTACCAGGAAGATCAGGATCTCAGCTACCACTCCGAGTGCCCAGAGCAGGCCGATGGTGCCACGCCCGTAGCCGAGCGCCTCGAGATGAATGGTGAAAAAGGTGTAGTACGGACCATGACTGACCTGCATCAGACCGACGCACACGAAGAATGCCAATACCCCCGGCCGGCAGAGCTGGCGAAGAAAGCCACCCTGTCCCTCCGGCTCAGGACGCTCCGCCGGCACCGCATTAGGCACCCATAGGCTGCTGATCACGATCCCGGTCATCACTAACAGGACCGCCGCCGGATAGATGTCGAGACTCAGGTGTTCGAACAACGCGCCAAGCCCGACTACCGCCGCGATGAAACCGATGCTGCCCCAGAGGCGGATCTGACTGTAGCGAGACGCTTGCTCATGCAGGTGCGCCAGCGTAATGACCTCAAACTGCGGTAAAACGGCATGCCAGAAGAAGGCATGCAGCGCCATCACCAGCGCCAGCCAAGCGTAACTCTTGCTGTAGAAGATCAAGCTGAACGAAATCAGCGTACAGAGTGCGCCAATCCGAACAATCGCCAGACGTCGGCCTGTGACATCGCCCAGCCAACCCCACAGGTTCGGCGCCAGGCAACGCATCAGCATGGGAATGGCCACCAGCTCGCCAATGCGCTCGGCAGTAAAGCCGAGGTGGTCGAAATAGAGGCCGAGGAACGGCGCCGCCGAACCGAGCAGCGCAAAGTAGAAGAAGTAAAAACCGGACAGACGCCAGTAGGGTATGGAAGCCGCCATAAGCAACAAGCCAGTAGCTGGAAGCAAACGTGACGCTGGAGCGAGCGCTTTGCTCGCTTTCCAGCTTCAGGCCTCCAGCCGCAGGCTCAGAGCTGCGCCAACACCGGCGTACCCACCAGCACATCGGCGTTCTGCCCCCGATGGCGCAGCAGATGGTCAAGCAACACGATGGCCATCATCGCTTCGGCGATCGGCGTAGCTCGGATACCTACGCATGGATCATGGCGACCCTTGGTGATGACCTCAACCGGATTGCCGTCGACATCAATGGAGCGTCCTGGCGTAGTGATGCTCGACGTAGGCTTGAGCGCCAGATGCGCGATGATCGGCTGGCCGGACGAAACGCCTCCCAGAACGCCACCTGCATGGTTCGACAAGAAGCCGTCCGGCGTCATCTCGTCACGGTGCTCGGTACCGCGCTGCGCCACGCTGGCAAAACCGGCGCCAATCTCCACGCCTTTCACTGCGTTGATGCTCATCAGGGCATGTGCCAGCTCAGCATCGAGACGGTCAAAAATCGGCTCCCCAAGCCCCGGCGGAACGCCTTCAGCGACGACACTGATCTTCGCGCCAACCGAATCCTGATCACGACGCAACTGATCCATGTAAGCCTCAAGTTCCGGGACCTTATCCGGGTCCGGGCTGAAAAAAGCGTTCTGTTCGACGCTGTCCCAGGTCTTGAAAGGGATTTCGATCGGGCCCAGCTGACTCATGTAGCCGCGCACCTGGATGCCCAGGGTCGCCAGGTATTTCTTGGCAATGGCACCGGCAGCGACGCGCATGGCAGTTTCGCGGGCCGAGCTGCGGCCACCTCCGCGATAGTCCCGCAGACCATACTTGTGGTGATAGCTGTAGTCGGCATGTGCGGGACGGAACTGATCCTTGATGGCCGAGTAATCCTTGGATTTCTGATCGGTGTTGCGGATCAGCAGACCGATCGGGCAACCGGTCGTCCGCCCTTCGAACACGCCAGAAAGAATCTCGACCTCGTCGGCCTCCTGGCGTTGAGTGGTGTGCCGGCTGGTGCCGGGCTTGCGTCGATCGAGGTCGCGTTGCAGGTCAGCGGCGCTTAGCTCCAGGCCTGGCGGACAGCCGTCGACAATCGCGACCAGTGCCGGACCATGGCTTTCGCCAGCTGTGGTGACGGTGAACAGCTTGCCGTATGTATTGCCGGACATGCAGGGCGCTCCGCGATCGACCTAAAGAGGGGGCGGAAGTATACCCGAGCCGCTGGAGGTTTCGCTGCCTGCGGAGGCGGCGCATACTGCCAACCCGCCGGCTCGCGAGCTCGCTTCGTATCCCCGTTCCGCCGATGGCTTATTTTTTGTCCATGCGTTTCTTTTTACTGATCGCCTTGCTAGCCATGTTCGCTCCCTTAGCCCAAGCCCAGACGTGGGTAAATCAGAGGATGACTGTGCAGGTGTCTGACGGGCATCTTCATGGCAGCCTGCTGCTTCCTAAGACTGACGCACCCTTGCCGGTCGCGCTGTTGATAGCAGGATCGGGCCCGACCGACCGCAACGGCAACAACCCACTGGGACATAACGACAGCCTTAAGCGACTGGCGCAGGCATTGGCCAAGCGCGGTATCGCCAGCGTGCGCTACGACAAGCGTGGAGTCGGCCAGAGCCAACCGGTGGCGCCGGACGAAAGTCAGTTGAAGGTAGAAGACTATGTCGACGATGCAGTAGCTTGGTCACGGTTGCTACAAGCCGATCCACGGTTTTCGTCGCTCGTGCTGATTGGCCATAGCGAAGGCGCGTTGATTGCTAGTCTGGCCGAACCTACCGTCAAACCTGCCGCGTTGCTCAGCCTCGCAGGCAGCGGTCGCCCCATCGATGCGCTACTGCGAGAGCAGCTGCAGGGCCGTCTACCACCGGCGCTTCTGGCAAGCGCGTACTACCTGATCGATGAACTGAACGCGGGAAGAATCCACCAGCAGGTGCCCGAGCCGCTGCAAGTGCTTTTTCGCTTGAGCGTTCAACCCTACCTGATCTCTCTGTTTCAGGAAGATCCGACCGCTGCATTTGCCAACACCACAGCGCCGGCCTTGATCATTCAGGGCTCTCATGACATTCAGGTCAGCTCCAAAGATGCGCAAGCGCTGAAACAGGCCAGGGCAGATGCCGAGTTAGCGCTGATCAAAGGGATGGGCCACGTATTGCGCATCACGCCGCAGGATAGCGCCGGACAGGTGGCTTCCTATAACAGCCCCGAACTGCCTATCGCGCATGAACTGACGGAACAGATCAGCCGTTTCTTGACCGAGCACGGCGTATTGCCAGCCTCCAGTTAGGCGACCGCCGGCCGATACGCTCCTTGCCTGCCGCAACGACCACCGCCAGGCCTATGGACACCGAGATGACCGACAGCCCAACAGCCCCTGAAGAAAACGACGCCCAGACGCCCGCGGTGGCGCAGCAGCCGCACCCGTGGGCCGCGCTCGCGCCGGATCGATTCCGGCTGCTCCGTCTGGCTCCGCTGCCTACCGACCGAGACACCGGGACACGTCCGCTGCGTTTCGTCGAGCTGGCCCAGGTCGAGCGACATACGCCTGAGCAGAGCCTGTTGAGGCTCTTCATTCGTATACCGGGCCAAGTGTTATCGAAGCAGCAGAACCTGCTGGAGGTCTGGGCCGACCACCGGGCCAAGGAGCTGCGCTTCGGCCCCGATTCAGGCTTGCATGTAGAACCGATAAACCGTGGCCTCGGGCGCTTCCTGTTGGCGCAAGGGGCAGCTTGGGCGCAGCGACGCTGGGCGCACTATCTGGTAGAAGGCGGCGCGCTGCCGGTCAAGGATATAACCGGCGAAGATGTACGGTTGCGGCGGGATCATTGCCTGCTGAGTCAAGGATTCGACGTGGTCCACGCCGAGCCCCAGAAGCCCAAGGCAACCTATAGCGCAGCTCGTGTCAGCGCCTTACGGTCAGACTGGAACATCGAAAAGGTGCAGATCATCGAACTGCAAGAAGCGGCGGCTATGCTCGAGCAGGCTGATCGAAATCTGCTCGAACAAGAAAATCGGATTCGCGACACCCATGAGCGACTGAGCAAACTCCGTCGAGAGGACGGCACCCTCCGATTCACCATTGCCTGCCTGATTGTTTTTTCACTGTTTCAGGCCGGGCTACTGATCTGGATCGCAACCCGCTGACAGCCCTGCCCTTGTACCGAGCAGAGTACCGCGCAGACCGTCAGTTGCCCTTTGACACCAGCCGCTCTTGGAAGAGCGCCTGATGATCACGGCATTGACTCGCGGCAAGCAGAAAAACCCCATGCCCACCCTCGGTGAACTCGAGCCAGGTGAAGTCGACTTCAGGATAAAGCGCCTCTACATGCACCTGACTGTTGCCGACTTCGACGATCAGGCTGCCCTTTTCCGTCAGATGGTCCGCCGCCTCCGCCAGTATTCTTCGAACGAGATCCAAACCATCGTCACCGCAAGCCAGGCCGAGTGCCGGCTCGTGCTGGAACTCGGCAGGCATATCGGCAAAGTCTTCGGCGTCCACATACGGCGGATTGGAAACGATCAGGTCAAAGCGCTGTTTGGGTAAACCATCGAATCCATCGCTCTGAACGGTGTAGACCCGGTCTTCCAGACCATGCTGTTCAATGTTGCGATTGGCCACTTCCAGCGCTTCGAATGACAGATCGGCTAACAGCACCTCGGCATCAAGAAACTCATAGGCGCAGGCAATGCCGATGCAACCGGAGCCGGTACAGAGATCCAGAATTCGTGCTGGCGCCTGCGCCAACCACGGCTCGAAGCGTCGTTCAATCAATTGGCCAATCGGCGAGCGCGGAATCAGCACGTGATCGTTGACGATGAATGGAAGCCCGCAGAACCAGGCCTGTCCAAGCAGATAAGCAGTTGGTATGCGTTGCTCGATCCGTTGCTGCAACAGAGTCTGCAGATGTTCGCGTTCATCGTCTTCCAGCCGACAATCGAGATAGCTGTCAGCCATTTCCCAGGGCAAGTGCAAGGCACCCAGTACCAACTGACGCGCCTCGTCCCAAGCGTTGTCCGTGCCGTGGCCGAAGAAAAGTTGCTCGGCGTGGAAGCGGCTGACAGCCCAGCGAATATGATCACGCAAGGTACGCAAACGGGAAGGCGAAGCGGTCACGGGGCATCTCCTCTAAAAAGGGCGGAAGTCTAGCCGATGGCCACGCGCGTTTCGCGAGTTTTGCGGTTATGTGCGATGGCAAAACGCCCATAACACCAATCTATATGACCAATTCATCACTTATTGGCTGTTCACATCTCGCGCGACTGGCGCCACAATCATGCCCCTCTCAGAACAAGGAGTCAGTCATGTCCAAGCCACAGACCATGCTTCAGCTCAGTGGCCGCAGTTATGCACCGGCGACTCTGGCCAACGCGACCCTTGTCGTCATTGACGTTCAGGAAGAATATCGGACGGGGACACTGGCACTACCGAATCTGACGTCGGCGCTTGAGCAGGTCAGCGAGCTACTAACCGCCGCCCGCGCGGCTGGCGCACCCATCGTGCATGTCCACCATTTGGGCATTCCGGGTGGGCTGTTCGATCCTCAAGGGCTACGCGGTCAGATCATGCCGGAGGCAGCGCCGCTTCCTGGCGAAACGGTGATCGGCAAAACGCTGCCTAACGCATTTGCCGGCACACGATTGCATGAACTTTTGCAGCAGCATGGTCGCCTCGACCTCATTGTTTGTGGGTTCATGACACATTCAAGCGTGAGCACCACGGTCCGTGCGGCAAAAGATTACGGCTACCGTTGCACACTCGTTGACAAGGCCTGTGCCACACGCGACCTGCCGATGGGAGACGGCGCAATTGCGGCGGCAGAGGTGCATCGTATGGAGATGACCATTCTCGCGGACAACTTTGCGGTCTGCGTAGCTGATGCCGGCGCATTGGTATAAGCCGCAACCGAACCGAAAAGTGTTAGCTGACATCGAATAGACTGGCCCAATGGATTCAGGAGTAGCAGGCTGTTGATACCTAGCCTGCCCTGGCAACCCGGCTGTAAAAAAATCTCAGCGTGATCTTCAAGTACAGTCAAACCCGGCGTCTTCGGCTGCTTTCGCCTCGTCTTGCCTACCTCGCCTGCGTTTTTTAACGGGGCGATAGCCGTTCTGAGGAGCGAACTGGAATGAAACGAACCGATGGATTCGATGCTCGCCGTCTCCGCCCTCGCCAACACCGCAGCTGGGGCTCGCGACTTGGGGCCGCGCTCGGCCTGCTGCTGATCGTCTCTGGAGTGCTCTTCACCGGCATTGGCGCGGCTTCGCTGTTTAGCGAAATCGAAGCCCTCACTAGCATGCCGCTGGATAAAGAAGCCGCCGTGACGTTGTTGACCTTGGGCGTGGTTCTACTTCTCCTAGGCATGATCATCCGACGCCGAGCTCGCCGCCGCGCGCACGCACCGAACGACTTGAGCCTGTCGCCGCGCCTCGGAAAAAGGCGCTGAGATGTCGGCCAGCCTCATGTCGTCGTCGGCAATGGATGCGGCTCACGACAGAAGCTTTGCGATAAAATGGCCGACTAACGCGGAGGCCTCATGCAAGACGATGATTTTTCACTGTTCAGATCAGCAGTGCGTGGCGTCAAGCCGATTGAGCACGACCGGGCTGAGACGGGCAAACCACGCAGCAACAAGGCACAGATCGCCACGCTGCGGGCCAACGCCTCGATCAGCGACGGCGATATCCGGATCGACGGGCTGTCTGATCAGTTTGTAATTGATGTTGCGGCTGAAGACGAACTGTACTGGGTCCGCGACGGTGTTCAGGACAGCCAGATGCGCAAGCTGAAAGCGGGACAAATCCCGTTCGAGGGCAGCCTGGATTTGCATGGACTGAGCGTCGAGAAAGCCCGTGAGCTGCTTTGGGATTTTCTCGCCGAAGCGAGCAAACTCGAGATTCGCTGCGTGCGCGTAACCCATGGCAAGGCAGCACGAAAGGACGGCAAGCGTCCTTTGATCAAAAGCCACGTCAATACGTGGTTACGCCAGCACTCTCAGGTGTTGGGCTTCGCCTCTTGCGTGCCTAGACACGGCGGTACCGGCGCGGTGTATGTGATGCTCAAACGAACCATGCTCGAAGGGCGCGACGAGTAACCCAGGCGCGGCCACTTATGAACCTCTCTAATAAGGCGCGCGCTGCTTGCAGCCCAGCCGTCAAGTCCCTAACCTTCGCACTCGCGCTTATTTGCAAGCCTGACAGGTAGACAAATGTCTCTGGAAACACATTACACCGCGATCCTTGGCCAACTGGGTGAGGACGTCAACCGCGAGGGTCTGCTCGATACGCCCAAGCGGGCCGCCAAAGCCATGCAGTACCTGTGCAAGGGCTACCAGCAGACGCTGGAGGACGTTACGAATGGCGCACTGTTCAGCTCCGACAACAGCGAAATGGTGCTGGTCAAGAACATCGAACTCTATTCGTTGTGCGAGCATCACATGCTGCCCTTCATCGGTAAGGCTCATGTCGCCTATTTGCCCAACGGCAAGGTGCTCGGCCTGTCGAAGGTCGCCCGCATCGTAGACATGTATGCGCGCCGGCTGCAGATCCAGGAAAATCTCACCCGCGAGATTGCAGAAGCGATTCAGCAGGTTACAGGTGCATGGGGGGTCGCTGTGGTGATCGAAGCGCAGCACATGTGCATGATGATGCGCGGCGTCGAGAAACAGAACTCATCGATGGTCACCTCGGTCATGCTCGGCCAATTTCGCGAGAATGCTGCGACCCGCAGCGAATTTCTCGGCTTGGTCAAATAAGCTGCAAGGCAGTGTGCCTAACCGTGCCCGCGTGAGGCTAGCGCCTTAACCACGCGGTCACGTTTGGCCTTAATCGTACATACCGACATGGCGCGGGTGACTTTCTACACGCTGCAGCCAAGCGCTGATGGCCGGGTAGCGATCAAGGCTGAAGCCACCCTCCTCGGCTACATGGGTATAAGCATAGAGCGCCACATCCGCGATCGAGTAACGCTCGCCAACCAGATATGACGTGCGAAGTAGTTGCTGCTCCATCACATCGAGCGCGTGATAGCCATCCAGCTGCTTGGCAGCATACTCATCAAGGCGATCATCAGGCAGCTCGAGGTAAACCTTGATGAAGCGCGCTACAGCGATGAAGGGTTCATGGCTGTATTGCTCAAAGAACTGCCACTGCAGCACCTGGGTCCGCAAGCGAGCATCGGCCGGCAGGTATTCGCTTCCTTCGGCAAGAAAATTCAGAATCGCATTCGACTCCCATAGGCAGGTACCGTCTTGCAGTTCGAGCACCGGAATCTTGCCGTTGGGATTCTTTTCCAGAAAGGCAGCCTCGCGGCTTTCACCGCGCAGGATATCCACCGGAATCCACTCATACGCCCGCCCGAGCAAGTGCAGCATCAGCTTCACTTTGTAGCAATTGCCGGACCGATGGTCGCCATAAACCTTGTAAGTCATTTGCCCCTCCAGCGGCTGTTCCCACCGCGCCTGAACTAGGCTGCCTCGACCAACAGCGCCTCACGGATTACCCCTGCCAGCCGGCGAATGCCTTCATCAAGGCGCTCTGGTGCGACGTGACTGAAGTTAAGCCGCAGATATCCAAGATTCTGTTCTGGGTCGACGAAGAACGGTTCGCCCGGCATGAACACCACGTCCTGTGCTAGCGCCGAATCAAGCAGCGTTCGGGTGTCGATCGATTGTTTCAGCTGCAGCCAGAAGAAAAGCCCGCCCTGTGGCACCAACCAATCGGCGAGATCACTGAAATGTTCCGCCAACGCCGCCTGCATGGCATCCCGACGCAGGCGGTAGAAGCTGCGCAGCTCGCTCAAGTGCGCTCGATATTGCTCACTGCCAAGCCACTGAAGTGCCTGCCACTGACCGATGCGATTGGTGTGCAAGTCAGCTGACTGCTTCAGACGTAACAGATAAGGGAACAGGTCTGAGGTCGCGATCAGATAGCCGACTCGCAGCCCCGGTAGCAGCGTCTTGGAAACCGTCCCGGTGTAGATCCAGCTCGCCTTATGCAAGCGGCTAACGATTGGGCGAGCCCGCCCGTCGTCAAATACCAGTTCGCGGTAGGGCTCATCTTCAATCAGGGTTACGCCAAACTCATCAAGCAGCGCGGCTACTGCGTCGCGCTTTTCCTCGCTATAACGCACCGCCGAAGGATTCTGGAACGTCGGAATAAGATAGGCAAAAGCCGGCTTGTGCTGCTCCAGCCGCTGACGCAGCGCGGCCAGCGATGGGCCATCGGCCTCCTGCGCCACTGCCAGACACTCGGCACCGAATAATTGAAAGGCCTGCAGCGCAGCCAGGTAAGTCGGCGCCTCAAGCAGCACCTCGGTGCCCCGATCAATGAACAGCTTGGAAGCGAGGTCCAGCGTCTGCTGGGAACCACTGACAATGAGTACCTGACTGGCCGAACAAGAAACTCCGATGGCACGTGCTTCAGCCGCGATGGCTTCGCGTAAGGCGGGCTCCCCTTCACTCATCCCATATTGCCCCAGGCTCGCCGGCATAGGCGCCCAATCGACCTTTGGCAACATGGGCTCGGCAGGCAATCCACCGGCGAACGACATCACCTCAGGTCGCTGTGCAGCGGCAAGAATTTCACGGATCAGCGAGCTTTTCAGGCGGTCGACGCGTTCGGAGAAGGCCATGGGGCACCAGATGCGGGGAAAAGAAAAATGAGTCAAACTGCTTGACCGAAATTACGCCCCCAATCGTGAATACGTCAATATGCCTGACCTAAAAAAAAGCACTGTCCAGCGCCAGATCATGGAGAGTTTCTTTCTGGGCTACCAGGCCTTTACCGCCAAGCCGGACGAGATGCTTGCTCGACGCGGACTGTCCCGGGTGCATCACCGGATCCTGTTTTTTATCGCCAGTTATCCAGATCTCAGCGTGAAGGAGCTACTCGGTTACCTGGGGGTCAGCAAGCAGGCCTTGAATACGCCGTTGCGCCAGCTGATCGAGATGCACCTTGTAGAAAGCAGGACGGCCGATGACGACAAGCGCAAGCGCATGCTGCGCTTCACCGCGGAAGGCGCAAAGCTCGAACAGGCATTGCGACGCGAGCAGGTGCGGTTGCTCGAACGGGCCTTTGAGCATGCAGGAGAAGAAGCAGTGAATGGCTGGCTGGCGGTAAACCAAGCACTGGCAACGGGAACGACGCGCATTTGAAACCGGCCGGCAGTCAGACTGCTAACGGCTGGCAGTACTGCCCAACCACTAAAGACGGGTCGAAGCACCAAACCTTGCTCGATCCCAAAGACACAAAACTCAGGCACAAAAAAAGGGCGACCGCAGTCGCCCCTTTTAATGGATTACAGAACTTAGTTCTGGTTTTCCATTTGTGCACGGATCAGATCACCAATGGTGGTCGGACCGGCAGTCGGCTCTACGTCCTGCTTGGTACGCAGTTCCTTCATCGCGTCCTTCTCGTCTTCAACGTCTTTCGACTTGATGGACAAGCTGATAACGCGGCTCTTACGGTCGATGCTGATGATCTTGGCTTCGACTTCTTCGCCTTCTTTCAGTACGTTGCGCGCGTCTTCAACGCGGTCACGGCTGATTTCAGAGGCTTTCAGTGTGGCTTCGATATCGTTGCCCAGATCGATGATGGCGCCTTTGGCGTCAACTTCTTTCACGGTACCGCGAACGATGCTGCCCTTGTCATTGACGGCGGCGTAGTTGGAGAACGGATCGTCTTCCAGCTGCTTGATGCCCAGGGAGATGCGCTCACGCTCCGGGTCGACCGAGAGGATAACGGTGTCCAGCTCGTCGCCCTTCTTGAAGCGACGCACGGCTTCTTCGCCAGCTTCGTTCCAGGAGATGTCGGACAGGTGAACCAGACCGTCGATGCCGCCGTCCAGACCAATGAAGATACCGAAATCGGTGATCGACTTGATGGTGCCGGAGATGCGGTCGCCCTTGTTGAACTGGCCAGAGAAGTCTTCCCATGGGTTGGACTTGCACTGCTTGATGCCCAAGGAGATACGACGACGCTCTTCGTCGATGTCCAGAACCATGACTTCCACTTCGTCGCCGACCTGTACAACCTTCGACGGGTGGATGTTCTTGTTGGTCCAATCCATCTCGGAAACGTGCACCAGACCTTCAACGCCCTCTTCCAGCTCAGCGAAGCAGCCGTAGTCGGTCAGATTGGTAACACGCGCGACAACGCGGGTGTTTTCCGGGTAGCGAGCCTTGATGGCAACCCATGGGTCTTCACCCAGCTGCTTCAGACCCAGCGACACGCGGTTACGCTCGCGGTCGAACTTCAGCACCTTGACGTCGATCTCGTCGCCAACATTGACGATTTCCGACGGATGCTTGATACGCTTCCAGGCCATGTCGGTGATGTGCAGCAGGCCGTCCACGCCGCCCAGGTCCACGAAGGCGCCGTAGTCGGTGAGGTTCTTGACGATACCCTTGACCTGCTGGCCTTCCTGCAGCGATTCCAGCAGAGCTTCACGCTCGGCGCTGTTCTCGGCTTCCAGGACGCTACGACGGGAAACGACAACGTTGTTGCGCTTCTGGTCAAGCTTGATGACCTTGAATTCGAGTTCCTTGCCTTCCAGGTGAGTGGTATCACGCACTGGACGGACATCAACCAGGGAACCTGGCAGGAACGCACGGATGCCGTTAACGTCGACAGTGAAGCCGCCCTTAACCTTACCGTTGATAACGCCCTTGACCACTTCCTCAGCTGCGAAAGCCGCTTCCAGAACAATCCAGCACTCTGCACGCTTGGCTTTTTCGCGGGACAGCTTGGTTTCACCGAAGCCATCTTCAACCGCGTCCAGCGCAACGTGAACTTCGTCACCCACGCTGATGGTCAGCTCGCCCTGCTCGTTGTAGAACTGCTCGACCGGGATGACGCCCTCGGACTTCAGACCGGCATGAACAGTGACCCAGTCACCGTCGATGTCGACCACGATGCCGGTGATGATCGCACCCGGCTGCATGTCGAGGGTTTTTAGGCTTTCTTCAAAAAGTTCTGCAAAGCTTTCGCTCATGTTTATTCCTGCTGTTTTCGGACGAGGATCCGCCCAATCTCCACATCCCAGATAGAAGTGGGTTCATTCATATAAAAAAAGGCCTGCGGGACTAGATCTGGTCTCCCACATGCCTCCTTGTTAACAGCCCCCGAATTGGGTGACCGTCAGGCCGCCTCTCGGCGGTCGCTCTTCAGGCGAAATCGCGTTTGGCAACTTCGCTCAGAATCTGTCCTAGCACCTGCTCGATGGAAAGATCGGTGGAATCCAGCTGAACCGCATCATCTGCCGGCTTCAATGGCGCCACGTCACGTTGGGTATCACGCTCGTCGCGCGCCCGTATCTCATCGAGAAGACTCGCGAGATTAACATCATCACCCTTGCTATTCAACTGAAGGTAACGGCGTCGGGCCCGCTCTTCGGCGCTTGCCGTAAGGTAGATCTTCAATGGCGCGTCGGGGAACACCACCGTGCCCATATCGCGACCGTCTGCAACAAGTCCGGGCGGTTCACGAAAGGCCTTCTGCCGTTGCAGCAGCGCTTCACGTACCACCGGCAACGCGGCGACCTGCGATGCCCCGGCGCCGACCTGTTCGTTGCGAATCGCCTGAGTAACGTCTTCCCCCTCCAAAATGATCTGCATTCCCTCGCCACCTTTGGCAGCTCCGAACTGCACATCCAGATGAGCGGCCAGCAGTTTCAGCGCCTCTTCATTGGTCAGATCTACGCCATGGTTGCGCGCTGCGAAGGCAAGCAAACGGTACAGCGCACCGGAATCGAGAAAATTCCACCCCAGCTTGGCCGCCAGCAACGCCGCAACCGTGCCTTTGCCGGAACCGCTCGGACCGTCAATGGTGATGACGGGGACCTGCCTGATCATGAGTTATCCTCCACACCAACTCGCATCCCGGCCCGCTCGGCCAGTGCAAGGAAGTTCGGGAACGAGGTAGCAACATTGGCACAATCGTGGATTCGGATAGGCGCACTGGCCCGAAGCGCGGCCACACTGAAAGACATGGCGATACGATGATCACCGTGCGCCCAGACCTCTCCGCCACCAAGGGAGCTGCCGCCTTCGATAATAATCCCATCCGCGGTGGGAGTGGCGTTCACGCCGAGTGCTTGTAGACCATCGGCCATTACCTGAATGCGATCCGACTCCTTGACTCGCAACTCCTCCGCTCCGCGCAGCGTGGTTCGACCTTCGGCACAGGATGCAGCCACAAACAGCACAGGGAATTCATCAATCGCCAACGGCACGAGTTCTTCAGGTATGTCGATCCCCTTCAGCTGAGCGGCACGCACGCGGATATCCGCAACCGGCTCACCGCCCACTTCGCGCTGATTGATCAATTCGATGTTGGCGCCCATCAGTTTGAGAATGTCGATGACGCCAATACGGGTCGGATTGACCCCTACGTGTTCGAGCGTGATATCGGAATCCGGCGCAATGCTCGCAGCAACCATAAAGAATGCTGACGACGAAATATCGGCTGGCACTTCGATCTGAGCCGAGCGCAGCGTATGACCTGACTCGACCGTAGCCGTGTTGCCCTCAACCTGCACCGGATAGCCGAAGCCTTGCAGCATCCGCTCGGTGTGGTCCCGTGTTGGCGCAGGCTCAGTGACGGATGTCTTTTCGGCAGCATACAGACCCGCGAGGAGCAGGCAGGATTTGACCTGAGCACTGGCCATGGGCATGTCGTAGTGCATACCGGAAAGCTTCTGACCGCCGCGGATGATCATCGGCGGGCGGCCCTCAGGGGCCGTCTCGATCACCGCCCCCATCTCGCGCAAGGGCTTGGCGACACGGTTCATCGGCCGCTTGGACAGCGAGGCGTCGCCGGTCAGGGTGGTGTCGAACGGCTGGGCTGCGAGCAAGCCGGACAGCAGGCGCATTGAGGTGCCGGAATTACCGAGATAGATCGGCCCTGGCGGCGCCTTCAAGCCATGCAGACCGACACCGTGAACCGTCACACGCCCCTGATTAGGGCCCTCGATAACCACACCCATGTCGCGGAATGCCTGGATGGTTGCCAGTGCATCCTCACCTTCAAGAAAGCCCTCAACTTCTGTGGTGCCTTCTGCGAGCGAACCAAGCATGATGGATCGATGAGAAATGGATTTGTCACCCGGAACACGAATTTGGCCGCTGAGGCTGCCGCCAGGATTGGCGAGGAAGATCAAATCTTTGGAATGCATAACGTCCACATAGGCTCTGCGAGCCAGTATTTTGCTGAAATGTTCCCGGGCAGCCTTGGCGCGCGTGAACACGCCCAACAATGTATGCCCGTCTCCTTCATCGACCGCGGCGCGCAAGGCGTCGAGGTCGGCACGAAAATCGTCCAGGGTATGCAGCACCGCTTCTCGATTGGCGAGAAAGATGTCGTGCCACATCACCGGATCACTGCCCGCAATACGGGTGAAATCTCGAAACCCACCCGCGGCGTAGCGAAATATTTCCAGGTTCTCGTTGCGCTTTGCCAGCGAATCCACAAGACCAAATGCCAGTAAATGCGGCAGATGACTGGTCGCGGCCAGCACTTCATCGTGATGCCGGACATCCATATGCTCGACATCGGCGCCCAAGGCACGCCACAACCCATCTACAAGCGCTAGCGCAGCCGGATCGGTATCTTCCAGAGGCGTCAGGATTACCTTGTGCCGGCGGAAAAGCGTGCTTTGGGCAGCTGTAACACCACTCTGTTCCGAGCCGGCTATCGGATGCCCAGGCACGAAGCGAGGCGGCATTCGACCGAACTGCTCGCGGGCGCAGCGGACCACGTTGCCCTTGGCGCTGCCAACGTCAGTCAACACCGACTGCCCCAGATCGAGCCGCGCGAGTTCGGTCAATAAGCGCTCCATCGCCAGGATCGGGACGGCAAGCTGAATCACATCTGCGCCCTGACAGGCCTCAGCGAGGCTGCTAGCGCAGCGATCCACTACCCCGAGTTCGACCGCTAACTCGCGCGACCGTGGGTCCAAGTCAAACCCGACGACCTCGCCACAGTGCCCGCCTTCACGCAGCCCCTTGGCGAACGAGCCACCAATCAGACCCAGACCAACGACGGCCAGACGAGGCAGCGGCTTCGTTCCGGGGAGCGGCTCGCCGTTTCGGCTCAACGTCCAAGCGCCTTGCGCAGAACTTCCAGAAACCTTTCGTTCTCAGCGCCGGTACCGATCGACACCCTGAGAAAAGTCGGCATCCCGTAAACAGCCACAGGCCGTACGATCACTCCGTCACGCAGCAATACCTGGTTGATGGGGGCCGCGTCACGGCCAAAATCGACCGCTATGAAATTACCCTTGGAAGGTATCCATTCCAGCCCCAGCTCTTTGAATCCCGCTTCCAGTTGCTGCATACCAACGGCATTGCTTGCACGGCTTCTGGCCAGGTATTCGTTGTCATCAAGCGCTGCACAAGCCGCGGCTTGCGCGAGGCTGTTGACATTGAATGGCTGTCGCACGCGATTAAGGACATCCGCGATCTGAGCAGAACAGATCGCATAGCCCACGCGCAGCGCCGCCAACCCGTAGGCCTTGGAAAAAGTGCGTGAAACCAGCAGGTTCGAGTGCGAGCTCAGGAACTCCAATCCGTCCGGCAGCTCCCCATCATCGGCATACTCGATATAAGCCTCATCGAGAACCACCAGGACATGCTCGGGCACGTCAGCCAGGAATTGCTCCAGCGCTGCGGCGTTGAACCAGGTACCTGTAGGGTTATTGGGGTTGGCGATAAACACGACCCGGGTGTTCGCATCAATGGCGGCCTGCATGGCATTCAGATCATGCCCCCACTGCTTGGCAGCAACAGCCCTGGCCTCAGCGCCCACAGCCTGGGTAGCAATGGGATAAACCGCAAACGCATGCTCGCTGAACACGGCATTGAGGCCAGGGGCTAGATAGGCCCGTGCGACCAGCTCGAGTATGTCGTTGGAGCCATTTCCGAGCGTGACCTGCTCAATGCCGACGCCGTAACGCTGCGCCAGTTTCTGCTTGAGCACGAAACCGTTGCCGTCGGGATAGCGGGTCAGCTCATCAAGCTGCGCGCGGATCGCATCGAGGGCTTTCGGGCTGGGGCCCAGCGGATTCTCGTTGCTGGCCAGCTTGACGATGGACTGCGGATCCAGATCGAGCTCTCTGGCCAGTTCTTCCACAGGCTTGCCAGGCACATAGGGCGACAGCTTTTGCACACCTGGCTGAGCCAGCGCAAGGAAATCACAAGACATATTCAGCTCCGCTGGAGCTGCAAGCCCGGAGCGTGAAGCCTGAAGCGCCAGGCAAACGACGTTGCTCTCGACTTCCAGCCTCAGCTGCCAGCTTGCAGCTGCTATTTAGAGTACTGCTTTGGGATAGGACCCCAGCACCTTCAGTGCCACCGCTTCGCGGCCGATTTTCTCCAGGACATCCTTGATCAAGGGATCCTGGTGGTGACCGATGCAGTCGATGAAGAACACATAGGTCCATTTGCCGCTGCGCGACGGCCGCGTTTCGATCCGCGTGAGATCGATGCCGTTGGAATGAAACGGCATCAACAGCTCATGCAGCGCGCCCGGCTTGTTGCGCATGGAAACGATGATCGAGGTTTTGTCATCACCGGTGGGCGGTACTTCCTGGCTGCCGATGATAAGAAAGCGCGTGGAGTTGTCCGGGCGATCCTCGATTTTTTCGGCAATCTTGGTCAAGCCATACAACTGCGCCGCCATGTCGCCGGCGATCGCAGCGGAGTTCCACTCGCTTTTGACCCGCTTCGCGGCGTCTGCATTGCTGGAAACCGCCACGCGCTCGACGTTTGGGTAGTGCGCATCAAGCCACTTGCGACATTGCGCCAGCGACTGGGCATGCGAGTAGATACGGGTGATGCGATCCGTCTTGGTTGTCTCGCCCACCAATAAGTGATGATGGATGCGAAGCTCGACTTCGCCGCAGATGACGATGTCGTGCTCGAGAAAACTGTCGAGGGTATGGTTGACCGCCCCTTCGGTGGAGTTCTCCACAGGCACTACGCCGAAATTGACCGCACCGGCAACCACTTCACGGAACACCTCGTCGATCGCGGCCATCGGCTTGCTGATCACCGCCTGGCCGAAATGCTTGAGCGCCGCAGCTTGGGAGAAGGTGCCTTCCGGCCCGAGGTAGGCAACCCGCAGCGGCTGTTCCAGCGCCAGGCAGGACGACATGATCTCGCGGAAAAGGCGTGCCATTTCCTCGTTATCCAATGGCCCCTTGTTCAGCTCCATGATGTGCTTGAGCACCCAAGCCTCGCGCTCGGGGCGATAGAACACCGCTTCCTCGCCCTCGGCGAGCGCGGCTGTCTTGACCCGAGCCACATCCTGAGCGCAACGAGCCCGCTCACTGATCAGCTCGAGAATTTTCTCGTCGAGACTGTCGATGCGTACACGCAGCGCCTTCAGCCGGTCGACATCGCTCATCAGCCGTGCTCCTTCTCGAACTCGCGCATATAGGCGACCAGCGCTTCGACCGCATCCAGGCCGACCGCGTTGTAGATGGAAGCACGCATGCCTCCCACTGAACGGTGACCCTTGAGGTTGAGTAGCCCACGCGCATCCGCACCGGCCAGGAACGCTTTGTCCAGCTGCTCATCGGCAAGCCTGAACGGGACATTCATCCAGGAACGGGCGTTGGTGGCTATTGGATTGGAATAGAAATCGCTTGAATCGATCACGCCGTAGAGCAAGTCCTTCTTCGCGCGGTTGAGCTGCTCCATGGCTTCGACGCCACCCTGCTCCTTCAGCCACTCGAACACTAGGCCCGAAAGGTACCAGGAGAAGGTCGCCGGCGTGTTGTACATCGAACCATTGTCGGCGGCGATCTGGTAGTTGAGCATGGTCGGGCAGCTGGAACGCGCCCGTCCAAGCAGGTCCTCACGAACGATTACCACCACCAGACCCGATGGCCCGATGTTCTTTTGCGCACCCGCATAGATCAGACCAAAGCGAGAAACATCCAGCTGTCGCGAAAGAATATCCGACGACATATCGACAACGAGCGGGGTGTCGCCCACCTCCGGAACCCAGTCGAACTGCAAGCCGCCGATGGTTTCGTTACTTGCATAATGCAGGTACGAGGCATTGGCGCTCAGCTTCCACTCGTTCTGGCCTGGGATGGCGAAATAGTTATAGGGTTTGGCGCTGGCGGCTACATTGACGTGGCCGAAACGCTTGGCTTCCTCGATGCTCTTTCGCGACCAGATGCCGGTATCAATGTAATCGGCGACGCCATCTTCAGGGAGCAGATTCAGCGGTATCTCGGCAAACTGCTGGCTGGCACCGCCCTGCAGAAACAGCACCTTGTAGTTCGAAGGAATGCTCAGCAGATCGCGCAGATCCTGCTCGGCCTTCTCGGCAATCGCTGTGTACTCGTCACTGCGATGGCTCATTTCCATAACGGATAGACCGCGTCCATGCCAGTCAAGGAGTTCAGCCTGGGCGCGCTGCAGTACGGCCTCAGGGAGCGCGGCCGGGCCAGCGCAGAAATTGAACGCGCGTTTGCTCATCTTCGTTCTCTCAAAAACGGTCGATACCTAGCTCGCTCCGTCCGTGCCAAGGGCTCGGCTCAGTGCTCGCCATTCCTTCATCTGCAAAGAGGCACACACGAAACGACGGCGAAGCCTTCAAGGCTGCGCCGTCGTCCGATCAATCCTCGTCGTCGGTGGGCACTACATCTGGCGGAACGTCGCCCCCGCCGCCCAGCAAATCATCTTCGCCTGGCTCGGTGCTGACTACGGGCATTTCCTTATCCAGCGCATCCTCATCGATTACCGCCTCGATGTCTTCCAGGACGTCCTCTTCGGAAGGTTCTTGCACCCGCTCAAGGCCTACAAGGTGTTCATTCTTGCCCAGCTTGATGAGGGTAACGCCCTGCGTGTTGCGGCCCAGCGAAGACACCTCGTCGACTCGCGTACGCACCAGCGTGCCCTGATCGGAAATCAGCATGATTTCCTCGCCTGATTGCACCTGGACTGCGCCAACCAACGGCCCGTTCCGATCATTGGAGACCATTGCAATCACACCCTGACCGCCACGACCGCGGCGCGGGAACTCATCCAGCACGGTGCGCTTACCATAACCGTTCAGGCTCGCCGTCAGGATCTGGGCATCTGGCTCAGGGATAAGCATCGAAATCAAGCGCTGCCCTTCAGGCAAGCGCATACCACGCACACCGCGGGCGGTACGACCCATGGTGCGGACGTGCTTTTCCTTGAACCGGATAACCTTGCCGCCATCGGAGAACAGCATCACTTCGCGCGCACCATCGGTCACCGCAGCAGCGATGAGGGTGTCGCCCTCCTCCAGGCCAAGCGCGATCAGACCCACGCTACGCGGACGACTGAATTGCGACAGCGGCGTCTTCTTCACGGTGCCCTTCGCAGTCGCCATGAAGATGTAGGTACCGGTAGGCTCATCCACCGAGTCATCGGTCTCGTCCCCCTCGATTGCCTCTTCGACATCATCGCTGTCGCTGATGATTTCGGCGTCTTCGACATCCTCGTCACCGTTCAGCTGTTGCTGACGTGCCGCCTCGATATCGACCTGCAGCATCGCGGTTATATGCTCGCCCTCGGTCAGCGGCAGCAAGTTCACCAGAGGACGACCGCGCGATGTGCGTGACGCCTCAGGAATCTCATAGGTCTTGAGCCAGTACACTTTGCCCTTGCTGGAGAACAGCAGCAGCGTGGTGTGGCTGTTGGCGACCAGCAGATGCTCGACGTAGTCCTCTTCCTTGACCCCGGTCGCGGCCTTGCCACGACCACCGCGACGCTGCGCCTGGTAGGCAGCCAGCGGCTGTGATTTGGCATAGCCACCATGGGAGATAGTGACGACACGCTCTTCTTCGGTGATCAGGTCGGCCAGCGTCAGGTCCAAGCGCACATCGAGGATCTCGGTGCGACGCTTGTCGCCGAAGTCGCGCTTGACGCCTTCGAGCTCTTCGCGAATGACCTCCATCAGGCGAACCGGGTTGGTCAGGATGCGGATCAGCTCGCCAATCTGGGTGAGAATCTCCTGGTACTCGCTGAGCAGTTTTTCGTGCTCAAGACCGGTCAGACGATGCAAGCGCAGATCAAGAATGGCCTGGGCCTGTTCCGGGGACAGGTAATACTTGCCGTCGCGTAGGCCGTACTGCGGATCGAGGCCTTCCGGGCGGCAGGAGTCGGCACCGGCGCGCTCGACCATCGATTCGACAGCACTGGACTCCCAGGCTTCGGCAATAAGCGCTTCCTTGGCTTCGGCTGGCGTCGGTGAGGCCTTGATCAGCGCAATCACGGGATCGATGTTGGACAGCGCTACAGCCTGCCCCTCGAGAATATGCCCACGTTCACGCGCCTTGCGCAGCTCGTAAACGGTCCGACGGGTGACGACTTCGCGGCGATGACGGACGAAGGCTTCGAGCAGCTCCTTGAGGTTCAAGGTACGTGGCTGGCCGTCGATGAGGGCCACCACGTTGATGCCGAACACGCTCTGCAGCTGGGTCTGGGCGTAAAGGTTGTTAAGAACGACCTCAGGCACCTCACCACGGCGCAGTTCGATGACCACGCGCATGCCGTCCTTGTCGGACTCGTCGCGCAGCTCGGTGATACCTTCGAGCTTTTTCTCCTTGACCAGCTCGGCGATCTTCTCAATCAGCCGCGCTTTGTTCAGCTGATAAGGCAGTTCAGTGATGACGATCTGCTGACGGCCACCGACCTTGTCGATGTCTTCGATGGTCGAGCGGGCACGCATATAGATGCGTCCACGACCGGTACGGTAGGCCTCTACGATGCCGGCGCGACCGTTGATAATGCCTGCGGTCGGGAAGTCCGGCCCAGGAATGAACTGCATGAGTTCATCAATGGTGATATCAGCGTTATCGATCAGCGCCAGACAACCGTCGATGACTTCACTGAGGTTGTGCGGCGGAATGTTGGTCGCCATGCCCACGGCGATGCCGCTGGAGCCGTTAACCAACAGGTTTGGAATCTTGGTCGGCATAACTGCCGGGATCTGCTCGGTGCCATCGTAGTTGGGCACCCAGTCGACGGTTTCCTTGTCCAGATCCGCCAGCAACTCGTGCGCCAGCTTGGCCATCCGCACTTCGGTGTATCGCATGGCTGCAGCGTTATCACCGTCCACCGAACCGAAGTTGCCCTGGCCGTCGACCAACATGTAGCGCAGCGAGAAAGGCTGCGCCATACGCACAATAGTGTCGTAAACAGCTGAGTCGCCGTGAGGGTGGTATTTACCGATCACGTCACCGACCACACGGGCGGATTTCTTGTACGGCTTGTTCCAGTCGTTGCCCAGCTCGCTCATGGCAAAAAGCACACGGCGATGCACAGGCTTCAATCCGTCGCGCGCATCCGGCAGCGCACGACCGACGATTACGCTCATTGCGTAGTCGAGGTAGGACTGCTTGAGTTCGTCTTCGATATTGACCGGGAGGATTTCTTTGGCCAGTTCGCCCATGGAAGCCTGGTTCCTTGTAGTCAGCAGGGTCCTGCGATTAAGCGCGGAATGGTATCACAGCTGGGGAGCCGCAGGCTCCAGGATGCACACTCTGGAATGCATGACCGGGTGAGCATCGCCAACCTCAATGGAGCCGCTTTCGACTCATCAGCGCGGCGAGCTTGGCCGCATTCGGTCGTTCGACGATGCCTCTTTCAGTGACGATGGCATCGATCAGGTCAGCAGGGGTGACATCGAAGACAGGATTAAAGGCCTCGACATCTGCCGCGAACCGCTGACCGTTGACCTCCAACAGTTCGTGACCGCCACGCTCCTCGATGGGAATGTCCTCACCTGACTCCAGCTCCATATCGATACTCGAGCTGGCTGCTACCACCATGAACCGTACGCCATGGTGCATGGCCAGCACGGCAAGCTGGTAGGTACCGATTTTGTTGGCGATGTCACCATTAGCCGTGATCCGATCGGCGCCAACAACGACCCAGGTGATGCCGCGGGTCTTCATCAGATGCGCCGCCGCCGAGTCGGCATTCAGCATGACCGGCACACCCTCACCGGCCAACTCCCAGGCGGTCAGCCTGGAACCCTGCAGCCACGGGCGGGTTTCGTCGACATAGACACACTCGACCAGCCCTTCCAGGTGTGCCGCGCGGATAACGCCGAGCGCAGTGCCGAACCCTCCGGTAGCCAATGCCCCGGTGTTGCAGTGAGTCAGAATGTTTTGCGAGTTGCCCTGATGCTTGCGAATAAGGTCGACGCCGAATTGCGCCATGGTCAGATTGGCTTCGCGATCACTGGCATGGATGGACGCCGCCTGAGCCTCGGCAGCGGTCAGCGGATCTTCGCCGGGCTTCAGACGGTCAAGGCGTTCGCGCATCTGGTTCAGCGCCCAAGACAAATTGACGGCGGTTGGACGCGTGGCCGCCAGCAGCTCAAAGTCGGATTCAAGTGCCGCACGCCAGTCCTCACCTTCGGCGAGCCGGGCCCTTAGACCCATGACCAGTCCGTAGGCGGCGCTGATACCGATGGCTGGCGCGCCGCGCACGACCATTTCACGGATCGCCGTGGCCACCGCTGCAGCAGAATCACAGGTGTGCCAGAGCTCCTCCAGGGGCAGCTTGCGCTGATCGAGC
>Ga0207893_1000125_pt1 | contig 56008 bp, 65 predicted proteins | sample MalvirmetaMSP121_FD_184233 | JGI IMG/M metagenome (GOLD analysis project Ga0207893, IMG submission 184233) | Marine viral communities from the Deep Pacific Ocean - MSP-121 (SPAdes) | ecosystem: Environmental > Aquatic > Marine > Oceanic | place: Pacific Ocean | collected 2001-06-02 | reverse complement strand
GCTTCGGCGCGCTCAACTGCGTGATCAACGCCGCCGGGGTCAATCAGTTCAGCCTGCTGGAGGAACAGGACGAGGACGCCATCGCCCGGCTGATCGGCGTCAACGTCACCGCCACACTGCAGCTGACTCACCTGCTGCTGCCGCTGCTGCGCCAGCAACCGCGGGCGCTGCTGGTCAATCTCGGTTCAACCTTCGGCTCCATCGGGTACCCCGGCTTCACCGCCTACTGCGCGAGCAAGTTCGCCCTGCGTGGCTTCTCCGAAGCGCTGCGCCGCGAACTGGCCGACAGCCACATCAAGGTGCTCTACGTCGCGCCGCGCGCCACCCGTACGGCAATGAACAGCGCCGATGTGGTGGCGATGAACAACGAGCTGAAGGTGGAGATGGATGATCCGCAAGAAGTCGCGCGGCAGATCGTCCACGCCATCACCGCCGAGCGAGAGGAGCTCTACCTCGGCTGGCCGGAAAAACTCTTCGTACGCCTCAACGGCCTCTTGCCGCGCTTGGTCGACCAGGCCCTACGCAAACAGCTGCCGGTGATCAAGCGCTTCGCCCGTGCTGAACAACCGCTGCCTCCCTCCCAAACCACTTCGACCGGAGATCACCCATGAAGCATCTGCTCGGCCTGTGCACCCTTGTGCTGGCGCTGGCCTGCCAGCCGTCCTTCGCCCTCAGTCCGGCCGGCGAGTCGTCACTGCGCCAGATCCAGACTCGCTGGGCAGAGATCAACTACCAGCTGCCAGCAGCACAGCGCGAGGCAGCGTTCGCCAGGCTCGCCTCGGAGGCGGAAAGCGCAGTGGCCGGCGAGCCGCAGGCCGCCGAGCTGCATATCTGGCACGGCATCGTGCTCAGCACCTGGGCCGGCGCCAAGGGCGGGCTCGGCGCCCTGGGGCTGGTCAAACAGGCCAAGGCCGAACTGGAAACAGCCATCGAACTTGAGCCACTGGCGCTGGATGGCTCTGCCTACACCAGCCTCGCCAGCCTCTACTACCAGGTGCCCGGCTGGCCAATCGGCTTCGGTGACGAGGACAAGGCCGAAGCGCTGTTCAAGCAGGCGCTGGCGCTGAACCCGAACGGCATCGACCCAAACTACTTCCACGGTGATTTCCTCTTGCGTCAGAAACGCTACGGGGAAGCGCGCGCGGCGCTGGAAAAGGCACTCGCCGCGCCCGACCGCCCGGGTCGCGAAACTGCCGATGCTGGCCGTCGCGACGAAGCCCAGGCCCTGCTGGCGAAGGTCAAGGAAAAGCTGGAATAACCGCGCTCGGCAGCGTTGAATGCAGAGCAATCCAGGACGACAGGAACGACAGGAACGACAGGAACGACATGCGCATTCTGCTGGTGGAAGACGATCGCGCCCTCGGCGAGGGCATCCGCACCGCGCTCAAGCCCGAGGGCTACACGGTGGACTGGCTGCAGGACGGCGCCAGCGCGCTGCACGCGCTGAGCCACGAGAGCTTCGAGCTGGCCATCCTCGACCTTGGCCTGCCGCGGATGGACGGGCTGGAAGTGCTCAAGCGTCTGCGCGCCAGCGCTAACCCCGTCCCGGTGCTGGTGCTCACCGCGCGCGATACTACCAGTGACCGCATTGCCGGGCTGGACGCCGGCGCCGACGATTATCTGGTCAAGCCCTTCGATGTCGCCGAGCTCAAGGCGCGCCTGCGCGCCCTGCTCCGGCGCAGCTTCAATCGCCCGGAACCGGTGCTGGAGTACCGCGGCATCCTGCTCGATCCGGTCAACCAGCAGGTCAGTTACCAGGGCACGCCGATCAACCTGCCGCGCAAGGAGTTCGTCCTGCTGCATGAGCTGATCGCACAGCCCGGCCGCGTACTGACCCGTGATCGCCTGCAGCAGGTGCTCTACGGCTGGGACGAGGAAGTCGAGAGCAACGCGCTGGAGGTGCACATCCACCACCTGCGCAAGAAGTTCTTTCCCGAGCTGATCCGCACCGTGCGCGGAGTCGGCTATCTGGTGGACAAATGCTGAGGCGTTCCATCCGCAACCGCACTCTGGTGCTGGTGCTCGGCATCCTGCTGCTGTCGCTGAGCCTGATCTCCTGGCGCAGTTACCGCGACGCTCGCCACGAAATCGAAGAGCTGTTCGACGCTCAGCTGGCACAGAGTGCGCGGCTGGTGCAGGGGCTGGTGATGCATGAGATGGAGCCGTCAGCGCGCCAGGCACTGCAGAGCGCTTTGGACGCAGCGGTGAACGCGCGGCGTGACCAAGGGGCGCCCGGGCACGATTACGAAACCAAACTCGGCTTTCAGGTCTATGCCGCAGACGGCATCAGCGTGCTGCAGTCCGCCGGTGCGCCGAACGGCGCCTTGCAGGAGCTGGCCAAGACGGATTCGGCGCCGCCCTTCAGCGGCCTGAGTGGCGGTTATCACGACGTGCAGCTCGATGGGCATGCCTGGCGCCTGTTCCTGCTGCAAGACCGTGAAGACGATCTGTGGATTCTGGTCAGTGAGCGCGACGACGTGCGCGGCGAGCTGGTCGGCAAGATCGCCGGGCGCAGCCTGCTGCCCGACCTGATCGGTCTGCCGCTGTTGGCGCTGCTGATCTGGCTGGCGGTGGGCTTGGGCTTGCGCCCTCTGGCACATATGGCGCAACTGCTGAAGAGTCGCGATCCGGACAACCTCGCGCCACTGCTGCTGGCACCGCTGCCGCAGGAACTGGAGCCGGTGGCCGCCTCGCTCAACCGCCTGCTGCAGCAGGTCAATCAACTGGTCGAGCGGGAAAAACGCTTCATCGCTGACGCGGCACACGAGCTGCGCACGCCGCTGGCAGTACTCCGGGTTCATGCTCAGAACGCGCTGCAGGCCGGCAGCGACGCCGAGCGTGACGAGTCGATCAAGCAGCTGCTTGCCGGCGTCGACCGTACAACACGTGTAGTCACGCAGCTGCTGACCCTCGCCCGGCTTGAGCCCAGCGCTCAGCAGCTGCGCCTGGCGCCGCTGGACCTGTGCAGGCTGACACGCGACACCCTCGCCGAGTTGACGCCATTGGCGATCGCCCGCGAACAGGAGCTCGCGCTGGAAGTTGATGAGCACGCCGACTGCACGCTGACCGGCGATGCCGCGAGCCTGGCGACGCTGTTGCAGAATCTGGTCGGCAACGCGCTGACCTACACGCCCACAGGCGGGCGGGTCGAGGTACAGCTGCGTAGCACCGCCGAGCACTTGACCCTTGAGGTTGCGGACAGCGGGCCCGGCATTGCGCCCGAGCTGCGCGCGCAACTGTTCGAGCGCTTCGTTCGCCTCGGCGACGGCCAGGGCGCGGGGCTCGGCTTGTCGATTGTCGCGCGCATCGCCGAGCTGCACGGCGCGACTGTCGAACTGCTCGATTCGGCATTGGGCGGACTGCGCGTGGTTGTGCGTATCCCCCGTACCTGAGCCTGCCCTCAATCCAAGGCCATCCCCTTCGCGCAGCGCTGGCATACCAACGACGCGACCCGTATCAGCCGCCGCGACCGTGCCTTGAAGCAGGCTAGGCAGCGGCACCGCGTCGAATCGTCGCGACGCTTGCCCGGATAAGATTCGCTTAAGTTTCGAGGCCTAGACTCGCGGCAAGTATCCACACGCGGAGCAGGTGAAATGAACGAGAAACTGATGCCAAGACGCTACGGACGGCTGTCCATTGGCCTGCACTGGCTGATGGTGCTGCTGATTGCAGCGGTCTACGCAACGATTGAACTGAAGGGTAATTTCGCCAAGGGCAGCGTGCCGCGCGAGTTGCTTAAGCAGTGGCACTTCATGCTCGGTTTGTCGGTGTTCATGCTGGTCTGGCTGCGTTTGCTGGCCAGATGGCTGCGCCCGGCGCCGCTCGCCATTGCCAGCGCAGCCTGGGAGCAACGGCTGGCCAAGCTGGCGCACCTGGCGTTGTACGGCCTGATGATCGGACTGCCGCTGCTGGGCTGGCTGACACTGAGTGCTGCGGGCAAGCCGATTCCATTCTTTGGCCTGGAGCTGCCGGCCCTGCTCTCACCGGACAAGAACCTGGCCGGCGATATCAAGGAAATTCACGAAACCGTGGCCGAGCTCGGTTACTGGCTGATTGGTCTGCATGCCGCAGCCGCGCTGTTTCACCATTATGTTCGCCGCGACGACGTTCTGCGGCGGATGCTGCCGCAGCGACAAAGCTGACCCAGGCACGAAGACGCCCGGCCGACTCCTCAACGACCGGGCGTTTTCGTGTGTCAGCCGAGCAACTCGCTGAACGGCAGGTACTCCACCACTTCACCCGCTTCCAACGTGCGGTTGCGTTCGACGAGGGCCAGACCTTCGGCCCAGCTGGCCGAGGTCAGCATCGCCGAGCCCTGCCGCGGGTGCAGGCATACGCGCATCTCGCCGTCGACCTGCTCCAACCGAGCGCGCAGATACTGGCGGCGGTTGTTCGGCTTGCGCCAGGCGAAGCCAGCGGTCAGGCGCAGCGGCTTGGGCAGCACCTCGGTGCAACCCTGAGCACTGAGCAGGAACGGCCGCGCCACCACCAGCGAGGTGATCAGCGCTGCAGCCGGGTTGCCTGGCAGACCGATCCACGGTTTGCCATTGACCTCGCCAAACGCCAGCGGCTTGCCCGGCTGGATCGCCAGCCGCCACATGTGCAGCTCGCCCAGTTCGCGGATCGCCTGTTTGAGGTGATCCTCCTCGCCGACCGAGACGCCACCGGAGGTGATCAACATGTCCCATTCGGAGGCTGCCAGCGCCAGGGCGTCACGGCTGGCGGCCAGCTCATCGACGAGAATTTCGTAGTCGTGAACCTCCATCCCGAGGCTGCGCAGCACGCTGAGCAGACAGTAGCGGTTGGAGTTGTAGATCTGTCCCGGCGCCAGCGGCTCGCCGGGCTCACGCAGTTCGTTGCCGCTGGACAGCAAGCCGATGCGCAGCCGCCGATAGACCGCGACGCGGGCCACGCCGAAGCTCGCCAGTAATCCGATTTCCTGCGATCGCAAGCGCTTGCCGGCTTGCAGCACCGCCTCGCCGGTCTTCACCTCTTCGCCCTGCCGACGCACATGGGCGCCTGGGGTAACCCCAGGCAGATGCACGCGGTCCGCCTCGACCTGACAGTCTTCCTGCGCCACCACGGTGTCGGCACCCGGCGGCAGCGGCGCGCCGGTAAAGATGCGCACGGCGTGGCCAGCAGGCAGTTGCTGGTCGGCCGCATCACCGGCGGCGATGCGCCCGGCCAGTGGCAGCCAACCGCCGTCGGCCGACAGGTCGGCCGCGCGCAGGGCGTAGCCGTCCATTGCACTGTTGTCCCAGGCCGGCACCGGGAAAGGTGCGTCGAGCGATTCGGCCAGCACCCGGCCAAGGGCATCGGCCAGCGCCACATGCTCCACCGTCGGCAGCGCCGGCACCCGCGCCAGCAGTTCGGCGATGGCCTCGTCGACCGGCTTCAGGCCGCTGGTGTCGCAGCCACCGGCGCTCATGAGCGTGGCCCGCAGTATTCGACCGCGGAAGCCTTGAGGTGCGGAACGAAGTTGCAGGGCTTGGTGCGGCTGTCCAGCTGCTCGACGAGGATCTTGTTCCAGGCGGTACGGCAGGCGTTGGTCGAGCCCGGCATGCAGCAAACCAGCGTGCCGTTGCTCATACCGGCCAGCGCGCGGGACTGCACGGTGGAGGTGCCGATCTCGCCCAGCGAAACGTAGCGGAACAGCTCGCCGAAGCCATCGACGTCCTTGTCCAGCAGCGGCTGTACCGCCTGTGGAGTGTTGTCGCGGGCGGTGAAGCCGGTACCACCGGTCACCAGCACGACCTGAACGTTGTCGCTGGCGATCCAGCTGCAGACGCGGGCGCGGATCTGCCAGATGTCGTCCTTGACGATAGCCCGTTCGGCCAAGGTATGGCCGGCGCTCTGCAGGCCGTCGATCAGCGCCTGACCGGAGGTGTCGGAATCGATGTTGCGGGTGTCGCTCACCGTAAGCACCGCGATGCTCAGGGCCTGAAATTCGGTGTTGGACAGATGAGCCATGGCTCGAAACTCCTTTGAAGATGTGTGCACAGGCTGCACCCGTGCCGTATGCGAACCCATTCCCCTTTGGAGGTATGCGCGCGCTGAGTGGTGCCGTGAGCGTTGCAGGCGATGGCACCAGCGGTTTTCGGCCACAAGCTCCGATCGCGGCAGCTGGGCATGAGGGACAAACCGGCAATAGCGTCCGATGGTAGCGAATTAAGCGGTCGGCTCGTAGCCCATGGGTCGTTGGCTCAACCGCCGCTGACGTTCATGAAACGCAATACCTGGACCTCCCCGCCACTGGAGAATTCGTGGCGCAACGGCTTGCGCTGCAATGCGGCGTGAATCGCATCGATCGCCGGCTGATCACTGGTCGGGTGGCGACGCAGCAAGGCACGCAGGTCAATGGCGTTCTCGTGGCCCAGGCACAGCAGCAGGCGCCCTTCCACCGTCAGCCGTACGCGGTTGCAGGTGGCGCAGAAATTGTGTGAATGCGGCGAGATGAAGCCGATGCGCGTCTGCGGATGCTCCGGCAGGCGCACGTAACGTGCCGGGCCGCCGCTCTGCTCGGCCGAGTCGATCAGCGTGTGCCTCTCGGCGATCAGCGCCTTGACCTCGTCACTGGAGCAGAAACTCTCGCCGCGCGAACGACCGACGTCACCCAGCGGCATTTCCTCGATGAAGCTCAGGTCCAGCCCACCAGCGATGGCGAAGTCCACCAGGTTGGCGACTTCCTCAGCGTTGCGGCCCTTCATCACCACAGCATTTAGCTTTATCCGCTGAAAGCCGGCATCGCGCGCCGCCTCGATGCCGTCGAGCACCTGCTGCAGCTGACCGGTGCGGGTGATGGCGTGGAATTTGGCGGCATCCAGACTATCCAGGCTGATGTTCAGCCGCCTGACCCCGGCGCGCGCCAAGGGTGCAGCGAGCTTGACCAGTTGCGAGCCGTTGGTGGTCATCACCAGTTCGCGCAGACCGGGCAGTGCCGCGATGCGCTCGCAGAGACCGACGATGCCCTGGCGCACCAGCGGTTCGCCGCCGGTGAGGCGAATCTTCTTGACCCCCAGGCCAACGAAGATCCGCGCGATGCGTTCCAGCTCCTCCAGGCCGAGCACCTGCTGGCGCGGCAGGAAAGTCATGTCCTCGGCCATGCAGTAGACGCAGCGGAAGTCGCAGCGGTCGGTCACCGACATGCGCAGGTAATCGATCTGGCGGCCGTGGGCATCGCGTAGTTCAGTCATCGAGAACACCTCTGAAACCTCGTAGGGCGGATGACGCTTTTTCATCCACCATTGGCCCCGCCCGGTGGCGCGACCCGGTGGGGTGGTGCGAGTGCCGCCGCTTCGATCCACCTCCAGCCCGCAAAGGTGGATGGGTGAAGCGTCATCCACCCTACGTCTCCGTTACTGCATCAGTGGCGTGTCCGCGCCCTGCATCTGGATGCCATCGATGTGCGCCGCCCCCACCAGGTTCTGCAGGTACTGGCTGACGCCGATCTGCCAGACGCGCTGGTTGAGCTCGGCGCGGATCGAGCCCGCGACGACCTCGTAGGGCAGCTGCTCGCCTTCGATACGCTGGTCGACGGCCACCAGGTGATAGCCGTAGCGGCTCTCCAGCGGTTGCTGGCAGAGGCCGACCGGCAGACGGAACAGCTGACGCTCGAACTCCGGCACCGTCTGGCCCTTGCTGATCTGGCCCAGCGCACCACCTTGCCCCTTGGACGGACAGGCTGAATGCTGCAGCGCCAGTTCGGCGAAGCGTTGCGGGGCGGCCTGCAGCTGCCGGATCAACGCCAAGGCCTGTTCACGCGCCAGACTGCGGGCTTCGGCATCGTCCGCCGGACAGGCCAGCAGAATATGCCGTGCGGCCAGCAAGGGTGCGCTGAAGAAGCGCTGCTGGTTGCCGTTGTAGTACTGCCGGCAGGCGGCCTCATCAGCCAGCGGCAGCGGCACCTCCTGCTCGATCAGGGTGCGGGTGGCCGCCTCTTCCTCGCTCTCGCCGGACTCGGCTCGCACCACCAGCCCCAGCTCGCCGATGCGCTGCTGCAACAGTTCGCGCAACACCAGCGCCTGGGTCGCCAGGTAGACGGCCTCATCACGGCTTTCGGCCGGGTGATATTGCAGTTCCTGGGCGATGGCCTGAGAGGCGATCGCCACGCCGTTGACGTGGACCCGCGGCCACTCCTGTTCACTGCTGGCGATCAGCGAGGGTTCGCCGGGCGCCTGTTCAGCCGCAGTATGGGTTTGAACTTCGTTCGCCAGCGCCTCGAACAACGGGGCATCGACCGGCACTTCGATCTCCGGACGCGCGCCGCCACCGCAGCCGCCTCCGCCTGTGCTTTCACCACATCCACAACCCATGATGATCACCTCGCTAAAGCCGTATGAAGGTTTGGTCGATTCAGCCAGAACGGCTGACGCAGAGTGCGCCAGCCGCCGAGTCATCACGCCGGGGTTTTGCTCTTCGCCGTGGCGTAACCGGGTACAGCCGTAGGCGCGGACGTTTCGCGGGCCGGCGCTTCATAGGTACGCGGACGCTGCGGGCGTGGCATGGCCGGTTTGACGCCCTTCTGCCGAACGATCTGGTAGCGCCGTCCCAGGTACCACACCGGCGCGCTGACGATGTGCACCAGACGGGTGAAGGGGAACAGCACGAACAGGGTCACGCCGAGGAACACGTGCAGCTTGTAGATGATGCCGACCGACTCGATGGCGCCAGCTGCCTTGACTGGCTGCAGGGTGACAAGGCTCTGCGCCCAGGTGCCCAGCAGCACCATCACCGAACCGTCCAGATGGCCGGTGGAGGCGACGATGGTCAGCAGACCCAGCACCAGCTGCGCCAGCAGCACGAAGAGAATCATGATGTCGCTGGAACTGGAGGTGGCCCGCACGCGGGCGTCGGTGAGGCGGCGACGGATCAGCATCGACAAACCGATCAGGCAGAGAATGCCGAAGAAGCCACCTGACACCATCGCCACAACCTGCTTCTGGCCGCTGCTGATGAAGTGGTGGTACAGCGCCTCGGGCATCAGCAGGCCTACGAAGTGGCCGGCCAGGATGAAGAGGATGCCGACGTGGAACAGGTTGCTCGCCAGGCGCATGCGGTTGTTCGACAGCATCTGGCTGGAGCCGGCCTTCCAGCTGTATTGCGACAGGTCGAAGCGCGCCCAGCTGCCGATCAGGCAGATGGCCAGGGCGATGTAGGGGTAGGCCCCGAACAGCAGGAAATTGAAGTTAGACATTGCGCACCTCCTGGGCGAGCGCGGCGGCCTGCCCGTCATGCTTGAAATCGGTCCAATGCAGCGGCACCGGGCTTTCCTCGCGGGCCTTGCCCGGCCCGCTCGGCATGGATGGGCAGCGATCCTGCTGCTCGGCCTTCAGGAAATCGACCTGTTCCTCCTCCCAGATCCTGTCCAGCGCTTCCAGCGAGTCGTCACGCTCCTCGGCGGCGACCTGCTCCTGCAGGCCGGCCAGGGTTTCCTGTACCGGCTCGCCGGCGATCTGCAGCAGTGCGCTGAAGCAGGCGGCATGCGGGCTTTCGCGCTCCTGCAGACGCGCCGCCAGCAGCGCCAGCAGATGCGACACGTCGGCCAGCCCCTCGCGGGCTTCGAGGTCCTCGCGGGTGGCGAGGTATTCGAGGTACAGCGGGATGTAGTCCGGCAGCTCGCGGACACCGATGTCGAAACCGGCCTCGGTGTACTGCGCCATCAGGTCGACCATGGCCTGACCGCGGTCACGGGATTCGCCGTGCACGTGCTCGAACAACAGCAGTGACAGGGCGCGGCCGCGGTCGAACAGGTCGGTGTAGCGCTCCTGCACGTCCATCAGGTCGCCCTCGGTCAGCTCGTCGAGCAGGCGCCGCAACGCAATGCGCTGCGGCGGGCTGATCTCGCGGGCCGCACCGATGGCCTGGGCCAGCTCCGCGTGGCCGTCGCGCAAGTGCTGGTCGGGATAGTCGAGCAGCAGGGATATCACTTTAAGGATGCGCATGGCTCAGTCCTCCCACAGCTGGACGGTCTGGATGATGTCGCGGCGGTTGGCCTTCTTGGCGCCGAACATGTTGGTGTCCGAGGCGCCCGAGCACCCGCTGCCAAAGCTAAAGCCGCAACCGGAACGCTCGGCGAAGGCGTCGCTCATGGCCTCTTCGCGGTGCGCGGTCGGGATCACGTAGCGGTCTTCGTAGTTGGCGATGGCGAGATAGCGGTACATGTCCTCGACCTGGGCCACCGACAGCCCGACGCTGTCCAGTACCTCAAGGTCCTGCACGCCATCGACCTGCTCGGCGCGCTTGTAGGCACGCATGGCGAGCATGCGCTTGAGGGCAAGCTTGACCGGCTCCTCGTCGCCAGCGGTGAGCAGGTTGGCCAGGTAGCGCAGCGGAATGCGCAGGCTGTCGACGTCCGGCAGCACGCCGTCCATGCTGACGTGGCCGGCCGCCGCGGCGTTCTGGATCGGCGACAGCGGCGGCACGTACCACACCATCGGCAGCGTGCGGTATTCGGGGTGCAGCGGCAGGGCCAGCTTCCAGTCGACGGCCATCTTGTATACCGGCGACTTCTGCGCGGCTTCGATCACCGACATCGGCACGCCATCCTTGAGCGCCTGCTCGATGACCTTCGGATCGGACGGGTCGAGGAAGATCTCCAGCTGCTTTTTGTACAGATCCTGCTCGTTGACCGTGCTGGCCACTTCATGGATGCGGTCGGCGTCGTACAGCAGTACGCCAAGGTAGCGGATGCGGCCGACGCAGGTTTCGGCGCAGACGGTCGGCATGCCGGCCTCGATGCGCGGGAAGCAGAAGATGCACTTCTCGGATTTGCCGCTCTTCCAGTTGAAGTAGATCTTCTTGTACGGGCAGCCGCTGATGCACATGCGCCAGCCGCGGCACTTCTCCTGGTCGATGAGAACGATGCCGTCCTCCTCGCGCTTGTAGATCGCCCCGCTCGGGCAGGACGCGGCGCAGGTCGGGTTCAGGCAGTGCTCGCACAGACGCGGCAGGTACATCATGAAGGTGTTTTCGTACTGGCCGTAGATGTCGGCCTGGACCTTGTCGAAGTTCTTGTCCTTGCGCCGCTTGGCGAACTCGGTACCGAGGATTTCCTCCCAGTTCGGACCCCACTCGATCTTCTCCATGCGCTGACCGGAGATCAGCGAGCGCGGCCGCGCCACCGGCTGATGCTCGGAGATCGGCGCGGTGTGCAGGTTCTGGTAGTCGAAGTCGAACGGCTCGTAGTAGTCGTCGATGGTCGGCAGGTCGGGGTTAGCGAAGATGTTCGCCAACACGCGGAACTTGCCACCGATGCGCGGGTTGATGGTGCCGTCGCCATTGCGCACCCATCCACCCTTCCACTTGTCCTGGTTTTCCCACTCTTTCGGGTAGCCGATGCCGGGCTTGGTCTCGACGTTGTTGAACCAGGCGTATTCCATGCCTTCGCGGCTGGTCCAGACGTTCTTGCAGGTGATCGAGCAGGTGTGGCAGCCGATGCACTTGTCCAGGTTCAGGACCATGCCCACTTGTGAACGAATTTTCATTGTGCAGCCTCCACAACCGGCGCCTTGATCTCTAGAGCGGGCATGGTCCGGGGACCATGCGCTGCCACCTCGGGTGAACGAATCTTCATGGCCTATTCCTCAGATGTCTTGCGGCAGGGGTTGTGGCAGGTCGTTGCCATTCGGGCCGTCGAGCCAGTCGACCTTGGCCATCTTGCGTACCACGACGAATTCGTCGCGGTTGCAGCCCACGGTGCCGTAGTAGTTGAAGCCGTACGCCTGCTGGGCGTAGCCGCCGATCATGTGGGTGGGCTTGAGCACCACGCGGGTCACCGAGTTGTGGTGGCCGCCGCGGGTCTTGGTGGTCTCGCTGCCGGGCACGTTCACGATGCGTTCCTGGGCGTGGTACATCATCACCATGCCTTCCATCACGCGCTGGCTGACTACCGCACGGGCGGTCAGGGCGCCGTTGGCGTTGAAGCACTCGATCCAGTCGTTGTCCTCGATGCCGGCCTTCTTGGCATCGACTTCCGACATCCACACGATCGGGCCGCCACGGCTCAGGGTGAGCATGATCAGGTTGTCCGAATAGGTGCTGTGGATGCCCCACTTCTGGTGCGGGGTGATCCAGTTGAGGACAATCTCGGTATGGCCGTTGCTCTTCTTGCCCTTCACGTAATCGATGGTGCGGGTGTTGATCGGCGGCCGGTAGCTCATCAGCTGCTCACCGAAGGCCTGCATCCAGGGGTGATCCTGGAAGAACTGCTGGCGGCCGGTGATGGTGCGCCACGGAATGAACTCGTGGACGTTGGTGTAGCCGGCGTTGTACGACACATGCTCGTCTTCCAGGCCTGACCAGGTCGGGCTGGAGATGATCTTGCGCGGCTGCGCCTGGATATCACGGAAGCGGATCGCCTCGTGCTCCTTGGGCAGCGCAAGGTGGCTGTGGTCGCGGCCGGTGAATTCCGACAGAGCGGCCCAGGCCTTCACGGCAACGTGACCGTTGGTTTCCGGAGCCAGGCTGAGGATGACCTCGGCGGCGTCGATGGCCGACTCAATCTGCGGACGCCCTTGGCTGACGCCCTCCTCGCGCACCTTGTAGTTCAGCTCACCGAGGAAATCGACTTCAGCCTGGGTGTTCCAGTTGATGCCCTTGCCGCCGTTGCCGAGCTTGTCGAGCAGCGGGCCGAGGGAGGTGAACTTCTTATAGGTGGCCGGATAGTCGCGCTCGACCACCGCCATGTTCGGGCAGTTCTTGCCCGGCTGCGGATCGACGCCTGCGGTTTTCCAGTCGGTGCCGCCGAACGGCTGAGCCAGTTCGCCGGGGCTGTCGTGCAGCAGCGGTACGGTGACCAGATCCTTCTCCACCCCCAGGTGACCTTCGGCCATCTGCGAGAAGGCCTTGGCGATGCCCTTGTAGATCTCCCAGTCCGAACGCGCTTCCCACGCCGGATCGATGGCCGCCGACAGCGGGTGGATGAAGGGGTGCATGTCCGAGGTGTTCATGTCGTCCTTCTCGTACCAGGTCGCGGTCGGCAGGACGATGTCGGAGTACACGCAGGTCGAGGACATGCGGAAGTCGAGGGTGGTGACCAGGTCGAGCTTGCCGATGGCGCCGTCGTCCTGCCATTCGGCCTCGAGCGGCTTGAAGCCGTCGCGCTTGCCGAGGTCCTCGTTCATCACGCCGTTCTTGGTGCCCAGCAGATACTTGAGCATGTACTCGTGGCCCTTGCCCGAGCTGCCCAGCAGGTTGGAGCGCCAGATGAACATGTTGCGCGGGAAGTTTTCCGGGCTGTCCGGCTGCTCGCAGGAGAAGCGCAGCGAGCCGTCCTTGAGCGACTGGGTGACGTAGTCCACCGGCGACATGCCGGCCGCTTCGGCGTCGCGGCAGATCTGCAGCGGGTTGCGGTTGAGCTGCGGCGCGCTGGGCAGCCAGCCGGCGCGTTCGGCGCGGATGTTGTAGTCGAGCATGTGCTCGGGGAACTGCGATTTGTCGGCCAGCGGCGAGAGCACTTCGTGAATGCTCATCTTCTCGTGGCGCCACTGCGAGCTGTGGTTGTAGAAGAAGCTGGTGCCGTTCATCTGCCGCGGCGGACGGCTCCAGTCCAGGCCGAAGGCCAGCGGCAGCCAGCCGCACTGCGGACGCAGCTTTTCCTGACCCACGTAGTGAGCCCAGCCGCCACCGGTTTGGCCGACGCAGCCGCACAACATCAGCATGTTGATCAGGCCGCGGTAGTTCATGTCCATGTGGTACCAGTGGTTCATCGCCGCACCGACGATGATCATGGAACGGCCATGGGTCTTGTCGGCGTTATCGGCAAATTCGCGAGCGATCTGGATCGCCTTCTCACGCGCCACGCCGGTGATGACTTCCTGCCAGGCCGGGGTGCCCGGCACGCTGGCGTCGTCGTAGCTCTTGGCTACATTGCCGCCCCCCAGACCACGGTCGATCCCCAGGTTGGCGGCCATCAAGTCGAACACGGTGGCGACCTTGGTGGTGCTGCCGTCGGCCAGGGTGATGCTGCGCACCGGGACGCGGCGCAACTGGATACTCTCGCCTTCGGCGTGCTGGAAATGCTCGTGGAGGATGCCGCCGAAGTACGGGAAGGCGACCTCGGCCGTCTCACCGCCCTCGATCTGGGTCAGGGCGAGGTCAACGTCGCGGCCGTCCTTGCCTTCGCGGGCTTCGATGTTCCACTTGCCCTTCTCGCCCCAGCGGTAGCCGATGGAGCCGAGCGGCGAGACCAGCTCGCCGGTGCTGCCGTCGACGGCGATGGTCTTCCACTCGGGGTTGTTGTCCTGGCCGAGGTTGTCGGCGAGGTCGGAGGCGCGCAGGAAGCGGTCGGCGATGTAGCTGCCGTCCTTCTCGTTCAGGCGCACCAGCACCGGCATGTCGGTGTAGCGCTTGGCGTAGTCGCGGAAGTACGCGCTCGGCGTTTCGAGGTGGAATTCCTTGAAGATGACGTGGGCGAACGCCTGGGCCAGGGCGGCATCGGTGCCCTGCTTGGGGTTGAGCCAGAGGTCGGTGAGCTTGGCGACTTCGGCGTAGTCCGGGGTGATGGCAACGGTCTTGGTGCCCTTGTAACGGACTTCGGTAAAGAAGTGCGCGTCCGGGGTACGGGTCTGCGGGACGTTGGAGCCCCAGGCGATGATGTAGTTGGAGTTGTACCAGTCGGCCGACTCCGGCACGTCGGTCTGCTCGCCCCACACCTGTGGCGAGGCCGGTGGCAGGTCGCAGTACCAGTCGTAGAAGCTCAGACACACACCACCGATCAGCGACAGGTAACGGCTACCGGCGGCGTAGGAAACCATCGACATGGCCGGGATGGGCGAAAAGCCGATGACGCGGTCCGGGCCGTACTGCTTGACGGTGTAGACGTTGGCCGCGGCGATGATCTCGTTGACCTCTTCCCAGCTGGAACGGATGAAGCCGCCCATGCCACGCTTGCTCTTGTAGGACTTAGCTTTGGCCTTGTCCTCGACGATGCTGGCCCAGGCGTCGACCGGGGTCATGCTGCGCCGCGCCTCACGCCACAGTTTCAGCAGCGGTTTGCGCACCTTGGGGTATTTCAGGCGGTTGGCGCTGTAGATGTACCAGCTGTAACTGGCGCCGCGCGGGCAGCCGCGCGGCTCGTGGTTGGGCAAGTCGTTGCGGGTGCGTGGGTAGTCGGTCTGCTGGGTTTCCCAGGTGATCAGGCCGTTCTTCACGTAGATCTTCCAGGAGCACGAACCGGTGCAGTTCACCCCGTGGGTGGAGCGCACGATCTTGTCGTACTGCCAGCGCGAGCGGTAGACGTTCTCCCAGTCGCGGGATTCGATGCGGGTTTCGCCATGACCGTCGGCGAACTCGCCTTGCTTCCTGTTGAAGAAGCGCAGTTGATCGAGCAAGTGGCTCATTGGTTATTTCTCCTCACTCCGGTTGCGAACCACGGGCCCGACCGGTCGGCTTATCAATCTCGGCTGGCCGATCTCTGGGACCGGCGCATCAGGGTAGAAACGTCAGGACGCAAGCTTCTGGCGGGCCTCCAGTTCGCGGTCCACGCTGGACACGTAGTACTCGTCGGAGAACGCACCCTCGGGCTCCTTCAGCCAGAGCAGGCACAGCCCGAAACTGACGAACGCACCGGCGGCAATCACCATGAAGAACTGCGAGGGGGTCACGAAGGTGTAGAGGGTCAGGTAGCAGACGGCGCCAACGTTGCCGTAGGCCCCGGCCATGCCGGAGATCTGCCCGGTAACCCGGCGCTTGATCGAGGGGATGATGCCGAAGGTCGCGCCCTCGGCGCCCTGGACGAACATCGAGCAGGCCACGGTGATGGCGACGGCGACGATCAGCGGCCAGGACGCGTTCATCAGCCCCATCAGGAAGAACCCGACGGCGATGCCGAGCATGTAGGCGAGCATGACGAAGCGACGGTTGCCGAAGCGGTCGGAGACCAGCCCGCCCATGGGCCGCGCCACCAGGTTCACGAAGGCGAAGGAGGCGGCAATGATGCCCGCGGTGGTCGGGGTCAGACCCCAGGTCAGCTCGAAGAACATCGGCAGCATCGACACCACCGCCAGCTCCGCACCGAAGTTCGCGAAGTAGGTGGAGTTCAGCGCAGCCACGGTGTTGAAGGGGTACTTGTCGTCTTCCGGCACGCCCTTCTTCAGGATCGGTATGTTGACCCGCAGGATCTGCACCACCTGGAAGATCACCACCAGCGCGATCACCGAGTAGCAGATCGCCGCGCCGGTCGCGCCCAGGTAACCCAGCCCCTCGATGCGCCAGACCAGGATCCCCAGCACGCCGACCATGGGGATGGTCCAGATGATCAGCTTGATCATGTCGGCCCAGGTACTAACCTCCAGCGCGCTGGCCTTGTGCGGCTTGCGGTGGATGGTGCCGACCGGGCCATCAGTGAGCGCGAACCAGTAGTACACGCCGTAGACGGCCATGATGATCGCCGAGCTGGCGATCGCCCAGCGCCAGCCTTCCGGCCCACCGAAGGCATGGATGGCGATGGCCGGCAGGCTCATGGCGGCAGCGGCTGAACCGAAGTTGCCCCAGCCGGCGTAGAAGCCTTCGGCGAAACCGATGTCCTTGGGCTTGAACCACATGGCAGTCATGTGGATGCCAACCACGAAGCTGGCGCCGATGGAGCCGAGGATCAGCCGCGACACCAGCAGCTGGGTGCGGCTATCACCAAAGGCGAAAAACAGCGCGGGCGCCGCCATCGTCACCAGCAGCACCGAGAACACCCGGCGCGGCCCCCAGTGGTCGAGCGCCATGCCGACCAGGATGCGCGCCGGGATGGTCAGCGCCACGTTGGCGATGGCGAACAGCTTGAGGTCCTCGGGCGTCAGCCAGTTCACGCTTTTCAGCATGCTGGAGGCCAGCGGCGCCATGCCGAACCAGACGAAGAAACAGATGTAGAAGGCAATCCAGGTCAGGTGCAGGGCCCGGATCTCGGGGCGCTTCCATTCGAACAGCGTAGAAACTCTCATGTTGAGCTCCTCACTCAGGGGCAGGCTTGAATCAGGACCGGGCAAGGCGCCCGGCGGGCCAGGAAGGCGCTGACGCTGCCGAAGGTCATGTAGTCGAGCTCGTCGACCAGCAGATTCAGCGAGCGGGAGATGAAGCCGCCGTCCGGTTCGTTGGAATGCCGCGCGATCACCAGCAGGTCGGGCTTCTTGTGCTCGGCGGCCTTGAGAATCATCTTGCGGGCGTCGCCTTCGGCCAGCATCACGTCAACGTCCAGGCCGAAGGCGCTGACCTTGGCCGCCGCCTCCTGCAGGAAGGCCTGAAATTCGCGGCGTTCACGCTCGTAGAGCTCGGCCGCCGAATCGCTGGTATCGCGGGTGTCTTCCACCACCCCGATCAGCATGATCAGGGGGTTGAGCGGACCGAACATCTCGAGGGTGGCGTCCAGGGCTTTCCTGGCGTTACGCGAGTTGTCGTAGGCAAGCATGATGTTCATGGCGGCTCTCCGGACTCAGGGGTTCTTCACGTAGGCGTTGGGGCGCAGGTAGAACCACCAGTTGAGGATCAGGCACAGCGCGTAGAACACCGCGAAGCCGTACATCGCCACTTCCGGGGTGCCCGCCTTGACCTGTTCGCCGATCACGATCGGGGCGACAAAGGAGCCGTAGGCGGCGACCGCGGAGGTCCAGCCGAGTACCGGGCCGGCCTTCTCGCGGTCGTAGATGACGCCGATGGTGCGAAAGGTCGAGCCGTTGCCGATGCCGCTGGCGGCGAACAGCACCAGGAACAGCACCAGGAACAGGAAGAAGTACTCTTCAGGCTGGGCCGAGCCGTAGGCCTGTTGCATCACGTAGCCGGCCGCGACCGAGGCGCCAACCATGACCACCGAGGTCACCTGGGTGACGATGGAGCCGCCGACCTTGTCGGAAATCCAGCCGCCCAGCGGGCGGATCAGGGCGCCAATGAACGGCCCGATCCAGGCGTAGGTCAGCGCACTCGGTGCGTTGGGGTTGGCGACGCGGGTCACCACGCCATCAGCGCCGACCTCATTCATGAACCCAAAGATCACCGTGATCGACAGCGGCAGCGCCATGGAGAAGCCGATGAACGAGCCGAAGGTCAGGATGTAGAGAACGCTCATCGACCAGGTGTGCTTGTCGCGGAAGATCGCAAACTGGCGCTTGATGTTCGGGCTGATGCTGCCCGGCAGCAGGCGCAGCATGCCGAGCGTCGCGCCGATGGTCAGCAGCATCACGCCCCACATATTCAGCACGCCGAGGCCGGTCGGCGCAGGCAGGTAGAGGTACAGGCCGACGGCGGCGGCGAAAAAGGCCACGGCGTAGAGACCAAGAATCTTGCCAAAGGCGTTCAGCGGGTAACCCGGCGTCGGCGAGATCACCAGCAGGTTGTTCATGCCGAACCAGCCGGCGAAAGCCAGCGGCACCAGGAACAGCAGCCAGACCCAACCGCCATTCTGAATCCAGGTATCGGTTCCGGCAGGAATGCTGCCGATCAAGGTGCCGCTGTCCTTGACCAGTGTCATCGGGTCGCCGGCGATAAAGCCGAACACACCGGCAGTCATCACCAGAGGGATCAGGATCTGCATGGTGGTGACACCGAAGTTACCGAGGCCGGCGTTGAGGCCCAGGGCCAAACCCTGCTGGTTCTTCGGGAAGAAGGTGCTGATGTTGCTCATCGAGCAGGCGAAGTTGCCGCCACCGATACCGGAGAGGAAGGCCAGCAGCTGAAAGACCCACAGCGGCGTGTCCTGGCTCTGCAGGGCAATGCCCGCGCCGGCGGCAGGAATCATCAGCAGCGCAGTGGTCAGGAAGATGGTGTTGCGCCCGCCAGCGATGCGGATCATGAACGACGCTGGAATGCGCAAGGTGGCGCCGGTGAGGCCGGCGATGGCGGTCAGGGTGAAAAGCTCGGCGGGCGCGAAGGGAAAGCCCAGGTTGAGCATCTGCACCGTGACGATGCCCCACATCAGCCAGATGGCGAAGCCCATCAGCAGGCTCGGAATGGAAATCCACAGATTGCGATTGGCGACCCGCTTGCCAGTGGTGTCCCAGAAGATCTGGTCCTCCACGTCCCACTTTTCGATATTGCTCATTGGTCGATCCTCTTGGCGCCAAGACACCCGGCCGGCAAACGCAGCGGGTTCAGGAATGGCTTGCACGCTAAGCGGGGGGGATCGATCCGAATTTGACTGTGGTCAACACAGGGTGAATGGCGATTTGCCACACACCCTCTAACTACCTCTTGCGAGGTATCCCTATCTCAACAATAAAAATGTCATTGAATCAGCAGGTTAGGTAGTGGCGCCGGCCAGCGGTGGCGCCTCAGAGGAGGGTTCAAAAGCATTGGAGGTACGCTCTCACCCGTGGCCAGCTGGACCGACCAGGCGCAGAATGTGGCATCGCCTGACCGTCGAGCCGAACATGTCTTCAACCGAAAGCGAGCCGCTCTCCACCCGTCACTCGATCGTGTTCAATACGTTGGTGGCCTTCGTGGTGATCATCGGTGTCTCGCTGATCAGCATGCTTGCCAGCCTCTACCTGGCGGACGCCCTGGAAGGCGATGCCGAGGCGATCAATCAGGCTGGCAGTCTGCGCATGCAGGCCTACCGCCTGGCTTTCACGGCCGAACACGGCTCGCAAGCCCTGCTCTATGAGCGCATTGAAACCCTGCAGCAGACGTTGCGTTCTCCTTCGTTGCGCTCGGCCTTGCACCGCCACGACGGTACCCGTCTGCCGGTTTTGCACGCCGCGGTGTCGCAGCACTGGGAGCAAGGCATGCGCCCCCTGCTCGATGCGCAACCGGCGCGGCTGGAGGAGTACCGTCGGGAGGCGCCAGCGTTCGTCAACGAGCTGGACACCTTCGTTCGCACGCTGCAGGAGGCCTCGGAAGGCAAGCTCAGCGTTATCCGCGCACTGCAGGCCGGTACGCTGTTCGTCATCGTGGTGATCGCCTTTGTGCTGATCTACGGATTGCACAACAACCTGGCCACGCCGCTGCGCAGCCTGACCCGGATGGCGCGCGATATCGGCAAGGGCGATTTCAGCGGCCAGGTGCAGATTCCCGGCGATACCGAGCTGAGCCTATTGGCCCGCACGCTCAACCAGATGAGCCAGGAATTGGCCGGCCTCTACGCGGACATGGAACAGAAGGTCGATGACAAGACCGCTGCCCTGACTCGCAGCAACGCCACGCTGCAGCTGCTGTTCGACAGTGCCCGGATGCTCTACAGCAAGCCGGATGACCCCACCCAGATGATGGGCGCGCAACTCAGCAAGGTGCAGCAGATCCTCGACACCGGCCCGATTTCGCTGTGCCTGAACCGATCCGCCGAAGCGGGCAGCCACACGGCGATGACCTCCCACAATCTGCAGCCGCCGGAATACTGCCAGCTGCCTCAGTGCGAGGCCTGCCCGGTGAACCAGACCGGCCGACTGCCGACTGGCGAAGAACTGCTGACGTTCGAGCTGCGCTCAGGACCGGACGAGCTGGGCTCGCTGCGGGTGGCCAGTCGCACAGGCGAGCCACTGCGGCCCTGGCAAACGCTACCGCTGACGACCTTGGCCGATCTCTTCGCCGCATCGCTGAGTCTGGCCCGACTCGGCCAGAAACAGGCGCGCCTGGCCTTGATGGAGGAGCGTGCGGTGATAGCCCGTGAGCTGCACGATTCACTGGCCCAGGCGCTAGCCGCGCAGAAACTGCAACTGGCACGCCTCAAGCGGCTGATGCAGAAGCAGAGCGACCAGGCACAACTGGACGACAGCGTGCAGCAGATCGAGCAGGGGCTGAATTCAGCGTATCGCCAGCTGCGCGAATTGCTCACTACCTTTCGCATCAAGGTCAACGAACCCGGGCTCAAACCGGCGCTCTACGCCACGATTCAGGAGTTCAGCGCCAACTCGGGGCTGCAGGTCGAGAGTGACTACCAACTCGATCACTGCCCGCTCACGCCCAACGAAGAAGTGCACTGCCTGCAGATCGTCCGCGAAGCGCTTAGCAACGTGGTCAAGCATGCCGAGGCAGAGCACTGCTGGCTGAGCCTGACCCAGGACAGCGTCGGCACCATTCACGTCAAGATCGAGGACGACGGCATCGGCATCCGCCTTGAAGAGCAGCGTGCCGGCCACTATGGCCTGATCATCCTGCGCGAGCGAGCCAACAGCCTCAACGGCACCATCAACATCGGCCGGCGCCCTGCGGGAGGCACGTTGGTATACCTGCGGTTCCCGCCCGCCTACCGCCACATCTCCCCTGAAACAGGAACGGGTCACGCATGAACGAAGGGACTACTGCACGAATCCTGCTGGTCGACGACCACCCCATGATGCGTCGGGGTCTGCGTGACCTGCTGGAACTGGAAAATGACCTTGAGGTGGTCGCTGAGGCGGGCAACGGCGAGGACGCCATCGCGCTTGCGCAACAGACCGAGCCGGACCTCATCCTGATGGACCTCAACATGCCGGGTATCGACGGGCTGGAAACCACCCGGCGCATGCGCGACGTGGACATCGACGCACGCATCGTGATGTTTACCGTTTCCGATGAGCAGGGCCATGTCCTCGAAGCCCTGCGCAACGGTGCTGACGGCTATCTGCTCAAGGACATGGACGCCGAACAGCTGATTGAACAGATCCGCCTGGCGGCGACCGGCCGTATGGCCTTGAGTCCTGAACTGACCCAGGTGCTCGCCGAAGCGATCCGGGTGCGGCCCAAGCCCACCGGGCAGGTGCCGTTCTCCAGCCTGACCAAGCGCGAGAAAGAGGTACTGCGCCAGATCGCCAAAGGCCAGAGCAACAAGATGATTGCGCGCAAGCTCGGTATTACCGAAGGCACCGTCAAGGTCCACGTTAAAAATCTGCTGCACAAGCTGGGCCTGCGGTCGCGGGTGGAAGCAGCGGTCTGGGTCCTGGAGCACGAGGCCAAAGGCTGAGCCAGAGGCGCCCACTCTGCACTGCGTTTGTGTGCGCCACGCCTCAGGCTGAAGCAGCGCTCCGGCGCCCTTGATAATCATCAATGCCGTCAGCGCGCAGCGCTCTATCGTCTCGCCCACGTCGACTGACCGAACGGTCAGCATCGCGCCCGCCCGGACGTCAGGAGCGCTCCATGTTGAAAATTTCGCTAATCACCACGCTGCTGCTCGGCCTACTGTTCGGCAGCCTGCCCTGTCAGGCCGGCATCAGCGACGCAGAAGCAGTCAACCGCGCCGGCATGCAGCGCATGCTCAGCCAACGCATCGCTAAAACCTACCTGATGATCGGCACCGACACCCGTGTCGACCTCGCCGCCAGTCAGCTCGACAACAGCATTGCCAGCGTCGAGGAGAACGCTCAGTGGCTCGATGAATACGCCGCTGACGGGGAAATCCGCAAAGCATTGAACGAAGCAACTGCCACCTGGCACCAGTATCGTCAGTTGGCTTTGACCCGCCCGGACCGCAGCCAATCCGCCGAAATCCTGCGCCTGGCTGACCGCTTCCTTAGCCAGAGTGAAGTGCTGGTCGGAAAGATCGAGCGTCACAGCGGCAGTCAGGCCGCCCGGCTGGTAAACCGCAGCGGGCGCCAACGTATGCTCAGTCAGCGCATCGCCATGCTTTACCTGGCCATGAGCTGGAAGCTGCCAGAGCAGCGCTTGCCCAGCGACTTCGACGCTGCAGTCAATGAGTTCGAACAGGGGTTGAATGAGCTGAAAACGGCGCCGCAGAACACCGCGCAAATCGTTAGTCAGCTCGAGAAGATCGATACCCAGTGGCGTTTCGCCCGGGCCGGCTTCACCTTGGCGGACGATTCTCGCTTCGTGCCTACCGTGATCGTCACCACCAGCGACTCGCTGCTGCGCAAGCTTGAACAACTGACCTTGGATTACGAACGCCTGGCCGGAAGCGCCCGATGAGTGCATCAGGCTGAAGAGACTCATCCGGCACATCCGAGCAGCGGAAAAACGTCAGGCGGATACCTGACAGACCTGGGCCAACCGAACTCAGATCAGGCGACAGGATCTCCGCGACGGAACGGCTGAGGTGAAGGCTCACCTGGACCAGGCCCTGCGTGCGGTGGGGTGTCACCCAACTTGAATGGCATCGGTGATTCGCTGACGAGCCGATGGGTAGCAGGCTCGAGGCGCTCCGACTCTGGCTCCGGAAGCTCGCGCACGGCGCGCCAGGCGAGGCCAGCAAGTACTACAGCCAGTACGCGGTAGAGCATCGAGGCCAGATCGAAGCCGACCAATTCACCGCCGTCCACCCAGAGCGACACCAGCCTTCCCAGCACCAGCGCCGCCATGGTCATTACCAGCATGATCAAGGCTGGGCGAGCTCGCTCCGGTGCGCGCGCGCTCCAGATTAGGAACAGCGTCAGCCCCAACTGCAAGCCGCCGTAGTAGACGCGCATATGGCTGACCGATGCAGTCTCCATCAACAGCATGCCGTTCAGATTGGCCATCTCGTGAGGCCGCAGCCAGTAGGCCAGACTGAGACAGGCCATCACCAACGCCTGCGCGAGCAGAACGAAACGGGCAAAACGCATCGAAAACTCTCCTGACAGCGGCTCCGCACCATGATGGACATCCGACCGGATCACCCCGTTTTGGTTCGCCGCCCTCCCCGCGTCCGCCTCCTGTGACATTCGCTCACATGACTCGGCTTGGGCCCCCACGAGCATGCGGATATGCTGCGCACTTTCACGCCGGAGTGATCTTCATGCGCCGTTTACTGCTCGTCACCGCTCTGTTCGCCAGCTTCGCGCAGGCCGCCGACCCCATTGCCATCGAGGTGCACCGCGACGCCAATTGCGGTTGCTGCAAGGCATGGATAGAGCACCTGGAAGCCAACGGCTTTGAGGTCGACGATCACGTCGAAACCGACATGGCCGCAGTCAAGACCCGTCTCGGCGTGCCCCATAGCCTGGGTTCCTGCCATACCGGCGTGATCGACGGAAAATTCGTCGAAGGCCACGTCCCGGCTGCCGACATCCTCAAGCTCCGAGCACAACCCGACCTGATCGGTGCGGCGGTGCCCGGCATGCCCATGGGCTCGCCCGGTATGGAGATGGGCGAACATAAAGACGCGTTCAAGGTGATCGCCGTGGGCAACAAGGGTGAGCAGTCGGTGCTGGCCGAGTACCCGGCAGACTGACGAAACAGACGAAACGCCTACTAGTCGCTGAATTTGCAGTCCCTGAGGCCGGTCTGACCAGAATCAGCAACCGGCAGAGGGATTCAGGCATGCGCTGGAGAAAGGCTCGTCGCAGTGACAATGTGGTGGACGCTCGCGGCCGAAGCGGAGGCATCGGTGGCGGGCGCCTGACTCTGGCGGGCGTCGCTATCGTGGTGGTGATCGGCCTGTTGTCCGGCCAGGATCCGATGCAGATCCTCGGTCAGCTGGCTGATCAGTCCGGTCCTACACCAACCCAGCAGTCCAGCGCCCCGGCCAACGGCGACGACCCGCAGGTTGCTTTCGTTCAGTCAATCCTGGGCGATACCGAGGACACCTGGCGCTCTCTGTTTCAGCAGTCCGGTCAGCAATATCGAGACCCTACCCTGGTGCTTTTTCGTGGTGGCGTGAACTCAGCCTGTGGCTTCGCCAATTCGGCAGTCGGCCCCTTCTACTGTCCGGGCGACCAACAGGTGTATCTCGACCTGCAGTTTTTCGATGAGATGGCCTCGCGCTTTTCGGTCGCGGGCGACTTCGCTCAGGCCTACGTGATCGCCCATGAGGTCGGCCACCATGTGCAAACGCTGCTGGGCGTATCGCAACAGATGCAGGCTGCCCGTCAGCGCGGCGCGCGCATGGAGGGTGACAACGGCTTGCTGGTTCGCCAGGAGCTGCAGGCGGATTGCTTTGCCGGGGTCTGGGCCAACCACGCCCAGCAGCGTCATGACTGGCTCGAGGAAGGGGATCTTGAGGAAGCGTTGAACGCGGCGAACGCCATCGGCGACGACCGTTTGCAGCAGCAAAGTCAGGGCCGGGTCGTTCCGGATGCCTTCACCCATGGCACCTCTGCGCAACGGGTGAGGTGGTTTCGTATCGGCTTCGACAGTGGCGACCCGACACGCTGCGATACCTTCCAGACCCAACGTCTTTAATTCGGAACGCCGGTTGAGCCGTTCAGTCGATCCAGCGGTAGACCGGCGCATCGGCACCGCTATCCACCTTGACCTGCGCGCAGTGGCGCAAGCGCACCAGCAGGCGCTTGCCCATCTGAGCGCTACCGGCCAGCGCCTGCAGCTCCGCTAACAGCTGCGGCCCGTCCATGCTCTGCGCCGCGCGCAACAACCGTTGCGCCTCGTGCCAATGGGGATCAGCCGTCGGCTTGTCGGCCGGTTGCACCGGGGCGGTCTCGGCCTGAGCGGCGGGCATCTGACGCGCCAGCTGCGCCCAGTCGTGGTCGTCCATTTCAATGCTGAGGTCCACCGGCAGCTCGCCGACATGGCCGCGAATTCGAATCATCGCCACTCTCCTGAAGACATTGGGTCGCATGCTCCCACGAGACGTTGAGACTGGCCAGCGGCTGCAAACATTTGTTATAACGTAACCACTAATTGATATGGAGTCTGCCATGCGCCGTCTGCTGCTTGCCCTGCCTTTCGCGTTACTGCCCGGTTTTGTTCTGGCTGCCGAGCACGATCATGACCATGATCATGCGCACCACGACAGTCTCGGCGCCCACGAGCATGGCGCAGCGGAACTGGACGCGGCGCTGGACGGTTCCACGCTGGAAGTCGAATTGCGCAGCCCGGCGATGAATCTGGTGGGTTTCGAGCACGCGCCTAGCAGCGAGGCGGATAAGCGCAAGGTCGCCGATGCACGCAAACAGCTGGAACAGCCGAACGGGCTGTTCGGCCTGCCTGCAGCAGCAGGCTGCACCCTGGCCGAATCCGAGCTGGAGAGCCCGCTATTCGAAGGCGAGGGCCATGACGACGAGCACGAGCACGAGCACGAGCACGATGAAGATCATGAAAGCCAGCACAGCGAAATCCACGCGCATTACCACTTCAATTGCGCCACGCCCGAAGCGCTAAAGGCGCTCGATCTACAAGGCTTGTTCAAAGCGTTCCCCGGTACGCAGAAGATCCAGGCACAGCTGATCGGTCCGAAGGGTCAACAGGGCGTGCAACTCACCCCGGACCAGCCACGCGCAGCCTTCTGATCTGATCCTGTCTGCCGCCTGGCTCGACGCAGTAAACTCCCGGCTCGCCCGACACGGATCATCTCGATGACCGCATCACTGCTTGAACTGCACCAATTGGGTTTCGCCTGGCCGGGCCAGGCGGAGCTGCTCGACATTCCCAGCTTCACGCTAGCACCCAACCAGAGCCTGTTCCTCAAGGGGCCGTCGGGCAGCGGCAAGACCACCCTGTTGGGCCTGATTGGCGGCGTGCAGAAAGCGCAGCGCGGAACGGTTCAGCTGCTCGGCACCGATCTCGCAGCGCTTTCGGCCGGTGCTCGGGATCGTTTCCGGGTCGATCACACTGGCTATATCTTTCAGCAGTTCAACCTGCTGCCCTTCCTTTCGGTGGCTGAAAACGTCGGCTTGCCCTGTCATTTTTCCAGGACGCGAGCCGAACGCGCACGACAGCGACACGGCAGTGTTGCGCAGGCAACGGCAAGCCTGCTCCAGCATCTCGGCCTACCGAAGAGCCTGCTTGATCGACGGGCCGAAGCACTGTCGATCGGTCAGCAACAACGCGTCGCCGCGGCGCGTGCACTGATCGGTCAGCCGGAACTGGTAATTGCCGACGAGCCCACTTCGGCGCTCGACGCCGACAGCCGCGAAGCCTTCCTGCAACTGCTGTTTGCCGAGTGTCGAGAAGCCGGTTCAAGCCTGTTGTTCGTCAGCCACGACCAGAGCCTGGCGCCACTTTTCGACCGTAGCCTCTCACTGGCGGACCTCAATCACGCCGCACGCGCCCCGGAGTTGTAGGCCATGTACCTGTTGCGCCTGGCCTTGGCGAGCCTGAATAACCGCCGTTTCACTGCTCTGCTCACCGTTTTCGCCATCGCGCTATCGGTATGCCTGCTGCTCGCCGTGGAGCGCGTGCGCACCGAGGCTCGGGCCAGTTTCGCCAGCACCATCAGTGGCACCGACCTGATCGTCGGCGCCCGCTCCGGCTCGGTAAACCTGCTGCTTTATTCGGTGTTCCGTATCGGCAACGCCACCAACAATATTCGCTGGGAGAGCTTCGAGCACTTCGCCGCGCATCCCCGAGTCAGCTGGGCTATCCCTATTTCCCTGGGTGATTCTCACCGCGGTTATCGCGTGATGGGCACCAGCAGCGCCTATTTCGAGCACTACCGTTACGGCCGCAAGCAGCCCCTGCAACTGGCGCAAGGCCGGCCATTCGCCGACGATCCGTTCGAAGTGGTGCTGGGCGCCGAAGTAGCTGAGGCACTGAAATACAAGCTGGACGACCAACTGGTGCTGGCGCATGGCGTCGCCACGGTCAGCCTGGTAAAACATGACGACAAGCCTTTTCACGTAGTCGGAATCCTCAAACGCACCGGCACGCCGGTGGACCGCACGCTGCATATCAACCTTGCGGGCATGGAAGCGCTGCATATCGACTGGCAGAACGGCATGCCAGCCCGCGGCGCGGCGCGCATCGATGCCGAAGAGGCGCGCCAGATGGATCTGCAGCCCAAACAGATCACCGCATTCATGTTGGGCCTCAACAGCAAGATCGCCACCTTCACACTGCAACGTGAAATCAACCAGTTCCGCGGCGAGCCGCTGCTGGCAATTCTGCCCGGGGTGGCGCTGCAGGAGCTCTGGAGCCTGATGGGCACCGCTGAACAGGCCCTGTTCGTGGTGTCGTTGTTTGTCGTGCTGACCGGATTGATCGGCATGCTCACAGCGATCCTCACCAGCCTCAACGAGCGGCGCCGGGAAATGGCGATCCTGCGTTCGGTGGGCGCACGCCCCTGGCATATCGCCGGGCTGCTGGTGGTCGAAGCCCTCAGCCTGGCACTCGCGGGCGCGCTGCTCGGGCTCCTGCTGTTGTACATCGCCATTGCGGTGGCGCAAGGGCCGCTGCAAAGTCACTACGGTCTCTACCTGCCGCTGGCACTGCCAAGCGCCTATGAGTGGTCATTGCTGGCGGGCATACTGCTGGCTGGCCTGCTGATGGGCTGTGTGCCGGCGTGGCGCGCTTACCGGCAGTCACTGGCCGACGGCCTGTCGATCAGATTATGAGGATTTCCATGTCTCGCCTGCTTTTTGCCACCCTGCTCGCCCTGGCGGCGCCCTTCGCTGCTGCCGATGTTCGAGAGCTGCAATGGTCGGACCTGATCCCAGCGGACGCTCCGCCGCCGCCAGCGCCGGTAGCGATCCACGATATGTCGCAATTGGCCGATGCGCTGGCTGCGGAAGCGGGCCCGGCTGCGGCTCAGCAATCGCCCGCCGAGCCGGTCGTCAAAGAACTAGATGGCGTTCAGGTCAAGCTGCCTGGCTATATCGTGCCGCTGGACATGGGCGAGGACGGACGAGTGACCGAGTTTTTGCTGGTGCCCTATTTCGGCGCCTGCATTCACGTGCCGCCACCGCCGTCCAACCAGATCGTGCATGCCACCAGCGAGCTCGGCGTGAAAGTGGACGAGCTGTACCAGCCCTTCTGGATTGAAGGTCCGCTAAAAGTCGAACACGCCACCAGCGAACTGGCCGATGCGGGCTATCGCATGGAAGCGCAGAAAATCTATCTCTACGAGCTTGAATAAAAGCAGCGCTGCGACGCCGTTATCAACTAGCTGAACGGCGTCATTGAGCGATACCAATCGATGTCGTCTTGCAAGCTGGCAGCAGGTAACAGCGCATATTGTCGCCGACGCACGGTTGTTATCTGAGCCTCGCACATCACAGCGGGCGAACTCGCCCTCGCTAACCAGCATCCGCATATCACCACGCAGAAAAGCGAAACCCCGCGTCGGTGCGGGGTTTCTGTTTGCCTCTACTACGCAGCGTGCGCAGCGCTCGTTCAGGACATCTCAGCGCTGCCTGAAAGCGCCCTCTCAGTTCGCCCCATCACCGTCAGCGAGTGCTGGCGACCTGACGCTGACGCTCGAAGCTCAGCTCGCCTTCGGCCCACTCCCGCCAGGAACGAACCTTGCGCCGCTCGGCACCCGCGCGTTCGGCCTGTTTCAACGCATCAAGACCGGCCTGCCAATGGGCTTGTTCCAGCTCCAACTGTGCGACGTTGAGCCAGAACTTGGCGCTGCCGGATTGCGCCGCGAGATCGCGGTAGATCTGCGCCGCTTCCGAACGCTCACGTGCCTGCCACCAGAGCATGCCCAGACGTTCACGCCGTTTGGCATCGCTGGCTAGAAGGCGCGACTGGAGCATGCCCTGAAGCAGCTTCGCACCTTGCCAGGGCTGGCCAGCAGCGCCGGCAAGCAGCACCAGGTTGTCCAGCTCGGCTTCGCTGAAGCGCAAACCCTTGGCATGAGCCGCACGCAGGGTTGCCAGCGCCTTGTCCTCGTCGCCGGCCATCTGCTGCAAGCCCGCTAATTGCCGCCAGTTCTTGGCTTGATCCGGATGACGAGCGAGTAGCCGGCTCTGCCAACGCTCTGCCGTCTCGTAACGTTTCAGCTCGGCATTGCCGCCTACCAGAAACTGCAGCCAGGTGTCCGCAGCGTTGGGGTTGGCTTGCACGTAACGCTCAGCCAGTGGCAATGCCTTAGCATGCTGCCCGAGCCCCTGATACGCCTGAACCAGCATCTTCAGGACGTCTTCACTTGCCTTGGCGGACGACCCCAACAGGCTGATGACCTTGGCATAGCGGCGTTCGATCAGGTTGAGCTTCGCCAGGTTGAGCCGCTCGTTCGGCAGTATTGCCTCGTCCAGCTTGCCACTGGCGATCGCCTTGTCGAGTAGCTCCAGTGCTTGACGATTGTTGCCTTCAGCCCAGGCCAGATAAGCCCGGCTGCGCCATAACAAGGCTTCCTCGGCACTGCCTGGCTTTGCCTCGGCCTGTTTCAGCGCGCGATGCGCAGCGCCATAGTCGCCCTTCTCCTGCGCACTCTGGGCTCGTTCCAATGCTTTGAACACCGAGGGATCAACGCTCTGGGCAGCCTGAGCCGATACAGCGAACAACAACGAGATCAACAACAGCAAACGGGGCATGTCAGCGTTCTCCTTGCAGGCGGAAATGCAGGGTTTTTACGGCTTCACGCGAGACGGCCGAACCGTTTTCGGTGCGCGGGGCGAAACGCCAGCGGGCCGCGGCACGGCGGGCCTCGCGATCGAACACATTCGACGGCGAAGCCTCCAGTACGCGGATGTTTTCGACCTTACCGGCGGCAGTGATGGTGAATGCGAGCTTGATATGGCCTTCGATACCGCGCTGACGCGCCCGATAAGGGTATTCGGGACGAACATCATTGAGCGGCATGACTTCCTGCTCGGGACCGGACTGTCCTGCCGTCTCGTCTGCCGAAGGAGCGGCTGGCGCAGGAGGTGCTGCCGGAGCGGACGCGGCTGTCAGCCCGGCGAGACTGGGCGCCGGCGCGCTGGCGACCGACACGCCGGTGTCAATGTTCGGAAGGGGCAAATCGAGCTTCGGCAGATTGGCGCTCGGAGTGGCCATGCTCGGGGTCGGCGGCGTGGGGGTTTGGGGTGTCTTTGGTTGAGGCGGTTGCGGTGCCTGCTGCCGCGAACGGGTGGCAGTGCTTTCGTTGCGATTGTCCATCCGCACGAAATTAGCAATGGCCACCGGGTCGTCGGTCACCTCGCTACGGGGCGGGTTGACCATGCTCAACATCAGCGCAAACAACAGCAACGCCACCACGCAGGCAGCGATGAAGGACAACCCGACGCGGGTCAGCCCACGAACCATCACTGCGCTCCCGAACTGGCGGCCAGGGCCACGTCCTGAACCCCGGCGAGACGTGCCTGATCCATCACCTGAACCACAAGGCCCGTGCGCGCATCCTGATCGGCCTGCACCACGACGGCACCTTCAGGCTGGTCTACGCGCATGCGCTCGACATGGGCCCTGACGCTGCGTACATCCACGGCCTGTTTGTCGATCCAGACCTGACCATCCGCGGTCACTGCAATCAGGATATTGCCCTTGTCCTGCGCGCTGGCCGTGTCGGCCTGCGGCCGCTGAACCTCGACACCGGATTCCTTGATAAAGGAGCTGGTGACAATGAAGAAAATCAGCATGATGAAAACCACATCGAGCATCGGCGTCAGATCGATGCCGGTGTCTTCTTCCTGCTGGTAGTGGTGACGACGCATACGCATCCGTTAATCCTCAATCGTGACGCAGCTGGTCGGCCAGCCGGTCGAGAGCCTGGCGCGAAATACGTTCGAGACGCGCCAGGCTAAACAGTCCAGTGATGGCCAGCACCATGCCGGCCATGGTCGGCAGTGTCGCCTGCCAGACGCCCGCGGCCATGCCGCGCGGGTTGCCGGTGCCGTTAAGCGCCAGCACATCGAATACCGCAATCATTCCGCTGACGGTGCCCAGCAATCCAAGCAGCGGGTACATCGCCACCAGCGTCTTGCTCATGCGCAAGGGTCCGGCCAGTTGCTGCTGGGCCTGCGCCAGCCAGGCGCTACGCACGGCGCGTTGCCAGCTACCGGAATCATTGCCCAGGCGTGACCAGGCCTCGCGGCGGGCTTCCACCCAGCGCGGAAACACCCGGCGCATGAACCACAGCCGCTCGAAGACCAGCGTCCAATACAGCACGCACAAGGCGGCCAGCGCCCACATCACCGCGCCACCCGCCGCCATGAAGTCGAGCAGCGCATAACCGCTGTCGACCAGACGCAGCCATTGGCCATGCAGATCAGTCACGACGCGGAGTCCCCGACAGATGCAGCGCGATCAGGCCGGCGCTTTGCTGTTCGAGCAGTTGGATCAGCGCCTTGCTGCGGCTAGCCAGCAGGCTGTGTAGGAACAACAGAGGAATCGCTACCACCAGCCCCAGCACTGTAGTAACCAGCGCCTGGGAAATACCGTCGGCCATCAGCCGCGAGTCACCACCGCCACTTTGCGTAATCGCCTGGAAGGTCACGATCATGCCGGTCACCGTGCCCAGCAGGCCGAGTAGCGGCGCGACGGCGCTGAGTAGCTTAAGCAGCGGCTGGCCGCGCTCGAGTGGTGGTGTTTCCTGGAGGATCGCCTCGTCGAGCTTCAGCTCAAGCGTCTCGAGGTCTGACAGTTGGGGCTTCGGCCCCAGCACACCGATGATGCGGCCCAATGGATTATCGTCACGCGGCTGATTGAGTTCGCGCGTCTGCCGGTTTACCGCTCGTCCAACCCGCGCCAGGTAGACCATGCGCCATACCGCAAGGATCAGGCCGATGGCACCCAGGACGAGAATGACCCAGCCGACCAGACCACCTTGCTGGACACGGTCCCACAATTGGGGCTGGCGCTGCAGCTGAGCCAGCAACGAACCACGGCTCGGGTCGATCGGCAGCGTGGCCAACGCCTCGCTGCTATTCATATAGTCTTTGACCGTTCCCATGCCGGCAGGCTGACGGCTCGGCGTCAGCAACTCGCGAGCGTCGCTGTCGTAGCGCAGGAAATTATCATCGGTGAATGCCGAGAAGTTACCGACCCGCAGAACCGGCGGGGTGCTGCGTTGCCCGTCGACGCCGACTACCGGCAGCTCTACACGCTCCACCTGACCACTGGCCGTAAGGTCCTCAAGCAGCGTCATCCAGAAGCTGTCCAGATCATCGGCCGACGGCAGCGTGCGGCTTTCCGCCAACGCCCGCAGGCGCTGCAAACGCTCCGGATACTGGGCATTGAGCAGACTGTCCTGCCATTGCCCGGCGATGTCACCAGCGCTCTGCCTGACCACACCAAACAGTTCACCGAGATGACCGACGCGCTGAGCCAGCAGCTTTTCCTGCTCGACCAACTCGGCTTCCTGACGGTCGAATTCAGTTTTCAGGAGCTCGGCTTCGGCTTTCTGTTTTTCAAGCGCAGCATTGGCTCGCGCCAGCAGTTGCGCTTGCTCGCTGCGATTCCGAATGAAGGCCTGCTCGCGCGCTTGCATGGCGTCGACTTCCGCGGCGCGCTCGCTGCGAATACGCTGGAGCAACTGGTCGGGGCTCAGGGGCTCGGCAGCCTGAACCATTGCCGGCAACAGTCCGATGAGCAACAACGTCAACAAGCGGCTCATTGCGCAGCCTCCATGGCCAGGGTCTTGATGGGCAGTTCGAGCCAGGTCGGAGCTTGCTGTTGACGAGCAATGGCGATCGCCTTGGTGATTGGCCGACGCGCGCTGCCATCGAGTATTTCCCAGGCGCGGGTCTTCGGGTTCCACCAACCGCTCTCGTGTGCATCGAGTGTCTGGTAATAAAGCATCGTCCGACCCAGACGCAGGAATTCGACGCTGCGACTGCCGCCTTCGACCGGCAGCTCGCCGCGCCAGGCTTCCAGGGTGCGGCCGTAGTCACTCTCGATCTGGTAGGCCTCGAGGATGCGGCGATATTTCTCAGCAAGGCTGACGTCAGCGCGAGCCTGCATTTCCTGCAGGCTGGCAAGGCGATCGGCGCGCTCGTCGGGGAGGAACGGAAGGTCTGCCGCGATGAACTCCTCAAGCACTTCGATCATCCGCCCCATCTGCGGCGCAACGGCTTCCTGGGTACGCTCGATGCTATCCAGCTGACGCTGAAACCCGTCCAGTTCCTTGCGCTGCGCAGCGGTCAGCTCGACCAACTGCTCGTTGTAGGCCTTCAGGGCCTCCGCCTGCTGAACGGCATTGCGGTATTCGGTGAGCATCTGCCGTGTCGCGTCATCGAGTTGCTCGATACGCGCCTGCGAGGCCTTGGCTTCGGCAGCCAGTTGCCGGCTTTCTTCTAGCGCAGCGTCCAGCGGAGCCGCGTTAAGCGGCAGGCATAACGACAACAGCACGCCTGCGAACAAGCGAGTCGGGTACTGATTCATGCGGAGCGGATCCTCGGTTCACGGCAGCCTAAACCGTTATGTTATAACAAATGATAATAATCGCGCAGCTCATCTTTAAACCACGACGCATATCCGGCCACTGCGGTTCAGAAAAGAGAAACATTATCATCTAGATCCGCAAAAGAAGGCAACCCGGGCATTACGTCGCAGCCGGGGCAAAGCGGAACGTTTCGTTGAGCTGGATCAAAGTCGCCAGGTCCGCACGCCCTACCATGGCCACCAGTCGCAACACACCATGTCTCGATGGAGTTTCCATTATGCGCAAGACCCTGTTTACCGCGTCCGTGCTGGCCGTAGCTCTCGCCTCCCCCTTCGCCCAGGCTTTCCAGGCTGGTGATGTGATTGTCCGTGCGGGTGCGATTACTGTTGATCCGCATGAAGAGACTTCAGGCGTAGCGGTTGACCGCGGCGGCCTAGCCGGGACCGACCTAGGTGGGAAAGCATCGCTCGACAGCGATACCCAGCTGGGCCTGAACTTCGCTTATATGGTCACTGATCATCTCGGACTCGAGCTGTTGGCCGCTACCCCGTTCACTCACGGCGTATCAGTTTCTGGTACCGGCCTTGGTGGCATTGCCGACGGCAATCTCGGTGAGCTCAAACACCTACCACCAACCCTCAGCCTTGTTTATTACCCAATGGCGACAACGTCTGCGTTCCAACCGTATGTTGGCGCCGGGGTTAACTACACTTGGTTCTTTGATGAAAGTGTCAGCAGCAACTTCACTGATCGTGGATACGATAATTTCCGAGTAGAAAACTCTTGGGGATGGGCCGCACAAGTCGGCATGGACTACATGCTAACCGATCAGGTCATGCTCAACGCCCAGGTCCGCTACATCGATATTGACACCAACGCCTATATTGACCATCCCGGGTTGGGCATTCGTGCCAAGGTTGACGTTGAAGTCGATCCGATGGTCTACATGGTTGGTCTCGGCTACAAGTTCTGAAGACGTCGGCATTGCCGAATCTCAGACAAGACAAAGGCGCCACTCGGCGCCTTTTCTATGCCCGCGGTATAACGCTACAAACCTAGCAACTTGGCCAGACCCTCACGCATTCCGGTAGCAGGCTCTGGTAAGCGATAGCGCTGTAGCAGCCGCGTATTGTTAGCACGCGAATGCCGGATGTCCCCCTGCCGCGCCGCCTGGTATGTCACCTCGGGCAACCCGCCCAGCACATCATCCACAGCACCAAGCAGCTGGTTCAGCGACGTCGCCTGGTTCAGCCCGACATTCACAGCGCCCTCCTGGACCTCGGGTGACTCCAGTGCCTGCACCAGAAGCTCAACGAGATCGCCGACATACACGAAGTCTCGCGTCTGCTCGCCGTCGCCAAATACGGCGATAGGCAAGCCCTTCTGGGCACGCTCCGTAAAGATGCTGATCACGCCCGAATAGGGGGAGGACGGATCCTGACGTGGGCCGTAAATATTGAAGAACCGAAAAACCACTGGCTCCAATCCATGCTGACGACGATAGAAGTCCAGATAGTGTTCGCTGGCCAGCTTGTCTGCAGCATATGGAGTCAGTGGCGCTTTCGGCGTGTCTTCGCCTATGGGCTCGCCCTCTCCGTTATTGCCGTATACCGCCGCACTCGATGCAAAAAGAACCCGGCGTATACCGGCTTCGCGCATCGCCTCACAGAGATTCAGCGTTCCTACTAGATTGCTCTGATGCGTACCAACCGGATCATCGACCGAGGCCTGTACAGATGCCACAGCCGCAAGGTGCACGACGGCACGACATCCCAGAACGGCATCGCGCATGGTTTGCGCATCCGCGACGTCGCCGACGATCAGCTCAACGCCCGCATCATCCGGCAAATTGCTGCGCTTGCCGGTAGACAGATTGTCCAATACCCGAACGGCATAGCCTCGAGCAACAAGTGCATCAACCAAGTTAGAGCCGATGAACCCGGCCCCTCCGGTAACCAGAACAGGCAGTTCAGCCATGACGGTAATAACGCTCCAGTAAGCTCGGCAGCCCTGTGCGCCAGGCACGCGGCTTGATGCCAAAGGTGTTGAATATTTTCTTGCAGGCCAACACGCCGTGCTGTGGCTCGTCTGCTGCATCTGAGCAAGCTGCATGAGCGATGGGGGTCAGGCTTTCAACCGCCAGCGGGCGATAACTGGCCGCCTCGGTCAGGAGCGCCTGACCAACCACCAGCGGGGTTGACGCCTCATGCCCACCATAGTGATAGGTTCCCCATAGTGGCGCCTGACAATCCAATTGCTTCAGCACAGCCAGGATGACCCGCGCCGCATCTTCCACCGGCGTAGGATTGCCACGACGGTCATCGGCGAGACATAGCTCCTCGCTCTGCTCAAGACGCTGGAGGAAACGGCCTAGCAAGCCGTCCGAACTGTCGTCCAGCAACCAGCCAAAGCGCAGTAAAACGTGCCGAGGGCAGAGCGCACGCACGCTCTGCTCCATACGCCATAGGGCACAGCTACGCGCGTCCAGCGGCGCCACTTCGTCTTTTTCGCTGTAGGAAGTCGTTCGGGCCCCATCAAAAACACGGTAGCTGGACGGCTGCATCAATACGAACTGATGATGCTGCCCCAGCTCGGCCAGGCGCTCTACGGCGCGCTCCTGCTTGGTCAGCGCCGTTTCATCGACCCGCCCGCTCTGGAACCAGTCGAAGTAATAGGCGAGGTTGATCACGATATCCGGACGGTTATCGTCGAGCAAAGTGGTCAGACTTGGCGCATCCCAGCCCTGACTGGGCGGGCGCGGCGCGAGGAAGCCAATGTCTTCCTCGGCACCCAGGCGGATAAGCGCCTGACCCAGGGCATTACCGCCGCCCAACAGCATCAGGCGCATTCGCATGGAGTGAACTCTAGAACGGGATATCGTCGTCGAAGCTGTCGTAATCCGGCGCAGGCTGCTGAGCGGGTTGAGGCTGAGACTGCGGGCGCGACTGCTGCTGCGGTTGGGATTCACGCTGCGGGCGCGGCTGGGATTGACGCGGCGCATCGTCGGAGCTGCCACCACGGCCACCAAGCAACTGCATGGTCCCGCCCATGTCCACGACCACCTCGGTGGTGTAGCGTTTAACGCCGTCCTTTTCCCACTCACGGGTCTGCAGGCGGCCTTCGATGTAGCACTGCGAGCCCTTGCGCAGGTATTCGCCAGCAATCTCGGCAACCTTGCCGAACAGCACGACGCGGTGCCACTCGGTGCGCTCCTGCTGCTGGCTGGTTTGCTTGTCCTTCCAGCTGTCGGTAGTGGCCAGCGTGATGTTGGTCACCGCATTGCCATTGGGCATGTAGCGGGTTTCCGGGTCGCCGCCGACATTGCCGATCAAGATGACTTTGTTCACCCCTCTGGCCATGGGTAACTCCTTTGCTCAAACATGAAGGTGGTTGGCTCGAATCCGCATGCGGGAAACAGCCAATGACCGGCAATCTTACCCTACCGCCCGAAGTGGGCCAACCGGCGCGACCGGACGAAGGCCAAAGCCAAACCTACATACCGAAAATCTGGCGCCTTTCCTTCAGGCCACCAGGTGATCCAGCGCAGCTCGATCCAGCACCTTCATGTCCACCTTCACATAAGCAGCGGCCTCCTCGACGATCACCACCGCGTCGGATACGCCCGGGATCGCCATCATCTGCTCCGTAAGTGCCGGATTACGCGCCGCACCGGCGGACAGCGGCAGACGCAGCCCCGTGACGTACGGCGGCTCTCGCATGCTCCAGGTCACAACAAACCAGAGCGCGCACAGCGCTGCACACCCCGCGAACACCGTCCCTAGACCACCCAGCTGGTAGAGCCAGCCGCCGAGCACGCCGCCCAGGCCGGAACCAAGGAACTGACTCGTTGAATAGATCCCCATCGCCGTTCCCTTGCCACCCGCCGGGGCGACCTTGCTGATCAGCGACGGCAACGAAGCTTCCAGCAAGTTGAAAGCGATGAAGAAGACGATCATGCCGCCGACCAACGACCAGAGCCGATCGCCGAACCACCAGAGGAACAACTCGGAAAGTACCAGCACCGCGACCGCACCCAGGACGATGCGCCTCATCTGACGCTTCTTTTCACCATAGATAATGAAAGGCACCATACCGAAGAAACCTACTACCAGCGCGGTAAGGTACACCCACCAGTGCTCCTCCTTGGGCAGGGCGGCTTCATTCACCAGCGCCAGCGGTAACGCGACGAAGCTGGCCATGAGAACGGCATGCAGCGCGAAAATACTGAAATCAAGCCGCAACAGATCGGAATGGCGGAGCGTTGCACCCAGAGCCTGCCGGGCGACTCCGGATTCCCGGTGCCGGATATGTGCTGGCGCGCGCGGAAGTACGGCTACGACCAGCATGCCTAGCGCTGCCATACCAGCCGTCACCCAAAACAGCCCGGAAAGTCCGAATGCACTCGTCAGCAGCGGGCCAACAACCATCGCCACCGCGAACGACACGCCAATGCTCATGCCGATCATCGCCATTGCCTTGGTGCGATGCTGCTCACGGGTCAGATCGGACAACAGGGCCATCACCGCGGCCGAGATCGCACCCGCCCCCTGCAGGACACGACCGGCGATGACTCCCCAAATGGTGTCGGCCGTTGCGGCAAACACAGCGCCAGCAGCAAAGATCAACAGCCCGAAATAGATCACCGGAAGACGGCCAATTCGATCGGAAATGATTCCGAACGGAATTTGCAGCACCGCCTGGGTCAAACCATAAGCACCAATGGCGAGACCAATGAGTGCCGGCGTTGCACCCTGCAGATCCATACCATAGGTTGCTAGCACCGGCAGAACCATGAACATGCCGAGCATGCGAAACGCGAAAACCAAGGCTAAGCCGGAGGCTGCGCGGGTTTCGCTAGCGCTCATGCGCTCGCTGTAAGGATCCTGCATGTGGGGTCTCGCTTGAATTAACCGGCGGCGATTCTAGCAGTCATCCCCTGCTCGGCACAGGTTCGCTACTTTGCCGCGATGTCGCCCCTGGCCGTATACTTTCGGGTTTTCGCCCGCCATGCGAGGCTGCTTTGGACAAGATTCTGATTCGTGGGGCTCGTACCCACAACCTGAAAAACATCGACCTGACCTTGCCACGCGACAAACTGATTGTGATCACAGGCCTGTCTGGTTCGGGCAAGTCCTCGCTGGCCTTCGACACGCTTTATGCCGAGGGCCAGCGCCGCTACGTCGAATCTCTGTCAGCATATGCCCGGCAGTTTCTCTCGATGATGGAAAAGCCCGACGTCGATACCATCGAAGGGCTCTCCCCGGCCATATCCATCGAGCAGAAGTCGACCTCCCACAACCCACGTTCCACCGTCGGCACCATCACCGAGATTTACGACTACCTGCGACTGCTCTATGCACGTGCGGGCACGCCACGCTGCCCTGACCATGACGCCCCGCTGGAAGCCCAAACTGTCAGCCAGATGGTCGACCAGGTCCTCGCGCTTCCTGAAGGTCGCAAGCTGATGCTTCTTGCGCCGGTCATCCGCGAGCGCAAGGGCGAGCATCTGGCGGTATTCGATGAATTACGCGCCCAGGGTTTTGTACGCGCTCGGGTCAACGGTCGACTCTACGAGCTCGATGAACTGCCGAAGCTGGACAAGCAGAAAAAGCACTCCATCGACGTTGTCGTGGACCGTTTCAAGGTCCGCAACGACCTGCAGCAGCGCCTCGCCGAATCGTTCGAAACGGCGCTGAAACTCGCCGACGGCATCGCCTTGGTCGCGCCGATGGAAGAAGAGGATGAGAGCGAAGAGATGATTTTCTCTGCTCGCTTCGCCTGCCCCGTCTGTGGACATTCGATCAGTGAGCTGGAGCCAAAGCTCTTCTCTTTCAACAATCCAGCTGGGGCCTGTCCAACCTGTGATGGCCTTGGCGTCAAACAATTCTTCGACGCCAAGCGCCTGGTCAATGGCGAATTGACACTGGCTGAAGGCGCTATCCGCGGCTGGGATCGGCGCAATGTTTATTACTTCCAGATGCTCGGCTCACTCGCCTCGCATTACGGGTTCAGCCTCGACGAGCCATTTGACGCTCTACCCGCCGAGCAGCAGAAATATGTTCTGCGTGGCAGCGGCAAGGAAAATGTCGACTTCCGCTATCTGAACGACCGCGGCGACATCGTAAAGCGATCGCACCCTTTCGAAGGCATCATCCCCAACCTCGAACGCCGCTACCGCGAAACCGAATCCAACTCGGTACGTGAAGAACTCGCCAAGTATCTCAGCACCCAGCCCTGCCCGGAGTGCCGTGGTACTCGGCTGCGCCGCGAAGCTCGCCATGTCTGGGTCGGGGACAAGACGCTACCGGCAGTGACCGGGCTGCCGATTGGCGACGCCACAGAATATTTTGCGGGACTCACGCTACCGGGCCGTCGCGGCGAAATTGCAGACAAGATCCTCAAGGAGATCTGCGAGCGCCTGCAATTCCTGGTGAACGTCGGTCTCGACTACCTGACCCTGGACCGCAGCGCTGACACGCTGTCCGGCGGCGAAGCCCAGCGCATCCGCCTGGCGAGCCAGATCGGTGCAGGCCTGGTCGGCGTCATGTACATCCTCGACGAGCCTTCGATTGGCCTACACCAGCGAGACAACGAACGCCTGCTGGGCACCCTTCGCCACCTCCGCGACATAGGCAACACAGTGATTGTCGTCGAGCACGATGAGGACGCTATACGCCTGGCAGACTACGTCGTCGACATTGGCCCAGGCGCCGGCGTGCATGGCGGGCAAATCGTCGCAGAAGGCACGCCCGACGAAGTGATGTCCAACCCTGCTTCGCTGACCGGTGGGTATTTATCTGGCCGGGTAAAGATTCTCTATCCAGCCGAACGAACACCGCGCGATCCAGGCAAGCTGCTCAAACTCAAGGGTGCGCGGGGCAATAATCTGCTCAATGTGGATCTGGAGATCCCTGTCGGCCTGCTTACCTGCATCACGGGCGTTTCGGGTTCGGGTAAGTCGACGCTGATCAACAACACGCTTTTCCCGATCACCGCCACAGCCTTGAACGGCGCTACAACACTGGAAGTGGCACCACACGACTCGTTCGACGGCCTCCAGCACCTGGACAAGGTCGTGGACATTGATCAGAGCCCGATTGGAAGGACGCCTCGCTCTAACCCGGCCACCTACACCGGCCTCTTCACGCCCATTCGCGAACTGTTTGCTGGCGTACCGGAAGCACGCTCGAGGGGCTACGGACCCGGGCGCTTCTCCTTCAACGTGAAGGGCGGGCGCTGCGAAGCCTGCCAAGGCGACGGCGTGATCAAGGTAGAAATGCATTTTCTGCCCGACATCTATGTGCCCTGTGATGTGTGCAAAGGCAAGCGGTACAACCGCGAAACGCTCGAGGTGAAGTACAAGGGCAAAAGCATTACCGAAGTGCTGGGCATGACCATTGAGGAAGCCAGGGAGTTCTTCGATCCAGTGCCTGCGGTGGCGCGTAAGCTGCAAACGCTAATGGACGTAGGGCTGTCTTATATAAAGCTGGGACAGAGTGCGACCACGCTGTCCGGCGGCGAAGCTCAGCGCGTCAAGCTATCCCGAGAGCTTTCCAAGCGCGACACGGGCAAAACCCTGTACATCCTCGACGAGCCAACCACTGGCCTGCACTTCGCGGATATCCAGCAACTCCTTGACGTACTTCACCGTCTTCGCGACCACGGCAATACTGTTGTGGTAATCGAACACAACCTTGACGTCATCAAGACCGCTGACTGGCTCGTTGATTTGGGGCCGGAAGGAGGCTCGAAGGGCGGACAGATCATCGCAACCGGCACACCTGAACAAGTCGCGTCGATGCCCCAGTCACATACCGGTCATTTCCTGAAGCCGTTATTGGAGCGCGACAAGGCGTGACAGCAATAAAAAAGCCGGGCATAACGCCCGGCTTTACATTGGCTATTCAGCGACTCCGCAGGAATAGTCCCCGCCCCAGACAACGCCCAACCATATGCCGAATAAGCAGTTCCGATACGGCCAACGTAAGTCGACGCGCTCATTCGGCTCTAAAGCCACTCACCCTATCTGCAGCCAGCGACGCACTACTGCTTGCCGTCATGACCGGTGACACCCGTGTGCATGACTGAGAAAGCGAAAACCTTAATCGGCCATGCTTCGCTAACGTCATCTTAAGCGATCGCCGATTCGCTGGACTGGCGGGTCTAAAGATCCATACGCATAAAAAAACCGAGCATGCGCTCGGTTTTTTTCAAGCAAGCAACGCTTACTCAGCAGCTTCCACTTCACCGGTGACCGGACGGTCAACCAGCTCAACGTAAGCCATCGGTGCATTGTCTCCAGCGCGGAAACCGCACTTGAGAATACGCAGGTAACCACCTTGACGGGTGGCGTAACGCGGGCCGAGATCGTTGAACAGCTTACCAACGATAGCCTTGGAACGAGTACGGTCGAAAGCCAGACGACGATTAGCGACGCTGTCTTCCTTAGCCAGAGTGATCAGCGGCTCGGCTACGCGACGCAGTTCCTTGGCCTTAGGCAGGGTAGTCTTGATCAGTTCGTGCTCGAACAGCGACACCGCCATGTTCTGAAACATGGCTTTGCGGTGAGCGCTTGTGCGGCTGAGATGACGGCCACTTTTACGATGACGCATGATTGAAATTCCTTACCAAACGATCAGTTCGGTGACTATGGTCGATCAGGCCGTAGCCTTATCGTCCTTCTTGAGACTGGCCGGCGGCCAATTGTCGAGGCGCATGCCGAGGGACAGACCACGAGAAGCCAGAACATCTTTGATTTCGGTCAGAGATTTCTTGCCCAGGTTCGGCGTCTTCAACAGCTCGACTTCGGTGCGCTGGATCAGATCACCGATGTAGTAGATGTTTTCTGCTTTGAGGCAGTTCGCCGAACGCACGGTCAGTTCCAGGTCGTCAACTGGACGCAACAGGATCGGATCGATCTCGTCTTCTTGCTCGACCACGACCGGCTCGCTGTCACCCTTGAGGTCGACGAACGCGGCCAACTGCTGCTGCAGAATGGTCGCGGCACGACGGATCGCTTCTTCAGGATCCAGGGTTCCGTTGGTTTCCAGGTCGATAACCAGCTTGTCCAAGTTGGTACGCTGCTCAACACGAGCATTTTCGACAACATAAGCCACGCGACGGACCGGACTGAAGGTTGCGTCGAGCTGAAGACGGCCAATGCTACGGCTCTCATCTTCATCACTCTGACGCGCATCAGCCGGCTCGTAGCCACGGCCGCGAGCGACCTTGAGCTTCATGTTGATCGAGCCATTAGCCGCCAGGTTGGCGATCAGGTGATCGCCATTGACGATTTCGACATCGTGATCCAGCTGGATATCGGCAGCGGTAACAGCGCCCGCGCCCTTCTTCACCAGGCTCAAGGTCACTTCATCACGGCCGTGCAGCTTGATGGCGATACCTTTGAGGTTCAGCAGGATTTCGATGACATCTTCCTGCACGCCCTCGATAGCGCTGTACTCGTGAAGCACACCGTCGATCTCAGCCTCGACCACAGCGCAGCCGGGCATGGAGGACAACAGAATACGACGCAGCGCGTTGCCCAGGGTATGGCCAAAACCGCGCTCGAGGGGCTCGAGAGTGATCTTGGCACGGGTCGGACTGACCACCTGCACATCGATATGGCGGGGGGTCAGGAACTCATTTACCGAAATCTGCATGGATACACCTATTTTCTAGCCCTTACTTGGAGTAGAGCTCGACAATCAGGTTTTCGTTGATGTCGGCAGACAGATCACTGCGCGCCGGAACATTCTTGAAAACACCGGATTTCTTGTCGGCATCTACTTCGACCCATTCAACGCGACCGCGCTGTACGCACAGTTCAAGGGCTTGGGCGATACGCAGCTGGTTGCGGCACTTTTCACGAACGGCTACCACGTCGCCAGCTTTAACCTGGTAAGACGGAACGTTCACTGTCTGACCATTTACGCTAATCGACTTGTGCGAGACCAGCTGACGCGATTCGGCACGAGTAGAGCCAAAGCCCATGCGATACACGACGTTATCCAAACGGCACTCGAGCAGTTGCAGAAGGTTTTCACCGGTAGCGCCCTTGCGGCTGGCAGCTTCCTTGTAATAACCGCTGAACTGGCGCTCGAGAACACCATAAATGCGGCGGACTTTCTGCTTCTCACGCAGCTGGGTACCGTAGTCGGACAAACGACCACGACGCTGACCGTGAACACCCGGTGGGGTTTCGATGTTGCACTTTGATTCGAGCGCGCGCGCACCACTCTTCAAGAAGAGATCGGTGCCTTCACGACGAGACAGTTTGCACTTGGGACCAATATAACGAGCCATTTCTCACTGTCTCCTGATTACACGCGGCGCTTCTTCGGCGGACGGCACCCGTTGTGCGGGATCGGCGTCACGTCGGTGATGCTGGCGATTTTATAACCACAGCCGTTCAATGCACGAACAGCAGATTCACGGCCCGGACCAGGACCCTTGACATTGACATCGAGGTTCTTGAGGCCATATTCCAGTGCCGCTTGACCAGCACGCTCGGCAGCCACCTGGGCAGCGAACGGGGTGCTCTTACGGGAGCCGCGGAAACCGGAACCACCAGACGTCGCCCAGGACAACGCATTGCCTTGGCGATCGGTGATAGTGATGATGGTGTTGTTAAAAGAAGCGTGGATATGGGCGATGCCATCAACCACCGTCTTTTTTACTTTTTTACGAGGACGAGCAGCAGGTTTTGCCATGATTAGATTCCTGTCGATGCGCTAATGCGATTACTTGCGGATCGGCTTACGCGGACCCTTACGGGTACGAGCGTTGGTCTTGGTACGCTGACCGCGGACCGGCAGACCACGACGATGACGCAGGCCGCGGTAGCAACCCAGGTCCATCAAGCGCTTGATCTTCATGTTGACTTCGCGACGCAGGTCACCTTCAACGATGAACTTGCCCACTTCGCCACGAAGCAGCTCAACCTGCTCGTCAGTGAGATCCTTGATTTTTGCTGCCGGATTTACACCGGTAGCGGCACAGATTGTCTGTGCGCGAGTGCGACCAACACCATAGATGTAGGTCAGCGAGATAACAGTGTGCTTGTTATCCGGAATGTTTACGCCTGCAATACGGGCCATTCAGTGAAACTCCAATTGACAGCTACCCAACGCCCCGGAAGCCAAGAAAAGGGCGCGAGATACTAACGCTGTAATAACAAATAATCAACCCGGCAGCGCACTAGCTGCCGGGCCCGAGCCTTAGCTCACAATCAGCCTTGGCGCTGTTTGTGCCGCGGTTCTGCGCTGCAGATCACACGAACGACGCCTTCGCGCCGAACGATCTTGCAGTTGCGGCACAGTTTCTTGACCGATGCGCGAACTTTCATGACCAACTCCTAGAACCTTACGAGCCGACTTCAGCGAAGCATTCCGCTGCCGTAGCCCTTCAGGTTGGCTTTTTTCATCAGGGAATCGTACTGGTGGGACATCAGGTGTGACTGCACTTGAGACATGAAGTCCATTACAACCACGACCACAATCAGCAACGAGGTCCCGCCAAGGTAGAACGGCACATTTGCGGCAACCACAAGGAACTGAGGAAGCAAGCAAACAGCCGTCATGTACAGGGCACCGAACAAGGTCAAGCGAGTCAGCACACCATCGATATAGCGCGCCGACTGCTCACCAGGACGAATCCCTGGAATAAACGCACCGGACTTCTTCAAGTTTTCTGCAACGTCTTTAGGGTTGAACATCAACGCCGTATAGAAGAAGCAGAAGAAGATGATTCCAGCACTGAACAACAGGATATTCAATGGCTGACCGGGAGCAATCGACTGCGAGATATCAGCCAGCCAGCTCATGCTTTCGGACTGACCAAACCACTGACCCAACGACGCCGGGAACAATAGAATGCTGCTCGCAAAGATCGCTGGAATCACGCCAGCCATATTGACTTTCAAGGGCAAGTGGCTTGTTTGTGCAGCGAAGACCTTACGACCCTGCTGACGCTTGGCGTAATGCACGGCGATTCGCCGCTGACCACGCTCAATGAAGACCACAAAACCAATGATCGCAACAGCCAGAAGCCCCACGGCCAACAGCGCAATGATATTGACATCACCTTGGCGAGCTGACTCGAAGGACTGCCCTAGGGCGCCCGGCAAACCAGCAACGATACCGGCAAAGATCAACATCGAAATGCCGTTACCGACGCCACGTTCAGTGATCTGCTCACCCAGCCACATCATGAACATCGCACCCGCCACAAACGTGGTGATGGCGACGAAGTAGAAGCCGAAGTCACTGCTGAATGCGACACCTTGCCCGGCCAGACCGACGGACATACCGATGGCCTGCACGATAGCCAGCACCAGCGCCAGATAGCGCGTGTACTGACTGATCTTGCGGCGACCGGCCTCGCCTTCCTTCTTCAACTGCTCAAGCTGCGGGCTGACAGCTGTCATAAGCTGCATGATGATCGACGCCGAGATGTACGGCATGATCCCCAGTGCAAAGATGCTCATGCGCTCCAGCGCACCACCTGAAAACATGTTGAACAGACTAAGGATGGTCCCTTCGTTCTGACGGAACAGCTCGGCCAACCTGTCGGGATTGATCCCCGGCACCGGGATGTGCGCCCCTACTCGATAGACGATGATCGCCATCAGCAAAAAGCGCAGACGAGCCCAGAGTTCAGACAGCCCGCCATTACTCAGCGCGGAGAGAGCACCTTGCTTAGCCATTTATTCCTCGAACTTGCCGCCAGCTGCTTCGATAGCCGCACGCGCACCTTTGGTGGCGGCGATGCCTTTCAGGGTCACAGCGCGACCAACCTCACCGGACAGCATGATTTTCACACGCTGCACGTTCTGGTTGATGACGTTGGCATCCTTGAGGCTCTGCACGGAGACAACATCGCCTTCGACCTTGGCCAGCTCGGATGTGCGCACTTCCGCACGATCCATGGCCTTGAGCGATACGAAGCCGAACTTCGGCAGACGACGATGCAACGGCTGCTGACCACCCTCGAATCCAGGAGCAATCTTGCCACCGGAACGGGAAGTCTGACCCTTGTGACCACGGCCACCGGTCTTACCCAGACCGCTACCGATACCACGACCAGGACGAAGCTTTTCGCGACGGGCACCCGGCGCAGAACGCAGATCGTTCAGTTGCATGGCTTAGCCCTCCACACGGAGCATGTAATAAGCCTTGTTGATCATGCCGCGATTCTCAGGAGTGTCCTGAACCTCGACAGTGTGACCAATGCGACGAAGGCCGAGGCCCTTTACGCACAGCTTGTGATTGGGGATACGACCGCTGACGCTTTTAATCAGCGTGACCTTGACGGTGTTAGCCATGATCAGGAAATCTCCTCGACGCTCTTGCCACGCTTGGCAGCGATCGACTCAGGCGACTGCATGGCCTTCAACCCCTTGAAAGTGGCATGAACCACGTTCACCGGATTGGTCGAGCCGTAGCACTTAGCCAGGACATTCTGCACACCAGCCACTTCAAGGATGGCGCGCATTGCGCCTCCGGCGATAACACCGGTACCTTCAGAAGCAGGCTGCATGTAGACCTTGGAGGCGCCATGCGCCGCTTTGGTAGCGTACTGCAGCGTGGTGCCATTCAGATCAACCTGGATCATGTTGCGGCGAGCCGCCTCCATGGCCTTCTGAATAGCAGCAGGTACTTCACGCGACTTGCCGCGACCGAAACCTACACGACCCTTACCATCACCCACCACGGTCAACGCGGTGAAGGTGAAGATACGACCACCCTTTACAGTCTTGGCGACGCGGTTAACTTGAACCAGCTTCTCAATGTAGCCTTCGTCGCGCTTTTGCTCGTTATATGCCATAACTTAGAACTCCAGCCCGCCTTCACGAGCAGCATCAGCCAGTGCCTTGACACGACCGTGGTACTTGAAGCCAGAACGGTCGAACGCCACCTGGGTGACACCTGCGGCCTTAGCACGCTCAGCGACCAGCTGACCAACTTTCTTGGCAGCGTCGACGTTGCCAGTGGCACCGCCGCGCAGTTCTTTGTCCAGAGTCGAGGCGCTGGCCAGGACCTTGCCGCCGTCGGCCGAAAGGACCTGGGCGTAGATGTGCTGGGAAGAGCGGTACACACACAGGCGTACGGTTTCCAGCTCGCGCATCTTCAGGCGTGCCTTGCGAGCGCGACGCAGACGAGTAACTTTCTTTACGCTCATTTGCTATGCCCTACTTCTTCTTAGCTTCTTTACGACGGACCACTTCGTCCGAGTAACGTACGCCTTTGCCTTTGTAAGGCTCAGGACGACGGAAATCGCGGATTTCAGCAGCCACCTGACCGACCAGTTGCTTATCGACACCCTTGATCAGGATATCGGTCTGGCTGGGGGTCTCAGCGGTAACGCCTTGCGGCAGTTCATATTCCACCGGGTGCGAGAAGCCGAGAGCCAGGGACAGCACTTGACCTTTGGCTTGCGCCTTGTAACCAACGCCAACCAGCTGAAGCTTGCGCTCGAAGCCTTGGCTGACGCCGATGACCATATTGTTAACCAGCGCACGGGTGGTACCGGCCATGGCGCGATTCTGCTGATCGCCATTGCGAGCAGCGAAACGCAACTCACCAGCCTCGTGAATCACTTCCACGGACGAGTGCACATTCAGTTCCAGAGCACCCTTGGCACCCTTTACCGAAAGCTGCTGGCCGGACATGTTGAATTCAACACCAGCGGGCAGCTTGACGGGGTTCTTAGCAACGCGAGACATGCTTATCCCCCCTTAGAACACTGTGCAGAGCACTTCGCCGCCAACGCCAGCAGCGCGAGCAGCCCGATCAGTCATCACACCCTTGTTGGTGGACACGATCGAAACACCCAGACCGCCGCGAACCTTCGGCAACTGATCAACGGATTTGTACTGGCGAAGGCCAGGACGGCTTACGCGCTTCAGCTCCTCGATGACCGGACGGCCCTCGAAATACTTAAGCTCGATAGACAGCTGCGGCTTGGCGTCGCTGCTGACGTTGTATCCTGCTATATAGCCTTCACCCTGAAGAACGTTGGCTACAGCCACCTTCAGAGTGGAAGACGGCATGCTTACGACGGACTTTTCGGCCATCTGGGCATTACGGATACGAGTTAGCATGTCCGCTAACGGGTCCTGCATACTCATGGGCTCTTGGCTCCTAATACAAAAAAATAAGCCCGGAAGGGCTCGTGTCGCCTGCTAGATGAGCGAACGCCGAAGGCGTGGCTCGGGCGAGCCGGACATTCTAGAGATAGTCCAGAAACGAATCAAGCCCCAGAGGGGCTTGATTTGGAAACAGCCAGCTCGACAGGAGCGCCGAGCTACCGTTCTTACCAGCTGGCTTTAACCAGACCCGGTACGTCGCCACGCATGGCGGCCTGACGCAGCATGTTACGCGCAAGACCGAACTTGCGATAAACACCGTGCGGACGACCGGTCAGACGGCAGCGGTTACGCAAGCGCGAAGCGCTTGCGTCACGAGGCTGCTTTTGCAGAGCCACCTGAGCCTCCCAACGCGCTTCCGGAGTGGACTCCGGGTTAGCGATGGTTGCTTTCAGCGCGGCACGCTTCTGGGCGTACTTGGCAACCGTTTGCTGACGCTTCAGCTCACGGTTCTTCATGCTTTGCTTAGCCATGTGCCTACTCCAATCAGTTACGGAACGGGAAGTTGAAGGCACGCAGCAGTGCGCGACCCTCTTCATCCGTCCGAGCAGTAGTGGTCAGAGTGATGTCCAGACCACGCAGGGCATCGATCTTGTCGTAATCGATTTCCGGAAAAATGATCTGCTCTTTCACACCCATGCTGTAATTGCCACGGCCGTCAAACGACTTGGCATTCAGGCCGCGGAAGTCGCGAACCCGAGGCAGGGAGATCGACAACAGACGATCCAGGAACTCGTACATACGATCACTGCGCAATGTCACCTTGACACCGATCGGCCAGCCTTCGCGGACCTTGAAGCCAGCGATAGACTTGCGAGCGTGAGTCACGACGACCTTCTGGCCGGTGATTTTCTCAAGATCGGCAACCGCGTTATCGATGATTTTCTTATCACCGATGGCCTCGCCAATACCCATGTTCAGGGTGATCTTGGTAATGCGCGGAACTTCCATCACGTTACCAAGCTGAAGCTCTTCTTTCAGCTTGGGAGCGATTTGCTTCCGATAAACTTCTTTTAGTCGTGCCATGGTTATCTACCTAGCAGTCTCAAGCTTCAACCGGCTTTTGGGTCGACTTGAAGACACGAATTTTCTTGCCGTCTTCAACCTTGAACCCAACGCGGTCAGCCTTGTTGGTTTCGCCATTGAAAATAGCGACGTTAGAGGCGTGCAGTGGCGCCTCCTTCTCGACGATACCGCCCTGAACGCCCGACATCGGGTTCGGCTTGGTATGGCGCTTCACCAGGTTGATACCACCGACAACCAGACGGTCGTCAGCGAGAACCCGGAGCACCTTACCGCGCTTGCCCTTGTCTTTGCCGGCGATGACGATGATCTCGTCGTTGCGACGAATCTTTTGCATGCGGCTTCTCCTTACAGCACTTCAGGCGCGAGCGAGACGATCTTCATGAACTTCTCGGAACGAAGCTCACGCGTGACCGGCCCGAAAATACGGGTGCCAATAGGCTCCTGCTTGTTGTTCAGCAGAACAGCAGCGTTGCCATCGAAGCGAATGATGGAGCCGTCAGGACGACGAACACCGTGACGGGTACGGACCACAACAGCGGTCATTACCTGGCCTTTCTTGACCTTGCCACGAGGAATCGCTTCCTTGACGGTAACCTTGATGATGTCGCCGATGCCGGCGTAACGGCGGTGCGAACCGCCGAGAACCTTGATACACATGACGCGACGGGCGCCACTGTTATCAGCCACATCGAGCATTGATTGAGTCTGAATCATATAATTTCTCCGACCCTTAGCCCTTAGACTTCGACGGCACGTTCGACGACATCAACCAACATCCAGCACTTGGTCTTCGCCATAGGACGAGTCTCGCGAATCGTGACCTTGTCACCGATACGGCACTGGTTGGTTTCGTCGTGGGCGTGCAGTTTGGTCGAACGCTTCACGTATTTACCGTAGATCGGGTGCTTGACGCGACGCTCGATCAGTACGGTGATGCTTTTGTCCATCTTGTCGCTGACGACGCGGCCAGTCAGCGTACGGACAGTTTTTTCAACTTCAGCCATGATCACTTACCTGCCTGCTGGTTGAGCACAGTCTTGACACGAGCGATATCGCGCTTGACTTGCGAGAGCAGGTGAGACTGCCCCAACTGGCCAGTTGCTTTCTGCATACGCAGATTGAACTGGTCGCGCAGCAGCTCGAGCAACTGCTCGTTCAGCTGCTGAGCGGATTTTTCACGAAGCTCATTCGCTTTCATCACATCACCGTCCGCTTAACAAAGGAGGTGGCGAGAGGCAGCTTTGCAGCAGCCAGGGCGAATGCCTCACGCGCCAGCTCTTCGGAAACACCCTCGATCTCGTAAAGCACCTTGCCCGGCTGAATCTGGGCAACCCAGTACTCGACGTTACCCTTACCTTTACCCATCCGCACTTCAAGCGGCTTCTTGGAAATAGGCTTGTCAGGGAAAACGCGGATCCAGATCTTGCCGCCACGCTTAACGTGACGAGTCAACGCACGACGTGCAGACTCGATCTGACGCGCAGTAAGACGACCACGGGCGACAGACTTCAGAGCGAATTCGCCGAAGCTGACTTTGCTACCGCGCTGAGCCAGGCCACGGTTGTGACCCGTCATCTGCTTGCGGAATTTTGTACGCTTTGGTTGCAACATTTGGCGTACTCCTTACTTGGCAGCTTTTTTACGAGGCGCAGGCGCTTGCGGCTTGAGCTCTTCATGGCGACCACCAATAACTTCGCCTTTGAAGATCCAAACCTTGACGCCAATCACACCGTAAGTGGTGTGTGCTTCGTAGGTGTTGTAGTCGATATCGGCACGCAGGGTGTTCAACGGCACACGACCTTCCCGATACCATTCTGTACGGGCAATTTCAGCCCCACCCAGACGACCGCTCACCTGGATCTTGATGCCCTTGGCACCAATGCGGATCGCGTTCTGTACGGCGCGCTTCATAGCGCGGCGGAACATTACGCGACGCTCCAGCTGTTGAGCGACGTTCTGTGCTACCAGCATTGCATCGAGCTCCGGCTTGCGGATTTCTTCGATGTTGATGTGCACAGGCACACCCATTCTCTTGGTCAGGTCCTGACGCAGCTTCTCAACATCTTCACCTTTCTTTCCGATCACGATGCCGGGACGAGCGGTGTGGATGGTGATGCGTGCGGTTTGAGCCGGACGATGGATGTCGATACGGCTTACGGACGCGCTTTTTAATTTGTCTTGGAGGTATTCACGCACGTTCAGATCTGCAAGCAGATAATCGGCGTACGTACGACCGTCTGCATACCAGACGGAAGTGTGCTCCTTGACGATTCCCAGGCGAATGCCAGTGGGATGTACTTTCTGACCCATCTGATCGACTCCGTTACTTGTCCGCAACCTTGACAGTGATATGGCAAGACCGCTTGACGATGCGATCAGCGCGGCCTTTGGCACGCGGCATGATGCGCTTAAGCGAACGCCCCTCGTTGACGAAGACAGTGGAGACTTTCAGGTCGTCCACGTCAGCGCCTTCGTTGTGCTCGGCGTTGGCTACAGCCGACTCCAGCACTTTTTTCATGATCTCGGCGGCTTTCTTACTGCTGAAAGCCAGCAGGTTGAGCGCTTCGCCCACCTTCTTCCCGCGGATCTGGTCGGCGACCAGGCGGGCTTTCTGGGCGGAGATGCGAGCGCCCGACAACTTAGCGGCTACTTCCATCTTTCCTTACCCCTTAGCGCTTGCCTTTCTTGTCCGCTACGTGCCCGCGATAAGTGCGGGTACCAGCGAACTCGCCGAGTTTGTGACCGACCATGTCTTCGCTCACGAGAACGGGGACATGTTGACGGCCGTTATGCACAGCGATGGTCAGACCGACCATTTGCGGCAGGATCATCGAACGACGCGACCAGGTTTTAACCGGCTTGCGATCATTCTTTTCCATCGCCACTTCGACCTTCTTCAATAGGTGAAGATCGATAAAAGGACCTTTTTTCAGAGAACGCGGCACTGTCGTATCCCTCTAGTTACTTGCGACGACGGACGATCATGTTATCGGTGCGCTTGTTAGAGCGAGTCTTCGCGCCCTTAGTCGGGAAGCCCCATGGCGACACCGGATGACGACCACCGGAGGTACGACCCTCACCACCACCGTGGGGGTGATCGACCGGGTTCATTGCCACACCGCGAACGGTCGGGCGAACACCGCGCCAGCGCTTGGCACCAGCTTTACCCAGCGAACGCAGGCTGTGCTCGGAGTTCGAGACCTCGCCCAGGGTCGCACGGCATTCAGCCAGCACTTTGCGCATTTCGCCGGAGCGAAGACGCAGCGTCACATAAGCACCTTCACGCGCGACCAGCTGAGCCGAAGCACCAGCGGAACGAGCAATCTGAGCGCCCTTGCCCGGCTTGAGCTCAACACCGTGAACAGTGGAGCCCAGCGGAATGTTGCGCAGCGGCAGACTGTTACCAGCCTTGATCGGCGCATTAACGCCGGAAAGAAGCTGATCGCCAGCACTCACGCCCTTGGGAGCGATGATGTAGCGACGCTCACCATCCGCGTACTTGAGTAACGCGATGTGCGCACTACGGTTCGGGTCATACTCAACGCGCTCAACGACGGCTGGAATGCCATCCTTGTTACGACGAAAATCAACCAGACGGTAATGCTGCTTGTGACCACCACCAATGTGACGAGTAGTGATTCGACCGTTGTTGTTACGACCGCCAGACTTCGACTTCTTCTCGAGCAGCGGAGCATAAGGAGCGCCTTTGTGCAGCTCCTGACCGACCACTTTGACCACAAAACGGCGGCCCGCGGAAGTCGGTTTGCATTTAACGATTGCCATGATGCACCCCTTCCTTACTCAGCGTTGCCGGAGAAATCGAGATCCTGGCCCGGCTGAAGCGCGATGTACGCCTTCTTCCAGTCATTGCGCTTGCCCAGACCGCGAGCGGTGCGCTTGGTCTTACCCTGAACATTCAGAGTGCTGACCTTGGCGACCTTCACGTTGAACAGGCTTTCGACGGCCTTCTTGATTTCCAGCTTGGTTGCATCAGTAGCAACCTTGAAAACGAATTGGCTTTTGCTATCAGCCAACATGGTTGCCTTCTCGGAGACGTGCGGACCAAGCAGGACTTTGAATACGCGTTCCTGGTTCATCCCAGCAGCTCCTCGAATTTCTTCACAGCCGACACGGTGATCAACACCTTGTCATAGGCGATCAGGCTGACGGGATCGGAACCCTGAACGTCACGAACATCGACGTGCGGCAGGTTGCGGGCCGCCAGATACAGGTTCTGATCGACAGCATCGGAAACGATCAGTACGTCATTCAGACCCATACCGGTCAGCTTGTTAGCAAGCAGCTTGGTCTTGGGGCTGTCGACGGCGAAATCTTCAACGACGACCAGACGCTCGGAACGAACCAGTTCAGAAAGAATGGAACGCAGCGCTGCGCGGTACATCTTCTTGTTGAGCTTCTGCTCATGGTTCTGCGGGCGAGCAGCGAAAGTCACACCACCGCCACGCCAGATCGGACCACGCGAGGTACCTGCACGAGCACGGCCGGTACCCTTTTGACGCCAGGGACGCTTGCCGCCACCCGATACGTCAGAACGGGTCTTCTGCTGCTTGCTACCCTGACGACCGCCAGCCATGTAGGCGACGACTGCCTGGTGCACCAGCGTTTCGTTGAACTCACCGCCAAAGGTTTGCTCGGAGACTTCGATGGCTTTTGCGCCATTAACATTCAATTGCATGTGAACTCCCCCTTACCCGCGAGCCTTGGCAGCCGGACGCACGACAACGTCACCACCAGTGGCACCGGGCACTGCACCCTTGACCAACAGCAGATTACGTTCGGCATCGACACGCACGATTTCCAGGGACTGCACGGTTACGCGCTCGGCGCCCATGTGCCCGGACATCTTCTTGCCCTTGAAAACACGGCCTGGAGTCTGGCATTGGCCAATAGAACCCGGGACGCGGTGGGATACGGAGTTACCGTGAGTATTGTCCTGACCACGGAAATTCCAGCGCTTGATGGTACCGGCAAAGCCTTTACCCTTGGACTGACCGGTGACATCCACCATCTGTCCAGCCTGGAAGATCTCGGCCTTGATCTGGTCGCCGACCTGGAACTCCTCGCCATCAAGGCGGAATTCCCAGACACCACGACCGGCAGCTACATTCGCCTTGGCGAAGTGACCAGCCTGAGCCTTGGTGACGCGGGACGCGCGACGCTCGCCGACAGTAACCTGCACAGCGCGATAGCCGTCGCTCTCTTCATTTTTGAACTGAGTGACGCGATTCGGCTCGATCTCAATGACCGTAACCGGAATAGAGACACCATCTTCGGTGAAAACGCGGGTCATGCCGCATTTACGACCGACTACACCAATAGTCATGTTGTAACCTCTTGAGTGTACGGGGCTTTCACCCGCTATGGCCGCCCATTTCAGAGCGTTACACGACTAAAACTCCAGGTTTTAGCCGAGGCTGATCTGCACTTCCACGCCAGCCGCAAGATCAAGCTTCATCAGCGCATCGACAGTCTTGTCGGTCGGCTGGACGATATCCAGCACACGCTTATGAGTACGGATCTCGTACTGGTCGCGCGCGTCCTTGTTGACGTGCGGAGAAACCAGAACAGTGAACCGTTCTTTGCGGGTCGGCAGTGGAATCGGACCACGCACCTGAGCACCAGTACGTTTCGCGGTTTCCACGATTTCCTGGGTTGATTGATCGATCAGGCGATGGTCAAAAGCCTTCAACCGAATACGGATTTGTTGGTTTTGCATTTTGACCTCAGACTCCAATTAGCCATCCCTACCAAACGCAATACGCCCGGTAAAAGGAGGCGCAATTGTACGGATGCGTCCAGGGGGTGTCAATAAATGATCAGCAATAGAAAAAAGGGCCCCGAAGGGCCCTTTTCGACACCGAGCGATTACTCGATGATCTTGGCAACCACGCCGGCACCAACGGTACGGCCGCCTTCGCGAATCGCGAAGCGCAGACCATCTTCCATGGCGATCGGAGCGATCAGGGTGACAACCATCTTGATGTTGTCGCCCGGCA